>Ga0114949_10002700_pt1 | contig 11110 bp, 7 predicted proteins | sample N074metaG_FD_83505 | JGI IMG/M metagenome (GOLD analysis project Ga0114949, IMG submission 83505) | Deep subsurface microbial communities from Kermadec Trench to uncover new lineages of life (NeLLi) - N074 metaG | ecosystem: Environmental > Aquatic > Marine > Ocean trench > Sediment | place... | reverse complement strand
GATCGAGTTCTACATTTCGACCGCATGCCCCACGCTTCGCTCTATCCCATCATCGATCACGCCGAGGCGGTGGTGTTGCCATCGAGAATCGACAACTTTCCCAATGCGTGTATCGAGGCCATGTCGCGCGGAAAGATCGTCGTCGGGACCCGCGGTGCGAGCTTTGATCAACTCATCGAGGATGGTGTGAGCGGACTGCTATGCGAAATCGACGACCGCGAGAGCCTGCTCGCCGCCATCGAGCGCGCGTTGGTGACGGACCGTGCGGATGCGATCGGAGAGCAAGCTCGAGCGCGCATCGACGAGCTTCGTCCCGAACTGGCGGGAGCACGATTGATCGAGGCCTACGAAGAACTGATCGAAAGTGATAGCCGTCGAAGCATCGGTGGATAGGCAAGTAGAGGAGACAGAGTCGCTCGCGATCTCGAGGATCGCAGAAGCGGCTTTCACTCGATGAAGATAGGGCTCGACCACGCGGCGCCCCCGTCTTGTTGGACCACGCGGACGTAGATGTATTCGCCGGCCCGCAGCCCCTCGATCTTGCGTTGGAGCACGGTGTCGAGCGCTCCGTCGCTTTCGACAGCGTCCACGAGTTCCCCGCTGCGGATCAGCTCGACCCGCTCGAGGGGCGCGGTGCCGACCACTCGCACGAGCAGCACTGCGTCGATGCTCTTGCCCGGCTCGACCGTGATCGTCGAACCCATGGGGTCGGCGCCGAGGGCCATGCGCAGCAGGATGCGTGGTCCGTTGGTGGCGTAGACTCGGCGTGCGCGCAGGGCGGCCAGTACGCCCGCTCGTGTGCGGTCCTCGCTGATGATGGCGGCGAGACCGCCCTGGGGTGCGGCCAGTTGGGCGAGCCCCGGATGACCGTCGTGGCTGTCCCCGCTACCGATGAAGCCGAGCTTGTAACCCATGTCGAGGGCATCGCGAACGAAGTTGCCAGGCATCGGATCGTAGATCCGGCTCGGCGAATCCATCGCTTCACTGCTGCCGTGGACCGACACCACCTCGGTCACCGGCTCGAAGCGCGGATCGGGCGGGATGCGCCAGTCCGTCGGGATCGGGCCTCCGGCGGAGTGGTGAGCGAAGGTCAAGGCCTCACTTCCCTCCAGGGCCTTCCAGAGTTCCTGGGGTGTGTCCGTGGCCGGATCCAGGGAGCTCCACAGTGTGGCCTCGTCCTCGAAGTAGAGGACGTGACGGTGGCCGTAGAGCCAGCTCGTCCATTCGTAGCCGTGCAGGGTGACGAAGCGACCGGGATCGTGATAGTCGCGTACGGCCTGCTGGATGCGTTCCCATAATTCCGGGTAGTCGTCCAGGGCGAGGACACCCCAGTGGTCGTGGTCCGTCAGGACGGCGACGTCGAGGGCGGCGACGTCCCGGGCATAACGGAAGTAGTCCTCGGGTGTGCCGGTTCCGTCGGAGAGATTCGAGTGACCGTGGAGGTCGCCCCAGAGGATGCGTGGGCCTTCGAAGGTGGCGAGCATCGGATTGCTCCGTGCTTCAAGTTGGTGCGGGCCTTCGACCCGCAGTCGCACGGTTCCGGTCGCCGTCACCTTCCCCTCGATGCGTTTCACTCCGGCATCATCCATCGTGAACTCGATTTGCTCCGGCAGCTCGAGCACCGGCGCGGCATCGAGCAAGCGCAGGCTTCCGACGAACGACGCACCGCGGTTGCCCCGGGCGTCGAGTGCCGCGATCACCACCGGGACCGATTCCCCGGGACGAGCGATCGTTGGAATCGTGACCTGGATTTGGGTGACTGGGCCCGGCAGGACCTCGACGACAGCGGAATTGACGAGCACCTTACGGGTTCCATCGCCGTCGCCGTCCACCGCGATCCAAAACGGCGATTCCTTCTCGGCATAGCGGTCCGCGAAGGCGCCGGCGGACCCGGCTCCGTACACGATTCGAACGCGGTCCCCCTCGATCAGGGCGCGCCCGCCGACCCGAATGCCGATCAGCTGTTGATCCAGCGTCTCCGGCGTGAGCGTTACGCCTTCGGTTGCGGTCTCCACGGTCGTATAGCCGGGGGCGGTGGGCTCGGAGGGTTGCGGGGTCGACCAGTCCCAGAAAGGCGAGACCTGCAGGAAGATCATGCCGCCGACGGCGATGCCTTCGGGCCCGGTGATGTAGTCCAGGGTGATCGTGACCGGTGAGGACACGGTCACGCGCTCGGGGACCGCGGACACCAGCTCGACCCGCCCGCCGCCGTCCGAAGGGTGATACGCCTGGCGCCGGCCCTCCAGCAGCATTTCCACGATGTCCGGGAGTGCGCGGGGGGGAAGGGTGTCGGGGTCGGCCCGCTCTTGCGCAATCTGGGCGGGGAGGGCGTCCGCGGGCTGCTGGGTCTTCGTGGAATCACTGCATCCGAGGGCACCGAGCAACAACAACGGCGCGGACACGAGCGCGAAACCGGCTGCGGTTTGGGGGCGCATAGGCCGGGCGGAGAATAGCCGCCCCGCGAGCTTCGGTCGCACCGGCTGAAGAGCGTGAATCTGCCCGAATTCACTACAGATCTCGCCTTGGAACTCCGTTGCATGAGGCGGAGCCCTGTGGCGCGGTCGCGAGCGTCGCTGCGCCGCGAGGGTGGAGTTCAGCTACGCGTCATGGCAGCGAGCCGAGAAGCAACCGAGTCCTTTCAGCACACCGCGTGGGTTACCTACATGCTGGCCTTCCTGTGCGTGCTCGGCTTCGCCTACGCCAAAGTGTCGCGCATCGAAGCGGACAGAGTGATCGAAACGGGGTTGGCGGGCGCCGAGCAGTACTTCAAGCAGCATCCGTATCTCAGGCTGCCCAGCATCCTCGAGCTTCGGATTCCAAGAGAGCGGTCAGCCGAGATGGCGGCCATTTTCGAGGCGAACCGCCGGAGGCGCCATTCGATTCGGGTCCCGGCCGGCATCCGAGCGCGCGAGCAGACGGAGATCGATCGGATGCTCGAAGGCTCGGTGGCGCAGCTGCAGAGTCTGCCCGAGCGGCGCTGGGGCGTTCACGCCGACGAGCGTGCGCCCTGGAGCTTTGTGACTCACATCTTCTTCCACTCGACGGAAATGCACCTGCTGATCGGCCTCTTCCTGGTCGTGTTCATTGGCTACTTCCTCGAGGGCCTTTGGGGGTCAGCGATTCAGCTCGGCGTCGTATCGGCAGCGACCCTGGGCGCGGCGGGATTGTTCGTGTCACAGAACGCAAGTCTCTCGAATCCCTACGTCGGCACCCTGGGGCTGGCGGCTGGGTTGGGTGGGGCATTCGCGGTCCGATTCGGCGGACGCCGACGGGATGTGCCGTACTACTTCGTCCTGTTCGCCTCGATCATGCTGCTGGTGCTGCCCGCCTGGTTCGGCTTCGAGTGGTCGATTCCGCGCGGCCTCAACTCGGATGTCGACAGCGTGGGGCACTGGAACCCGACCTTTTGGGCCCTGCTTGGAGGTTTCGTCGCTGGCGGCCTCGTCTCCTTGGGATTGACCCTGTTCGGGATCGGCGTCGAGCAGATCGAGGGGAATGCGGAGTCCAGGAACAGTCACACGGACCCCCAACTCGAGCGCGCGCTTCAGGAGCACACGCTCGGGAATGTCGATGAGGCCTTCAACATCCTGGTCAGCGTGCTGCGACGCGATCCAGAGAATATCGATGCGTGCATCGCGCTCTGGAACGTCGCCAACGATCTCGGCCGACCCGGGGCTGCGTGCAAGTCGATCCTTCGCGTGATCCGCGATCAGATCCAGCGACACGACACGGGAGGAGCCGTCCGATACTGGCTGGAGCTGGTCGCGTGTGGCCTGGCGGCTGACGCGGAGTCGTCGCTTTCGATCCGCATGGCAACGCTGCTGCGTAGCGAGGGACACCCGGAGACCGCGGTGGAGGCGCTTCGCAACGCACTGGCCCGCGCCGACGGCGCCAATGCCATGACGATCGCGACACGGGTCGCCCACGAAGCGGCCGACCTCGAGCCCCAGCTCGCCCGGGATGCGATCTGGAAGGCCCTGGGCTGCCACGAGCTCGGCCTCGAGGATCGTCAGGCCATGGAGAGCCTGCTCAGCGTCATCCAGCCCTTGCTCGATCCCGACGATCATCCCGAGCCCGCGCCATCCGCGCACGGCGCGCCGGAGGATTCGTTCGAGCCCGCGGCAATTGTGTCTGCAGCCGACCTGTTGTCGCCCGGTGAGGCTGAAGCCGAACTCGGGCAGGCCGACAGCCGGCCTGTGGCCATCGAGTCCCATGACAGCGGGCCCGGGACCATCGAGTTCGACGACAGCAGTCGCGGACTCGAGTTGATCGTCGCCATCCCGACCGAGTTCGACGCAGAGGGCCTGATGATCGAGGTCGAGGGCGGCAAGAAGAAGCGGATCCGTTTCGACCGGATCGAGGCGGTGGCCGTGGCCGCCATCGACGGACTGGGGGACCGCCCGGTGATCGTCATCGACCTGATCCTGAACTGGATGTCCCTCACGGATGAGCCGCTTCGGGTGATCCGTCTCCGCGGCGATCGCTTTGATCCGCGGTCCATGATCGAGGGGGACACCGAACCGGTCCAGGCGGTGCGAGCCTTCATCGTCCAGCTGGTCGAGAAGGCCGACGCTACGCCGCTGCCCGATCTCCAGTCCGTCAGCGGAATGCCATTTGCCTCGTTCAAGAATCTCCTCTCCTATCATCGCGATATTCTGATGGTCGAGTCCGAGGATGACGAGACCGGCTAGGGACGGACCGTGTGCGTTCGGATGCCCAGCTGCTGACGCAGCTGGGGTTGTACCCAGTCGAGCCAGTCACACAAGACGGGTCGGGTCCGTCGCGGGTCGATCAGATCGTGAACGGCGAAGGCTTCAGCGCCCGCATAGGGGTTTAGCCGGCGGACCAGGGCCTCCTCCAGCTCGCGGCGCTTCGCCTCCGGGTCCGTGGCGGCGGCGATCTCGCGTCGAAAGGCTACCGCGACGCCGCCTTCGATGGGCAGTGCGCCGGCTTCGGCCGAAGGCCAGGCGACCCGGAAGGCATCGGGTCCGAAATGGGCGGCGGCCGCCACGCCGAAGGTCTTGCGCACGATTACCGACGCCCAGGGGATTGTGCTCTGCACCGTGGCGAACATGGCCTCCGCCCCGTAGCGGATCGTGGCAGCCTGCTCGGCCGCGCTCCCGATCATGAAGCCGGGCTCATCCACCAGGGCCACCATGGGCAGGTGGAAGGCCTCACAGAAATCGACGAAACGTCGGACCTTGCGCGAGCCATCGGCGCCCATGGCGCCGGCGTAGATATGGGGGTCATTGGCCCAGACGCCCACCGATCGGCCATCGAGTCTTGCGAGGCCCGTGATCTGGCTGCGTCCGTAGAGGCGACCCATCTCGAAGAACGAGTCCCGATCCATCACCGCCTTGATGATGCGTCGCATGTTGTAGACGCGGCGGCGCTCGCGCGGGACTTCCGATAGGAGTTTCTCTTCGCAACGGTCGCGGAGATCGTCGCAGTCGCTGCGCGGCGAAAGCTCGAAGACATTCGTCGGCAGGTACGAAAGAAAGCGTCGAATCGTGTCCGCCGCCTCCGCTTCGTCCTCGACCACAACGTCCACGACCCCGTTGCGCTCGTGGATCGATGCATTGCCGAGTTCTTCCTTGCTGAGAGACTCTTTCAGTGCGCGTTCGACGACGGCAGGCCCCGCCACCATCACTTGCGACGTGTGACGCGTCATGATCGCCAGGTGTGAGGCGACGAGTCGTGCCGCCGGAAAGCCTGCCACCGCGCCGACCGCGGCCGATACCACGGGCGCCGTCGCCATCGCCTGGGCGATCGAGAGAAAACGATGCTCGGACTGGGTTGGAGCCGGTGCAGGCTGGCGCCCCCGTCCGCTCGCGCCCATCACGCTGCCCCCGCCGCCTTGGAGGAACCGGACCAGCGGCAGCCGGAAGCGCAAGGCCAGGGTTTCGGCGAACACGCTCTTTCGCAGACCGGCCGGGGTGGGTGAGCCGCCGCGCAGGGTGAAGTCCTCGCCACCCACGACGACGGGGCGATTCTCGATACGCCCCAGTCCCATGACGTAGTTGGCCGGTGTAAAGGAACGGATCTCGCCGTCTTGGCCGAGCTCGGAATGGCCGGCGATGGGGCCCTGCTCCTCGAAGCTGCCGGCGTCCAATAGCGCGTCGATGCGTTCGCGAATCGTCAGCCGGCCCAGATCATGCTGCTTCGCGACGGCTTCTTGGCCACCGAGTTCGGCGGCGAGCCGGCGCCGCTGCTCGATCCCCTCGACTTCTTTTCTCCAGCTCACGAGGACTCCTCAGAAGTTCAGGATTTCCGTCCGCAGACTCATCAGGTCGAGAATGCCCACGGTGCTGCAGCCCTTCACGTGCCCGGCAGATTCGCCCGGGTTGATCACCAGCGTCTGGCCGCGCATCTCGACCGTGTGTCGGTGGTCGTGTCCGTGCAAGGCGATGTCGCAGCCGCGCAGGAGCCCGGGCGTCAGTTCGCGCGGATCGTGAACCACGACGAGCCTCCGCCCCGCCCATTCGAGATGCAGCGGTCCGTCGCAGAACTGCATCCCGTGCTCGAGGCAGGCGGCTTCGTTGGATAGCTCTACGATGCGCGAGACGTTGGTCATGTCGCTGACGATTCCGATTCGCATCGTGGGCTTCGCGATGATTGAGCGGGGCAAGGCGGAGCATATCACGCTCGCTGGACCGGCCCGCGGGTGCGTGATGTATGATGCCGGACCGCATCCGTCCTGTGGGCCCGGTGGAAACATCCCAACGGTCCGATCGGATGATTCCATCGGCCCCGTCCCGTGGGCATCGAAAAGAGCGAGGAGCGTCATGTCCTACGAAACCCTGATCACCGAGCTGCAGGACGGTGTCTTCACCGTGACCTTGAATCGCCCCGAACGGTTGAACGCATTGAGCGATCGGATGGGTCAGGAACTGTTGGAGTGTCTCGAAGAGATCGATGCCAACGACGAGATTCGCGTCGTGATCGTGACCGGGGCGGGGCGCGGCTTCTGCGCAGGCGCGGATCTCGGCGGCGGCAGCGGAACTTTCGACCACGCGGATCGCGAGGAGGCCTCGGCCCATCGCGATGGGGGCGGCATCATCACGCTTCGCATCTACGAGTGCCGCAAGCCTTTCATCGCCGCGATCAATGGTGCCTCGGTGGGTGTGGGTGTCACCATGACCTTGCCCATGGACATCCGGATCGCCAGTGAAAAGGCGCGCTTCGGCTTTGTCTTCTCCCGCCGGGGTATCGTTCCCGAGGCGTGTAGCAGCTGGTTTCTGCCGCGCGTCGTTGGGATCAGCCAGGCAATGGAGTGGGTCGCCACCGGACGCCTGTTCGAGGCCGACGAAGCGCTTCGGGGCGGGCTCGTCTCCCGCGTCGTGCCGCCGGACGAACTGCTTCCGACCGCGCGGAAGCTGGCCAGGGAGATCGTCGATAACACCAGTGCGGTGTCGGTGGCGCTGGCTCGCCAGATGCTCTGGAAGATGCTGGGCGAAGCTCATCCAATGGCGGCTCACAAGGTCGACTCGCGCGCCATCTACTACATGGGGCAGTCGTCCGATGGCCACGAAGGCGTACAGAGCTTCCTCGAAAAGCGACCCGCGAACTTCCAGATGAAAGTCTCGAAGGACATGCCGGACTTCTATCCCTGGTGGGAAGTGCCGCGCTTCGAATCGTGACGCTCCGGCGATGGGGCCTGGGAGGCCGTGGCCCGGGAGGCCGTGGCCCGGGAGGCCAGGACGATTCCGGCGAGCACGGTGACGCCGCCCAGGATCTGGATCGGAGCGAGCGGCTCGGAGAGCAGCCACCAGCCCAGCAGCGACGTTCCGACGGGCTGAGCCAGCAGAACGACCGATGCCATGGTCGTCGGAACGAAGCGCAGCGCCCAGACGATGCCCAGCACGCCGCCGATCTGGGAGACGACGGCGGCACCCGCCATGGCGAACCAGGACGAAGCCGGGAAACCGCTGAACGGGTTGCCGATCAGGACGGCGTAGAGACCGAGCACGCCGGTTGCGCTGAGGCTCGACATGTAGAGCAAGGAAACGGCTTCGCCGCTGCGACGTGCCGCCGTCATCAGCAGCAGGTATCCGGCATAGAAGATGGCAGCGGTCAGCGCCATCAGGGCTCCGTTCCAGTCATCGAGATCCGAGCGTGAGATGCCCAGCAGGATCGCGGAGCCGACCATGGCCAGGCCTGCGCCGGAGACGAAGCGCGCAGGCAGCCGTTGTCGAAGCACCAGCAGGGTGAAGAGGCCCACGTAGACGGGTGTCGTATTCACCAGCAGGGTCGCGGAGGCGACGCTTGTCTTCACGATCGATGTCTGCCAGAGCGCCAGGTCTGTGCCAAAGCAGAGCCCCGAGGTGAGAGCCAGCAGCGTATCGCGACGCGTGAGCCCCAGGCGCCGACGGAAGAGCAACAACCAGACCGACAGAATTCCGGTCGCCATCAACATGCGGTAGAAGCCGGTCACGATGGGGGGCGCCGGCAGGGCGAGCCGCACGAAGATCGCGGCGAACGAAATGCCCGTTACCCCCGCCAGAAGGATCAGCACTACGCGGACCAAGAGTCACTCCCGGATGCGATCGATCTTCAGTTCGATGCGGGAGCAGGGTGGGGTGTCGCGTCATCCTTTGCAAGCACGTGCGGCTCCAGCCGGACGCTGGACCAGGGGGCGACGCCCGTGTCCGGCCAGACGGTCTCGATGCCGAAGAGGTCGGCGAGCGCGCGCGGGACGCCTCGCAGATCGGGGGTGCCGTCAGAGTGCCCCGCTGCGATGGAACCGCCGCTGGCGATGAAGAGGGCGTAGGGCGAATGCTCCATCGAGGTGCGGATGCCATGGTCCGACATCACGACCAGGACGTCGTCTTCATCGAGTAGGGAGTCGATGCGGCCCAGTCGCGCGTCGAGATAACGGTACATCTCGAAGAGCAGGGCACGACCGTCATCTTGACGGCTGGCGACGGCCTGGGCGAAGTGCGCATGAGTCAGGATGTCGAGGGGCTCGATCCGCAGGGCAATCAGGTCGACGTCGCCTTTTTCTACCAGCTCTTCTACCGCGTCGAATTCTGCGGCGATGGTGCGGATGTGCACCCGGTCCCGTTCGCGAGTGACGGCTGCGAGGTCCGGGAATCGTTTGCGCTCGCTCGGGAGAAGGTCGCGGGAGCTGGTGCCGAGAGTCATTCGCCGCCGCTGTCCATTGGGTCCGGTGATCTCGCTGTGTCGCCCCGCGTCGATTCCGCCGTGGGAGAAGAGCAGGTTGGCCGCCGACAACGGTCCGGCGCCGATCACCTGGAAGAAGTCGGCCTCTTCGGGAAGCAGCCACGACAAGGCTGCCAGCGGGTTGTCGCCCACAGACGCGAGCCCCGCCAACTCGACGCCATAGCGGTGAATGAGTCCGATGAAGGACACGTTGGAGCGGCGCAAGGGCCACACCATCGACTCGAGTGCGGCTGCGGTGAGTGGTGGATTGCTCAGCAGTACGGCGGAGTGACCGTGCTCGATCAGTCCCGAGATGACCGGCAGGTCGCCGCGGGTTCGCAGATACTGGGTGATCCGCCAATCGGCGCAATCGAGGACGAGCACAGTGACCCGACGCCGCCCGTCGGCTGGGCGTCGGGTCGCGGAAACTCGCTTCGGAACCCGCGCGACTCCTGGCTCGATACGAAGCCGGTGGGTGATACCCGGACGAAGGGTCTGGGTGCCGGAAGCGAGAGTTCGGCCCAGCTCATCGCGGAGCACCCAGCGCAGGGGAGCGAATCCGACGACCCGTTCCAGCAGCAGCGCTTCGTCTTCGACGAGGGGGTACGGTTCGTAGGCGGAGTCCAGGGGGGCGCCCGGATCTGGCGAGAGCCAAAGCGTCGCCCCCGGAACCGGGTGCGTCATTTCAATGCGCAGCATTGCACGACGCTGTTCGATCGGAAGATCCGCCAGTTCGCGGTGGGCGGCCGATCGCAGCAGCTCGTCCCTGGAGAGTCCCACCAGCTCGAAACGCTCGCGACCACGATCGTACACCGCCAGGGATTCGTCGTGCCGACCGTCGTTGGCCAACGTGAGGATCAAGCGGATCGTGATCTGTTCGGTCAGCTCATCGTCGATCCTCTGATCGCCCGGGTTGTCGTCCGGTCTGTCCGCCAACGCGCGACGCAGCCGTTCTACGGTGGGAATCGGTGGGCTTTGGAGGCCGGTCAGGCTCAAGGTCAGTGCGAAACGCGCCTGCAGCTCGCTGGGGTCGCCGCCCCGCTCACGCCAGCCTTCATAGGTCTGTCGGAGTGCGGACAAGTCGCCGGTGCTCGCCTGGGCCATGCCGCGATTCTCGTACCAGAGGCTCAGCGCGTCGCCGGCGCCCGGAGGGGGCTCCGATCCGAGCACCTCCAGGGCCTGGTCGTAAGCACCGCGTTGCAGGTGTCGTGTCGCGAGACTTACGCGCATGCGCACTGCGGCGACGCCTTCGGACACGAGTCTCCGGGTCAATCTACGCATCACCCGCTGCTCGTCTTCGACCGCACTGCGCGTCACGAGTTCGAGAAAGAAGAGATCCGGGTCGGTCGGATGCATGAGGCCGGCGCGGCGCGCGAGGTTCGCGGCGTCTGCGGCGCGACCCTCGTCTCGCCGGGTCTGGATCAGGTGGATCGACAGCGGCGCCGAAGGCGCCCAGCGGACAGTGGCGGGATCCGCGAGCACCTCGTCCATCAGCTCGGAACATTCGCCGGCGGCACCGCTGGCGAGCAGCGCAAAACAGCGGCACTCCGCAGCTGCCCGCCCGGTTTCGCTTGCGCCAACGTGCAGTTCGGTGAGCCGCAGGACCTCCTCCCAATCTTCGTCTTCCACGGCATTGCATGCCTTCAGTACGGTGAGCTGTCGTCCGGCGTGACGCAACGAGTACCCGCCGAACGCGAGGGCGAGCAACAACAGACCCACCAGGAAGAACAGGCGTCGCCGCGAACCGGCCAGGGCGGAAGCAGCGCTCATGAGTCCTCCGCTAGCGTGAGCCATACCCGCACCAGAACGTCGCCGCCGCTCGTCTCGGGCTCAATCCGTAGTCGTCGCCACGGCAGCACAAGCGTGGACGGGGTGTCGCCGGTCTCGGCGGCGAGGCGCGCGTCTGCTTCGGCGAATCGGTCGAGATCGACCCACACGCCGCCGCGCT
>Ga0114949_10002698_pt1 | contig 11115 bp, 9 predicted proteins | sample N074metaG_FD_83505 | JGI IMG/M metagenome (GOLD analysis project Ga0114949, IMG submission 83505) | Deep subsurface microbial communities from Kermadec Trench to uncover new lineages of life (NeLLi) - N074 metaG | ecosystem: Environmental > Aquatic > Marine > Ocean trench > Sediment | place... | reverse complement strand
GGGGCGCTGGTGTACGTCACCCCGGTTGATGGGGGGCATGGTGTCCACGACGAGGTTGTGCATTTCTGGAAGGACGTCATGGGCGCCCATCCCGTAACGATCGAGGCCGAACAACATGATCAATTGCTCGCCTGGACGAGTCATCTGCCGCAATCCGTTGCGTCGGCATTGGCAGTCGCGATGGCAGACCGTGGCCCTCGTGGGGCAACGTTCGGTCCGGGGGCGCGGTCGACGACGAGACTTGCTGCCAGCAGCTCGGACATGTGGACGGAAATCCTGATGCAGAACCGAGAGCCGGTGCTGCGAGCGTTGGGGGCTTTGGCGGACGCCCAAGCCGAGTTACGTGAGGCGATGGAACAGATGGATGAAGCGCGGGTGCGCGCGTGGCTCGAACGCGGGGCGGCGTGGCGTCGCGGCATCGAGTGATGAGGGTCGATGGCGTGATCACCCCACCGGGCGACAAGAGTATCACGCACCGCGCACTGATGCTCGCCGCGCTCGCGCGGGGAAGCAGCATGATCCACGATCCTCTCGGAGCGGCCGACACGCGTACGACAGCCGGAATCATGCGGCGGCTCGGGGCTGCCGTTTCTAGGCTGCGGGATGGAAAGGGAGTCCGCGTGTTGGGTCGCCGTTGGAGAGCGCCGTCCGAGACCCTGCACTGCGGCAATTCGGGCACTACTGCCCGTCTCTTACTTGGGTTGTTGGCAGCGCACCCCTTCACGAGTCGGTTGAGCGGCGACCGCTCTCTCAGGCGTCGACCGATGCGCAGGGTGACCGAACCGCTATCGGAAATGGGGGCGCGGATTGCCGAGCACGCGGGTGACGGCCTACCCCTCACGATACGGGGAGGAACGCTAAGGCGGATTCGTTACCAATCGCCAGTGGCGAGTGCTCAGATCAAGAGTGCGTTGTTGTTTGCCGGGCTGTTCGGGGGCGTCGGTGTGTCGGTGACCGAACCGCACCGGTCCCGTGATCATACCGAACGGTTGCTCCGATACCTTGGGGCGCCGATTCGCGTTTCGGGAACGACCGTATCGATTCCTGCGGGCGAGTTCCGGCCCGAGGGGTTCGAGATCACCATCCCGGGCGACCCTTCGTCGGCCGCGTTTTTTGTTGCCCTCGCCGTTCTGGCTGATAAGGGCGAACTCATCGTGCGAAACGTGGGTCTCAATCCCACCCGTGCCGGGTTCTTGCGCGTGCTCCAGCGAATGGGGGGTAAGGTCAGCATCGAGAACCCACGGGACGTTGCCGGCGAACCGGTTGCCGATCTCGTCGTGCGCCCTTCCCGCTTGAGGGCCACGGTAGTGCATGCCGCCGAAGTGCCATCGCTCATCGACGAAATACCGGTGCTCGCGATTATCGCGGCGCGATCGGCAGGAGTCACGGAGTTTCGTGGCGTCGGCGAACTCCGGGTCAAGGAAAGCGATCGGCTTGCACTTCTCGCGAGCAACCTCGAGCGCCTGGGGTACGACGTAGCGATACAGGGCGACACGCTGGCCGTCCAGGGCGACCCGGACCATGCTCCCATCGGAAGAGTGGTCACCGCGAGCGATCACCGATTGGTCATGGCGTTAGGTGTCTTGGCGAAAACCGATGGGGCGCGGATCGCGCTGTCGGAACGCTCATCGGCCGGGGTCAGCTACCCTGGCTTTTTCTCCGTGCTCCAGGGAGTTGTCAGCCCATGACGCAGGTCATCGCGTTGGACGGTCCGGCTGGGTCGGGCAAGTCCACGACGGCCAAGGAGGTAGCCCGGAAGCTTGGGATTCCTCACATCGAGAGCGGTGCGTTGTACCGGTCGTTGACTCTGGCCGCGCTGGACGGGGACGTCGAATTCAACGGTCAAATGCTCGTGGCGCTGGCCAAATCCCTTCCGGTGCGTTTGACGGTGACCGACAGGGGTGTGCGTCCCGAAGTTGCGGGGGCAGATGTGTCGGAGGCGATACGGGGAGCGCGCGTGACCGAGAGAGTGTCGGAACTCTCGGCCCTCCCGGAGGTCCGCGAATGGGCGAACGAACAAGTGCGGGACGCCGTGGCGCGACACCCGGGGCGCGCCGCCGTGCTGGACGGCCGGGACATCGGTACGGTGGTGTTTCCAGACGCCATAGTGAAATTCTTTCTCGTGGCGCGTCCGGAAGAGCGGGCAAGGCGCCGGCTCCTTCAGGACGGGGAAACCCCTGACGCAGATCGGATTGCCGCGACGGTGGCTGACCTTGGGCGGCGGGACGAGGCCGACGCCTCGAGAGCGGTGGCTCCCCTCAAGCCGGCCCCAGATGCGATCATGCTGGACACCAGCGACCTCACCTTCGAGGACCAGGTCGACCTCGTGGTTGCGGAAGCTCGGAAAGCGTTATCCTAGCTTGACATAGGGTATCTCCATCTCTAGCCTTCAAGGCTTGGCACTCCCGGGGTGTCCCCGGGGGTGAATTGTTGTGTTCACCCTAACCGAGTCGTTGATAATTCCATGTCCGAGTCCGACGAGACTGCAACTACCGCAACCACAACCGCAACGTCTAGCAACGATCTATCAGTTTTCCCTGTCCGGCAAGATCTCTACGACGAGAGTTATTCCGACGAAGAATACCAGTCGATGCTGGAGCTCTACGAGGGTACCCTCCAGAGCATCCAGGAGGGCGAAATCGTCAAGTCGAAGATTCTCCGCGTTACCGACAGCCACGTCATTCTCGACGTTGGGTTCAAGTCGGAAGGCGCCGTTCCGATAGAAGAGTTCAAGGATCTGTCCGCCGTTTCACCCGGCGACGAAGTGGAAGTACTCCTCGAGAACCTCGAGGACGAGCATGGGTCGGTGGTGTTGTCAAAGAAGAAGGCCGACTTCATGCGCGTGTGGGAGAAGATCCGGGAGGCCTACGAGAACGACGAGCCGGTCGAGGGGATGCTCCAGAAGAAGATTAAGGGTGGCGTGGTCGTCGACCTGATGGGTGTGGACGCGTTTCTTCCCGGCAGCCAGATCGCGCTTCGCCGCGTGCCGAACCTCGACGAATTGCTCGGGAAGACCTACGAGTTCAAGATCATCAAGCTGAATAAACGCCGGCGCAACATCGTGGTGTCGCGCCGGGTGATTCTCGAGGCGGATCGGGCCGAGAAGCGCGAATCGTTGATGACGGAACTGGCCGTCGAACAGGTTCGCAAGGGTATCGTCAAGAACATCACCGATTTTGGTGCGTTCATCGACCTGGGCGGAGTGGACGGGTTGTTGCACATCACGGACATGTCGTGGGGCAGGGTTTCGCATCCGTCGGAAATGGTCACCCTCGGCGAGGAGGTCGAGGTCAAGATTCTCGACATCGATTGGAACCGCGAACGGATTTCTCTGGGACTCAAGCAGCTGCAGGCCTACCCATGGGAAGATGTGCAGAAGAAATACCCGGTGGGGGCACGGGTCCAGGGTAAGGTAGTCAGCATCACGAACTACGGAGCCTTCGTCGAGCTCGAGCCGGGCATCGAGGGGCTCGTCCACATCAGCGAGATGAGCTGGACGCGAAACGTTCGCCATCCGTCGAAAATCGTGTCCATTGGTGAGACGATCGAAGCGGTGGTGCTCAAGGTCGATCCCGAAGACGAGAAGATCTCCCTTGGAATGAAGCAGACGGAGCAGGATCCGTGGGTCATGCTGCCGATGAAGTACCCGATCGGAACGCGGATCACCGGCAAGGTTAGGAACCTCACATCGTTCGGGGCCTTCGTTGAAATAGAACCGGGCATCGATGGGTTGATCCACATCTCAGACATGTCCTGGACGAAGCGTGTCCAGCATCCGTCGGAGGTCGTCAAGAAGAACGACGAGGTCGAAGTCTCCATTCTCAGCATCGATCCCGCCAACAAGCGCATCTCCCTCGGTCTCAAGCAGGTCCAAGAGGACCCGTGGCTCAAGATCGCCGAAGAACATCCGGTTGGTATGGAAATGGAGGGCGCCATCGTTCGCTATCAGGACGGTGGGGTGGTCGTCGATATTGGCAGCGACCTGGAAGGGTTCGTGCCGCAGGCACAACTCCCATTGGCCGAAGGGAAGTCCGTCGAAGACGAGACGCAGCTTGGTCAACTGGTCGCGTTGAAGGTGGTCGAAGTCGATCCCATCCATCACCGCATGGTGCTGGCGGCGACCGATTTCCTCGAGATGCCGGAGGGCTTTGTCCCTCCGACGCCGCCGGTGTACGATGACGACGACGAGACGAGTGAGAGCGACGGGGCCGAAGACGTCAAAGCGGAAGCAGCTGACCCGCCCGAAGCTGTTGTTGAAGAATCCGCTGACGAACCGACGGCTGACGCCGAGGAAGAGAAGCCCGCGGAGTAACGAAGCCGCCAACTCGGCACTCTCGTGAGTCACCAGGAAAAGATCGATCGGCTTCACCGCCTCCGTGCTGAATCAGAGCAGGGGGGCGGTGCTGCGCGTATCGAGGTGCAGCACGAAAAGGGCAAACTCACGGCGCGCGAACGTCTGGACCTACTCCTGGATCCAAATTCCTTTGTAGAACTCGATCGTTTTGTCACGCATCGGTCGACGGATTTTGGTCTCGCCGACAAGAAGGTGCTGGGAGACGGAGTGGTCACCGGGTATGGCCGGATAGATGGGCGCATCGTGTACGTCTATTCCCAGGACTTCACCGTGTTCGGCGGCTCGCTCGCTGAGGCGCATGCTGAAAAGATCTGCAAGGTGATGGACCTTGCCGTGCAGAACGGACGGCCGATAATCGGCCTCAACGATTCCGGCGGGGCCAGAATCCAGGAGGGAGTTGTCTCTCTCGGCGGGTACGCCGATATCTTCTTTCGCAACACGCGGGCGTCGGGCGTCGTACCGCAAATTAGCGCCATTCTCGGTCCGTGTGCCGGTGGCGCAGTCTACAGTCCTGCCATTACCGACTTCGTGTTCATGGTGCGGGGCATCTCGTTCATGTTCGTTACGGGTCCGAATGTAGTGAAGACGGTTACGCATGAGGATGTAACGACTGAGCAGTTGGGTGGGGCTGATACTCATGCGTCGGTATCCGGAGTGGCTCATTTCGCGATGGACTCGGAACCCGAATGCATGATGGGCATTCGGAAGATCTTGAGTTTTGTCCCGGCGAACAACATGGACGACCCGCCTTTTGTCGAGGCGACGGATCCCGCGGATCGGCGCGACGAAGAGTTGCTGACAATCGTGCCCGAAAATCCCAACAAGCCTTATGACATGCGTGATGTCATTGGCCGTGTCGTGGACGATGGTGAGTTGTTCGAGATCCATCGCGATTTTGGCGCGAACCTGATCGTGGGGTTCGCCAGGTTGGGGGGACACCCAGTCGGGGTTGTCGCGAACCAGCCGGCGGTACTGGCAGGTGTGCTGGATACGAAGGCTTCGATGAAAGGCGCGCGCTTCATTTGTTTCTGCGATGCATTCAACATTCCGCTGGTGACGTTCGAAGATGTTCCCGGGTTTCTTCCGGGAGTCGATCAGGAGCACGGCGGCATCATCAAGGAGGGTGCAAAGCTCCTCTTCTCCTATGCGGAAGCGACCGTGCCAAAGCTGACGGTCATTACGCGAAAGGCTTACGGCGGTGCGTACGACGTGATGAGTTCTAAACACATCGGGGGCGACTACAACGTCGGGTGGCCGGGAGCGGAAATCGCGGTGATGGGTCCCAAGGGGGCGGCCGAGATCCTTTTCAAGCGGGAGATGGCCGAAGCCGACGATCCCGAAGCCAAGCTCGACGAGCTGGTAACGGAATACCGGGAGAGGTTCGCCCACCCATACCTCGCCGCTGCGCGCGGATACCTGGATGATGTCATCGATCCGCGGGAAACACGGCCACGCCTGATTTCGGCGCTGCAGACCCTCCTGACGAAACGCGAGAAGGTGCCGCCGAAGAAGCATGGAAATATTCCCTTATAGCGGGCGTGAAGTAACGTCCTCCTCCGTTGTAGCGCTTGGTGTTCCCGAATCTCGCCCTTGGGCCTTCCCGTCTTTCCGTCTTCCCGCCTTCCGGCCTGTATGAAACGGGTGCTCATTGCCAATAGGGGCGAAATCGCCGTTCGCATCATCCGTGCGTGTCACGAGGATGGTATCGAAGCGGTCGCAGTCTATTCCGAGCCGGATGAGTTGAGCCTCCACGTGCAGGCCGCTGATGCGGCGGTCGAAATTGGCCCGGCGCGATCCAGCGAATCGTACCTTTCCATTCCAAAGATCCTTGAGGCGGCGAAAAGGACCGGCGCGGACGCCATCCATCCAGGATATGGGTTTCTCGCCGAACGGGCGGACTTTGCGGAGGCCGTGATCGCAGCCGGGCTGATCTTTATTGGTCCGCCGGCCAGCGCCATCGCGGCGATGGGGGGGAAAACCGAAGCGCGGCGTCGCATGGCAGAGGCCGGTGTGCCCATCGTTCCAGGCACCACGGAACCGTTGGCCGATGTTGCCGAAGCGCTCGCCCGGGCTGAAGACCTTGGTTTTCCCGTCCTGCTCAAGGCCGTCGCAGGTGGAGGGGGCAGAGGGATGCGGGTCGCCACCTCGCCCGACGAGGTCGAAAGCGGATTTTCACAAGCGAGTTCCGAAGCGCGATCCGCCTTCGGCGATGCCGCGGTGTACATCGAGCGATTCATGGAACGACCCCACCACATCGAGGTGCAGGTGTTGGCGGACGATCACGGGAACACGATCCACCTAGGTGAACGGGAATGCTCGGTGCAACGCCGCCATCAGAAACTCATCGAAGAATCGCCCGCACCGAACGTGGATATGGCCATGCGGTCCGAGATGGGGGCGGCGGCGGTGAAGGCTGCCGTATCGGTCGGATACCGTGGTGTGGGAACGGTCGAGTTCCTCGTCGATGCTAGTGGCGCATTCTACTTCTTGGAAATGAACACCCGGTTGCAGGTCGAACACCCGGTTACCGAGTTGGTCTACGGTGTCGACCTCGTGCGAGAACAATTGAGGATTGCTCGGGGCGAACCCATGGGTTGTCCCACTGGGCCGCTTCAACCACGCGGCCACGCCATCGAGTGCCGTATTACCGCTGAGGATCCGTTTGCGGGGTTTGTGCCTTCGGCCGGCCGGATCGAGTACCTGCAGGTACCAACCGGTCCCGGCGTGCGTTGGGATGGTGGGATTCAATCAGGCACTGAAATTTCGCTCTACTACGACTCGTTGCTCGGCAAGGTGATCGTTTGGGGCGACACCCGGGAACACGCGATCCATCGAATGCGCCGGGCACTCGAAGAGTTGGCCATCGTGGGCGTGGCAACGTCCCAGCCGTTCCATCGACGCGTCATGGAGGAACCTGAATTCGTGGCGGGGAAATACGATATCGGCTATGTCGATTCGCGGGGTAACGCCCTGATGAAAGAGACTGGGTCGGAGGAGATGCTCCGGGCCATCGCGATCGCCGCGGCGCTGGCCGAAGACGAACGGCGCGGGGCTCGAGTACCGACGCGCGAGCGCCCTTCTCGCTACGGGCAAGACAGCGCATGGGTGCGCGCAGCACGATTCGAGGGGCTCCGCAGGTGACGGTCACGATCGATCGCATTGCGGCGGGGGGTGATGGTGTGGCCCGCCTAGCCGACGGGATGGCCGTGTTCGTTCCGAGAACCGCCCCCGGAGATCGTGTCGATATCGATGTCGTCGAGCGTCACAAGCGTTTCGCGCGGGGACGGGTACGCTCGATTGTCGAAGGGGCCCAATCGCGGGTGGAACCGCTCTGCAGGCACTATTACGAAGACGATTGTGGTGGCTGTCAACTTCAGCATCTCGATTACGAAACCCAACTGAAGGTGAAGCGGACCATGGTTGGGGACGCCCTTCGGCGTATCGGAAAGTTCGATATCGAAGACCCGCCCATTGTGCCCGCAGACCAACAGTGGGAGTACCGAAACAAGGTTTCTCTCTCCGTGCAGGGAAACAAGATTGGATTCCATCCGATCGGGCGCGCCGATGCGGTCTTCGCGCTCGGCCGGTGTGCGATCAGCGATAGTGCCCTAATGGGTCTATGGGCCGAAGTCCGTCAGCACGTGACACTGCTGCCGAGCAACCTGCACCGTATCGCGCTTCGGCGCGACCGGGGCGAAGGCTTCCACGTGACCGTGGTGGGAGGCGACGCGAACGTTTGGGATGCGACCCCGTTTGTCCGGGCGTTGGCCCGGCCGGACGTTGCGATATGGTGGAAGCCAAAGGGTGGGGCGTCGCGCATCATCGCCGGGCGTGAGACCGGGTTTCCAGCATTAGCATTCGATCAAGTGAATCCGAAACTTGCGGCACAGTTGCGGCGACGGTTGGTCGAAGTGGTGGGGGACGTGCGTGAGGCGATCGTGTGGGATCTGTACGGTGGAGTCGGCGATACGGCGACCTTGTTGGCCAATGCGGGTGCGCGCGTGTGGTCTGTCGATGTCGATCGTTCCGCCGTGGCCTGGGGCAATCGTGAATTGGCGCACGAGCGAGTCACGCGAATTGCGGATCGGGTCGAGGACTCGGTCCACCGGTTACCCGAACCGACCCTTGTCGTGGTCAATCCTCCGAGAACCGGCTTGGCCGCGAGTGTGGCCCAATGGGTGGAGCGTTGGGGGAGCCAACAGGCTGACCGCAAGCTCCTGTACGTGTCTTGTGACCCAGCAACACTCGCGAGGGATCTCGCCAAGATGCCGGCCTTTGCCATTCGTTCGGTGGAGGCATTCGATCTGTTCCCACAAACCAGTCACGTCGAATCTCTCGTGTTGGCTCAAACGCGATGAAGTACCATGTGACCGTTGATGATAGGAACTATGAAGTGGAGGTGACCGGAACGAGCGTGCGGGTCGACGGCGATACCATCGAGGCTCGTTTGACGGCGATTCCCCGGACTCCAATGCGGCGCTTGGTGGTGGGTGACGTGGCCCACGTCCTCGCCATCCTTCCGGATGAGGCTGGATGGGAAATCGAACATGTGGGGACCAGATGGATGGTATCTGTGGTGGACGAGCGGACGCGGCAACTTCAAGAGCTTACCGGGGAGGGGGCAAACCGCATTGGTGGGGTGATCAAGGCCCCGATGCCCGGCTTGGTCCTGGTCATCGAGGTCGAGGAGGGACAACATGTGGAAGAGGGTCAGAGGGTGGTCGTGCTCGAGGCCATGAAAATGGAAAACGAAATCAAGGCGGCTGGAGGTGGCGTGGTTACGGCGATCCACGTTGAACCGGGCCAACCGGTCGAGAAGGGCGCGCCGCTGATCACTATCGGCGAGGCTCGACCCTCACGGGGGCCCTGATTAGCCTTCATGGCTGTGTAAACTAGCGTGGCACAAGGTACTTAGAGCAACGACGGAACCGATGAAAACGTATTCGCCAACCGCGAAAGAATTGAAGCACGAGTGGCATGTGGTGGACGCCGAAGGGCAGGTTCTCGGCCGTCTCGCCAGCAAGGTGGCCCAGGTCATTCGGGGCAAGCATAAACCCACGTTTGCGCCGCATATGGATGGCGGTGACTTCGTGGTCGTCATCAATGCCGAGAAGGTCAGGTTGACGGGAAAAAAGGCAGAGCAGAAGCAGTACTTCCGGCACACGGGGTACATGGGGCACGAGCGTTTCACGCCCATAGCCACAATGCTGAAGAAACATCCGGAGCGCGTCATCGAGAAGGCTGTGTTCGGGATGCTTCCCAAGAGCACGTTGGGCAAGCAAGTGCTTCGCAAGAAGCTCAAGGTGTACGCGGGTTCGGACCACCCACACGGCGGTCAGTGTCCGACACCCCTCGATTTGAAATAGAGAAACGAATGACGACAGCAACTGAACCAGTACTGCGCTGGCACGCGATTGGACGCCGCAAGACGGCGGGAGCGCGCGTCTACCTGACCCCTGGATCCGGGAAGTGGGATGTGAATGGGCGCACGCTGGGCGACTTCTTCCCCCGTCGGTCGCATGTCCAACACATCCAACAGCCGTTTACGGTGACCGACACCTTAGGTGCGTTCGATGTAAAGGCACGACTTAATGGTGGTGGGACTACGGGACAGGCCGGTGCGCTCCGGTTGGCGATTGCGCGGGCTCTGCTCAAGGCGGATGAGCAACATCGTCGCAAGCTCCGCGATCACGGATTGTTGACGCGTGACCCACGTGCGGTCGAGCGGAAAAAGCCCGGCCAGCCTAAGGCGCGGAAGCGGTTCCAGTTTAGTAAGAGATAGTCAATCATCGATCGTTCATCGACGATTGACCACTGACAATGGACAATTGACGACAACGAATCACACCGGCGGATTGGTGCTTGGGTGTCCGCGAGGATCGAGCACTGAGGCGAAGCCGGTGGACGACTAACCCAAGGGACGAGGTACATGACGCAGCCGCAATTGCAGGAGTTGCTCGAAGCAGGAGTGCATTTCGGGCATCAGACTCGCCGATGGAACCCGAAGATGCGACGTTTCATCTTCGCGGAACGGTCCGGCATCTATCTGATCGACCTTCAGAAAACGCTGAGACAGCTTCAAAAGGCGCAGGAACTCCTGCGCGAAGTCGTCATGCGTGGCGACAACGTGCTGTTCGTATGCACCAAGCGCCAACTCAACGAGATCGTAAAGGCCGAAGCCCAACGATGTGGTGCATTTTGGGTGGTCGAGCGTTGGCTGGGCGGTACGCTGACGAATTTCCAAACGATCAAGAAGCAGATTCAGCGCTTGAAGGAACTCGAGCAGGGGCAAGAAGAGGGCGCGTACGAGTTCTTTACAAAGAAGGAGCAGCTGCAACTGGATCGTGAGCGCCAGAAGCTCAATCGCAATCTCGAGGGCATCAAGTCGATGGGTCGCCTGCCAGGGGCGATATTCGTGGTCGATGCCAAGAAGGAACGGATTGGAATTGCGGAAGCCAATAAGCTGGGTATCCCAATCGTCGCGATTGTGGACACGAACGCTGATCCAGACTTGATCTCGGTGCCGATTCCGGGGAACGACGATGCCATTCGCTCAGTGTCGCTGATTACGGGCGCGCTCGTCGATGTCGTGATGGAAGCCCGGAGCCAAGTCCCTGTTCGCGAAACAACGTCGGAATCGGAAGCGTACTCCACCTACAGTACGGACATGGCGGAGGCCAATGAAGAAGATACGCGCCGGCGTCGCCCGCGACGCAAGCGGCGCCCCAAGCCGGAAGCCATTGCGGCGCGGCTGAAGCCGG
>Ga0114949_10002697_pt1 | contig 11115 bp, 9 predicted proteins | sample N074metaG_FD_83505 | JGI IMG/M metagenome (GOLD analysis project Ga0114949, IMG submission 83505) | Deep subsurface microbial communities from Kermadec Trench to uncover new lineages of life (NeLLi) - N074 metaG | ecosystem: Environmental > Aquatic > Marine > Ocean trench > Sediment | place... | reverse complement strand
TTGGGTGCTTATGTCACGGTCGCCGCGCGCAATCCGGTACAGCGGGCAAATGCCTATACCATAGGGGCCGAGACAATTACCATCGATGAACTTTCAGGAAAGGCGAAAGATTTCGACATTATTATGTCCACCGTATCGGCTCCGATTATTAGTGAAGATATCATCGATACACTGCCTCAAAACACCCTTTTGGTAGATCTTTCAGCACCGCCGGGGAGTATTGATCTGGAATATGCGAGAAGTCGAGGCCTGAAAACTGTCTGGGCAAGAGCGCTGGGTCGCCGTGCGCCTATTACCGTCGGTGGCAGCCAGTGGTCGGGCATTTCAAAAACGATAGCAAATTTGTTGCAGGGAGAAATATAGAATGAAAGCTGACCTGGTAATAAAGAATGCTCGGGTGGTGGATCATCAATCCGAATTTTTCGGTGGGATAGCGACCAAAGATGGCAAAATTATAATGGTAGCGGATAATGATGCCCTGCCGGATGCCGACCGAGTCATTGATGCAGATAGTAAAGTATTGTTGCCCGGAGTTTTTGATCCCCATTGTCACCTGGGTGTTGCCTATCCCTATGACGAAGACATGCGCACTGAGACAGCTGCGGCTGCGCGTGGCGGCATTACCACGATATTACTTTATATCCGTAACCTAAAACCGTCCTATATTCCTTTCTACAAGGAGCGCCGGGCAATAGGCGAGCAACAGTCCTGCATTGATTTCGGTTTTCACTTTGGCATTCAGCGGGAAGAGCATATTGCCGAAATTCCGCAGATCGTTAAACAGACGGGCGTAAAATCCTTCAAACTGTATTTTGGATATGAGGTTGAAAACCCTATCGGTATTGTCCCCGCAAACGATGGCTGGGTATATTCCACCATGCAGCAGGTAGCTAAAATACCCGGAGGTGTTGTTTCGGTTCACTGCGAAAATACAGAAATAGCACGTGAAATCAAAAAGGAAGTTGAAGCCACTGGCAGGCAAGACCTTGGTGCCTATACGGAATCCCGACCCGCATTTTGTGAAGAAGAAACAATTAGGCGCATGATCTTTCTGGCTGAGCGAACCGGTTGCTCGTTCCAGGTGGTACACACTTCTGTGGCAGTAGGACCTCAGTTGGCCGCAGATGCTCGCGCAAAAGGCCTGGATGTGACGATTGAAACCTGCCCGCATTATCTAATGCGCACCTGTTATGACGAAGACCTCAATATGACGGCAAAAATATCGCCGCCGCTGCGCGATGAGAATGAAAAAGAAGGGCTTTGGAGCGCCATGCTCGCTGACGGGATCGGCAATCTTGGCAGTGACCACGTTCCGTTCCTGCCAAAAAAGGGGGAGGATTTATGGACAGAAAAGCCCGGTGTTGTGTCGTTCCGCTGGGAGCTTCCGCTGATGATCACCGAAGGCGTCTTGAAACGTGGCTTGACTTTGCAGCAGTTGGTTAAAGTAAATTCTTACGGACCGGCCAAGCGTTTCGGTATGTATCCGCGGAAAGGTTCTCTTGAGATAGGGAGTGATGCCGATCTGGTACTGGTTGATCTCGACCTGGAGCGCGAGGTCGAACATGATGGCAAGGGCACATGTATCTACACAGGCATGAAGCTAAAGGGTTGGCCGGTGCTGACCATTTCTAATGGAAGAGTCGTTTGCGAAGACGATAAAGTTGATGAACAGGCGTTCGGTACCGGTATTTGTATTACTCGGCCTGAGGGTGAAGTGTAAGAATCTCCGTTGGAATTTTTACGGTAAATATTTTTTAACAGAACAGATTAAGGTGGTAAACGATGAAGGATTATAAAGTGCTAGTGGGTGGTGAGTGGGTCGACACCTCCTCTGACTGCACTACTATATCTGACCCCGCGACTGGCGAAATCGTATCGTGCATCCCAGCGCTGACCGCTGAACATGTGGACTCTGCGGTCACAGCTGCCCGAGCAGCACTTGAATCCAGTAATTGGGCCTTTGATGGTCGGCTGCGGTCAGAAGTAATGCTGGTGTGGGCAGACAAAATCGCAGCCAACGTTGATAGTCTTGCCGAATGCCTGACAATGGAAAATGGCAAGCTGTTAAGTGAGGCGAAGTTTGAAATTTCGAACCAGGTGAATGTTGTTCGCTATAATGCGGGTCTCGCGCGCACGGTCAGCGGGCGTTCGCACAGCTTTGGTCAAGAGGTAATGGGCGTTGTCGTCCGTGAGCCAATCGGTGTGGTGGCGGTTATCTCGCCATGGAACTGGCCAATTTCTCTGATGGTGCGTGATTTGGCCCCCGCTCTCGCCGCTGGAAACGCAGTGCTGTGCAAACCGGCTTCACAAACGGCTGGAATCTGTGTCGCGGTGTTGCGACTGTTAGCCGAGTGCTCTGATCTGCCAAGTGGCATACTTAGCATGCTCACGGGTTCGGGGAGCAAGGTAGGACAGTCGATGGTTGTGCATCCCGGTATCGATATGATTGCCTTCACCGGGGACGGTTCCACAGGCCGGCGTATTGCCCGTGATGCTGCAGATACACTGAAAAAGATCGTCCTGGAACTGGGTGGTAAGTCTCCCTTTGTAATATGTGCGGATGCGAATCTTGAGAAGGCGATCCCCGAGTTAGTAAGTGCCGTGTTTACCACCACCAGCGGCCAGATATGCACAGCGCCATCACGGCTGGTGGTCGAATCATCGATTAAGAATGAGGTGTGCGTGCGCTTAACAGACGCGATACGCGATATCCGGGTAGGCAGCGGTTTTGATCCTGAAAGTCAAATGGGGCCTTTGACCACTGCCGAGCAATATGAAAAAGTACTTTCCTACGTTGAGATGGGTAAAAAGGAAGGAACCTTGATCGCTGGTGGAGAGCCGGTGGCAGGAGCCAGCTCCGAAAAGGGATTCTTTGTTAACCCCGTCATCTTCGCTGACGTGGATCCCAAATCTGCGTTGGCACAGGATGAAATTTTCGGCCCCGTGCTGGTGGTGCAGACCTTTGATGACGATGATGAAGCGGTGCGGCTGGCTAATGACTCACCCTTTGGTTTGGCCGCGGCGGTCTTTACCGACAACGTTCACCGTGCCTGGAAGCTCTCCAGGGCTATCCAAGCCGGTACTGTTTGGGTCAATACTTATAACCGATTTTATGCGGAGACCGAAGTGGGCGGTTACAAAACCAGCGGTATCGGTCGGATGGCGGGGATTGACGGGTTGATGGAATTTACGCAAACCAAGCATATTAATTTCGATAGCACTGCCCCCTCAGGCAAAGCGGGCAGAACCGGTTAAGTTCAAGGCGTAAGTAGTCGAATATAAACTGAAGGGGAGTGACTATGGCACTGGAAAACAAAGTTGCCTTGATAACAGGTGGGGCGCAGGGAATCGGTAAAAGCATCGCGGCACGTCTCGCCCGTGATGGCGCGGCTGTTGTAACAGCCGACCTCAACCTCGATCTGGCACAGCGAACTGCCGATGAGCTACAAGAGGCTGGCCATCGGGCTATGGCCGTAAAAATGGACGTATCGAATGAGGATGATGTCGGTATTGCAGTATCCAAGATAGCCGATACCTTCGGTCCGGTTACTATTTTGGTAAACAATGCTGGAATCATTGGTAGCACTCCAGCTCTGGAGGTGCCACTAGAAACCTGGCAGCTTAATCTCAATGTCATGTTAACGGGCAGTCTATTGTGCGCCCGTGCTGTATTGCCTAAGATGGTTGCCAGTAATTGGGGCAGAGTCATAAATATAGGGTCGATGATGAGCAATGTTGCCTATGGCAAAGATGTGGCTTATTGCACCACGAAATCGGGAATCCTCGGTCTCACCCGTTCTCTTGCAGTAGAGTTCGGCCCGCATAATGTGTGTGTCAATGCGGTTTGCCCAGGCAATATCATGACTGAAATGCTGATTAAAGTAGGCGAGCAAGTCGAAGAGCGCGACGGTCTGCCGGCGGGGAGTTTTCTTGAGCAGCGCGCCAGTGCTATCCCATTACGTCGTCTGGGTGAACCTGAAGACATCGCAAATGTCGTCTCTTTCCTGTGCTCCAGCGATGCCGATTATGTGAGTGGTCAATCTATACATGTAAATGGCGCGCTCTACTTAACGTGAACACAAAGAGGACGAAAAATTCCTCGAGAATTCTTGTTGTAACTCCTCGCAGATAAATCGCCAGTAATTGCCAATGTCCGAAAACAAACTTATCCCCACCGTTCAGATCGCCAGCGGCGACAAATTCGTCAATGGAAAAGGCGTCCGGGCCATCAAGGACGGTATCAAAGCCAGCAACCGGGATGCAGAGCGGCTGCCTAAACCGAAGTGGCTGCGGGTCAAGGTGCAGGGTGGCCCGGTGTACGAGAATGTGAAGCATATCGTCACCGAGCATAAACTGGCCACCGTGTGCGAGGAGGCCAAGTGCCCGAACATGGGGGAGTGCTGGAGCGCCGGTACCGCCACGATCATGTTGATGGGCGATGTCTGTACTCGCGCCTGTCGTTTCTGTTCGGTGAATACCGGCAACCCCAGGGGTTGGCTGGACCCCGATGAGCCGGAGCACACCGCTCGCTCGGTGGAGTTGATGGGCTTGAAATACGTCGTCCTCACCTCGGTGAATCGGGATGATCTCGATGATGGCGGGGCGGGGCACTTTGCGGCCTGTGTGCGGCGAGTTAAAGCGGTCAACCCGGACGCGGCGGTCGAGGCGCTGACACCAGACTTTGGAGGGGTATTGGCCGACGTGGAAGCTGTGGTGGATTCGGGGATCGAGGTGTTCGCCCAGAACGTCGAGACCGTCAGACGCCTGACGCACCCCGTCAGGGATCCGCGGGCGAGTTATGAACAAACCCTGGCGGTGTTGGCTCACGCCAAGGCCCATCGCCCGGGCGTGTTGACCAAGACCAGTGTCATGCTGGGCCTGGGTGAAACCGATGGGGAAATTATCGAGACCATGGATGACCTGCGCGCCGCGAAGGTGGATATCCTGACTTTGGGCCAATACCTACAGCCTACGGCCCACCACCTGCCCGTAGAACGCTATATCACGCCGGAAGAATTTGAGATGTATCGCCAGCGGGGGCTGGAAAAAGGCTTCCTGGAGGTAGTGTCCGGCGTCCTGGTCCGCTCGAGCTACCGAGCGGAACAGGTGCTCGGGAAAAACAATGTGGGTCTTGCGCCTACCTGATTGCTGTGCACATGATCCAGCCCAGAGCCACCGCTTACCACTGCCCAGGCCAGCGGCTTACGGACAAGGAGAAGGGAATGATGAAACTCAAAACGCTTTTGGTCACAGCAGTTCTGGCGAGCTTCGCTATGACCACCTCAGCGGTGTGGGCGACCCTATTCTCTTCCTGCACGGTAATCCGACCTCATCTTATCTGTGGCGCAATGTCATTCCCTAACTGGTACCACAGGGGCGGGTGATTGCCGTTGATCTGGTCGGGATGGGTAAATTGGACAAACCCGATATCGGCTATGCCTACGACGATCACCTCCGCTATGTAGAAGGGTTTATCGACACACTTGACTCGAAGAACATTACTTTGGTCATTCATGACTGGGGTTCGGTAATCGAGCTAGACTACGCGTCGCGCAATGAAGACAACGGTCAGTCTCGGCGCCATCTTCTTCACCCGAGATTGTGGCAACTATCGTGGCACAGCACAGGAATATTGAAAGCCACTATCTCTGCATCGGCCGGCATTTCATCCAGGAGGAGCACCCGCACAAAATTGGTCGCGCTGTGGCAGACTGGCGGCGCAGAGTGCTCGAATGAAGCAACACACTCGGCCTTCAATAGCTTTAGTGTTAACAACCCGAGGTGGCGCTCCACCCAGTTGAGAGTGTCGGTTGGGATGACACCTGAAAGGAGAGGCCTACTGATGCAGGCTTCTGTGGTACGCGTCCAATACGGCCTCGTGCATAGCTTCAGACAGGGTTGGATGCGCAAAGATAGTGTGCATCAAATCTTCTTCTGTAGCCTCCAGCGTCTGGGCAATACCAAAGCCCTGGATTTGTTCGGTGACTTCCGGTCCAATCATGTGGGCGCCGAGCAGTTCTCCAGTATTGGCATCGAACACGGTCTTTACAAAGCCCTCATTGTCTCCCATGGCCAGGGCTTTACCATTGGCCTGATAGTTGAAGCGACCCACTTTGAGCGGATGTCCCGCTGCTTTCGCTTCGCTCTCGGTCATGCCAACGCTGGCGACCTGGGGACGGCAGTAGGTACAGGCGGGCACTTTGTCTTTATCGAGGGGGTGTACGTTGGGTAGTCCGGCCAGTTTTTCAACGCAGATAACGCCTTCGTGACTGGCTTTGTGGGCCAGGCAAGGCGGCCCGGCAACATCGCCAATCGCATACAGGCCAACCAGGTTGGTACGGCCCCATTCATCGGCTTTAATGAAGCTGCGATCGGTTTCTACCCCCAACTCTTCAAGGCCCAGGTCCTCGATATTGCCCTGGATTCCGGCGGCCAGGATGACCCGGTCAACGGTGACGGTTTCAACGTCGCCCCTGGCGCTTTCCAATGTACAGGTGACCGCTTCGGCCCCTTTGTCCAACGCAGTCACTTTGGTGCCTGTCTTCACTTTGATGCCGCGTTTCTTAAAGGATTTTTCGGCGAGAGTGGAGACTTCTATGTCCTCTACGGGCATCATCTGGTCCAGTACTTCGACCACGGTAACATCAACCCCTAAATCGTTGTAAAGACTCGCAAATTCTACCCCGATCGCACCGGAGCCAATCACCAGCAGCGATGTGGGAAGTTCTTCGGGTACCATGGCTTCGAAATAGGTCCAGACGCGATCCCCATCGGCTTCAATACCCGGTAGATTGCGCGGGCGTGCACCGGTAGCCAAAATAATGTGGTCGGCCTGGTAATCGGAAGAACCGCTTGTATGGGTAACGGTAAGTGCGCACTTGTCGGTTACTTTCGCCCGGCCGTCGATGACCGCGATCTTGTTCTTTTTCATCAGATAGGCAATGCCATCCGTCAGGCGCGATGAGGCACCGCGACTGTGTTGAACCAGCTTCTTAATATCGAATTGTACATTTTCAACACTAAAGCCAAATTGATCCAGGTGCTTTAGGGAATGCGCCACTTCCGCGCCTTTTAACAGCGCTTTGGTGGGAATACAGCCCCAGTTCAGGCAGATGCCGCCCAGGTGCTTGTCTTCAACCACAGCGGTTTTCAAGCCCAGTTGGGCGGCGCGGATGGCAGCTACGTAGCCGCCCGGGCCGCCGCCTACCACGATAACGTCAAATTTGTTGGTCATACTATCCCCTATGCCACCATCATGGCGGGGTTTTCTACCAACCACTTCAGTTTCTGTAGAAATTGTGCACCCAAGGCGCCGTCTATAACCCGATGATCGCTGCAAAGGGTTAGTGTGAGTATCGTGGCCACAGCCGGTTCGCCTTCTTTAACCACAATGCGTTGCTCACCGCTACCGACTGCCAGTATCGCGCATTGTGGCGGATTGATAATGGCATCGAACTGTTTGATACCGAACATACCCAGGTTGGATATAGTAAACGTTCCGCCCTGAAATTCTTCCAGGGTTAAGGTACCAGCCTTGGCTTTGGTCACCAATGATCGCACTTCGTTGGAAATTGCCACCAGACCTTTATTGTTTGCAGCTTTGACGATGGGGGTGATTAAGCCACCATCCAAAGCGACAGCCACAGAAATATCGGCATCCTTGAAGCGGGTGATGGAATGGCCATCAAATTGCACATTGCAGTCGGGAAGTTTTGTCAGGGCGGAGGCACAGGCTTTGATCAGAAAATCATTCACCGATACTTTGGCATCCGGGCTGGAGGTGTTCAGTATTTTTCGCACCGACAGTAAGTGATCAATCTCCACATCGACAGTTAGTCGAAAGTGTGGCGCAGTCTGTTTGGATTTCTGGAGGCGGGCGGCAATCGTACGACGCATACCATCCATTGGAATTTCGGTGGATTCGTTGCCAGTAGGAGTTTCTAACTGTGCCGCCGGTTTGTCAGTGTCAGTGAGAAGGCTGTGAGCCGCTTCCACGTCGGCCTTGCAGACGCGACCGTGGGAGCCCGAGGCCCGGCAGTCATGGAGGTTGACACCCAACTGTTTGGCCAGACGCCTGGCCACGGGTGTCGCGGCAACCTGACTGTCATCTTTGGTGCTGGATGAAGCTTTGTCTGCCTTCGACGATTGTCGTGCAGCCACAGATCCTCCGGCGGCAACGATGGCACTCTCCACGTCCTGGCGTGAAATGCGATTGTTGCGTCCACTGGCAGTCACATTGTGCAGGTTTAAACCCAGTTCTTCGGCCAGTCGGCGGGCATGCAAGGTGGCGGGAAGCGCGCTATCGTCCTCACCGCCTTTCAGGCTCTCAGGTACTGAAGTGCCCCCGTTAGCAGCGGCTGAGGTTGTCGGGGCCGCTGTTTTCGGTTGTTCTACTGTAGCTGCGACTTCGGCAGGAGGGGGATCTGCTGCCGGGGCGGCGGCCGCTGGCGCAGAACCCGCTGGCGCAGAACCCAGGGCAGCGACAAAGGCATCGATGTCTTCGTCACTGACAGAGGCATCCGCTGCCACGCCAATGGGCGTGCCGATTGGCAGAGCCTCGCCGGAAGCTGCCAAGATACGGCGCAGAGTGCCGTCAAAATGGGCTTCCAGCACATTGGCGATTTTACTGCTCTCAATTTCTACCAGTTCGTCACCGGTCTTGAAGCTGTCCCCCTCGCTGACCAACCACTCGTTGACAGTTCCTTCTTCCATTGAAAGTCCCCATTTGGGAATTTCAATAAGCTGTATATCATTGCTCATGTTTGTTTTCTCCGAGCCATCTTCGTTGCTCTGTATTGTCGTCTACTTTTAAACTGAGCTACACTTGCAGCATTTCTTTTGCGGTAGCGATAATCCGATCGGTGCTGGGTATGTATAGATTCTCCAATGCAGGCGCGAAGGGAACAGGCGTGTGCGGCGCCGTCAGATATTTAACCGGTGCTTTGAGTGCGTAAAAGGCTTTCTCTACAGCCAGAGCACCTATATCCGACGCGAAGCTGCAACGGGGAGTGGCCTCGTCTACGATCAACAGGCGACCTGTCTCTTCAATGGACTCAATGATAGATTCTTCATCCAGGGGAGAAGTGGTGCGTGGGTCGATGACCGTGCATTCAATGCCTTCCTGCTTCAGCTTATCCACGGCGGCGTTGGCCAGGGTCACCATGCGGCCGATGGCAACAATGGTCAGGTCCTTGCCTTCGCGGGTGAAATTGGCTTCGCCGAAGGGAATGGTATAGGCCTCATCGGGTACTTCAGTCACGTCGTCGTACAAGAACTTGTGTTCACAGAAGATGACCGGGTCGTCATCGCGAATAGCTTCAATCAAGAGTCCCTTTGCCTCATAGGCGTTGGAGGGGACAACGACCTTGAGGCCTGGAATGGAAGTGAACAATGAGTGCAAGCTCTGGCTGTGCTGTGACGCAGCGCTGAAGCCCGCACCAATTTGGGTGCGAATTACCAGGGGCACTTTGGCCTTGCCGCCCAGCATATAGCGCAATTTTGCAGCCTGATTCATGATCTGGTCGAGGCAGCAACCGACAAAGTCACAGAACATCAGTTCGGCAACCGGGCGCATACCCGTGACAGCGGCGCCGACTGCCGCGCCAATATACGCCATCTCACTGATGGGGGTATCGATGATCCGTCCGGGGAACTGGCCATGGATGCCTTTGGTAACGCCCATTACACCACCCCAGCAGTCTTCCTCCCCGGTTGAAGACATGCCACCTACCACATCCTCACCGATAATAAAGATACTGTCGTCTCTCCTCATTTCCTGTATCAAGGCCTCGTTTATAGCCTCTCGCATTGATTTCTGTGCCATGCCTATCTTCCTCTAGTCTAATAACGGGTGTATACGTCAGTGAGCAGGTCGTCCGCGGTAGGTGTCGGAGCGGCCTCGGCGTCTACAACACAATCTTTGATAAATTGTTTTATTTCAGCGCTAATTTTATCGAATTCTTTCTTTGACACTGTCTTCTTCGCGCTGACGGTCTTTCTGAAGTTGTCCAGGCAGTCATTGGATTTCTTGACGGCCTCTGCTTCGCCTTTGGCTCTATAACCGGCGGCATCACCTTCAAAGTGGCCGTAATAGCGATAGGTTTCCAATTCAATAAACTGGGGGCCACCACCGTTGCGAGCAGCTTCAATCGCCTTTGAAGCGACCGCTTCCACAGCAAAGAAGTCATGTCCGTCGGCGTGAGAGTAGGGAATGCCGAAGCCTTCGACACGTTTGGATATTTCACCGCCGATGGCAAAGCTTGCCGGAGTGGCTTCACCGTAGCCGTTATTCTCCAGTACAAAGATCATGGGCAGATTAAGTACTCGTGCGAGGTTCATGGTTTCCATGGTGGCGCCCTCGTTAAAGGCACCGTCACCAAAAAATGAAAGACCCACGGCATTATTAGCTTTTAACTTTGCCGCCAACGCTGCGCCACAGCCGAGGGGAACGCCCCCGCCGACGATGCCGTTGGCGCCCAGCATGCCTTTGTCCAGATCAGCAATGTGCATTGACCCGCCTTTACCTGCACAGATGCCGGTTTTTTTTGCGTAGATCTCGTGCATCATGGCCTTTACGTCGCAGCCCTTGGCTATACTGTGGCCATGCCCGCGGTGGGTACTGGTGATATAGTCGTTACGATTGAGGTTCCAGCAAACACCGACGGCGGAAGCTTCCTGACCTGCGCACAGGTGGATAAAGCCAGGAATATTGCCAAGGGCGTTGTTGGTGTGGATGCTGTCTTCGAATTCTCTGATCGTGCACATCCTGCGAAATGCCTCGATTAATTCATCTTTTTTCATCTGTATTCTTGCCTCTGAATATTAGAAATTAAAGTAGGACTTAATAGCTGAAACACGAGCTTCATTGTCACCACCGAAAGGCTCAGTTTCATAGGTAATGGTTCCATCATAGCCCCGTTCTTCGAGCCCCTTAACGATATGGTGGAAATCTATTTTTCCAACACCTAATTGATATCTGTCAGGTACATTTGCTACATCAATCCGCTCGGCATAGGGTATGGCCGCAATGAGGTTGTCAATCAAGCGGCCTGCTACAAGCTGTTGATGAAAGCAGTCAAAGGCGAGCTTGACCTGAGGGTGATCAATCGCCTTACA
>Ga0114949_10002695_pt1 | contig 11117 bp, 11 predicted proteins | sample N074metaG_FD_83505 | JGI IMG/M metagenome (GOLD analysis project Ga0114949, IMG submission 83505) | Deep subsurface microbial communities from Kermadec Trench to uncover new lineages of life (NeLLi) - N074 metaG | ecosystem: Environmental > Aquatic > Marine > Ocean trench > Sediment | place... | reverse complement strand
CATAGAAAGTTTTCAGACTTGGAGCAAAGATCGAAGAGCATAAAATTTCGCGCAAAGTCGCAAAGCTCGCAAAGTCAAAATTTTTGCTCAATCCTTCATCAACAATTGTTAACGCTAGAGTGCTATTCCGATAAAGGATTTGAAAGCAATACCCATCAATCCAGTGATGATCATTGTAATACCCAACCCTTTTAGTCCGTCTGGTACATTTGAGTACTTCAACTTTTCACGAATGGCAGCAAGAGCTACAATTGCAAGAGCGAATCCAGCTCCTGAACCTACACCGTAAACGGCTGCCTCAGACAGTACATAGTCGCGCTGAACCATAAAAAGTGCACCTCCCAAAATAGCGCAATTCACTGCAATCAAAGGAAGAAATATGCCCAATGATCCATAAAGTGCCGGAGAAAATTTCTCAATAATCATTTCAACCAATTGAACCATGGATGCAATTACAGCGATAAACATGATGTATTGCAAAAATTCGAGGTCTATTTCTTCAAACGAAGCACTTATCCATGACATGGCACCCAGCTTCAATACATATTCCTGAATCAGCCAGTTCAACGGCACCGTAATTCCCAAAACAAATACGACAGCAGCTCCCAAACCAATAGCCGTACTTACCTTTTTTGAAACCGCAAGGAATGAACACATTCCAAGGAAATAAGCAAAAATGATATTGTCAATAAAGACTGACCGAATTCCTAAACTAAGTAATTCCATAGTTCTATTTAATCAATTAATGTTCAACATATCCAGTTTTGGTCCGCTGTATCCAGATCAAAACACCCAATACCATAAAGGCTCCGATAGAATCAACCATCAATCCATTTGTAGGAAATGAAGCCCAACCAATTTTTTCGAAAACAGGGTAATTAAATACCGATCCTGACCCGAACAACTCCCGGAAAAACGCCACGGTCAGAATGATCCAGGCATATCCAAAACCGCTTCCCAATCCGTCAATTATAGAATCTTTCGGGCTGTTGCCCATGGCATAAGCTTCCAATCGACCCATAACGATACAGTTCGTAATTATAAGTCCTACAAATGCCCCCAATACCTTGAACATCTCGTAGTTATACGCTTTCAGTACCTCACTTACCAGGGTAACCAATGTAGCTATAATTGCCAGTTGCACAATAATCCGTACTCGATTAGGTATTAAGTCTCTGATTAAAGAAGTAATCAAGTTTGAAAATACAATCACAAAAACAACAGAAACAGCCATAATAACTGTTGGCTTCATTTGCACCGTTACTGCAAGTGCAGAACATATTCCAAGAACCTGTACTGTTATAGGATTATCGTCATTGAGCGGATCAGAAAATATTTTCTTTCGCCGTTTTGAAAACAACGGTTCTTTTTCTTTTACCGGTGCTCGTTCTAAAGTTTCAGTACTCATTGATTTAAAGTTTTATCAAATCTCTTCTTGTTGTTTAATGCTCTTTATGTATTTCTCATAGCTATGAAGGTATTGATCCAACATAGCGTTAACACCTTTTGCAGTTATTGTCGCTCCGGACATACCATCCACTTCGTGCGGACCAAATGCAGAAGGATCGCGCTTCTCCCCTTTAAGCATAGTTACTGAGGTTAAAGTTCCATTTTCGTCAAAAATTGTTTTTCCAATGTACCTGTCCTGGATCTCAGGTGATGAAATTCTTGCTCCAAGCCCAGGAGTCTCCCCAACATGACCAAATGATACTCCTTTAATGGTATTCAGGTCCTTTTCAAGTGCAACATAACCAAAAATTCCATTCCATAGGCCACTTCCGTATAAAGGAAAGATGTACGCATCAACTCCTCCCGGGTTATCAGCTGAAGAGAATTTATAAACCGGGTATTCACGATCTTTTGGGTCTTTCTTGTAATTCCTTAAGATATTGACTTTATCCGCAAATATAGGCGCCCCTTTCGCATCAGTTTCAATATTCTGTCCATCGATGTCAACAACTAATCCACTAATTTGAGACTTATAAATTGCCAGTACATCATCACCCTTATTAATGGTCATCACTGCTTTGAGAATGGACGTTTTTGAATCCAGTTCTATGGAACGCATCTGTGCCGGCTTCAGAACCTGATTTGTTACAGATAATGTACCGCCAATAATGATCGTCATTGCAGCGGTGAACAATAGTACATAGGCGTTAGACTGTCGCACGTTTCAACCTCCTTTTCTTGTTAGACTGTAAAACAAAATAATCTATTAGTGGAGCAAAAACATTCATCAGTAAAATCGCCAGCATGATTCCTTCAGGGTAGGCAGGATTCCATACTCTGATGATCACAGTCATTACTCCAATCAGGATACCATAATACCATTTCCCAATTTCAGTTTGAGAGGCTGTTACCGGGTCTGTAGCCATAAAAACTGCTCCAAAGGCAAGTCCACCGACTACCAGATGGTATTCTGCCGGCATTGCCATAAATTCATTACTACCAATTAGTTGCATAACTGATCCCATCACAAATGCGCCGCCAAAGACTCCGGCAATTATCTTCCAGCTACCAACACCTGTAAAAATCAGTATTGCAGCACCGATCAAGCACATTAATGTTGATGTTTCACCAATAGATCCCGGAATCCAACCCATAAATATATTTCCAAAACTATATAGTCCATCTGCCCATCCTTGCCCGTAGGAGGCCAATGCCAGGCTTATATTCTCTCCTGAGCTTACCACTTCGGCCCCTATTGAAAGAGGTGTTGCTCCGGTATATCCATCTACAAATTCCTGGCCACCCGAAAATACCCATACATCACCAGTCATATCTGTGGGATATGCAAAATATAGAAATGCTCTCGCAGTCAATGCAACATTTAATACATTCATACCTGTACCGCCAAATGCTTCTTTTCCAAGAATAACGGCAAAAGCAGTAGCCATAGCCACTTGCCAAAGCGGAATTGTTGGAGGCATAATTAAAGGGATCAGCATCCCCGATACCAGGAATCCTTCATTGATATGGTGTCTTCTGATTGTGGCAATTCCAAATTCAATTCCAAGTCCTACCACATAGGATACGATAACGATTGGAAGAACACGTTGTGCACCAATAAGTAACTCTGTCAGAATATCTCCTTGTTGGCCTATTGCAAGAAAATGTTGTCGCCCGACATTGATCATTCCAAAGATTAAACAAGGAACCATTGCGATGACGACGGTGATCATCAGCCGTTTCATATCCATCGCATCCCTTACCTGTACACCAAGATTTCTTGTAGTATCCTTTGGTGTAAACAAGAAAGTTTCGTTAGCCTCAAATATAAAGAACCACTTTTCGTATTTTCCTCCTTTTTCAAAGAGGGGCTTAAATTGATCTAATTTATTTCTAAGAAACTTCATGCTAACTATGAATCATTAAATCAATACCCTCCCTTACAATTGCCTGAACATCGTGTTTTGATACATCAATAAATTCACACAATGCTAGGTCTTCTTCGATCACCTCATAAATACCCAAGGCTTCCATTTCATCATAATCTTCTGCAAGGATAGCTTTTAACAAGTAGGTTGGGAAAATATCCATGGGTGTTACCTTCTCAAAATTTCCAGTGTTTACAAAAGCCCTCTCCTCACCATGTACATTTGTGTCAAGTACATATTCCTTCCCGGGGTTTAAAAATGATAAGAGACCGAGGCCGCGGTGAAAACTCAATTTTTTTGTTGAAGGCAAAATCCACCCAAATAATTCGTGATAATCCCCTTCTGGAATTACTGTTAGTTGATTGCTATAGAATCCTATGTGGCCTGGTTCCTCAACTTTTTCACCGGTAAGTACATTTCCACTTATTATCCGGTAATGTGACCCTGATAATGTACCGGATACAAATTTTTTAACCCCTGCTCCTGAAAAGGTTTTATAATATTGTGGGTTTGATACTTCAGATCCTGTCAGTGCAATCACTTTTGAAGCGTCGTAAATACCTTCCGAAAATAGCTTTCCAATTTGAATGACTCCGAATGGGCTAATGGTCCAAACTATTTCACCTTTATTTATTGGGTCAATGTGATGAATTTGGATGCCTACATTTCCTGCAGGATGGACTCCTGATATTTTATTTACCTGTGCCCCCTGAGCATTGGCAAATACCTGTGGAACTTCGCTATTTGCTTTTAGGTTTACATGCACAAATCCCTGCGTAAGTTTTTTCAGGATTTCAACTCCGGTCTGAAAATATTTGCCATCGCCTTTAAAAAGGTTTGCAGCTTCCGGAGCTAAAGGATGCGTGTCAAAGGCAGAAATAAAAATCGATTTTGGTGAATCATCCGGGTTTGCTACAATTCCGTATGGCCTTTGTATAATGTTGGGCCAGACACCACTTTTTTGTATTTTACTTTTAATATCCTCGGAGGAAATGCTATGAAGATCTGAAGGTGAAACTTTCCCAAAATCCTCGTATTCAATTTCTTTATCAGCGAGAACAACTACTTCCAATAATTTTCGCTTTGCCCCCCGCCTGATTTCAACTACTTCACCACTAACAGGAGAAGCATACATGACCTCTTCCATTGTTTTGTCATAGAAAACCGGAGTTCCTGCTTTTACAACATCGCCAACATTTACCATTACTTTCCCACGTTGAACACCAGGAAAGTCAGTGGGTTTTAATGCAAAAGTGTCTGGCTTAATTTCTTCCGAAATGGAGTCCTGAGCTTTCCCTTTCAGGTTTATTTCAAAGCCCTTTTTTAATTTGATATTTTTAGACATTTCTTAAAAGCAACAGGTCTTAAGCTCCTGCAAAATCGAGCCAAAAATAAAAAAATATAAATATTTTATATTCAAGACAATAAAATTCGCAGCCATTTGTATTGATGGTCAGCAACAAATTCAAAAGCGAAATTAAACCCGAATTTTGGATTTTTTATGGATAGTTGAGATATATTTTGAGACATCTTCCATCAACCACATTGGGGTAGATGTGGCGCCACAAATGCCTACCCGGTCAGATAGTTCAAACCACGCCTCCTCAAGATCATCGGTATTCTCTACAAAATAACTTCTGGCGTTTGCTTCCTTGCATACGCTATACAGTGCTTTACCGTTTGAACTTTTCTTTCCACTTACAAATATGATCACATCATTTTCTCTTGAAAATTTATCAAGGTGAGGCTCTCTATTGGAAACCTGACGACAAATCGAGTCATTGGCTTTAAAATCCTTTATTTCCAGCTGATTTTTAGAGTGAATCCGGTCTTCTATTTGTTGTTTGATTTTGTAGAACCCTTTCGTGCTTTTGGTAGTTTGACTAAACAGGGTAATGGGTCTTGAAAAATCAATTTTATCAAGATCTTCTTCATTGGTTATCACCATGGCTTCGTCTTTGGTTTGTCCGGTAAGCCCAATTACCTCAGCATGACCAGGTTTTCCGTAAATAACCATTTGTCCGTTTTGCTCAACCATATTGTCATATGCTACTTTAACTCTATTTTGAAGTTTGAGAACAACGGGACAACTGGCATCAATTAACTCCAGGTTATTTCTCATTGCTGTCCTGTAAGTGTCTGGTGGTTCTCCATGGGCACGGATCAAGACCTTAGTATCATGAATATTCTCAAGTTCATCCCTTGAAATTACTTTTAACCCCAGTTTTGATAATCGCTTGACCTCCATTGTGTTGTGGACGATATCACCAAGACAATACAACGAATCAGATTCTGTCATTTCATCTTCAGCCATCCTTATGGCAAACTCCACCCCAAAGCAATATCCGGAATTCTTATCTATTGTAATTTCCATTCTAATTCAAGTTCTCTACCAGTTTCCTGCTTACAAGCATTAATCCTTCCTCAAGCTGCTCTTCTTCGGTTAAAAAAGACGTATCAATCATAATTGCATCATCTGGTTGAATAAGAGGGCTATTTTCTCTTGAGGAGTCAAGTTCATCTCTCTTCAACAGGTTCGACTTTATTTCATCAAAATTAACCAAATATCCCTTTTTCAACAACTCTTGCTGCCTTCTTTCTGTTCGTATATTGATATCTGCAGTCATAAATAGCTTCAATTCAGCATCCGGCAGAACAACGGATCCAATATCACGGCCATCCATAACCATCCCCTTTCTACGAGCGAGCTTCCTTTGTTGTTTTACCAATGACTCCCTCACCGGTGAAAGAGCGCTTACTTCGCTGACTTTTTCAGTAATTCTCATTGTCCTTATTTCATCTTCAACGAATTGGCCATTCAAATAGATGTCAGACATACCCGAATCATTGGAGTGAAATTCAATTGAAATGTTATCCAATGCACGGTTTACTTCCCTGGGGTTTGATAAGGCAATGTTATTATCTGAAAAATATAACGTTACTGCACGGTACATTGCTCCGCTATCAATATATGAATAACCCAACTCCTTTGCAATTGCTTTGGCAGTTGTACTTTTTCCGCAGGCGGAGTGTCCGTCAATCGCAATGTTAATTTTCATCATTAATAGCAATCTTTTTGAGGACATGGAATTGGCTTTCCTGGTTTTAATGTTCTTGGTTTTTTTTGGGTCCTACAGGCACCAAATACCAAGCAGAAAGCTAAAAACAAGAGAATTAATTTCTTTGAAAAACCCATTTCATTTTTAAATATCAAAATTAGCCAATTAATTTGTGTAACTGTTAGATTTGATGGCTCCATATCATGAAAAATCAACAAAATTATTCGATTGAAGCCAACCTGGTTGATTTATACAAAAGAAAAATATATGCAGCAAAAATCCAGGTCCAATCCGGTTTAATCGGGCGGATTGATCTGATCGATTTCTCCAAAAACTACATACTCCCGGGGTTTATCGATGCGCATATTCATATCGAAAGCTCCATGTTGGTACCCTCTGAATTTGCCAGGATTGCAACCCGGCATGGAACAGTTGCAACGGTTTCTGATCCTCATGAAATTGCGAATGTGCTGGGAGTGGAAGGAGTAGAATTTATGCTTGAAAATGCACGTAATGTACCATTCAAGTTTTATTTCGGAGCACCTTCCTGCGTACCCGCAACAAGTTTTGAAACGGCTGGGGCCGAGCTTGGCGCCAGAGATGTTGAACGTTTGCTAAAACACCCGGAAATAAATTATTTGTCAGAAATGATGAATTGGCCTGGTGTTCTAGATAAAGATCCTGGTGTTATGGCCAAGATAAATGCAGCAAAAAAATTAGGCTTACCTGTTGACGGACACGCTCCGGGGCTAACTGGAGTCGACGCAATTAAATATATCAATGCCGGTATTACAACGGATCATGAGTGCGTATCTTATGACGAAGCACTCCACAAAATCCTTAATGGAATGAAGATAGCGATTCGTGAAGGAAGTGCTGCCCGAAACTATGATGCACTACATCCTTTAATTGCCAATTATCACGAAAAGCTGATGTTCTGCTCTGACGATAAACATCCCGATGAGCTAATAACAGGACATATCAATGAGCTTGTGGTTCGATCAATTCGTCATGGATACGACCTGTTTGATGTATTAGGTATTGCTTGCTTACATCCAATTGAACATTACAAACTTCATGTGGGTACATTAAAAATCGGGGACCCTGCTGATTTTATAATGGTAAGTGATCTTGTAAATTTTGATGTATTGGAAACTTTTATTGATGGCCATCAGGTTGGCAAACAAGGCATCTCAAATATCCCTTTCATTCCCTTTGAGACCCCCAACCAATTTTCTGTTAATCAAATATCAGCAAGATCTCTGGAAGTTGAAGCAAAAGGTTCTCGGATTCGAGTGATTGAAGCAGTTGATGGTAAGTTGATTACAAAAGAAATGCAAGCTCCATCAACTATTGAGAATGGCCTGGCAGTAAGCAGTGTTGAAAATGATGTTCTCAAACTCGTAGTTGTTAACCGATATAAAAACTCGAAACCTTCTGTAGCTTTTATTAAGAACTTTGGTTTGAAATCAGGAGCAATAGCTTCATCGGTTGGTCACGACTGTCATAATGTAATTGCTGTAGGGGTTGGGGATGAAGAAATTTCAAAAGCAATCAACCTTATTATTGATAAACGTGGTGGAATAAGTGCAACCGGTTTTGGTGAATATTTACTGCTTCCATTACCCGTTGCCGGACTTATGTCAGATAAGGACGGGGACTTTGTTTCCAATGCTTACACTAATATTGATCTTTTTGCTAAAAAACTGGGATCAACATTGCGGGCACCTTTTATGACGCTATCATTTATGGCACTACTTGTAATCCCCGATTTAAAACTCAGCGATAAAGGGTTGTTCAGTGGAAATAAATTTGAGTTTGTGGACTTATTTGTGGATTAGACTATCCATCAATTTTATTCTCAAGACTCATTTGAAATCCAATCTTTGAATCGTATCCAATTTCTTTATTCCTGGCAAGCTTTTCTCCTAAGGTAATTTGTTGAATTTGCGAAAATTCCTGTCCCATCAGGTCACTCTCAATTGTTACAGCCATAGATTTCTTGAGAAACAGTGATATATTTTCACTTGATGATTCAGTACCCTCAGGGGTAAATAAATGGCGAAGTCCTCTCACTCCTTCAATATGGAATTTGCCATCTACATTTATTAATAATCTGGAAATGAGGAATCCCGCATCACCCGTACGCTCATATTTTACAGAATCCGCCATAAAGTCATAAATCATAATCTGACCAAAATATGACAGGTCTTTGTTCTCAATTACATCTTTCAGTTTCATCAGGTAATTTTTTTCATCGAAGGTTACGATGTTTGTATGCATTCCAAAAACAAGGACATCGCTACCAAACTTAATACTGAACTCGGTATCACCAACCTCAGTTACTTCAATTGGCACATCCTCACCGGGAATGGTACCTTTCAACTCATCTACTAACTTATTTGCCTCATCTTTCAGTTTCACGAAAAACTGCTGGGTTGTATGCCATACTTTTTGTTTTAAAAGTGCACGGGTTTCAAGGCTTTCTTTTAAATATTCCAGGGGATTGCTATTGAAATCTGCCATATCTTTATGAATAATCAATTTATTGAACACAATTTAAGGTTATGGAAGGAAAAACAGAAAAACTCCTGAAAAATTTAGGAAGAAAAATAGACGCTATGCTTGGGGATATTGATGGAAGCTCAGGAAAGCTGAAAGAAGAATTGAATAAACGATACGAAGAATTAAAAAAATCAGCTCACTCTCTTGAAAACGATATGAAAGATTTCAAAAATAAGCATCAGGACAAATGGGATGAAGTTGAATCCGGTATTGAAAAAGCAGGTCAGGATGTTAGAGATGCTTTTAACAAAACATTTAGAAAGGCACCAAAGGAGAACCAAAAAGACGAAGGACCAAGCGCAGAAGGTGGAGAAGAAAGCCCGGAGGATAACGAAAAGAAGAAAGATAAAGACGAATAGATGGAAGTATCACAGCTGCCTCCGTATTTCCAACACGAAATATCGAGTCGGCCATCCTCTTTTACACAGAAAAACTTGGCTTCGATGTATCTTTTACCTGGAGACACCACTTAATTATGCTGTTTTAAAAAGAGGGGATTATGTGAGTATCCACCTCATTCAAACTGAAGAAAGGAGACAGCATTCCGAGCACACGTCAATCTATATTTTTGTTTCAGGGATAGATGAGATTTATGAAGAGTTTTTAGCTGATAATACACCTATTAAAAATCAAATCGGCAACCGTGATTATGGGATGCGGGATTTTGACGTAAAAGATCCTTATATTCTGGCTTTTGGTGAAACTATCAACTAAAATGAAAAGCTAATCCGAGGAATCAGGAAATCAATTCAACGGATTCTTCACTTTGAATGTCTTACAATGGCGCGTCATACAAGTAATTTTAGTCATGATACATCCCCTTTATTTCTTTCTGAAATCTTTTTTCTATCCGATCCCGTATTAGTTTTAGAGAGACCGTGAGGTACTTGCCTTCTGTAGTCCACTCCTCTTCCAAAAGTGTAAACTTTCTGATTTTTTTGTGACTTTCCAGGTTTTCATTAAAGTCTCCAACCTCGATTTGTATCTTTTCAACAATTTTGATATTATGTATCATAAATTGAGGTGAAGTCCAATGAATGCCTTTCTCCTCACACCAGGATTTAAGCAAAGAAAAATTGGGTACGACTAGTGCAGTCACAAATGACCTGTTAAAGCCAATTATCAGACTTTGTGTTATAAAAGGAGAGCTTACCAATAAATTTTCCAGAGGTTGCGGGGCAATGTATTTTCCCGATGAAGTTTTAAAGATATCTTTCTTCCGATCAGTGATTACAAGAAAATGTTTATTAGTAAATCTTCCAATATCGCCAGTGCGCAACCACCCATCCTTCAATACCTCAGAGGTTAATTCTGGTCGTTTGAAATAACCTGTCATAACATTAGTCCCTCGAACCAATATTTCTCCGTTACCATCCTCATCAGGTGACTCAATTTCTATATCGACTCCGGGAATGGCCGGCCCTACAGTTCCATGATTGTTCATTCGTGTATCTGGCCGGTTTACAGTTACAAAAGGGGATGCTTCTGTAAGCCCATATCCGGCTAACGTCATCACGCCGGCGGCTGAAAACAACCGGCTGATTTTAGGATCCAATGCAGCTGCTCCTACTCCAATGTACCTGATCTTACCACCTAGTTTTTTACGCCAGATGTTGAGTACAAGGGTCCGGGCCCAAAATAGTTTGAATCCAAAAAAGAATCCCGTCTTACTCGGATCTTTATATTTTTCAGCTACCCCCATTGACCATTTAATAAGAGCACTGGTTACTTTATTTCTCTTTAAACGTTGTTGATGCAGGAAATCAACAGTCTTTTCCATGGTGCGGGGCACAGCGGTACAGAAATACGGCTTTACAGTCTGAAAATCACTGGCAAGATTATCTACATGACGATTGAAGTATATTTCGGCGCCAACTGCTATATACGCATAACATGTTGTGCGCTCGAGTATGTGACTGAATGGAAGAAAACTCAACACTCTGTCCATGGGCTTTAGTGGTAATATTGGGAGAATTGATTTTATATTGGATACAACATTGTGGTGTGTCAGTATCACCCCTTTTGGTACCCCTGAAGTACCAGAAGTATACATAATTGCCAGTGTATCGGTTTGGCTAATAGCTTCTTTGTTCTTAACTAATTGATCATAGAATTG
>Ga0114949_10002692_pt1 | contig 11128 bp, 7 predicted proteins | sample N074metaG_FD_83505 | JGI IMG/M metagenome (GOLD analysis project Ga0114949, IMG submission 83505) | Deep subsurface microbial communities from Kermadec Trench to uncover new lineages of life (NeLLi) - N074 metaG | ecosystem: Environmental > Aquatic > Marine > Ocean trench > Sediment | place... | reverse complement strand
GCCGGGGTGACGTAGGCGGCGTATTTGCCGATAGAAATCAACGCGTCACGCCGGCTGACCTCGCTTGCCGCCGGATTTTCGGCCTGTCGTAGCTCCGCCGATGTCGCTGGAGCGCTCTTGCGAGGCATGATCGTCGATCCCACCGCGAATCAGCTACCAGTCTATTGGCACGCCCCCGCCATCGCAATATTTCTATCGGCATATGTGTAAAACCGGGAAATCGCGCCGGCCTCCCTCCGCCGGTATCGATCGCTGTTTTTGGCGGTTCCGGTTCCCTTGGTATTCAATACAGGATTGGGTTCAAATACAGGAATGTGCGTTGCCCTGACCGTCCTGGCCGCTGTTGCAGGTATGGTTCGCCAGGGCGCTATGACCGCTGATCAGAACCGTCATGGCCGGGGTGACATAGGCGGCGTATTTGCCAATCGAAATCAGCGCATGACGCCGGCTGACCTCGTTCGGCGTCCGGCCTTCGGTTTGTGATCGCGCCGCCGATTCTGCTGAACCGCTCTTGCCATGCATAAACGTCGATCCCGACTTTTATCAGATTGTTAACCTATTCACCTGCATCGCCCAACGCAATGCGCTTGCCCTGGCTTGTTTAAAACCGGGAACCGGCAAGCCGGCCCGCAGACGGTTGATCCTTCTCTAGCCGGGCTTTCTCACCCTTCTCAGCGTCAGGTTGATCCGTCCGCCCTCCTTCAAGAGGCTTGAGGTGCCGGCAATGATCCGGTCGATGCCGTGGAAGGCCAGCCGCGCCGGCCCGCCCAGCACCAGGCCGTCGCCCGAGGCCAGCTTGAAGGACCGGGTCGGGTCGCCGCGCCTGGTTCCGCCGATCCGGAACATCGCCGTATCGCCGAGCGACAACGATACCACCGGCGCGTCGAAATCCTCTTCGTCGCGATCCTGATGCAGGCCCATTTTTGCGCCGGCATTATAGAAATTGATCAGGCAGGCCTGTGGCGGATGCCGGTAGCGGGAGAGTTCCGACCAGGCCCGCAACAACATTTCCGGGATCGGCGGCCACGGCGCGCCTGTCGCCGGATGGTTTTCCTGATAGCGGTAACCGGCCCGGTCCGAAACCCAGCCGAGCGGCCCGCAATTGCTCATCCGCACCGAAAACGGCTTTCCCGTCCTGGGCATGAGCGGCGTGAACAACGGCGCCGCCTCGACCACCATGCGGATCGCCGCGAGCAGGTTGTCTTGCTCAGCTGACGACAGATAGCCGGGGACGATTTTGAGACCGGCACCGGTGATGTTGGCTGTTTTGCGGTCCGCCATTTCGGTCCTGGGTTTGTCCTGTGCCCGCAATTCGGGAATCATCCGGTGTTGCAGCGATACAGGGACGACTGCACACCCACCGGGTTTCATCCTCACCGTTAACATGTTCCTTTCCTCGATTATCTCCCGATCACAAGGTTGCGAGGTCCGGCGGACCTTCTTATATGACGCCCAACGCGCCGGTTCCGTACCGGCGGATGCTTCTGTGACAATTCATGTGGGGGCCGGGGAAGGCGAAAAGCCTTCTGAACGTTGGACGCCGTTGAGGGTCCGGCCGGCCTGCCGGAAAAGGAGAAGATATATGGCCAAAGTCATTGGCATTGACCTTGGCACGACTAATTCGTGCGTCGCCGTCATGGACGGCAAAACTCCCAAAATAATCGAAAATTCCGAAGGCGGGCGGACGACCCCGTCCATGGTCGCTTTTTCCGACAACGACGAGCGGCTCGTTGGCCAGCCGGCCAAACGCCAGGCTGTCACCAATCCGGAACGCACCATTTTCGCCGTCAAGCGTCTGATCGGCCGCCGTTTTGACGACCCGACCGTCAAGGAAGACCAGAAGATGGTCCCCTACAAGATCGTCAAGGCCGAAAACGGCGACGCCTGGGTGCAGGCCGATCGTGAAAAATATTCGCCCTCGCAGATATCGGCGATGATTTTGCAGAAGATGCGCGAGACGGCCGAGACCTATCTCGGCGAAAAAATCGAAAAAGCCGTCATCACCGTTCCGGCCTATTTCAATGACGCCCAGCGCCAGGCGACCAAGGACGCCGGCAAGATTGCCGGCCTTGAGGTCATGCGCATCATCAACGAGCCGACCGCGGCCGCCCTTGCCTATGGGCTCGACAAGAGTGAAGGCAAGACCATTGCCGTCTTCGACCTTGGCGGCGGCACCTTCGACATTTCCATACTGGAAATCGGTGACGGCGTCTTTGAGGTAAAATCGACCAATGGCGACACCTTCCTCGGCGGCGAGGATTTTGACATGCGCCTGGTCAATTATCTCGCCGACGAGTTCAAGAAGGAGCAGGGCATTGACCTGCGCAAGGATGCGCTGGCGTTGCAGCGCCTGAAGGAAGCGGCGGAAAAGGCCAAGATCGAGCTTTCCTCCTCGCAGCAGACCGAAATCAATCTGCCATATGTGACCGCCGACGCCTCCGGCCCCAAGCATCTGACCATGAAGCTGTCGCGCGCCAAGTTCGAGAGTCTGGTCGATGATCTGATCCAGAAGACCGTCGGTCCGGTCAAGGCGGCGCTCAAGGATGCCGGTCTATCGGCCGGTGATATCGAGGAGGTAGTCCTCGTCGGCGGCATGACGCGCATGCCCAAGGTGCAGGAAACCGTCAAGCAGCTGTTTGGCAAGGAGCCGCACAAGGGCGTCAATCCCGATGAAGTCGTCGCCGCCGGCGCCGCGATCCAGGCTGGCGTTCTGCAGGGCGACGTCAAGGACGTTCTGCTTCTCGACGTTTCGCCGCTCTCCCTCGGCATCGAAACGCTTGGCGGCGTCTTTACCAGGCTGATCGACCGCAACACGACGATCCCGACAAAGAAAAGCCAGACCTTCTCCACCGCCGAGGACGGCCAGAGCGCGGTGACGATCCGGGTCTTCCAGGGCGAGCGGGAAATGGCGCCCGACAACAAGCTCCTCGGCCAGTTCGATCTTCTCGGCCTCCCGCCGGCGCCGCGCGGCGTGCCGCAGATCGAAGTGGCTTTCGACATCGACGCCAACGGCATCGTCAACGTCTCGGCCAAGGACAGGGGCACCGGCAAGGAGCAACAGATCCGCATCCAGGCCTCCGGCGGCCTGTCCGACGACGAAATCGAGAAGATGGTCAAGGAGGCTGAGCTCAATGCCGAAGCCGACAAGGCGCGGCGGGAAGCGGTGGAGGCGAAGAACCAGGCCGAAGCGCTGATCCACTCAACCGAAAAAACGCTGGAAGAACACGGCGACAAGGTCGGTGAGGACGACAGGGCGGCGATCGACGCCGCGCTTGCCGATCTCAAGACGGCTGTGGAAGCGGACGACACGGACGAGATCAAGGCCAAGATCCAGATCCTGGCCGCCGCGTCCATGAAACTCGGCGAGGCCATGTATAAGGCCGCCCAGGAAGAGGCCGAGCAAGAGGCCAGCGACCAGCCGGGCGATGGCCCCCCCAGTACGGAGGGTGGCGCGGAAGGCGGTGCGGAGGGCGGCGCGGAAGATGTCGTCGATGCCGATTTCGAGGAAATTCCTGATGACGAGGCGGATGCAGCGTTTGGTGCAGGCGAGTCCGATGAGGAACAGAAAAAGTCCGCCTGACACAAAACTCGGGCCGCCCGCCTCGGCCGGGCGGCCAATTACATTCCGGAGCGGTCGATTCTCGCAAAATGGCCAAACGCGATTATTACGAAATTCTGGGCGTTTCGAGGAATGCCGATGACAGGGCGCTGAAAAGCGCCTTTCGCAAACTGGCTATGGAACTTCATCCGGACCGCAATCCCGACGATCCGAACGCCGAGGTCAAGTTCAAGGAAGCCGGCGAGGCCTATGAGGCCCTGAAGGATCCGCAAAAGCGCGCCGCCTATGACCGGTTCGGCCACCAGGCCTTTGAGGGCGGCGGCCCCGCAGCCGGCGGTTTTGCGTCGTTTTCCGACATATTCGACGACATTTTCGGCGAGTTCATGGGCGGCGGCCGATCCCGCGGCGGGCGCCAGAGCGGCAGCGATCTGCGCTACAACCTGGAAGTCACCCTGGAGGAGGCATTCGCTGGCAAGAAGGTCGAGATCGAGGTGCCGACGCGGGTCACCTGCCAGACCTGTGCTGGTTCCGGCGCCAAGCCCGGCACCAGTCCGATTACGTGTTCCACCTGCAACGGCATCGGCCGGGTGCGCGCCAGCCAGGGTGGTTTCTTTCACATTGAACGCACCTGTCCGGCCTGCCAGGGCCATGGCGAAATGGTCCAGGATGCGTGCACCGGTTGCGCCGGCACCGGGCGAACCACGCAGCGACGGACCCTTTCCGTCAACATTCCCGCCGGCATCGAAGAAGGTACCCGCATCCGCCTGGCCGGTGAGGGCGAGGCTGGTCTTCGCGGCGGCGTGCCGGGCGACCTTTACATTTTCCTGTCGACCAAGCCGCACGCCTTCTTCCAGCGCGACGGCGCCGATATTTTCTGTCGCGTGCCGGTTTCCCTGACGACGGCGGCGCTTGGCGGCCAGTTCGAGGTCCCCACCGTCGATGGCGGCCGCACAAGGGTCAGGATTCCGCAAGGTACCCAGACCGGCAAGCAGTTTCGCTTGAAGGGCAAGGGAATGGCGGTGCTGCGCTCGCGCCACCTTGGCGACATGTATGTCCAGATCGTCGTGGAAACGCCGCAAAACCTGACGCGCCGGCAGCGCGAGCTTCTACAGGAGTTCGAAGCGGTGTCGTCGGCGAAGAACAATCCGGAATCGGCCGGGTTCTTCTCCCGGGTGAAGGATTTCTTCGACACGCTGAGCGAGTGATCCCCGGTTTCTAAAATTCAGATCGGCTTTGCCGGCGATTGCCCAACAGATGAGGTTCGCGATGGCGCCCGTGAAAGTGCTGATTGTGCCCGGCTCGAACCGGTCGGCATCCCTCAATGTCAAGCTGGCCGGCCATATTGCGCGGGAACTGGCATTGATGGGCACCGAGGCCACCTTCATCTCGCTCGCCGATTATCCGATGCCGATCTATGACGGCGACGATGAGGCGGCGAAGGGCATTCCCGGGCCGGCCCACAAACTGATTGCCCAGTTCAAGGCGCATGATGGGGTGATCATCGTCAGCCCGGAATACAATGGCAGCATTCCCCCGCTTCTGAAGAACGCCATCGACTGGATGAGTCGCGACGGTGTGGCCCCGTTCCGCGATCGTGTCTTTGCAATCGCTGCGGCATCGCCGGGCGCGCTCGGGGGAATGCGGGTTTTGTTGGCGCTCCGCCAATGCCTGGAACTCGCTCTGGGTGCGCTGATCATCCCGGAACAATTTACCCTGCCAGCCGCCAACAAGGCGTTCGACGACAAGGGCGCATTGATCGACGAACGCCGCGCAAAATTCCTGAGCGCCATGCTGACCGGCCTCGTTGAACGGGCGACCTTGCTGCGCCGGCCCTAAAGCGTGTCGCGTAAAAGTGGGTACCGGTTTTGCGACAAAGACACGGCTCGAACAAAGAGAGAAAGCAGGGCGCGTGAATGCTGATGAACGCGACATGCTTTAGCGGGCGGGTCGGGCGTTAATACAATGATATAAAGAAATCTTTATATCATCTTGCCGGCTTGCCAGTGGACGTGTTAGGCGCCGGCAGCATCCATGCAGAACCGATTTCCGAATGAACGAAAAAGGGTATCCGATGAGCGCTGTCCGCGATTTTGAAGTCAAGGATCTCCAGCTGGCCGAATGGGGCCGCAAGGAGATCGCCATTGCCGAGACCGAGATGCCCGGCCTGATGGCCCTTCGCGCCGAATTCGGCGCCGCCAAACCGCTCGCCGGCGCCCGTATCGCCGGCTCCTTGCACATGACCATCCAGACCGCGGTGCTGATCGAAACCCTGACCGCGCTCGGCGCCGACGTTCGCTGGGCCTCGTGCAACATCTATTCCACCCAGGACCACGCCGCCGCCGCCATCGCCGCCGCCGGCATCCCCGTCTTCGCCTACAAGGGCGAGACGCTGGAGCAATATTGGGACTACGCCGATCGCATATTTCAGTGGCCGTCCGACCCGGCCGGAAATAGCGAAATGGCCAACATGATCCTCGACGATGGCGGCGATGCGACCATGTATATTTTGCTCGGCGCGCGAGCCGAGGACGGCGAGGATGCCCTGTCCGATCCCGGATCGGAGGAAGAAGAGGCCCTGTTTGCCCAGATATCCAAGCGCATGGCCGCCACGCCGGGATTTTTCGTCCGCGCCAGATCGGCGATCCAGGGTGTGACGGAGGAAACCACCACCGGGGTCATGCGCCTTTACGATCTGCACAAACGCGGGCTGCTGCCGTTTTCCGCCATCAACGTCAATGATTCGGTCACCAAGTCGAAATTCGACAACAAATATGGCTGCCGCGAATCGCTCGTCGATGGCATTCGCCGCGCCACCGACGTCATGATGGCCGGCAAGGTCGCGGTGATCTGCGGCTATGGCGATGTCGGCAAGGGTTCGGCCCAGTCGTTGCGCGGCGCCGGCGCCCGGGTCCAGGTGACCGAAGTCGATCCGATCTGCGCGCTGCAGGCCGCCATGGACGGCTTTGAGGTCGTGACCCTGGACGACGCTGCGCCCCATGCCGACATCTTCGTCACGGCGACCGGCAATCGCGACGTGATTACCATTGACCACATGCGCGCCATGAAGGACATGGCGATCGTCGGCAACATCGGTCATTTCGACAATGAGATCCAGGTTGCCGCCCTGCGCAACATGAAATGGACCAACATCAAGCCGCAGGTCGACATGATCGAATTTGCCGACGGCAAGCGGCTTTTGCTGCTGTCGGAAGGCCGCCTCCTCAATCTCGGCAACGCCACCGGTCATCCAAGCTTTGTCATGTCCGCCTCGTTCACCAATCAGGTCCTGGCGCAGATCGAATTGTGGAGCCGCGGCGAGAACTACCAGAACGAGGTGTATGTCCTGCCCAAGCATCTCGACGAGAAGGTAGCATCGCTGCATCTGGAAAAGCTTGGCGTGAAACTGACTAAGCTCAGCAGCGATCAGGCAGCCTATATCGGCGTTGAGCAGACCGGCCCGTTCAAGCCGGAGCACTATCGCTACTAGAGCACGAGTTCGTCACAAGTGCTCTAGGTTCCGGTCAGATCTGGCGGCCAATCCGGCCGCCATGGTTAACGATCTGTTACCGATCTTGCCGCTAAGCTCCCCGCTGGCTTTTCCGCATCCGGGGAAGCGGGTAATGTCAAATTGATTCGTCCGTTGCCCAAGGCTGGCGCGGATGGAGTGGGGCAAAGCGAGCGGCGGAGACAATATTGGTTTCGGACCTCAGCCGAAGGCAGGTGCGAGCGCGGCTGATTTATGCTGCCGCGTTTTTCTGTATCGGTAGCGTCTTGTGTATCGCATTGCTTTTCCCCGACGCCGCCCTGGCCGTTCAGTTGCCGGCGATGGCTCTTGGAACCCCCGGCTTCACCCTCCAGGATGCACTTTGGTACGCCATCACCGGCGGTTGCGCGGTGGCTGCGATTTTCGCCTTTATGATGCTGATACGCGCCAGCGAGGACGACAGGCTTCAATTGGCCGAAGCGCAGGTTATCGAATTGCACAAGGCGCTCGACCGGACCGAGGCATTGCTGGCCTGCGACGACCAGAAGATGATCGTCTGGGACACCTCCGATTCCACCCCGCAAGTTCTTGGCGCGTTGCCGGAGCGGGTCGGCGCGCCGTTCGACCGCAAGGAATTCCTGGCCATAGGCCGCTGGCTGCAAGCCGACGCCGTGTCGCAACTGGAAACCGCCGTGCAACGGATTCGCCGCTTCGGCGAAGGATTTCAGTTTGCCGTCAAGTCCCTGGACGAGACCGTTCTGGAAGTTACCGGGCGCACCAACGGCAAACGGGTCATCGTCCGTTTTCGCGAATTGACCGGTGAGCGCCGGTCCTTTGCCGAACTGAAAGAGCAGGCCCGCTTCATCCTCGGCGAAATGACCGCCCATCAGGCGCTGGCGGGAACATTGCCGTTTCCGCTTTGGCGGCGCAACAAACTGGGCCGGCTGACCTGGGTCAATCAGGCTTATGTCGATGCGGTCGAAGCGGAGAACCAGGAAGCGGTGCTCAAAAACGGCGTTGAACTTCTTGGACCCAAAATCCGCGATGCCATCCGCCACAGCCATAGTGAAGGCAAGAATTTTCACGACAGCGCGCCGGCCATTCTTGCCGGCGAACGCCGCCGCCTGAGCATTTTCGACATCCTGATCGAAGATGGATCGATTGGCACGGCCATCGACATTTCCGAGGTCGACGCGATTCGCGAGGAATGGAAACTCAGCGTCGAATCCAATGCCCGTACCCTGGATCAACTGACCGCTGCCGTGGCGGTTTTCGACAAGGAGCAGAAGCTGCGCTTCTACAACGCCGCCTATCGCTCGATGTGGGATCTTTCCCGCCACATGCTGGCCAACATGCCCGAAGAATCGGCTATCCTGGACCAACTTCGCGCCGACCGGAAACTGCCCGAACAGGCCAATTACCGGGAATGGCGAAGCAGCCATCTGGCCGGCTACCAATCCACGGAGACGCGCGAGGAATGGTGGCACCTGCCCGATGGTCGCACGCTGCGCATTGTCGCCACGCCCAACGCCGAGGGCGGTTTGACCTATATCTACGAGAACGTCACCGAGCAGCTTTCGCTGGAGAGCCAGGTCAACGCATTATCGCAATTGCAGGGTGAGACCCTCGATCACCTCAGCGAGGGCGTCGCGGTTTTCGGCTCTGACGGCAGATTGCAGCTTTTCAATCCGGTCTTTACCGAAATCTGGCGCTTGTCGCCATCGCTCCTGTCGGAAGCGCCGCATGTCTCGGAAGTCATCGAACATTGTTCGGCCCTGCACAACGATGCCGATACCTGGGAGGCCATCCGTATCGCGGCAACCGACATCGAATTCAGTGAAACCTTGTCGGGGCGCATGGAGCGGCCGGACCAAAGCATCATCGACTATGCCACCGTGGCTTTGCCGGAAGGCATGACCATGATCACCTTCGTCGATGTCAGCGATTCCGCCCGCATGCAGCGCGCGCTGAGCGAACGCAACGAGGCCCTGGAAGCGGCGGACAAGCTGAAGACCGATTTCATCCATCATGTCTCCTATGAACTGCGCTCGCCGCTGACCTCGATCATCGGTTTTGCCGAAATGGTGGCGGACGAGACCACCGGTCCGCTCAACGCCCGGCAAAGCGAATATATGGACCACATTTCCTCCTCCTCCTCTTCCCTGCTGGCCATCATCAACGATATTCTGGATCTTGCCACGGTCGATGCCGGCATCATGGAACTGGAGATCACCGAGGTTGATGTGCGCACCGTCGCATTGTCGGCGGTGGAAGGTCTGCGCGACCGTCTGGAAGAGCATCAGATCAACTTTTCGGCCAACATCCCCTCCGACATCGGAAAATTCCGCGCCGATGAAAACAGGGTGCGCCAGATCCTCTTCAATCTGGTCGCCAATGCCGTCCGCTTCTCCAATGCCAATGGCCAGATCGAACTCATCGCCGTCAAGGAGAACGGCTGGGTGGTCTATACGGTAAAGGATGATGGTCTCGGCATTTCGGAGGAGATGCTGCCGGCGGTGTTTGAGCCGTTCGAGGGCCGCGACGGCGGCGGCCGGCGCCGCGGCGCCGGGCTGGGCCTGTCGATCGTCAAGAGCCTTGTCGAACTGCATGGCGGTTCGGTCGATATTGAATCCACCGAAGGCGTTGGCACAAAAGTCGTCATCCGCCTGCCGGAAAGTCCCCATGCCGCCGCCGTCGCGGCCGCATAGGCGCGCGTCTCAATTTGCCCTGTTTTGTTGTGGCCGCACGTGACTGAAGCCGGCCCCGCCACCTGGAATATTTTGTTGCCCGACGAGGCCGCGACTGCGCGGCTCGCCGAAGACATCGCAACTGCCTTGCTCCCCGGCGATATTGTCGCGCTCACCGGGAACTTGGGGGCCGGAAAATCGGTGCTGGCCCGCGCCGCTATACGGGCGCTTGCTGGCCAGCGCGATCTGACCGTGCCCAGCCCGACCTTTGCGCTGCGTATCGAATATCCGATTGACCGGTTTGCCGTCACCCATGTCGATCTTTTCCGCCTGACCGGGGATCAGGAGATCGACGAGCTGGGCCTCCAAGAAGCTCTGGAATCTGGGGCCCTCATCATCGAATGGCCCGATCGCCTGCGCCATTCCCTGTCCGCCGAGCGTCTTGACGTTGTGCTTGAAGAGGAAAACGGCGCTCGCAGCGCGACATTGACGGCGCACGGAACCTGGCCGGACCGGCTCGCCCGGACCCGCTTGATACGGGCGTTTCTTGACGGCGCGCACTGGCGCAATGCCCGCCGCATACCGATCGTCGGCGACGCTTCGGCCAAGGCTTTTGAGCGTGTCACGCAAAACGGTCGCACCGCGATCCTCATGAACGCGCCAAAGAAATCTGGCAGCCAACAAGTCGAAAGTCCGCCCCCGGAGGAAAGCCGCAACTACGACGCCGTTGCGCACCGTGCCGGCACTGTCGGTCCGTTCATCGCCATTGACGCCGAATTGCGGCGGCGCGGCGTACATGCGCCGGAGATTTTCACGACCGATATCGGCGCCGGCCTCGTCCTGCTTGAAGATCTTGGTTCTGAGGGCATCGTTGACACTGGCGGCCGGGCTATTCTGCCGCGCTATGAGGCGGCCATCGATCTGCTAATTGCGATTCATGGCCAGGACTGGCCGCCGGTGGCGCATGCCGAGGGCGACGTAAGCCATGCAATTCCGGCTTATGATCATGACGCGCTGTTGATCGAGATTTCCCTGTTCGCTGACTGGTTTGTCGGCAAAGCCGGCCCAGATGGCAAAAAAGGACGACCGGCGTGGTCTGCCAGCGAGTGTCACGAATTTCTGGCGGCCTGGCGAACGGTTCTGCAAGACCTCGATGCCGATCCTGAAATCTGGGTCTTGCGTGACTTTCATTCGCCCAACATCTTCTGGATCGCCGGGAAAACCGGGCTTGACCGCCTCGGCGTGATCGATTTTCAGGACACCCTGCGCGGCCATGTCGCCTATGACGTCGCTTCGCTGGCGCAGGATGCAAGGGTCGATCTGTCGCCCGATCAGGAGGCCGCCCTGAAAGCGCGCTATATGGCCGGCCGCCGGGCCGCCGATGCGGCCTTCGACGCG
>Ga0114949_10002688_pt1 | contig 11137 bp, 8 predicted proteins | sample N074metaG_FD_83505 | JGI IMG/M metagenome (GOLD analysis project Ga0114949, IMG submission 83505) | Deep subsurface microbial communities from Kermadec Trench to uncover new lineages of life (NeLLi) - N074 metaG | ecosystem: Environmental > Aquatic > Marine > Ocean trench > Sediment | place... | reverse complement strand
TTTAACAGGGTTTCGTCTTCGCCAGCCATGAATGGACGCACGCCGTCCACCGGGTTCCCGCGGCGAATCGCGACCCCGAAAACTACCGCACCACCCACCAGCACGCCGGTAGTAATGAATGCACGTCGGCTCCATTTACCCATGGTCAGGACCCTCCGCAACGTCTTGCGATTGCAACACCTGTGCCGCACTTTTGATTCCTTTGCGAATTCGACCGTACATGCCGCAGCGGCAGACATTGCCGCTCATCGCATTGTCGATGTCGCTGTCGCTTGGCGAGGCATTGTTATCAAGAAGGGCCACGGCAGACATGATCTGACCTGATTGACAGTAACCGCATTGCGGCACTTGCTCGTTGATCCACGCAAGCTGTACCGGATGCAGCTCGCCTTCGCTGCTTGCTATCCCTTCGATCGTGGTAATTTCCTGGCCGGCAGCTGCTTTCACCGGTGTTACACAAGAACGAATCGGCGCGCCATTTAGATGCACTGTACAGGCACCGCATTGAGCGATGCCGCAACCAAACTTGGTTCCGGTCAGCCCGGCTTGCTCCCGAATAACCCACAACAATGGTGTTGCCGGATCTATGTCGAATGCGTGGTTCTCACCATTTATTTTAAATTCAATCATGTGTCCACTCTCAGCCAATGCTTTGCTCGTATCATAAACCTAATTCTCGATTACCGGTTCAATAACCTGCAACGCCTATTTCAGGCCAGGCACAAACTCGCTATATCCGGTACATCATCTATAATCATTTGAAAATCAAGAACAAGCAATGTCAGGGGGATATCATGAACAGACGAAAATTTTGTCGAACTGCCATAGCAGCAGCTGTTGCCGCCGCGCTGCCGGCGTTACCCGGTTGTGATGGCGGTTCGCGTGAGGCAACGAATGCCCAGACCAGCATTCGTGGAATATCGCTCGATGGTGCCGAAATCGAACTCGAACGCGCCGCCATCAAAGAACTGGGTGAGAGCATGAGCGGTCCTTTATTGCTTTCCAACCATCCGCAATACGACAGCGCTCGCAAGGTATGGAACGGCATGCACGATCGCCGTCCCGCACTGATCGCACGCTGCCTGAACAGCGAGGACGTCAGCAATGCGGTGACTTTCTCCCGTGAACGAGACCTGCTGGTTGCAGTTCGTGGCGGCGGGCACAGCTGGCCAGGCAAATCAGTCGCAACTGACGGCATCATGATCGACCTGTCGATGATGAACTCGGTCGAAGTCGATCCCGACCAAAGGCGCGCATTCGCCCGCGGTGGAGCGCTGCTGGCAACCCTCGACACTGCTTCTCTGGATCACGGCCTGGTAACCACTGCAGGCGTTGTATCCCACACCGGGGTCGGCGGTTTTACGCTGGGCGGAGGTTTTGGTCGCCTGAACCGAGCCTACGGATTGGCTATCGACAATCTGTGTTCTGCCAAAATTGTCACAGCCGATGGCAAAATTCGTCATGTTGGCGACCAACAGGAAGAGGACCTGTTCTGGGCGATTCGCGGTGGTGGTGGCAATTTCGGTGTCGTCACCGAGTTCGAGTTTCAATTGCACCCGTTCGAACGCAAGTTGCTCTCTGGCGGCATCGTTTGGCCTATAGCACAGGCGCGCGATGTTCTGGAGTTTTATGGCGAATGGTATCTCGGCCTGTCGGATGAAATGTACGTCGGCCCTGCAATGTTTACTCTGCCCGACGGTACAGGCGTCATCGCCATGGAAATCGTCTACAACGGTTCTCCCGCCACTGGCGAGAAAGAGCTTGAACCCCTGCGCAAGATCGGCACGCCGATCGAAGACGGAGTCAAGTTGCAGGACTACATGGTAATGCAAACACAGGAAGATGTTGCGTTCGGACATGGCGTGCGCTCATACATCAAAAACGGCATGGCCAGCGAGATCACACAAGAGTTGATTGACGCAATGATCGATGCCTATACCAACGACCCGCGCCTCACTATGTTCACGCACACGCTTGGCGGCGCCGCCAAACGTGTCGGCGAACTGGACACGGCATTCCCGCACCGAAACGCAGAAACGATGATTGGCGTCGGTGGCGGTTGGATGGATCCCGCGGATGACGAGTCCGGCATCGCATTGTCGCGCGAGTGGTTTTACAAACTTGAACCATTTATGGGTGGTTACTACGACAACATCGACTTTGACGGCGACGGCGCCGTGGGAAATTATGGCCCAGCCTACGAGCGGCTGTCGAAAATCAAAGGGCAATATGACCCAGGCAATCTATTCCGATTGAACAGTAACGTGGAGCCGGCGGTTTAGAGGAACTTCAGCAACCAGTGAGGCAATAGCAGAAAAAGGGATCCAGTGGATCCCTTTTTTAATCATCTTCCCAGGGTAGCGATTTGCAAATTAACAGATCGAATCAGTCCCGGAGCAGTCTGTCTATCTGCACATCGCCGGTGGCACCGCTCGGCCTGAGTTCCCCGACCTCTATAACAACATCTGCAGGCAGGCCCGCTTTATCCGCAGCTTCACGAATCGCTTCGGCACTCGACGCCTCGTAGAGACAATATGTTTTTTTCTTGTCGGCGCTGAGAAATGAAATCAGCCATTGTACGCCGACATCCTCGTTAATCTTTTTTACGCCGGCCGCGTCCTCGGCGCTAACGGTCAGTTCGTCTGCAAAATTGCGTTCAATCAGGAATACTGGCATTTGACAATCCCCCCCTGGGTACGCCAATTACTGGCTGCGAATAATATAATAATAAGTGCCATCAGTCACTTAACCCCCGTTTGATTCGGGACAACAGCCCTTGCATGCCAATCTGCTGCGCCAGGCCGAGTGCCTCATCAATCATGTCGCTGGCGCGAATCATGTCGTCGCGTTCGCCGCGCCTCATCAGCATTCGGGCATATTGGTAGTGCGTATGGGCAACGAAGGGTTTGGCACCGAGACCCTCATTCATTCGCAACGCGTGCTCAAAATGTGCCTCGGCTTCGTCCCAGCGGCCGAGAGTACTCGCCAACTGTCCGAGAAATCGCGACGTAGCGCCGAGACAAACGATCGCGTTGCCGACAATAACGGTCAATTCTGCGTACGGAAGCAGCAGCTTATACAGTAGCTCTGCACGTTCGGCGTCCGCCAATTCGTCACATACCTCTGCGAGGTATGTCAGGCAGGTTTGCCAAAGAGAATCATGCGGCATCGCAGAGAAATCGTCTTCCGCGAGACGCTCGAATTCGGCTCGCGCTTCATCCAGTTGGCCAATTTCCATGTAGATCAGTGCCAGACCCGGCCGCCAGGCTGCGTTTGCGCCATGCTCACTAACGAAGTGCTTCACCAGCGGCGCAATTTCCTGTAGCCGGCCCTGTTCCCGCCGGATCGTGAACATCTGCACGCCCATTACGCCCTCGGCATTTTCCACGCCCAACTTTTGCCCGTGCGCTTGCGCCTCCTGGGCCAGCGTTTCTGCCTCGGCATAACGCCCGGCGAGAATGGACTGGGCGGCCCTCATCGTACGATCGTTGTAACTGTAAAAAAGCTCGGAAACTTCTTCAGCGATGGCCTGATGCGAATCCAGGTTGCTTTCCCAACTTTTTACATCTCCGAGTGCCAAAACGTCATAACTTCGAAACGCAAATAACTCCAGAAGCAAGTGTTTGTCGTCCAACTTCTTTGCTATCTCAAGAATTTCGTCAATGAGTTGCACACGCTCGTGGACACGCTGCGGATCACGATCAATTCTCAGGCGTGTGCGTAGCGATTCGATCAACGCACGCGGGTCGCCAAGCCGCCGCGCCATCTCGACTGCCTTGTCCAGCAGCGCCATCAGGTTCTCGATCGATTCCGATCCTTGTCTGGCCCGTGCAAGATGTGCAATCAGGAGCACCCGGAGCACACTGTCACCCTGGTCGATAAGATCCAGCGCCTGGTTCAGGAGTTTGACCGCAGTCGGCTCAAGCAAATTGCAGCGCCAGCGGGGCTCATCGTAGCCAAGCGCAGCCAATGCCAGAGCCTCCGGCGCATTTAATTTCCCGGCAAGCTCTGCTGTCTGCAGAAACGTATCCATTGACTCGGCAAACATGCCGGCGTGATGTTGTGCCTCGCCGAGCAGTAAATTCAGATCGAGTACCAGCTCGGACTGGCTGGTAACGTCGCCAAGACGATCGAGAGAGGCCAGCCCCCGGCTGGCCAGCGCGATAGCCTCGCGATGAGCGTGTACAGAAATCGCGTGTCGGCCAGCCTGAAGAAAATAGCTTGCCGCTTTTTCGTCCAGTCGCGCGTGTTCATAGTGGCGGGCAAGCTGTACCGCGACTTTATCCGTCTGATCGCCATAAAGCGATTCAAGAATGGAGGCGATGTCCTCGTGCATCAGCTCGCGTTCACTGTCGCCGAGGTTGTCGTAGAAATACTTCTGAAACATTTGATGCCGAAATCGAAATTTCGAGACGCGAGTGGAGCCTATTCGTTCACTGCTTTCTTCGCTGATCAACCGATGTTGCCGGTCAAGCTCTTGCGACAGCGTTTTGAGCAGTTCTCGTTCGCTAATCTCCTGCAGCCGTCCGATGACCTGAGCGGTAAATATTTCGCCTTGCACACTGGCGACAGTCAATATGTCACGCAATTCATCTCGCAATCGGTTGATCCGTTCCTCGATGACGCCCTCGGCTCGTGCCGGTAACGCATCCCAGTCAAGCGTCGGTCCTTCGATCCATTCACCAACGTCATCCCGGACCAAGTCGCCTCGCTCCTGCATGTCGCGCAACAACTCTGTCGTGAACAGGGGGTGGCCGCGGGTGCGCTGGTGCAGGGCATGCCTGAACTTTTCGCCCAGTTTGTTGGCTTCAACATCGAGCAAGGAATCGACGAACTGCCGGGATTCGCTTTCCTTTTCGTCACCAAGCGATATAACAAGGTCACCGTAGTAGCGCTTCAGTTCGAAAACGACTTGTGCCAGCGGGTGACGTTGCTCTCCCCGAGCAATCGACACTTCTTCGGGACGGTATGTCCCGATAATAAGAATGCGACTGCCCTCGATGCGGCGCGCGAGGTGAAACAGCAGGCTTGCAGATGATTCGTCGATCCACTGCAAGTCATCAAGAATCAGAACCAGTGGTCGTTGTTTAGCCAACGTCACCAGAACGGTTGTTACTTGCTCAAAGATATGACTCTGGGCGTTTCCTGGAGATGCATCCGCCATGGATTGTGATGCGCCGCCGGACATAAGTACTGCGCTGCGCCTTTTTCGCGCGCCCTTTTCACCCGCGACCATCGCGCCTGCTCGGGTAACCAGGCCCGCGCCGGGCACAAAAATGTCAATCAGGTCGGGTCCGACATCGACGATGATGCGTTTCGATACACGCAGAAAACTGCGCAGACGACTCGCGTTCTCTTCGGTTGTCATGCCTTGCGCGACTTTGTCGTCAATGTCGCCTGCGAGCATGCCAAGCACTTCGCGGAACGGGAGATATGGGTCGCCAATGCCGGTTTGGGCGTTACAGTCGCCGATCACTATCAGCAATTCTTCTTGCTGCATTTGTGCGCGGCGCGCAAATTCAGCCGTGAGGCTGGTCTTGCCATGGCCGGCTTCGCCCGTCACGAAGCAAACCTGTCCTTCGCCATCAATCGCACGACTTAGCAGGCTGCCAAGTCGCTCCAGCTCCTCGTCCCGGGATACAAAAACCTGATCCAAATCGAACTTCCTTGATGACAGCGCGAAAGCTGTGCCAGCGTTATACCACAACGACTGACCAAAAAAACGGCGGCCCGAAGGCCGCCGGTATCATTCTGGGCAAGCTCGTTAATCAGAACGTCACCTTCAGATTAACCGAGTAGGTCCGTCCCAGGGTATCGAACAAGCTCGGAAACGTATTACCGGAGTTAAATGATGTCGAACCGGTCTCGTTGCCGAGAATGGGCGGATCTTCGTCCGTAATGTTGCGTACGAGAAACGAGAATCGGCCCCAATCCTTGTACGTGTAACCGATGTTGAGATCAAAGTAATTTTGCGAGTCAACGCTTCTGAAAGCTTGAAATAACGTCGGGGCTTCGTTCGCCTGCGCATCCATGCTGCCTATGTGACGCCATAGCAGTGATGCATCCAGCGAGTCGCGAATCCAGTTAACACGAAAAGTGGAACGGAATTCCGGTACCGGGTCGCATGATGTTCCGTAACGCCCTTTACAATCAACGACCGGCGACAGCGCTGTAGTCTGGAACTGGTTCGTTAAGTACTTGTGCGCAAACAGCGACACGGCGAAAGTACCTGCTCCGCCCGCTTCGAAACCGGTGTTCACCGATAAATCAATACCCTCTGCCTCGAAGGCCACAAAGTTGGTGAAGAACGCCGGTGTTCCCGTGCCAGTCTCACCCAACGCGCCGCCGATTCGAACGATACCGTCACAGGTCGTTTGATCCTGCAAAACATAGCAAAGATCCAGCGATTCCTGTCCGGTCGGAGTATCGATATAGTCGTTGATCTCGATATCATAATAGTCAAGCGAAACGGACAATCCTGTCAGGAAATTGATGAAATCAGATTCCCAAACGACGCCGAATGTGGTGGTGCTTGCCTCTTCCGGTCTCGGTAAGGCGTTCGGGTTGGTGCCCTGGAAGATATTGACCTGGCCTGAGATGATGTCGGGAACCTGGCCAACCTGGCTGGGAAGCATGCCCGTTTGTACACACAGGTTGAACAAGTCGCTGCCCGGGGCCGGGGGATTCGGATTGCCAATCGAGCACGGATCAAGTGTTGCATTGTCCAAACCTGTCGTGACCGGTCGGAACAATTCGCCGACATTTGCGACCCGCACGGCTTGCTGCTCCATAAAGCGGAAACGGAAGCCCTCAAAGATCTCCCAACTGAATCCTGCCTTCCACGAATCGGTGCTACCCTGCACATCGTAGTCCGCACCTCGAAATCCGAGTTCAATACTCAGGTTTTCGAATCCAGCTTTGCCCTGCACGATTGGCAGGATCGCCTCAACGAAATACTCATCCGAGCTGTATGCGCCGCTTATCGGCAGACGGTTGCCGCCGGCACCGCCCTGACAACTGGCAGGCGCCAGTTTCAGACACTCGTCCGGATTGGAGCTGGCTGTTAGTTCGCTGAATTCAAAGCCAAAGGCAACCGAGAGACCATCATCCGCGAACGGAATTCTCAACGCATCAAACGTACCATCCACCGATCCGTGAACAATCTCTTGCGTGGTCAAGCGCAGGTCGCTGGCAACCGCAATGAAGAATCCATCTGCACGCTGCTGTTCGGTGATCGACCCCACCGGCCCGAATATATTGATCGGCGTACAGGGTGCGTCTGTCACGACTCCCTGAGGAGTGATGCACTGGTCCGGATCGACCGTATTGATGCCGAGCGCGAGGTTGGTCAGGTTGGTAAAGCCATCGCGCGTTTCGACGAAATCGGATTCACCATACTGGTAGGACAGATCATAGTTCCAGCCTTCCAGTGCAGCCCCTGGCAACTCACCGCGAGCACCCAACACATACTGGAAGTAGTCGGTGTCGAATATTCCCGTACGCGGGCCGAGCTCGAGCGTACGACGTCGGGCAGTTGACGTGAACGAATCAGAAGCATCGAATACACCGTCATTGTTGAGGTCCTGAATACCGACCGAATTGAAGCCTTGCGGATCAGCGGTCAGGGCGGCCTGCAAAGCGGCCAGGTTATCAAGATCATCCGGCGTCGGGTTCGGCAGGGCCAGGATATCGTTTATGCCAGTGCTAACCTCAGTCACAAACGCCACCGCGCCGGTATTCAAATCGTCGACAATTGTTGTACGCGCTGCGGTATTAAAGAACGGATTTTGCACAGGTATGGTGAAAGCCGTGCCGAACGTACCTGATGGCGCGATCTGGAAAGCCGATTCGTTGGATGAGAACGTGGCCCGAGCGTAGAACTCCAGATTCTCGTTCACTTCATAGGATCCAATTGTCGTTGCCTGCCAGCGTTCCTGCGGCGTTTGATAGTAGTTGAAAGGATTGAAATTGAATCGTGCACACTCGCCAAGAATGAGGTCTCCATTATCGCGAAACTGGTATGAGTTGCCGCTACGAAGATTGAGCGTCGCCGGGATCGCGGTTGTCGACCCAACACCGGTCGAATGTGCGGTCGTGAACGATGTGTTTCCGGAACATTCTGGCGGCGGTTCCTGAGGCGCTGACCCCAGGCCGGAACCTGTCGATGACGAGACACCAAATATGCCAAACTCTCTTTGGGCGAGCAGAATACTTCCCCGACTGGTGTGGCTGGCACCGAGCGTAACGTTGCCGCGGTCGCGGTCAAAATTCACGCCAAGAAGCACCGATTGATAGGTCGTGTCTTCGCCACCGCCGTTGGTCTCTGCATCAGAGTCGGTCGTTGAGTAGCCAATGTCGAACTCCACACCTTCAAAGTTTTTCCGCAACTCGAAGTTAATCGCGCCTGACAGCGCATCCGATCCATACACTGCCGATGCGCCACCGGTGACAATGTCTATCCGCTCGAGCATATTGATGGGAATGACATCGGTTGAAACAATGCCATCAATGTCGTAAGGCGCCAACCGCTTGCCGTCGATCATAATGAGCGAGCGTTCGGGTCCGAGGCCTCGTAAGTCGAGTGTTGCCTGGCCAGCTGAGCCATTGTTCACATTCTCGCCGTCGCCGGGGATTGTGATAGGCAAGTCACGGAAAAGGCGTTCAACGTTCGGCGTCATATTAAGGTTGATCTCTTCCAATCCGATAGTTGTAACCGGACTTGCCGCTACAACGTTCTGATTTGAAATGCGAGTGCCGGTAACGGTGATCTCTTCGAGCGCGTCTTCATCTTGCGCTACGGCTGCCGAGCTAATGCCCAGCGTCGCAGCCAATGCCCCGACATAAAATACCTGCCGGACAGAAGTGCGAAATGTGTTATTGCTACTCATGCTATTTCTCCAATAGTTTGAAAACTGATCCAAAACTTTCTTGGACTCAAGCTTTAGTGGTAGAAAAAACACGAAAGGGGTGGGTGTTGATTCGCTCTTGTGCCATGGCTTTACAGCACTGCGACTCATACGGCCCCCGCCAGTCGTAGTAAAAAGACTACAACTGCGGATAAGCTACAGTGATAATGATTGGCTATAACAATCGGCTGGAATGCCTTATGCAATTTCGGTAGATAAATACTGCCGGAACTTTTTGGCGACCCGTCAATACACCAAGGGGACGAAAATGCAGCATTTAGTTGCTCACGGGCAACGTTTTCGTTCGCTCCGGCTGCGATACAACGCCGCCAAGGACTCTGCCGCACTTTTGGCGATAATCACCGCATGAAAATGGCATAAGAACGTTGTAATGAACTGGATATTATAAGAAGAAATTCGAATGGCGGTCGATGGCACATGAGTTTATTGGACAGACCCTTTGCTGCAACCGCAGCAGCTAAGAAAAACCGGGTCCATCGAAAACACGCCGTAACTGTACAGTCCGGGGTACAAAATTCCGCAGCATGTACTACGATAGACTTCCGTTACATGAAGTTCTGGAAGTTACGATGAAGAGCGCAATAAAGGGCGCATTGTTCTCCGGCCTGGTGTTTCCTGGTCTGGGTCAGATGGTGCTAAAGCAAAAAATGCGTGGTGCAATAATTGTGCTGGCTGTTCTAACCTGTTTGTATTTTCTCGTGATGAAAATAATGGAAACCGCCATGGCAATTGTGGCGGACGTTCAATCGCAAGGTGGAATCGTTAACGTGGCGAATGTCGCTGATACGGCGACGCGACTGACCACTGAATCCGCGGAAACTTCGCTGAATTTATTGTTGATATTGATTTTGATTTGCTGGATCGCCAGCACCATTGATGCATACAGGATCGGCAAGCGACTGGACGAAATCGACGTTAAGTAGTATGAAGTCTGACCACATTTTTTCGAATTCAGAGGGCACATTGAATCGCGGGCGGGATTGACTCGCTTCGCTCGCCGCTACGGGGCGATTGCTGCGCCCATTTACCGCCAAACCGCATCGCTGATCGATGATGAGCGCTCCATTCCACCTGCATCCAGCCTCGCAGCGAGGATTCGGGGCCATTTCGCCACGCATCTGGCCGCGAAGACCCCGGTAGAATTTAATTCTTCGCAAACCCAATTTAATATGATATTCTCTACATATATCTACAAATATGTATAGGCTAACCTCCCATGTCCACAACTACACAAGTATCCGCATACATCTCTGCAGAGACCAAGGCCGCGGTCGAAGCGTACGCGAAGCGCCATGGCGTGAAGAAGGCTTACCTGATCGAAAAGGCGCTACAGCATCACCTTCAGGCGTTGCGTGAGATCCCCGAGGACCTGATCATCCCATCTCGGCTGGTGTTGACTGGTGAGGCGATGGCGGATACTGCCAAACGCATCGCCCGGGACGATCAGCCATCGCAAGCTCTGACCGCACTGTTCCGTGAGTAACACGCTGCATGAAGTTCGCGTCCGTCGGCTAGAGCCTCGGGACGACCGGTCAGGATTTCGTAGCGGGAATATCGACCTCGATCGTTTCTTTCAGCGCTATGCAGGTCAGAATCAGTTTCGACACCATGTCGGAACAAGCTATGTTGCCGTGCAAGGTGACCACATCACCGGTTTTGTCACCGTCTCCAGCGGGGAAATGGTTGCGGAGAAACTGACGAAAAGCCTGCGCGCACGCCTGCCTGCTTATCCACTTCCTATCCTGCGCCTTGCCCGACTAGCCGTGGACGAACGATTCCAGGGGCATGGCATCGGCAGGCTATTGCTACGCGCTATGCTGGACCTCGCCTTGAAAATGCGGGACCGGGTCGGCTGTATCGGCGTTGTGGTGGATGCAAAATCGGATGCGGTCGACTTTTATTCGACCTTGGGCTTCAAACCGATCGGGCTGATCAGTGGATCCCTTGGAGATCGACCTGAACCAGTCGCCATGTTCTTACCCATCGGCCAGATCGCTGCCGCGGTCAAAGAGGCAACGGACTAAACGAGGCATGCACAGACAGCAACAATGATCGGGAATGCACATTCAAATCAGCGCAGCAGAATGTGTATGCCGTCAGCACCTATGGAACAGATTTAGTTCTGGTTTAAAGGAGTGTTTTTGTTCATCCTAACTTGAGGAGTTGAGATGAAACAGAGACCAGCAGGACGACCGTCGTCGTCAGAAAAG
>Ga0114949_10002687_pt1 | contig 11142 bp, 10 predicted proteins | sample N074metaG_FD_83505 | JGI IMG/M metagenome (GOLD analysis project Ga0114949, IMG submission 83505) | Deep subsurface microbial communities from Kermadec Trench to uncover new lineages of life (NeLLi) - N074 metaG | ecosystem: Environmental > Aquatic > Marine > Ocean trench > Sediment | place... | reverse complement strand
CCAACAAACGTGGTAACCATTGATCTTAGGAATGTCTGGCAATGCAGATTGAAAGTACTGCTGGCGAAACTCTTCCACCCGTTCATCGTCTGACAGTGCCCGGTCTTGCGTCACATTACGATCTTGCATGTGACGATCTGCGCGTACTCCCGAATGATCGGAATTCAGTCTCGTGTCTGATTTTCTTTTCGCTACCATGATTATGCTCCCTCTGCTGATGCTTCGGAATCGTACGTCGCGTACGACTTGAGGTACTTATTGCGGAGCACTGGATCGTCCCATACACCAGCTTCTTCCATTGCGGCTTTACGCTCAGGGCTGATGTAAACCTCGTTCTTCCTCAGCGGACGTTCCCGTCCACCAGTTCGGAATTGAGGACCTCGGTTTCGAGGACGACGTTGTCCGTTGCCGGAGCCGTCTCCATCATCACCTTGGTTACCGGTTCGCGAATCAAACCGGTTGGGCACTGCTTTTTCGGTACGAGCACGCAGCTCGTTCCAATAATCTTTACTCGTAGGATTGAATCCCTCTTGTACCAGTGAGCGATCAATATCTAACACCCGTTTCGAGTCGGGGTCACGACCGGCAGGATCCCACCAATCGTGATCGATCATGAATGATTGCGCGTGTGCTACATGACGCGGATCCAACTCGGGGCGAGGCGGAGCTTCACGCCGCGCAGGCTGAGCCAAGAACTCACGCGCCTGTTCGAGATCACGCATGTTGTCGCGGATAGTGTCGCGATGGTCGAGCGCCTCAGTGAGGTGCTTACCATCCTTCTGCTCGACAGCCTGCTGGATAACTTGATTAGCAAGTGCCAAGTCCGCTTTCGCTTTGGAAATGCCCTGATCGATGCTGTGAATTTCACTGCCAGCGATGCGGGCGTCGGTCTCTTGCTCGAAGTGACTGAAGCGTTGCTCCAGCTCTGCGTTTCGAGTGCGAAGGAAACCTAGTTCACGCTCAGTGCGATCACGTGCTTCCTTCTGACGTTGGCGACGGGTCTTATTTTCAGAGCGACGTCGCTCCTTTTTATCTTCCTCGCCTTCCTGATCAGCAGCAAGACGTTCATCTTGCTCTTCCTGTTCATGTTCCAGCTCTGCTTCAAGGTCGTCATCCCCTTCGGCGTCAGCCTTTGGTTGAACCTCTTCTTCGACGGCAACGAATTCTTCTTCCTGCTCGTCGTCAACTTTTTCGACGTGTTCATTTTCGGGGGACATACATTATCTCCTACAGATAAGCGATTACGTCCATCGGGTCACAAGTAATCTGACCAATCAGATCTAGATCGTTATAGAGCACGTAACATGCCTGCTCTACGCCAGTTGCCTGACGAAAACTATCGGATAGGTCAACGAACCATTTATCGCCACCGTACTTCGGTACGCGCACAAATGCTCCGACCTTACACCAGTCTCCTTCCGGCCAAGCCTCCAGAGTGTCGCGATTCTTAAAAGCAACGGGTCCAAGCGCGATGACTTTTGCGACTTGAGTGTTCCAGAACTCTGTCTCTTGGGTCTCATCTAGAACAATGATCCCCCCCTTAGTGACCTTCCGAGGCGAACGCTTCTGAACCAAAACTCTTGAGCCAAACGGTACCAGACCGGGATCGGCCTCCGGAAAGGCTTGATCAATCGAATCGTAATCCAAAATTGTTCGCACACTTGCAACCATGGTCACCTAGGTCCTGTCTTCGTCTTCCCCGACTACTTCTTCGAACAACTGCTCGGCGCGACACAAGCCATGTAAGGTGCCGCATGCTTCACCGTATCCGAAAGCTGTTTTGTCTTTCGGTGTCGCGAGCAATGCGAGGCACCCGGCCTGTTCCTCTTTCAACCTTTGCAGAAACTTCCGCAAAATCGTGTCTTCGGCGGACATACTAGCTCTAACCTTATGTAAAGTCTAAGCTGGCGTCATCGTAGATGCTGGAACTTTGCCCCCTCGGGGACCTCCAGTGTCACCGCTGGACGAAATTGTCCCACCTTTACCCATGCCGCCTTTCAAATTGACGTCGCCGCCTTTGTTGGCAGTATTGGCTTTGCGCAGGCCTTCGCCGGTCGCCAACATCTTGTGCTGGTTAATCGCGCCTTTCGGGTATTTGCTTTTCATCACCTACTCTCCTGTTAAATATGGAGTCCTTACGGAACAGGTCCCCAGTCAGAACATCTGCTTCTCGGATCAACTCGTCAAGTATCCGTGCGAGGCCGAGGGTTCGTAGACCCTGTTCCGGTCGTGATCTTCTGCCTGTCGGTCACTGCCTTGACGCCTGCGATATCAAGTGCCGTGGCATTATCCTCGGCATTGATGACCTCGCTGGAAACGATTTTCATTTCAGTACGCTCGTCTTCTCCACGCTCGCGCTCCATCAGCTCTTCGAGTCGAGCAGCGTACTCTTCAGCCTGTCGGGCATCGTCGCGTGCAGCTTCTAGAGCCTTCTGTCGTTCCTCGGCCTCAAGCTCCATAAACGTTTTCTCGCTGTCATGCGCTCGCTGTTCGCGCTTGTCCACGAGAGTCAGTTGTGTGCGTTCGCGCTCTCTTTCGTCTCTGGCCTGATCGGCTTCGCGTTCCTGCTCGATAGCAGCCATCGCGTTCGGATCCGGCGGAGGTGCTTCGGGCTCCGGCTCGAATGATTGCATGACTTCTTGCAGCTGCTCAACGACCGGTTGCAATCCAGCCAGAACTTTGCCCATCGCAGGCACCACGTCTTGTGACTGGTACGCGAGAGTTTTGTCCATCTCTCTGCGCACCTCAGGATCTGACAGCTTCATCATCTGCGAGAACTGGTCATCATTCATTCCGCTCGCTGCTTTGAGTAAGTCCACATTGTAAGAGACGTAGTAAAGCGCCACATGCTCGATGATGTGTCCCATCAGCATGGGGATATAGCGCGGCGCAATAAGAGGATTCATTCCAAGAGCAGGCGACATCGCGTAATCGAGATGTACCTGCAAGTGAGCTAAGTGATCTTGTGCCGGGAACGCTGCGACAGGTCGGCCCATAGTCATCGCTGCGTTCTCGTTGACGGCATTCGTTTCCTCCGGGGTGTCATCCGGCAGGAGTAACTCGTCTGGATTCGGTATCTTGGTTCGTTCGAGAATGCGCTTCTCGACTTCCTTGATGTTGTACACCTCCGGCATCTGTGCAGCACGATCTGCAACGATCTGCAGCTGTGCCATGCGCTGAACGTCGGAGAAGATCTCCGGATCTGCAACCGGCAGGACGTCGTATGGAGGATCGAAATCTTTTCGGTATGCCAGTAGTTCCCCGTACTCATCCTTCAGCTCTTCCTCGTCGAGGTACATCCGGTTGATGCGGCATAGGATACTGAGCACCTTGTCCATCGCTCCGTACATGCGCAGGTGAATAGCGCTGAAGACAGTCATGCCTTCCTCGATTAACGCTAGCGTGGTGCCTACAGGCATATCGGTGGATTGCTCTCCTAATTTTTCGAAGGTTGTTTGAACGATCCCACGTCCCAACTTATCGCAGATGCTTAGCAATTCGACCAAGACATTCGACGGTGGGTTGAACGGCACCGGCATGATCAACTTGCGGATGTCGTCGCCAGCTACGCCACCTTCGATCTCTGTGATAGCTGCGACACGCAGCTCCTTGCTCTGCCCACTGAAGTTAGCCCCTTTGAGTCGAATGAGTGTGGGCAGGTTATTCATATGTGCAGAGTCAAGGAGAGCGCGAAGTGCGCCAGTGGCAGCTCCAGAGAGCGAGCCAATCATTTGACCAAGACCGACGGATCCAGCACCGCGCCATGGGATGAACGGGAACTCCACAGCCCAGTCCAGCTTCAGTTTGTTTTTATCTTCTTCCTCCCAATTACGATTGATCGCGCAGATTTTCTTGGAAGGACCATGGATGGTAATGCGGTACGGGCAATAAGCCTTTTCTTCTTTGTTGTTATCGCTATCGACGCCCAGTTCGTCGGAGTAACAATTGATTTCGTAAACGTTGTGCAGTCCGTCCTCGTTGAACGCCTGCATTTTTTCTTTGCCCTCTACAGCATCCGTCGCCTTCTCAGGTCGTGATTCTTCTTCGACCGCTCCAGCTTTAATCATCTCGGTGCCGAGATCAGAGTACATCTCCGACTTCACACGCTGTTCGAATTCAAACTCGGTGATGTGCTCTACGAAAGTAACGCGGTCGGATGTGTAAAAGTTAGATGCCGCGTAGGGAATGTAAACGTCGTCACTGGGCCAGTACTGTGGCACGGGACGTTTCTTTTGTGCATCCCAGACGAGTCGCAAATACTGCGAGCCACCCAGCGGCGTCTGTGACAGGAGTTGCTCCAGCTCCGTCCGAAAGTCGGGCATCTGCTTCAGGAACTGCCAGTTCATGTAGTTCTTGATGCGCTCGCCTTTCTTAAAGCGATCTATCTCGGGATTGTCACCGGGGACGTAGACCTTCACAGGTCCGTTCGGTGGCATCAGCTCCTTGATTGCGCGCGATTGAAAATCAACCACCGCTTCAATGAGCATGGGATGCACCGCTTTGGATGCACCTTCGAAATCTGCGCCACCGGGAGTCTCCTTGCCCAGTCCTGTGCGCTTGATCGCTTCTTCGTAATCTTTCTCCCGTTTCTCGCGCGCTTTACGGTCGCGTTCGATATCCAGCAGAAGTCTTGTCGCTATCGTGGTCTTGACGCCGTCTTCGAAGTCATCCGCGATGTTGTCGAACCACTCACGGTTGGGCTGTTTTACGTCATCCCCTAACGTGACAATGGCTCCTCCATCATCGGTATCGACAACGTCGCTCTTCACGGCAGTGAATTTTTCTACCGAACCCACTTGGTCTTCGGGTGTCGCCATCAGTGAGTGCTCCCGTACTTGGCGTGCATGAGATCCCCGGCATGCTGGACGATGTTCGCGAACGCGCATACAGGACAGCCACCATTTTCTGTGAGGATCTTGTCAGGACCAAAGATTTCCAGTGCACCCATGTTGATCATATTGCACGCTTCCCAGCATGGATCCAGTTCGCCTGAGGCAAACTTTGAGTTGAGTTGTTCGGGAGTAGCGGCTATTTGGTCTTCAAGGCCGCGATCTTTCAAGGCAAACATCAGCTCTGCCCAGTGACCATCACACCATTTGATTGCGCGTAGCTGCGAGGCCTCGGGCAACTCCATGGTGGGTATGTCCAGAAGGATGCTCTCATCAGCCATACGGATTTTCTCTCTTCTTCAACCGTCGCTCCGCAATTTCACGTGCTCTTGCACGTTCACGAGATTCGACGGAGTCTACCACGGTGAAGGGACCGAAGAATTTATCCATGATGAGGCGCAGTCCCTGAGTCGCAGTGTCGAGCAAATCGTCGCGTTCTACGCTGCCGGGACCAACGTAGGAACATACCTGCGAGATAAGTGGATCGGCCCATGTTTTGAACTGCCCCGGATTAATCTCCGACTCAACTGCCCAGACCCGATTGGCTGCAAACATCGGGGAGACGTAATGCAGCCTCGTTAGCTTGTCCTCATTACCCGGATTGTAGCCGTGAGTCAAGATGTTCTCCTCCGCCAGCTGTTGACGAATGGAGATCCCGGACGCCTTCTCTTCGATCAGGACGATGTCAGCTTTGCGCCCCTGATGTTTCGCACGCTGCCCTTTCGGGATGATTGTGGCTCTGATACGCGGCTCGTCGGCGTCCCCGTAAGTGTAAGTCATCTCTTTTTTAAGGCGACGGATCAAATTCGGAAAGCCAAGCCAATCCTCCCAAGCGTCCAACAAGATGACATTCGGAAGCGGTGGTTTGCCTTCACGCGGCTGCATGAACATTCCCCAGACGCTGCAGGCTGTCGGGTCGCTCTCCATCTTGCGCTTGTCGTAGTTCCGCTCTTTGAATGCTGGATCGATAGACATGACTACGAAGGTGAACTTTGGCAGCGGCTTATCTTTCGGCCAAACGCGCCACTGGCTGCGCTTGACGAATCCTTCCTCTTCCGGATCCAGCACCTCACCATGAATTTCTTGGCGACCGACACGCGTGCCCTCGTATTTAGAGATGGACTCGAAGAAGTACGATGTCAGGTTCTCGCGGTTCTCGTATGTCGAACCGACCACATCCACTACGCGCTTATCCTTCTGCAACCTGCGCACGAACGGTGTCGGCTTCGGCGTACCCGTCACGCACATGCGCGGCGTTTCACCAAGACGCAGGCCGAACATCATGTTGTCCCAAGCTTCCTGCGGATACTTCCACGACGCGATCTCGTCGCACCAGATGGCTGCATGCTGCGGTCCACGTAATCGCTCAGGGGTATCCCCCGCAAACCCACGAATGATCGAGCCGTTCTTCAGGGTGATGGAAGGCAGCGCTTGGTTACGATCATGAATGAGCTGCGGGGGAATGACGGAGAGCAGACCGGTCGGACCTTCGAAGCAGGTGTACCGAACGTCGTCGTGCGTGGGAGAGACGCACGCATAGAAGCTCGGGATCATCCATGCTTGTTCACCCAGCCAGTTTGCACCAGTCAGTGTTTTACCAAAGCCACGACCTGACCGGATGAGCCAGATCGGTTTGATCATGTCGATGAAGTCTTGCGGTGGCAGTTGTTTGCCGCGTGCCATCGCTTGCCAGCAGATGCGCCAACGCAGGAAGTGCAGGTCCTCGTCCGAGAACAGCTGCAGGATTTCTGCAGTGTTCTCGGGTAGCTGGTCTTTTATCTCGTCATCGAGATCGTCGAAGTCGAAATCATAATCGAACTCGGGGGGTTGGTGGACGAGTCCAAAGTTGAGGGAGATAACCTGACCCAAGGGAGGTGCTTCCTATACGGTTGACCAAAGCTGACCTCGCCGAGGGTACAGAAAAAAGAAAGGGCTCGCTAGGAGCCCAGTGTCTTTTCGTAGTAGCGTTGCTGTTTCCTAAGTTTCTTCAGCGCGGTGGCTGCACGTCGCAGCTTCGCTTCCCATCGCTTGATCCCGGCTATCACCCGCGCAGCTCGGACCTCTGCCATGTTGAGCTGCGCCTTCTTCGGTGGGGGATCCGTCTCTAGGAACCTGCGCACGATGAGGTTAGCTCCGTTGCGTTCCATTCGCAGTTGCTTGTCCGTGTGCGCGCCACCGGACTTGCGACGTTCGATGAAGTGACCCATGTCGTGGTTGATGTCGTGCCAGCCCTGCTCCGGGTTGACAGTGAACACACCACCATGGAGCCACGTGCGTCGGTTGCCGGTGCCGATGCGAATCTTCCAACGGAACTTTGTTCCCACTTCCGCTTTCCACATCGCACGCACAAAACTGATTGCGTGAGTCGGCCAGACGTTTTGCATCTGCTCGAAGGGTATCGGTTTCCAAATCGCTTCAACGACTCGGTTATAGTCTCTAGCTGTGGGCATAACGTTTTCTCCTTTGCCTGCCGTGTAATACACGGTAACGCTATTATAGCACATCTAGAAAATTATTGTTTATCGGAAAAAGGAACACCCTCCTCTTTTACGCGGTGGAGGCCTTATTGCACCGCAAACACCGGAGGTAGAGGACGCTCCGGCGTTACAGTAAAATTTACAAGGTTGCTAGGATCTGACTCCAGACCTCCCGTGTCCACGGTCGTTGCATGACAGGTGTGAACGCCGAGAGCAAAGTCAGTGCGATGAGATTGCCACGTCTGGTTCCCCGAAGGAATATGGCTCTGCGTGAAAACAGGAACAGGATCACCGTCGCAATAAATATTGTACGACGCTATCTCGTTCTCGGGTAACGGTGTCGCATCTTCGCGCTCCGTCGGAGGGATCCACGTGAACAACTTGCCATCGACTGCGAACACGAGAGGCGCGACGAGCAGCGCTCCGAGTAAGATAAGTCTCAGTCTCTTCAACATGACGAAGCTTTGTCTCCGTCGATCTTTCCGCTGCCCATGTACTGGAAGGGTGGATCGACCAGCGTGCCGGTTTCGCAGTACGTCATCTCACCGTTCTCGACGTTCTTGTAAATCTCAACGTCAACTTTCGCTGCGAAGGCTGGCGCTAACAGGTGTACGACTAGAACAAAGATGGCGAAGCGAATTAGCCACACTTCAATAATTGCTGCATTCATAATTTTCTCCAATCCGATATTTTGAAATGGTCGAACTCGATACCGACAGTGATCATCGTTAACGCGAAGGCAGTCCACGCTCCTGTCTCGTTGAACACGAACAACCAGATGACGAGCAGTTCGAGGAACCAACGAATGATGTGACCTGCCATTTTGTAAATTTCGTCTGTCATGTTTTGTGGTTCGTATTATTCCCGAATCAACTGCGCGGTCAGACTCGACGCGTTGTTGATCGCAAGATTGTTTGCATTGCTGCTTTGCTGCGCCCACTGGAATGAAAGAGTACCCGCAACTGTGATCACTGCGATACCTTCGATGTCGAGATAATCTGAAGCTCCCGTCGTCGTGATGGTTGCGTAGTTCAACGATTGATTGAAGAACGTGGCGTTGCGTTGGGCGTCTGCGTTGTTGATCCTGTTCTGCTGCATGAAGCGCGTTCGAGCAATGCTGCCTGTGAAGTTCAGCCGGTATTGTATCCCCATGCCGCCAGTCGTGTTTGCCGAGAGGAAAGCTATGAGGTGGATCCTGTATGTTCCTATGGGCAACGTCATCGTAAGTTCGGAGTCATCGGATAAGACAATGTCGTTGTTCGTGGTCTCAGTGGACGACTTCTCCCTAGCAACGCTGAACCCACTTACTACAAATTCATTGCCGGTGTCATCGGCGAACATAAGGGTGTTGGGCGTATCGTCGCGCACCCAAACCTGACCCTGACCAGCGATGTCACTGTTAGCCGCTGCCCGTTCCTGCAACTGCAAGGTGCTGACGCTGCGGATGAGTTCGTTGCTGAAGTCATAGATGTCGCCACCATTGAAATTGACGACACTTACGTTGGTGAAGTCAAAGTCAATCCCGCCTGCCCCAGTTGCAGTGATGCCGAATATCTCAGTTCCCGCACCTCCGTTCTGCATGAACAGACCAAGTCCGCCTGACCCCGGATCAATGTCAACGTGCACTTCACCGTCAACGATAAGCGCGACACCTGTGAACGTGACTGCGGCCTCTCCTTCGAGGGTGGCAGCACCCGTCCAAACAGCGAGCTGATTGTTGACCGGAGAGCCGGAGATCGCAATAGCACCTGCAGGAACAGAGTAGGCACCGGTCTCGTCAAGATAATCAGTTGCCGCACCCGCTGCAGACAACGTGACTGCATTGACGCTGACACCTGTGATCGCTGCATCGAGGTTGGCAATTGGGTTGACAGGATCACTCGCATCGATAGTGATATTCGTTCCGCTAACGACTGAATTAACCTGTCCACTAGTAGCCGCCAGATCGACGCTCACTCCGTTCAGTCGAGCGAAGTATCCGCCTGCTGCTGTTATCCATACGTCGCCATCGTCAGGCGAACTTGGTGCAACACCTTCTGGAATGTTCAGGCCTGCGCGAGTCGTCGTGCTTGCGCGAACTACCAACCTCATGCTGCCACCGAGGAGTCTAAAGTTGTCAGTCTGAAACCCGGTTAGCGTGAGGTCTGTGCCATTGTGAATGAGATCAACAGAGTCAGTATTCCCGGCGTCGTGCAGCCTAATGAACAAACCGTCAAACAGGTTCAGCACCGAAAAGTCACGTAGGGCAAATTCGCCCGTGAAGCCGCTTAGATTGAAGTCTTGAGTGTTGACACCGACCCAATTGAAATCTTGACCATCGTGGCTCTGTTCAACATAGTCACCACCACCGAGGTTCTGTATCCGGAATATTTGACCGAATGAAACTCTCACCACACCGTCTGCGCCTGAACCCGATCCTGCGCCACCACTCAGATCAATATCGCCGCCGAGTCCGTTGGTTGATACAGCTTGACCACCTCGAAGCTGAACGTCGCCACCGTTACCCGTTGCGCCAGAGCCAGAGAAGCCACCTGTGATTTGGACCTCTCCGCCAGCACCGAGAGCAACACCGACACCACCGTCAATAGAAACTATCCCACCGGGACCACTGTTGAAGGCGTCCCCTCCGGTAATAATTACTAGACCACCGGGACCACTGACAGTGCATGTGCCACCTGTGATCTCTACGTCACCCGGATTCTCATCAGCATTACCACCAAAGAGCTTGACGTCTCCGCCTTGAGGAGGACCTCCGCCTCCTCCACCACCAAAGAGTATGACGTCGCCGCCGACCGAAGTATCCTGATTGCCGTTCGCGTAGCCACCCCAGATCTCGACGTTGCCTGCGTTGATGTTGGTGTTAACGTTGACACCGTAGATTGCTACGAGACCGGGGTCTTGACTGGACTCGACAGAGCCGCCTTGAGGGCCGATACCAGTTCTGGTATTGATGAAGACGTTGCCACTTGCGCCTCCGGTGACGTCGTTTACCTCTAATATGATGTCGCCACTGGGCAACGCTACACCACCACTTTGACCTGAAGTGATATCGACATTGCCGCCCTGACCAGTGCCACCGATTCCGGCAATGAGGATGATGTTGCCACCGTCGCGAGAGCCAGCACCAGCAGTCGAGCGAATTTCGCCGCCGTTAGAATCTGATCCTCCTCCGCCTCCTGCGCTGAACGAGATCCCGCCACCTGTGTTACCTGCTCCACCACCTCCACCCTGACCGGCTATAAGTTGAATCGCTCCACCAAAGGTTCCGGCTGTACTTCCAGAAGAACCAGCCCGAAGTTGAACAGCGCCGCCTGAGCCTGTGCCGCCAGTTCCAGCGAAACCAGCGCGGATGTCAACATCGCCACCGGAACCGTTAGGAGTCTCGCCTTGACCAGCCAGTATCTCAATGCCACCCGCATCATCGTTATCGCTACCACCTTCGGCAGTAGTTAATCGAAGAATTCTGCCTTCGATGAAGTTTGACAGTTCCAAGCGGCCAAACTGTCCCGCCATCCCAACGTGTCCAGCGACTACGGCATCTGCCAAATCGCGGAACTCCAACAGAGACGTGATGCTATCGAGAGGAGGATCCGGGAGGTTGATGTCACCGAGGATTCCCAGCGGCGTCGCAAACGGATTCTGACTATCTGCGTTGATCGTGACATTGCCACCGGCTCCACCATCAACGATGCTGATGTCAGTTCCCGCAGTCAGTACGCGCTCGTTAGGAATGTTTGCACTCAACGCCATCGTCACGAATTCAGCGTTATGCGCTT
>Ga0114949_10002685_pt1 | contig 11152 bp, 10 predicted proteins | sample N074metaG_FD_83505 | JGI IMG/M metagenome (GOLD analysis project Ga0114949, IMG submission 83505) | Deep subsurface microbial communities from Kermadec Trench to uncover new lineages of life (NeLLi) - N074 metaG | ecosystem: Environmental > Aquatic > Marine > Ocean trench > Sediment | place... | reverse complement strand
TTCGGCGGCTTGTCACGTGTAGCCAAAGTCTCCGTAGCCGTATTGCCCTCCATGGTCTTGATTTACCTGGGAATGACAATATATGTATTGTTTCAGCACAGCAGTGAAATTCCCGGACTCTTCGCCCTTATTTTTCGTGAGGCATTCAACCCCCAGGCCTTCGGCGGTGGACTCATGGGCGTTATACTGATCGGCATCAGTCGGGGGACTTTTTCAAACGAAGCCGGAATAGGCACGGAAGTCATGGCCCATGGCGCCGCCAAAACCAGTGAACCTATCCGTGAGGGCCTGGTGGCTACCCTGGGTCCGATCATCGACACCCTGATCGTTTGTACCTGTACAGCGCTGGTTATTTTGGCATCCGGCCTCTGGCAGTCGGCCGGCGAGCTAAATGGTGTCGCCATGACCCTGTCAGCACTGCGGGCAGAGATGGGCATTGTCGCTGTATTCCTGCTCACAATCGTGGTGCTGATACTCAGTCTCACCACCATGTTTGCCGGTTGGTATTACGGTGCCAAGTGCTTCGGCTTCCTGGTGGGTGCGGAGTACCAACACTGGTTCCGCTACTTCTTTATCGGCACGATACTGTTTGGCTCCGTCGTCAGCATCGATGTGGTGTTCAACCTGATCGTCGGTGCCTATGGCCTGATGGCAATACCCACCATGGTGTCGACCCTGATGTTATCCGGCCGGGTTATGGCGGCTGCCAAAATTTACTTCAGCAAACCTCAATTGCCCACGCGACACCCGCTGGGAGACCTGCGTGACCTGCACCGGAGGGCGAAGGATGAAACTTGACCGCACTGACCGCCGCATACTGGAACAGATGCAGCGCAACGGCCGCATCAGCAACCTGGAGCTGGCCGATGCGGTGGGCCTGTCAGCCACGCCCTGTTCACGCCGCGTCAAACGACTGGAAGAGTCCGGCCTGATCGAAAAACATGTCACCCTGCTCAACCAGTCCCGACTGGGCTTGAAACTGACCGCCTTCATCACCATCGCGATGGACCGGCATACGCCTGACCGGTTTGACAATTTTGAAGCCCAGGTGGCGACATTCCCCGAGGTGATTGAGTGCGCGGTGGTAACCGGGCAATCCGCTGATTACCTGGTGAAAGCCGTGGTCCCGGACATGGAGTACTACGAAGCCTTTCTGCTGGGAAAGCTGACTCGTATCGAGGGTGTCACTGGCGTGCAGTCGAGTTTTGTCCTGCGTCCGGTTATCCGCAAAACCGAACTCCCTCTGGACCACATTGAGAGCACCTAACAGTTGACAGGATCACACATGAAAAATGACATGCAGGGAAAAGTTGCGCTGGTCACCGGCGGCGCCAGTGGCATGGGCCGAATCTGCGCCTTGCGCCTGGCCAACCGGGGCGCCCGGGTCGCTATCTTCGACCTCAATGAGGCGGGCTTGCAGGCCACCGCCGCCGAACACACTAATATTCAGCCCTTCCGCTGCGATATATCCAACCGCGACGATGTGGAAGCCCAGGTGCGCAATGTTGAGTCTTCGCTGGGCCCGGTTGACCACCTGGTACACGCCGCCGCCCTGATGCCCGCCCATGCGCTAGCGGATCACAGCGTGGAGAAAGTGGAGTTCCTCTTCCAGGTAAACTTTTTTGGCACGGTATACATGATCAAGTCTCTGCTGCCGGCCATGCTGGAACGAGACAGCGGCACCATGATCCTGTTTGGCTCGATTGCCGGCGTGGCCCTTGTCCCCAAGATGGGTGCCTATTGCGCCACCAAAGCCGCGGTCAACACCTATGTCGAATGCCTGCAAAACGAGATCCGCAGCAGCGGCGTCGACCTCCACCTGGTATGTCCTCCCGCCGTGAACACTCCCCTGATCGATCAGGCCATTAATACTGACACCCCGGGCAGCATCAACCAGGCAAAACAAAGTGGCAGGCTCGCCGATCCGGAGAAGATCATTGACGCCATCGACAAAGGCGTCGCCAGGGGCAAAGACATTATCTATCCGGGCGAGGCCTGGTTCCTGATGATCTGGAAAACCCTGTTTCCCAGGCTGTGGTGGAAAACCGTTCTCAGTTTTGAAAAGTAGGCGCCGGCCTGTGCTAGCATCGCGCCCCGATGACGGACGCTGATTCCAAAACAGGACCCGGTCTGCTTATCCTGCTCGCCGCGCTGGTGGCGCTCGGACCGCTGACTATCGACATGTACCTGCCTGCGTTGCCCGGCATGGTCGACGCATTGGGCACAAGCACCAGCCAGGTACAGCTGACCATCAGCAGCTATCTGCTCGGATTTTCCCTGTTTCATCTCGTCTGTGGGCCACTGGCTGACCGATTTGGCCGCAGACCCGTGTTGATCGGCGGCCTGGCCTTGTACCTGATGGCCTCAGTGGCCTGTGCCGGGGCGGAAACTATTGAAGAGCTGATCCTCTTCCGGTTTCTGCAAGGCGTTGCCGCTTGCGTTGGACCCACCCTGGGACGGGCAATCGCCAGGGACTTGTTCGGTCCCCGGGGGGCGGCACGAGCGCTGGCCTATATAGCCATGATTATGGCGTTGGCACCGGCTATAGCGCCGACCCTGGGCGCCTTGCTATTGGAGTTTTACGCCTGGCCCGCGGTCTTTGTGGCACTGGGTATCTATGCCGCCGCGGTAATGGTCTGGCTGGGGTTGCGACTGCCCGAGTCCCTGCCGGAGAGGCAACCACTGCACCCCATCAGCATTGCTCGCAATTACCTGGGCTTGCTCACCAGCCGCCACTATATGGTGACTACCACAGCCAGCGCCCTGCTGTACGCCGGCATGGTCGCTTTTCTCTCGGCCTCCAGCTTTATTTTCATCGACATGATGGGCGTGCCCACCCGCTATTTTGGTGTCTTGTTCCTGACCACAGTGGCAGGATATATTGTCGGCAGCGCGATCAGCACCCGGTTGGCGACAAGCCGGGAATCCGAGCAGGTGATGTGGATCGGCGTGCAGATTTCTGTCATCGGCGGCCTGGCCATGCTGCTTGCTACCGAGTTGTGGTTTCACCCGCTCAGCGTGCTTTTACCCATGACCATGGTTACAGCAGCTCTCGGTATCGTCTTGCCCCACGCCATGGGCGCTGCCCTGCGGTGTTACCCACATATGGCGGGAACCGCTTCCGCCCTGTACGGCTTCATCCAGATGGGCCTGTCCGCACTGGCAGGTGCGATCGTCGGGTTCTACCTGGAAGCTGACGCCAGACCGATGGTTGTGATGATTTTGCTAACCAGTTGCGCCGCCTGGTGGCTCACCAGGCGCCTGCAGCGCTCCTGATATGGCATACTTGTGCCTATCGCAGAACGGAGACCGGCGTTCATGGCCAGCACCGATGTAACCCAGCTCATTGGCAATACACCCTTGCTCTACCTGCGCGAGGCTTCAGAGCACAGCGGGTGCCAGATCTACGGCAAGGCTGAATTTCTCAACCCCGGTGGCTCAATCAAAGATCGGACAGCTCTCGGCATTATCCGCGATGCAGAGCAGCGCGGAGAGTTGGAACCCGGCGGTGTAATAGTCGAAGGCACGGCGGGCAATACCGGTATTGGTTTGACCTTGTTGGCCAATGCCCTGGGCTATCGGAGCGTGGTAGTCATGCCCGTCAGCCAGAGCAAGGAAACGATAGAAACCCTGGAATTACTGGGTGCCGACCTCCACCTGGTAGCGGCAACCTCCTACGCCGATGAGAATCACTACATCCATACGGCTCGCCGCCTCAGTGAAGAGTTGTCGCAGAAAGAACCCCACGGCGCTTTCTGGGCACAGCAGTTCGACAACCTGGCCAATATGCGATACCACGCACAGACCACTGGCACAGAGATATGGGAGCAGAGTGAAGGCAAGGTCGATGGCTTCATCTGCGCCGTTGGTACCGGCGGAACCCTCGCCGGTGTGTCCAACGCCCTGAAGGAGAAGAACCCGGAGGTAACAATCGCTGTGGCGGACCCCATGGGGGCCTCCCTGTACAGTTACTTCACCGAGGGTGAACTCAAATCCGAAGGCAGTTCCATCACCGAAGGCATCGGCATTAACCACATCACCGATAACCTCGCACAGGCACGCGTCGATCAGGCCTTTCAGATCACCGACGCGGAGGCCCTGCCGTGGATATTCAAGCTGCTGCGCCACGAAGGCCTGTGTCTCGGCGGTTCCAGTGCCATCAATATTGCCGGCGCGGTCAAACTGGCCGAGCAGATGGGCCCGGGTCACCTGATCGTCACCATCCTCGCGGACTACGGCAATCGCTACCAGAGCAAGCTGTATAATCCCGCCTTCCTGCAACACCGGGGCCTGCCAGTCCCCGACTGGCTATAGTCACCCAGACCAGGGAATCACCAGCATGAAAATAGGTGTCATCTGCGGCAGTCACCGTCGCGAGTCACAAACTGAAAAGGTCGGCCGCTACATTGAGCGTGCTTTGCTGGAGCAAGGTCATTGCGATGAGACTTATTTGTTCAACCTGGCCGGTAACCCGCTGCCCCTATGGGATGAGTCAATCTGGGAGGGCGACCCCAACTGGCAAAAGCTGATGCAACCAATCTCTGCAGAGCTGGCGAGCTGTGATGGTTTTGTGGTGATCTCCCCGGAATGGCACGGCATGGTGCCGGCGGGCCTGAAAAACTTTTTCCTTATCTGGACCGGCGGCGGTGAGTTGGCCCACAAGCCGGCCTTGATTGTTACTGTCTCAATTGCCGACGGCGGTTCCTACCCGGTGGCAGAACTGCGCATGAGCAGCTACAAAAACAACCGCCTGTGTTATTTGCCCGAGCACTTGATTATTCGCCACGTAGACACGGTTTTTAACGAGAGACCCGAAGACAACAAGGAAAGCGCCCAGCAGTATTTCGGCGAGAGGCTGGGCTACTGCCTGCGGCTGCTAAAGGAGTACGCCCTGGCATTTCGTCAGATTCGGGCCAGTGGTGTCAGCGGACTTGAAACCTACACTAGCGGTATGTAGCGGCTAGTTGGCCGCCACAGCGGCCATCGCTGCCCGCTCTTTCGCAATCAAAAAATCGGCTATCTTGAGCATCTTGGCCTGACTACCCGCCTTGCGCGTAGTGAGCCGGTATTTACCCGCCACCATCATTTCTGGCGTGCCGGTAATGCGTGCGCCTTTGGCCCTCGCTACCGCCTGACGAACCTGGCTGGAAACACCGAAAGAGTTGTATGCCTTGTCAAAATCCGCAGCTGAAACGCCATTGCGCACAAACAGCTGGCGAATCTCTCCCTCGCTGGCGAAACGCTTGCGATCAACGTGCATGGCGGCAAACAGCGCACCGTGCATGGTATCCAGCACCCCCAGTGACTGTGCGGCGTAGAAAGCCTTGGCATGAGGTTCCATGGCCGCGTTCCAGACCGCCGGGGAGGGCAGGAAGCTCACATCTCCCGCCAGACCCGGTTTCCATTGCTCCAACAGGGGCTCAAAGTTATCACAATGGCTACAACTGTAGGCGAAAAACTCGACCACCTCGATCTTGTCGGCATCGCGGGTTCTCTGGGCCGGAACGATAACATCATAGTCCGTGCCGGCCTGGAAATCCTCTGCACCGCCCTGTGCGCACGCCAGCAATGGCGCGAGCAGGAGCAGAGCCAAACCACAAAAAAACTTCGTCACAAGCCTCACTCCCTGTTCAGTGCAATCCAGCGATAAAACTGGCTACCGCGTCAATTTCGTTGTCGGTCATGCGCAGAGCTGTATCGCGCATCATGCGGGCATCGCCATCATTAGTACGACCGTTGGCATTTTCCTCCAGGGTGTTCTCTGCACCGGTGCGGAAGCTGCGTAACTGCGCGGCGGTATAATCCGCATGCTGGCCTGCCAGGGCAGGGAATCCAGCCGGGGCGTTACCGCCACCACGAGCGCCGTGGCAGGCACCACAGGCCGCTACACCGGTTGCACTGACACCGCCCCGGTACACCTTGGCACCCAGGGCGACCCTGGCAGGGTCTGCCTGACCACCACTGGCGGACTGGCTGGCGTAATAGGCAGCAATATTGGCAATATCTTCATCGCTCATGCTGGTTAGCTGCCCAGCCATAGTCGGCACCGGCCGTACATCGTTTTTGATATCGTTCATCTGCTTGATGAGATAGCGCTCGTTCTGCCCAGCGAGTTTGGGAAAGCTGGGCACCACGCTGTTGCCATCGGCGCCATGGCAAGCTGAACACACCAGTGTCTTGTCTTTACCCGCAGCAGCGTCGGCCGCTAGTGCAGGGCCAGCAAATCCCAGCATCAGGCTGAGGCCAATCACAAAATATTTCATGGAAATTCCCGTTGGTTGGTCGGCTTTGGTAAGAGTTCTACTTGGCTTTGGCCATGTAGTCGATAATCGCCTTGTAATCATCTGCGCTGCAATCAAAACACATGCCCTTGGGGGGCATGGCGTTGAGGCCATTTTCCACGGAGCTAACCATGACGTCCATGCCTTTGGTCATACGTGGCTCCCAGTCTGCGACGACACCGGTCTTGGGTGCCCCGGCAGCACCGGAGGCGTGACAAACTGCACAGGTTTTGTTGTAGCGGTCCGCTACTTCATCAGCTGCAACTGCTGCGGTAAAACCCAGTATCAGGGCCAAACTAATAATTACGTTCTTCATAGCCAAACTTCCTTTGATTGCACCGCTGAGAGTTCAGAGGTGTTCAGGTTAAAAAAAGCTGTGGCATTATATACAACATCACGCCCGCAAAAAAGTCGACTCAATCAATGCAAAATGTATCTGTGACCAAGCCGAATTATCTCACTGCAGAGTTTCTAACCAGTGCCAGCCGGTTCAGCCAGTGCCCGGCGGATCTGGGCTGGGAGGTTGCATTCGCCGGTCGCTCTAACGCGGGAAAATCCAGTGCCATCAACACGCTGACCGGTAATCGCAAGCTGGCCCGCACCTCAAAGACACCGGGGCGCACCCAGCTCATCAATTTTTTCCGCCTCAGCGAGGAGCAACGCCTGGTAGACCTGCCCGGTTACGGCTTCGCCAAGGTACCCCTGGCGGTAAAAAGGGAGTGGACGCGTCAACTGGAGCACTACTTGCAGGAACGTCGCTGCCTGCGCGGTTTGATCCTGCTGATGGATGTGCGCCGACCCCTGCTGGAATTCGATCGCATGATGCTGGACTGGGCAGTTGCAGCCGGCATGCCGGTTCACGTCCTGTTGACCAAGGCCGACAAACTCAAAAAGGGGCCGGCCAAAAGTACCCTGCTGCAAGTTCGCAGCGAACTGGCAGATCAAGCCGATATGCTAAGTGTGCAATTATTCTCGGCACTGAAGAAAACCGGCCTCGAAGAGCTGTGCAAGGTGCTAAATGCCTGGTTGACCGATCTCTCGGTACTGGAAGACGACGAAGAGTAAGAGTGCCCCGGTTGCAAGGGGGTTTCGTACAACCGGGGCAAGCGCATTTCTGGGGGTGTGAAACGCGCTGATAGCGGCCCATGGAGAGAGGCCACTGCGGCATCCTGCCGTAGTTATTATGACCGCGCTAAGCGCACATGGTTCCAGCATATCCTCCTGGTCTGGATATTTCATCGAGGAGGATGGAATAGCTAGCTAGTCCTGGTAAAGGTGGTAGCTGCGGGAGACGTGGCGTCAGGGGGTCAATGGTTCTTTGCCTCTCTGACGCCCCTCGATCGAGGTAGGTTCATCTTGAGGCCTGAATGTTTGCCGGGAAAGAGCGACCGCGCTGTGTGTTTGCCTCACAGGGCATAAAGACCATGCTTTGTTTTCGTCGCGGGACTGAGAGAGCGTAGCCACTGGCTGAGCGTCTCCTTGCGAGTTTGGCGAAGCGCAGTCCCGCGACGAAAACAATGGCCGGCCCAGTGAGCAAAATAAACCGTGCTGTCGCTGTACCAAGCGCTCATCCGCAGTCTGTTCTAATGCGCCTCATCCCAGTTATCACCGAGCCCGGCCTCAACCACTAAGTCAACATCCAGCCTGGCGGCGCCCGCCATCAGCTCGCATACCCGGTCGCGAATTGCCTCGGCTGAGTCCTCTGCAACCTCCAGCACCAGCTCATCGTGCACCTGCATGATCATGCGGGCATCGGCGCCACTGTCCTGCAGCCAGTCATCGACCCGCAACATGGCGCGCTTGATAATGTCTGCCGCCGTGCCCTGCATGGGTGCATTGATTGCAGTGCGTTCAGCGGCCTGCTGTCGCATCTTGTTGCGGGCATTGATTTCCGGGAGGTAAAGACGTCGTCCAAAAAGAGTTTCTACATAGCCCTGCTCGTGCGCCAATAGCCGGGTGTTCTCCATATAGGCCTGTACGCCCGGGTAGCGCTCGAAGTAGAGGTCGATGTATTCCTGGGCCTCGTGTCGGCCCAGGTGCAGCTGCCGCGCCAGGCCAAATGCTGACATGCCATAGATGAGCCCGAAGTTAATGGCCTTGGCCTTGCGTCGCTGTTCGTCTGACACCTCCTCAATGGGAGAATCGAACACCTCCGCCGCCGTCGCCCGATGCACATCCAGACCCTCACGGAATGCCTTTAACAGGCCTTCATCCCCGGACATGTGCGCCATGATGCGCAATTCGATTTGTGAGTAATCCGCTGCCAGGAGCCGGTAACCGGCAGGCGCCACGAACGCCTGGCGGATGCGCCGCCCCTCGGCGGTGCGGATGGGTATGTTCTGCAAATTGGGGTCGGAAGAAGAGAGGCGTCCGGTGGCCGTGACCGCCTGATGGTAGGAGGTATGAACCCGGCCGCTAGTCGCGTCGATCATTCCCGGTAATTTATCGGTATAGGTGGATTTCAGCTTGCTGAGGCTGCGGTACTCAAGCACCAGCTTCGGCAGGGGATAGTCCAGGGCCAGTTCCACCAGTACTTCCTCAGCGGTGGAGGGCGCACCCTTGGGTGTCTTTTTGATAACCGGTAGTTGCAACTTCTCAAACAGGACTTCACCCAGCTGTTTGGGCGATCCCAGGTTGAATTCCCCCCCCGCCATCTCATGAACCTCGGTTTGCAGCTCCTGCAACCGCGCACCCAGCTCCGCGCTCTGTTGTTGCAGCATGTCGCGGTCGAGCAGGACGCCATTACGCTCGATCCGAGACAGCACGGGTACCAGTGGAATTTCGATGTCTTCAAATACCGCCCTGAGAGCATCCTCTTTTAATAGCCGCGGCCACAGGGCTTCGTGAAGCTGCAGTGTTATGTCCGCATCTTCCGCCGCGTAGGGGCCCGCTTCTTCGATGGGTACCTGGTCAAAGGTCAATTGCTGGGCACCCTTACCGGCAACATCCTCAAAATGGATGGTGCTGCGTCCCAGGTACTTCAGGGCCAGGCTGTCCATATCGTGGCGAGTTGCCGTGGAATCGAGAATGTAGGACTCCAGCATCGTGTCAAAGCGAATACCCCGCAACTCGATACCGTGGTTTGCCAACACGCTGGCATCGTACTTGAGGTTTTGGCCGATCTTTGGCCGCTGCGGATCTTCGAGCAGCGGCTTCAGCTGCGCCAGCACTCGCTCCCTGTCCAGCTGTTCAGGGGCTCCCACATAACTGTGCGCCAGTGGCACGTAAGCCGCCTCGCCACTTTTCACCGCGAAAGAGACGCCAACCACCCGCGCCTGCATGTAGTTGAGGCTGGTGGTTTCCGTATCAAAAGCAAAAGCTTTTGCACCATCGAGTACGGTCAACCAATGCTCAAGGCGGCTTTGTTCGGTGACGATTTCGTAGTCACCTTCGGGGCGGGTCGGGATCGCGGGTTCCGCCCCCGCCTCCAATTCTTCAATCCAGGACCTGAACTCCATCTGTTGGAACCAGTCCAGCAGGGATGACTCATCAGGTTCTCCGATCACCAGTTCGGAAATACCAAGGTCCAGCTCCACATCCGTTTTAATAGTAGCCAGGGTGTATGACAGGTAGGCCATATCCTTCTCCGCCGCCAACTTGTCTCCCATTTTGCCGGCACCGCGAAACTCCAGCTCCGCTACCTTGTCGAGCTGTGCATAAATAGCATCCAGTCCTCCCAGCCCCTGTAGCAGGGCCAGAGCAGTCTTTTCACCCACACCCGGCACGCCCGGTATGTTATCGACCTTGTCCCCCATAAGGGCCAGGTAATCGATGATCAATTCGGGCGGAATACCAAACTTCTCGCGTACACCGGCCGGATCCATTGTGGTGTCGTTCATGGTATTGACCAGGGTGACATGCTCATTGACCAGTTGTGCCATATCCTTGTCGCCGGTCGAGATCACTACCTCCCGGCTCTGCAAACTCGCCTCGGCTGCGAGGGTGCCGATCACGTCGTCCGCCTCGACACCGGCGACACACAGCAGGGGTAGCCCCATGGCGCGGACAATGCCGTGAATAGGTTCGATTTGCTCGCGCAGATCATCCGGCATCGGTGGTCGGTGGGCTTTGTATTCAGCATACAGTTCGTCGCGAAAGGTCTTGCCCTTGGCGTCAAACACCACGGCGATTACCGACTCCGGATAATCCTTCTGCAGGCGCCGCAACATGTTAATCACGCCCTTGACCGCCCCGGTCGCCTGGTCCCGGGAATTGGTCAGTGGCGGCAGTGCATGGTAGGCACGGTAGATGTAGGAGGAACCATCAACCAATATCAGTGGCGCCGACATGCTCAGTAGTCCCAGACCGCCCGCACTGAGCGGTAGGTCAGCTTGAGTATGGCCAGGTCCAGCGGCGCCTTGAAGAATCCCTGGTAGTCGCCCCGGGGATTGATCAGTACCAGGTTGGCACTGTGGTCGACCTGGTAGTTTTCGCCCTGGCCCGGCACCTTGCGGAACGGTGTATTGAGCGCTGTCGCAAAACGATGAATCTCCAGGAAATCTCCGCTCACACCAATGAAATCAGGGTTGAAATAGGGTACGTACTTCGATAGTTGCGCCACATCATCGCGAGCGGGATCAACTGTCACCATCACCACCTGGGTGTCCGCCTGCTCGGGCAGGCCATCCAGTGTCTCCATGAAACGGGACAACAACGCCAGCGTCGTGGGACAGATATCCGGACAGTGGGTGAAGCCGAAAAATACCAGAGTCCATTGACCCAGCAGGCGCTCCTTGTCGAAAACGTCGCCATGGTGATCAATCAGTTCGAAGGGTGGCAGCGCCCTGGGGGTCTCGAACATATAGGTACCGTTGATCCTCAGCTCGCTATCGGTCAACACCCGCGGCTGGCTGACCCGGTGAACAAAACCT
>Ga0114949_10002684_pt1 | contig 11152 bp, 9 predicted proteins | sample N074metaG_FD_83505 | JGI IMG/M metagenome (GOLD analysis project Ga0114949, IMG submission 83505) | Deep subsurface microbial communities from Kermadec Trench to uncover new lineages of life (NeLLi) - N074 metaG | ecosystem: Environmental > Aquatic > Marine > Ocean trench > Sediment | place... | reverse complement strand
GGTTCGACGTTCCACCGGTCGAGATCAGGAACCTCACACCACGCCCACTCCGAGTCGCCGTGCGGGTCCATCTGCCGTACCTCGGTTCGGAATTCGAAGGTCAGATCGTGATGCCAGTGCCCCGGCTCGTTCTTGAAAGGTGGAATCTCATGCACGTCGACGCGCACGAGTGACGGCGACTTCGTCTGGGGCAGGGTGATTCCCGTTTCTTCTTCGACCTCGCGGCGGGCGGCGTCTACGAGCGTGGCGTCATCGGGTTCCACGTGACCGCCGGGTTGGATCCACAGCCCGACGCGCGCGTGGTTCACGAGCACGACCGACTCTCCGTCGGGCGACAACACGATCGCGCTAGCCGTGATGTGACCGGGGTCGTAGTCCGTTCGGTCGAACGGGTCAGCTTTGTCGGCGATGAGCGCTAGGGTCTGCGCCAGGCTGTCTACATCGTGCGTGTGCGGTCCCGGTTCGAACGCTTCGAGTAGGCGCCTGACCGCCGTGAGATCGATCATGCGGGCTCAGTATCCAGGGGCTCGATACAGGTGGGACCTTCGTTGGCGACGTTGTTCACGAAAGTGGAGACGGGATAGGAGTCGACAAGGGCGGAGGGCGAAGGGTGGAGAAGGGACTGAAGTTCGTTCGCGTTGGTATTTGCCGGGTCGAGCCACGCGTCGATGGCGTCGGGCCCTAGTATCGCGGGCATGCGGTCGTGCAGGTCCACTAATGCGTCGTTCGCGTTAGTAGTGATGATCGTAAATGTTTCGACCGGACCCTCGGTGTGGCTGAACCACTGGTCCCACAGTCCGGCGAACGCGAAATGGCCCGATGGTGGGTGAATGAAGTACGGCTGTTTCTTCGATCCACTCTTTTTCCATTCGTAGAAGCCACTGGCCGGTATGACACACCGCCTTCGGCGAAACGAATCCTTGAACGCCGGCTTGTCGGCGATCGATTCGGCGCGGGCGTTGATCGTGCGCATGGCAATCTTCGGATCGTTGGCCCAAGAAGGGATGAGACCCCATCGGAGCGGCTCGATGGTGCGGCCCCGGTTGCCCTCGCGAATGACGGCGGCGTTTTGGGTGGGGGCGATGTTGTATCGCGGCTCGGATGATGAGATCCCGAACAGATGGAAGAGGGTCTCGTCGAGTTTGTCGAGATCGGCTTGGGTGAAGCGTCCGCACATGGAGGAAAGTTAGGAGGGCGAAGGGCGAAGGACGTCTCGCCTACTCCCCGATGATCTTCACGAGCACGCGCTTCGGGCGCCGTCCGTCGAACTCCCCATAGAAGATCTGTTCCCACGGACCGAAGTCGAGCTTGCCGTCCGTGATCGCCACGACCACCTCACGCCCCATGATCTGACGCTTGTGGTGGGCGTCGGCGTTGTCCTCTCCAGTGCGGTTGTGATGGTAGCGCTCCGGGCTCGCGTCGAACGGCGCGAGTTCCTCGAGCCAGCGCTTGTAATCCGCGTGGAGACCCGGCTCGTCATCGTTGATAAAGACACTGGCCGTGATGTGCATGGCATTGACCAGGCAGAGACCGTCACGCACGCCACTCTTCTCCACTGCACGGTCGACATCGGGCGTGATGTTCACGAAGTCCATGCGGTCGGGAACTTCGAACGTGAGTGTTTCGCGGTGCGTCTTCATTAAGCCCCTAGCATTTCCTCGAGCGCGAATCGGGTCTTGGCAGGAATCCGGTCACTTGGAAAATAGCGCTCGACGATCTCGAGCGCCTCCGAAGCGTTTTCGATGTTGAGGTACCGAAGCAGGTACCGGACGTCGTCTTCGTCGTGAAACTCCGGACCCAACCAAAAAGCGACGGATTTCATCGCCAGTAGATATTCGGGCACCGGCATGAACACCTTGAGATGGCTCAGCTCGAGCCACTCCGCAAATTCTCCACGATCGCTGAGGAACCCTTTGACCGCGTCGTTGAGCCACGACTCGTCGATACCAGCATCAAAAGCGACTTGCGTGGCGGCGCGGCGAACGGCCGCCTTCGGAATGAACACCGCATCGACGTCGTTCGTGGACGGGCGGGCCTCGAACGCAAGCGTCATCACGGCTCCACCGACCACGCCAGCCGAACGCGCCTTGCAACATCGAAATATGTTTCTAATCTGCGAATCAGAATTCGTAAATCAATTGCCCTGTTCCGTCGTCCGTCGCTTGATCTCCTCGCGAAACGCGCGACGCGCTTCGCGAACCGCCCGCCTGCATGAACCGGTCGACGCGATCTTTGTCGACTACCTCGCGCATGCCGCGGCGCGTTCGAAGCTCACCAACCTGCGAACCAGGGCATTGTAGCGGCGATGCGCCGTCGCCCACCCTTGCTCGGCGAGCAGCCCGTAGAGTCCTCGCTCCGGGTCGGGGAGCGGTGTGGGAATGGCATAGCCGAGCGTGTTCAGGCGCGGCGCACCGATGGAAACCAGGAGGGCCGCGGCCGACCGGATGCCCTCACGCAGATCGTCGATGCCGGCGTCGATCAAATCTTCGCCGGGCAAGTTTCCGACACTCATGGTTTCCATTGTAGCGTCACGAGGGAAGGGGGGACAGAGGGGACGGTGTACCTAGATGATGTCGACATCGCACCGATGTAAACTACGATTCGATCTGCCGTTATTTACAATAGATCAATGTAAATTGACAACAAATCAGACTAATTTTCGCTATCTTGGAGTAAAGTGACATCAATACGATGTAAACTTACAACACTATGATACATTTAGACAATCATCTAATATTAATTTACAACGGTCTGATGTAATATTGGATCGGTCAAGTCGTCGCTTACAACGAGGCGATGTAAGTGTTGGCTATCGCAGCGCCACCGTACAACGACTCGATGAGCCTCCACTTCCTTTGCATCCGTTTGCGTTCGGCCGTCGCCGGCTCATTATCTCCCTTATAATCCCACGATCTCCGACACTGGGACGAGCATTCGATGAAAAGATTCTTCTTCCGCACGACTGCACTGCTCGTTTCGTTCGCGGCTTGTTCCGGGAACGCGGACTCCGAGGGAGGCAACGAGATGCTCTCGTTACTCGAGGCAAAGATCGAGATCGCCAGAGACAAGTTCGTTGAGCTCGCGGAGGCCATCCCGGAGGAGCAGTACGATTGGCGTCCAATGGATGGTGTGCGCTCGTTCCGCGAGGTCTTCATTCACATTGCCTCCGACAACTGGGCGCCCGTGGTGATGGGGGTTGAGGCGCCCGAGGACATTCCCGTCACCACGGAGATGGATTCGTTCCGGGCCTACCAGGACCAGGGGCTCACCAAAGCGGAGACAGTCGTGGAGGTACGACGTTCATTCGATTTCATCTTGCAGGCGCTCGACGAGACCCGGGGGCGCCTGGACGAGCGGGTGACGTTTGGGGAGCGGGAGTGGGGTGTCGCCGAGATGTGGGTCGCGCTGGTCACGCACATGCACGAGCATCTTGGTCAGACGATTGCGTATGCCCGTGCGAACGAGATCGTCCCTCCGTGGAGTCGATAGGCGAAATCAATTGCCCATCCTCTCCTTCAACTCTTCGAACCAGTTGTGTACGAGCACGAGCTTCGCCTCACCCGCATCCGGAGGCGCCTCGGTACGAATCATGACGAAGCGGTCGTCTGGCATGAGATCGTAGGCCCGGTAGTTGCTACCTTGATAGATCTCTGGTCCGATCTCGAAGAGTTCCTGTTGGTCACCGACGCGGAACGTCGGGGTCGTCTGGAATTCCACTGCGATCATCCCCGTGGGGCCCCAGTAGAAGAGTTCGTCTCCTTGGTTGGACCATTTGGGACGCGAACCACCATTGCTCGAGATGTGCCAGCGACCACTTTGGACATCGGGGAACGGCCGCACGTACACCTCCCCCCGCCCTGACTCTCTCGACACGTAGGCGAGCCACTTCCCGTCGGGTGAGATGTCGGGGAACATCTCGTCATACCGATCGTCCGCAAGAAGTGGCGCCGGGACACTATCTGTGCCGGGCCGAAACGCGAGGATGTCTCGGACTCCGTCACCGCCGCGGCCGACGCGAAGGAGCACCCACTCTCCGTCCGGTGACCACGTCGACGCAGTAATGGGCTTGGTTGCCGAAGTGATTTGCACCGAGTCGCCAATGTTGTCGGCCCGTTTGGTGTACAGCATCGAACCGATGCTGTTCGCATAAGCCACGGTGCCACCATCTGGTAGCCATCGAGGAATGATCTGACCATCGGTACCGAACGTCAGCCGAGACAACGGACCCTGTGGTCGCGTGAGGTCTTTGATCCAGATATTGTCCGTTCCGCCGCTTTGCATGCCAATCGCCAATGACAACCCGTCGGGTGAAACCGCAATTCCAGAGGCGCTCGCCAGTTCGAATCGTAGTCCCCCATCGATTGGCTGCGACGTGCCATCGCGGTTCACGAACACCGCCTCAGCGGTGCCTGCGTTTTGGACAGGCCTGCCGAGGAGATACGCGATCGTCCCTTCCTGCGAGACTATCATCTCGCCGGGCCGGACCCCTTCGATGACCGGTACCGCCGGCCCCGCACTCAAATCATCCAAGTCGAAGGACGCCGCAAATGCCCCCCCGGCCGATCCGGTATACAAGATGTGACCAGTCGGGAGATACCAAGCGCCACGAGCACTCTCAAAAAGCTTCGTCAGAGTTCCGCGCTGTGCATCCCAGACGTGAACGGATGCATCGGCCGAGCATTGGATAGTGCAGACGGTTACCAACGCGCCGCGACCTGCCGGCAGGGGTGACAGCCTTTGGGCGAAAGCCGCCGTCGCCGTATCTCCAAAGGGCAGGACGAGTTCCGGTTCCGTACCCCCGGCATCGCTCATCCGCCAAATGTTTGCATCACTGCCGACGTACAATATCGAGCCATCGTCCAGCCAGGCGGCAGCCGAGACTGCCAATCGTTCGTCGGTCAGGGTGATGACTCCTCCTCCTCCGAGCGGGACCTTCCGTAATCCTCTAGTTCCGAAGAACCCTATCCATTGGCCATCGGGAGAGAAGAACGGACCGAATCCATCTTCAGTGCCGGGAAGAGCGATCGCATCGAGTGCCCCACGTGGCTTGAATACAAGATGTTGCCCACCTACTGTGTCGAGATAGACGATGCCTGACCCATCAGGAGCGATCGCCGTCGCAAGCGCGAATCCGAACCCCTGGGTTCCGACGTCACCCAATGCCACCTCGTAGCGCTGCACGGTTTCGGGCGGCGACCGCAGCCAGCCGAGCATCGTTGTCGCCAGAAGGACGAGCGCCACGACTGTCGCGCCGACCGCCACGGGCTTCCACCACCCACTTGCAGTTTCAGTCGTGGCCACCGAGGTCGTCGTTGCGGCCACCGTCGCAAAACTCGTGTTCCCCAACGCCTCGGCGAACTTCGCTGCACTCTCGAAACGGTCGGCCGGCAACTTCTCGAGTGATTTTGCGACCGCTGCGGCTACGTTGGGCGGAACCGATTTCCGCAGATCGGTCACCGCGCGCGCCTCGTCCATCACGATCTTCATCACGATGGCCTGCGCCGACGCGCCAGTGTGCGGGGGTTCACCCGTCAGCATTTCGAAGAGCACGGTGCCGAGGGAGTAGACGTCGGACCGCGCGGTCAATTCCTTCTCCGCAGTTGCCTGTTCGGGCGACATGTAGTGCGGCGTGCCAAGCGACAAACCGGTCTCGGTCATGCGACCGCCGGCCGCCGCGCTTACCGCGAGGGCGATCCCGAAATCCGCCACCATCGGTCGCCCGTTGTGGATCAAAATATTTTCCGGCTTGATGTCCCGGTGGATGATTCCCTGCTCGTGCGCATAGTGCAGGGCGTCGGCCACGTCGGTCGTGATCTTCACCGCTTCGTCGATACCGAGTTGCGTTTCGCGGTTCAACTTGTCGCGCAGGGTTTCGCCGTCGATGAACGGCATGACGTAATAGAGGAAAGAGTCGGCCTCACCTGAATCGAACAGCGGCAGGATGTGCGGGTGCTGGAGATTGGCGGTGGTAGTGATCTCCTGCACGAAACGCTCGGCGCCGAGCACCGCGGCCAACTCCGGTCGCAGGACCTTCACTGCAACCTTACGCTTGTGTTTGAGATCTTCGGCGAGGTACACGGTCGCCATGCCGCCTTCGCCGAGACGGCGCTCGATGCGGTAGCGGTCCGCGAGGGCGGCCGAGAGTCCGGAGGTGATCTCGGGCATCAATTCACATCACTCCAGTTGCATCACACATCAGTTCCCGCACGCGCGCCGCCACCTGCTTGTCGGACCAATCGGGATGCCGTCCACGAATTCCGGCCGACGTCACGTTCTGTGCCTCGATCCAGAGTGCGTGCGACAGGCGCACCTTCTGGTCCGCGGTCATCTTGCGGAGTTGTTCGGTCTGATGGGTGTGAGCGCTGGGCACAGCTCAATATCGGATGTCGAGGTGTTGAGGAGCAAGTAGAAGAGCACGGACCTCGCCCTCAGGATAACCGACCGCCAGATCTGGGCGTGTGTGGCGCCGGGTTGCAGCGAAACCTTCCCATGAGCGAATCCCTGCTACCAGAGCGAGTCGACGATCGGAGCCGCTGTCACCCCGATTACCACTCCTCTTCAATCCACAGCTCGTGCATGTACATCCCGATGTCCGCACGGAACGGACTGGACAGCCCCCGAATTCGCCGGTGCGCGACGGTGGTCCACACGATCGGGTACAAGTACGTGACGGGCGGGTCCGCCCGAAAGACCTCGGCGAGTTCGCCGAAAAGCGCTTGGAGCGAATCTGGATCGACCGTCTCTAAAGCGGCGTTCAGCAACACGTGTGCCTTCGTGTTGCGGTAGTCGAGCGCTCCGTCTCTCCCCATGAATCGAAGCAAGCCGTAGTTCCGCTGATCTACGTCCCGAAATAGACTGGTGATGGCGGCGTCGAAATCACCGCCATGCAGGCGGGGTAGGATACCCGCCGAGAGCGGTTGCACTTCCATGCGGACACCGACTCGCCGCAGTTGATCCTGTAGGTAGACCGCGGCCGGCAGGTCGCCGGACGAAACGATCATAGTAAAGGCAAGTCGCCGACCCGAGCGCTCGCGTATCCCATCCCCACCCACTTCACGCCAACCTGCGGCGTCGAGGAGATGCATGGCGCGGTTGGGATCGTAGGGCAACGGCTCAGGGAATTCGCCGCGGTGGAAATCTCGATCGGTAGGAGGGGCATCGAAGATTGGCAGGTCGTCCGGAAGATTTAGAACACCTTGGAGTTCGCGCCGATTGATTGCCATGGTCAGCGCGATTCGGACCCTGGGATCTTGTAGCGCCGGATGACGATGATTCCACACGATGGCAGCCGCTCTCCACGTCGTCATCATGTAATAGAGTTCGAACCGCGGATCTTTGGCGAGCTGTTGGGCGTTCAGCCAATCGAGCCCGGTAATGGCGTCCACGTTTCCAGCGAGGAGTTCCTGAATCCCTGATGCACCCAGCCTAACGCGCACCCGCTCGATCCGAGGTTTCTCGCCATAATATTGCGGGTTCGCTTCGAGCTGAATCACCGTTTGGGCAACGTGACCGACGTACCGGTACGGACCATTCCCGATTGGGCAGACCCACGGATGGCACTCGGGCTCCTCCCCCGCATCCATCCGCTCCCCCAGGTGCTTCGGATAGTAGACCTTCCACCAGTCGATGGGGTTCCGGCCCACACTGTTGTATTCCACCGTGTACGTCGTGTCGTCGAGCACGGTAACCCTGTAGTCGCGTGTTGCGATGGCCCGCCTCAGCGCCACGGCACTACCGCTGTCAGCACCCACTTCGTCCAGTTGGGCGGTTAGATCACGCAGGGTGGCATCCATACTCCACTTGATGTCATGTGCAGTCACTGGCACACCATCGTGCCAGAACACATTGGACCGCAGATGGATCGTCCAGCGCCGCCAGTCTGGAGAGTGCTCCCACCGAGACGCGAGTCGGCCCACCAATTTCCCCCCCCCGTCAAAGCTGGCCAGCGGTAGGGAAACCAACTGCTGAGCGGAAACGTCCCAAACTGGGCTCAGGAACTGCTCGTCGGCGTTAAGCGTCGTGCCAATGGTGATGGTTGGGACGGTAGAGCTGCTGTCTCTCTCCGAACAGGCCAGAATGCAGCAGGACAACAACAGAAGAGTCAGTCGCACAGAGATCCAGCTTCCCCCGGGGTGAGTCGCACCTTCGCCATGGTTGTCGCAACCAGACCGCCGGGGCCGAGCCGGGAGGTGATCTCAGCCATGCGACGTAAGATGCGGTACTGCTCGTGCCCCCGCGAGGGATCAGGCTATTGACGATTGACGATCGACCGGGGCGGGGTGGAGAGAGAGGCGCCGGGCAGATTCGAACTGCCGAATGGAGGTTTTGCAGACCTCTGCCTTACCACTTGGCTACGGCGCCTGAAGGGGAGGAAGCTAATTACCCCTCGGCCACGGCGCACCCTGATTCATCTCGGTCACCAGGCCCATGCCTTTGTACACGAACTTCTGGACCCGTTTGCCCTCGTACGTCTCGGTCGTGAAGATGTTGCCCCGCGAATCGGTGGCGATGCTGTGTACCGCAAAGAACAACCCGGGTTGCCGCCCGCCGTCGCCAAAGGTCGTCAGAATCTCGAGCGATTCCCGCTCCATGACGTAGACCTTCATGTTCTTGCCGTCGGCCAGGTACATGAACCGCTGCGCCGGGTCTTTCGAGAATGCGATGTCCCAGGTCGATCCGTCGCCGAGTGTGAGGGGCGCGATGATTTTTTCAGTGACGAACGTGCCGTCGGTGCGGAACACTTGAATACGGTCGTTGGGACGGTCGCACACGTACACCAACCCATCGTTAGACGGCTCGGCGCAGTGCACCGGCGTTCGAAACTGTTGGGCTAACGGAGCCTCAGGGTCGTAGCGGCCGAGGTCGGCGTCATCGGGTGTGTTACCGTACGCGCCCCAGAAGCGTTTGAACTCCCCGGTGTTCGCGTCGAGGACGACGACACGCCGGTTGCGATACCCGTCGGAAACGTAGGCCTCGTCGCCGGTGGCGTCGAACGAAATCTTGGCCACGCGTCCGAAGTGCTCTGTGGTGTTGCTGTTCGTCTCCTGACCGGGGATTCCAATCTCCATCAGGAACGTCCCGTCTCGCGTGAACTTGAGGATATGCGAGTCGCCAGGTCCGTTTCCGCCGATCCAAATGTTGTCTTTGGGGTCGACCGTGATGCCGTGGTTCGACGTGGGCCAGGTGTACCCCTCGGCTGGGCCACCCCACGAGTTCACCAGGTTGCCCTCGGGATCGAACTCGAGAATCGGCGGCGCCGGCAGGCAACACTCACTGGACGGTGGGTCTTGGGCAGCGCCCATCTCGGTGCGCTCGTTTCCGTTTCCCCGATGGATGATGAAGACATGGTCGCGTGAATCCACGCCGACACCAATCGCGGACCCGAGGATCCAATGGTTGGGGAGCGGCTTCGGCCACAGGGGATCGACCTCGAACATGGGGGCTTCGTTCGCTTGGACCCCATCGGTGGCGGACCGCACCATCGCGCTCGAAGTGAGGGCAAGTGCCACGATCGCCACGATTATGCTGGTGCCGACGAATATCGATTTCTCAGCCTTCATGGGCCGTTCTCCAGTTTCGCGGACCCGGCGAGACACGAGAGTCGCCGGATGGCTCCTCGGCTGTCGGGTCTGGTGAGATTCGGATACACTATCCCCCGAACATGCAATCGTCCAGAATCCACCGCGTCGCCGCCCTGGTTGCGATCCTTCTGTTCGGGATTCCGTCCCAACCCTCTGGGCACGAGATCCCGAACGACGTCACGGTTCGGATGTTCGTGAAACCGGAAGGGCGGGTGCTCCGTGTGCTTGTCCGCGTTCCGCTCGACGCGATGCGTGATTTCAATTTCCCAGTGCGTGGTCCAGGATACCTCGAAATCGCAGCGGCAGGGCCGATGCTCCGCGATGCCGCGATCATGTGGGTTGCGGACTACCTCGAGTTCTACGAGGAGGGCACAGCGCTCGGCCGGCCTGAGGTGCCGGTGGTGCGCGTCTCGCTGCCGTCCGACCCATCCTTTGGTGACTACGACGCTGCCTTGGCTCATATCACCGGCGCGCCATTGGCAGACGAGTCCGATCTCATTTGGGAACAGGCGCTGTTGGACGCGGTGTTCGAGTATCCGATTGCATCCGACGAGTCCGATTTCTCGATCCGTTCCGGGTTGGCGCATCTCGGCATCGAGACACTCACCGTGCTGCGCTTCATCCCGGCAACGACCAGTGAACGGGTTTTCCAATTCATCGGCGACCCGGGGCTCGTGCGCCTCGATCCCAGTTGGTATCAGGCCATTTGGCGATTCGTGGCCCTGGGTTTCGAACACATTCTCGACGGGTTCGATCACCTCCTCTTTCTGTTCTGCCTGGTGATTCCATTCCGTCGGTTCTGGTCGCTCGTGCCGATCGTTACGTCGTTCACGGTCGCACACTCCATCACCCTCATTGCATCGGCGGCGGGCCTCGCACCGGATGCGTTGTGGTTCCCACCGCTGATCGAAACACTGATCGCGCTCTCGATCGTGTTCATGGCGGTCGAAAACATTGTGGGAGCCAAACTCGAAAGGCGATGGGGCATCGCGTTCGGGTTTGGGTTGGTCCATGGATTCGGGTTCTCGTTCGTACTCTCGGAGTCGCTGCAGTTTGCCGGAGGGCACCTGATCACGTCGCTCTTATCGTTCAACCTTGGAGTCGAACTCGGCCAACTCTTCGTGCTGGTGTTCATGGTGCCGGCGACCGTTCTGCTGTTCAAGTATGTGGTTGCCGAACGGATGGGGACCATCATTCTGTCGGTGCTCTTGGCCCACACGGGGTGGCACTGGATGACCGACCGGGGGGCTGAGCTGGTGCAGTACCAGTTTGCCTGGCCGGTGTTGAGTGTTGTGTTTCTAGCGACCCTGATGCGGTGGCTGATGTTGATGCTCATAATCGCGGGCGCAGCGTGGGTGTTGAGGGTTGGGTTCGGGAAGCTCGGCGAGTGGGTGAGCGACCGGTCGCGCGACGCCCGGGCCGAGACTTGATCCCCACCATCTTCTTGGTTCGCGGAGGGGGACGCCTATCATCTTCTTCCCTGGAGTTGGTCACCCTAGGACAGGGCGCTTACGGTTCCGTCGCCCCGCGATAGATTCTCCCGACCGAGCAATCCACCCCAAGGTGAGGCT
>Ga0114949_10002680_pt1 | contig 11159 bp, 11 predicted proteins | sample N074metaG_FD_83505 | JGI IMG/M metagenome (GOLD analysis project Ga0114949, IMG submission 83505) | Deep subsurface microbial communities from Kermadec Trench to uncover new lineages of life (NeLLi) - N074 metaG | ecosystem: Environmental > Aquatic > Marine > Ocean trench > Sediment | place... | reverse complement strand
GGGTGCTCCGGCCCGCCGTATTCGGAAACCGCGTTGATGAACATGCAGCCGTTGAACCCAGGGGCCTGGAACCAGTCGTCCAGAACGTCGAAGACCACGAGAAGCCGCTCGCGCGGGGCGGCGGCGCGGCGCTCCACCTCGCGCATGAACCAGTTGCGGAAGGTCTCGTCCCGGCGCCGCAAGGCCGCCAGGATCAGCTCATCCTTCGACTTGAAGTGCTTGTAGAGGGTCATCTTGGCGACCCCGGCCTCCGCCAGCACCTTGTCGATGCCGGTGGCGTGATAGCCGCCTTCGGCGAACAGCCGTTGGGCGGTCTCCACCAGATGATCCCGTCGGCTAGGGCGCATGCTCATTCGTCCTCCGGTCCGGCTAGCAATACAAACCGATCTGTCCGACCATATTACGAATCGGTGCAGAAAGGCAAGACCGAACTGGAACACCGCGGCCAGGGATCATAACCTGCGCGCTTAAACAACGACACTCTATACCAGGTATATCAATGAGTTAACTCACATTGACGCCCACTCCAGCCAATATGAAAAATCGATCCTTGAAAGGACAGACAGATCTGTCTATATGCCATGACGAGACGATGCCATGGCTGGTCTGATCCGCCGGGCATCGGAGCGAACGAGGGGCGGCGAGTGAATGGGCAACTCGGGAAAGGAGATGGATATCATGCTCCGCGCACTTCATGGAATTCTACTGGTTTTGTTTCTGATCGGCCTGGCGCCGACCGCCTCCCAGGCCCAGCAGGTCTGCGGCGATCGGGCGGAACTGCTCGAGGCCCTGGAAAGCACTTATCAGGAGACCCCCCGGGCGCTCGGCCTGGCTCAGGACGGCGGCCTGCTCGAACTTCTGATCGCCCCCTCGGGCGGCTGGACGATCCTGGTCACCTATCCCGGCGGCCCGACCTGCGTGCTGACCACCGGCGACAGCTGGGAAAGCGCGATCACCGTCTCCGGCCAGCCCATTTGAGCCCGTCCCATCTCAGGAGAACACGGCTTTGATCCACAGGGATATGAAACAGCGATCCATCGCGCAGGATTTGGTTCGAGCCTTCACCTTGAGCCGGGTCGATATCCGGATTGCCTCGGCGCTGCCGACCTCCCGCATTTCTAGCTCGAGCGTGAGATCAGAATCGCAAATCGCAATGTTTCACCCGGGAGATCACTAGGATGGCACAGGTCGTCAGCGACATCGCCTTCACCCCGGCGGTCAAGGCCCAGCAGGCGCTGCGGGGCTCGCGCGTCGGCTACGCCCGCCTGGAACAGAAGCGCGGCTGGCAGGACCGGGTGACCCCGGAGCTGGCCGCCTTCATCGGCGAGCGGGAGTCCTTCTACCTGGCGACCGCCAACGGCGCGGGTCAGCCCTATATTCAGCATCGCGGTGGCCCCAAGGGTTTCCTCAAGGTGCTGGACGAGCGCACCCTGGGCTTCGCCGATTTCGGCGGCAACAAGCAGTACATCACCCTGGGCAACCTCACCGAGAACGATCAGGCCTACCTCTTCCTCATGGACTACGCCGGCCGGCGGCGGATCAAGATTTGGGGCCGGGCTCGCTTCGTCGACGACGATCCGAAACTGCTGGCACGCCTGGCCGACCCCGACTACCCGGCCGGCCCCGAGCGGGCGATCCTCTTCGAAATCACGGCGTGGGACGTCAATTGCCCCCAGCACATCACGCCGCGCTACACCGAAGAGGCGATCGCCCAGGTGGTGGCCAAGCTGCAGGCCCGGATCGCCGAACTGGAAGCGCAGGTGGCGGCGCTCGGCGCCGAGGCATCGGAATCGGATTAAGCAAGCTCCACCGCGAAGCGGTTCAGGGTGCGCTCGAGCGCCTGTTCCGCGCTGGTCGGCTCGAAGGCGGCCCGGTGGTCGCAGTTGAAACCGTGGCCGGCGGGATAGAGAAAGACTTCCGCCGTTGGTTGGGCGGCGCGGATCTCGTTCACATATTCGGTGGGGATCGAGGTGTCGAGCATGCCGAAATGCATGGTGACCGGGCAACCGGGGGTTTCGTGCCGGTGGTCGTGGATCTGGCCGCCGTAATAGCAGACGGCGACCGCGACCGGCAGGCGGCAGGCCGCCATCCAGGCCACCGATCCGCCCCAGCAATAGCCGACCACGCCGACCTTGCCCGCCGACTCGACCGCCTTGCGTCCCGCTTCCACATCCTTGACCGCGTCGTCGAAAGTGACCCCGGCGCGAATCGCCTGCCCGGAAATGACGTCTTCCTGCTCGTAGCCCAGATCGACGCCTTGCTTGACCCGGTCGAACAGCGCAGGCGCCACGGTCAAATAGCCTGCGTTGGCGAAGCGGTCGACCACGGTGCGCATGTGCTGGTTGACCCCGAAGATCTCCTGGCAGACCACCAAGCCCCCCTTCGGCGTCCCTTCGGGCCCCGCCAGGTAGGCGTCCATTTCGTGGCCGTCTTCGGCGGTCAGGCGGATCGTTTCACTCATTGGGGCAACCTCCCTTGGTGGTGACCAATTTCACCGATCGTCTCACACCCCAATGGTCTCACACGTTGAAGCGAAAGTGAAACACATCGCCGTCGCGCACCACATAGTCCCGGCCCTCGGCGCGCATCTTGCCGGCGTCCTTGGCGCCCTGCTCGCCCCCATGGGCCACGAAGTCACCGTAGGCGATGGTCTCGGCGCGGATGAAGCCCCGTTCGAAATCGCTGTGGATGGTGCCGGCGGCCTGGGCCGCCTTGGCGCCGCGCTTCACGGTCCAGGCGTGGGCCTCCTTGGGCCCCACGGTAAAGAAGGTGATCAGGTCCAGGAGCTCGTAGCCCGCCTTCACCACCTTGACCAGACCGGGTTCCTCCAGTCCCAGATCCACCAGGAACTCGGCTTTCTCCTCCGGATCGTCCAAGTGCGCCACCTCGGCCTCGATGGCGGCCGAAATCACCACATGACCGGCCTCTTCCACCGCGGCCCGGGCCGCCACCCGCTCCGAGTAGCCGTTGCCCGTGGCGGCGGCGGCCTCCTCCACGTTGGCCACATAGAGCACCGGCTTGGCGGTCAGGAGATTGAGTTGCTTGAAGCGGGCCCTCTCGTCGGGCCCGACCCGCACCGAGCGGGCGCCGTGGCCGGCCGCCAGCGCTTGGGCGACCGGTTGCAAGACCTCAAGCCGCTTCTTGGCCTCGCCGTCGCCGATCCGCGCGCGCTTCATGGTGCCGTCCAGCTGCCGCTCGATGCTGTCCAGGTCGGCTAGGAGCAGTTCGGTCGCCACCACATCGGCATCGCGCAGGGGGTCGACCGAGCCCTCCACGTGGGTCACCTGGCCGTCGAAGCAGCGCAGGACCTGGACGATCGCGTCCACCTCGCGAATATGGGACAGGAACTTGTTGCCCAGACCCTCGCCCTTGGACGCGCCGCGCACCAGCCCGGCGATGTCGACGAACTCCAGGAAGGTCGGCGTGATTTTGAGTGACTTGGCCATGGCGCCCAGCCGCTGGAGTCGTGGATCGGGCACCGACACCCGGCCCACGTTCGGCTCGATGGTACAGAAGGGATAGTTGGCGGCTTCGGCCGCCGCGGTCTCGGTCAGCGCGTTGAACAGCGTCGACTTGCCCACGTTCGGCAGGCCGACAATCCCACAAGTAAAGCCCATGTTTTCGGTTCCCGGTTGGGCGGCAATCTCGACGGTGTGTCGGGACGAGCCTCAGGACGTGGTCTCGGCGTCCTCGTCGTAGTAGCCGATGACGTCGCCCTCGGTGGTGACGCCCAGGCCGTTCAAGAGGCGGTTCGAGTAGTTGAAATAGGCACAGACCTGGTTGACTTCCAGGATCTCGCCATCGTCGGCGCCGGCCGCGCGCAAAGCCTCGATGTCCGAGGCCGCCATGGCCCCCACCTCGGCGGTCAACTTGCGGGCATAGCCAAGGAGCGCCAGTTCCTTGCCGTCGAAGACCTCTTCGGGCCGGCCGGCGGACAGTGCATGGTAGATCCGATTGGCCCGCGCCTCGTCGCCGATCAGGCGCCGGGCGTTCATGAAGTGGTGGGTCAGGCTGTAGGCGCAGTCGTTGGTCATGCTGGTGTAGGACGCCACGATCTCCAGGAACCAGAGCGGCAGGACATTGTCCTGGTTGTGCAGCACGCTTCTGTAGAGCGCCAGGTGGCCTTCCATGGTGTGGGGCCGCAGGCTGTGGGCCCGCATGACGTTGTCCACCGTGCCGTGGGGCGTCATGACCTTCTGGTACAACTCGCGCAGGCGGCCTTGGGCCTCTTCGAGCGGAATCATCTTGATCCAGGCGCTCATCACCGGCCTCAATCGATCGCGAGTCTGCGCGGCTCGCGCGCGAAGAGCCGGTGGACCATGGGCTCGAAGACCTCGATCGGCGCGTTGTCGTAGCCGATCTGGATGGCGTTCTGATCGTACTTTTCCACGAAGTGCCCGGTCCAATCGAAGTGGGGGTGGCCGCGCCAGCGCTCGCACTCGTTCCGGTCCACCGGGTCCGGGTATTCGTTGAAGTGCCGCTGCTGGAAGATGGCGTGGCGCACCAGCATCCAGTGATTGGCCTCGGAGATGTAAGGCGCCAGCAAGGCCGCCGAGAACTCGCCGTGGCTATTGGGGCAAACGATGAAGCCGATGTCGTGGAACAGCGCCACCACCTGGGTCTCCTCGTCGTGGCCGTCCCGCAGGGCCATGGTCGCCGACTGTAGGCAGTGTTGGTAGTTGTTGATTTCATAGCCGTAGGTCGGCGCGTCCTTGGAGGCGAACAGCAGCTCCAGCGCCTGCTTGGCCTGCTGGTCGGCGAAGTAGGTCGGCTTCTGGCCGTTGAGCAGGGCCCAGTCCGCGGCCCGGTAGTCCTCCAGGGCCGGCTGTTCGATGTAGCGCCAATCCGGGTACAGCAAAGCCGCGCGCGCCTTGGTGTCCGGATCGCGCCGATCGTCCGCAGATCGCGGTCCCGAGCCGTTTTTTTGGTCGTGAGCGACTTGGTCAGTCATGGTTATTTCTCGTCAATCCACCTGGGGACACAAGACCTGGCCACCTGGGGACACAAGACCTGGCGCCCCCAAAGGCGTCGGTGGACGGATTTTCGTGAGTCTTCAGACCGTTCTAAGGTCCGCGCTTGCCTCATGACAAGACCCTTTGGGCGCAAATCGGACGCGAACGCTGTGGCTTCACCGCGCGCAGAGCTAGACAATCGGTCATAGGGCTGTCGTGGAGGCGCGAACCAAAGCACACCGCTTTCCGACGTCTCGGTGAGTGATGCAGGACGCAAAGGAATGGGAACCGAGTCACGATCGAGGACTCGGTGGGCTTGGCTTTCTGCAGTCTGGTGATACGATCCATGGATCGCACGTCTCGATGGCGGGCCGGGCCGCCAAGATCGGGGAGGAGCCGAGATGTCGCTGGAAGCGGGGGCCGCAGACCCTTTGATACCGGAGCCCTGTACGTTCGCCGTCGACCATGAGTCGGCGGGAAGCCTGGTCTTGCGCCTGTCCGGGGCCTGGACTCTGGCCAGCGGAATTCCGCGCTTCGGCGAGGCGCAAAAGGACATCGAACCCTGGATCAAGGGCCGCAAGATCACCTTCGAGGCGGGCGGGCTCACCGGCTGGGACAGCGGGTGCCTTACCTTTCTGTACCAGTTGGCGAACTTCGGTGCCGAGCACGACGTCGAGGTCGATTGGAGCGGCCTGCCGACCGGCGTGCAGCGGCTGACCCAGCTCGCCATCGCGGTGCCCGAGCGCTCGGACGCGCGCCGTGGCGAGGATCGCGAGCCGTTCCTCACCAAGCTGGGCAAGCAGTCGCTCGAACTGGTCAACTCCTTCGGCGAGATGCTGGAATTTCTAGGCGAGGCGACCCAGACCTTCGTCCGCTACTTCCGGGGCAAGGCCAGCTTTCGCCGCTCCGACTTCATCGTGATCGTCGAGGACTGCGGGGCCAACGCCCTGCCGATCGTCACCTTGATCTCGCTGCTGGTCGGCATGATCCTGGCCTTCGTCGGCGCGGTGCAGCTGGAGCAGTTCGGCGCCGGTATCTACGTGGCCAATCTGGTCGGCATCGCCATGGTCCGCGAGATGGGCGCCATGATGACCGCCATCATCATGGCCGGGCGCACCGGTGCGGCCTTCGCCGCCCAGCTCGGCACCATGCAGGTGAACGAAGAGATCGACGCGCTCTCGACCCTCGGCCTGTCCCCCATGGAGTTCCTGGTTTTGCCCCGCATGCTGGCGCTGATCCTGATGATGCCCCTGCTCAGCGTCTACGCGGACCTCATGGGCGTCCTGGGCGGCGCGATCGTCGGGATCGGCATGCTCGATCTGACCTTGGTGGAGTACCTGCGCCAGACCCAGAGCGCGGTCACCATGACGGACTTCCTGCTCGGCGTCGGCAAAGCCGCCGTCTTCGGCGTCGTGATCGCCATCTCCGGATGCATGCGCGGCATCAAGTGCGGGCGCAGCGCTTCGGGCGTCGGTCTGGCCGCAACCTCCGCGGTGGTGACCGCCATCGTCTTCATCATCGTGATCGACGGGATCTTCGCCGTCGTGACCAACGCCATCGGCATCTGAAGGGAACCCGGGCAGTCATGAGCGAAAATGCCAAAGAGCCCCATGTGGTGGTCAAGGATCTGGACATGGCCTATGGCAGCTTCGTGATCCAGCGCGACTTGACGTTCAACATCAATCGCCAGGACGTCTTCATCATCATGGGCGGCAGCGGCTGCGGCAAGAGCACCTTGCTCCGGCACCTGGTGGGCTTGAAGGCGCCGGCCCGCGGCCAGGTCTATTTCGACGACCGGAGCTTTTGGGAGGTGGCGCCCGAGGAGCGTGCGCTGATGATGCGGCGCTTCGGCATTCTCTACCAGAGCGGCGCCCTGTGGAGTTCCATGACCCTGGCGGAGAACATCGCCTTGCCGCTCGGCGAGTACACCGATCTCGCGGCCGATCAGATCCGCGAGGTCTGCTCCCTGAAACTGGCCTTGGTGGGTTTGGCCGGGTTCGAGGACTTCTACCCCTCGGAGATCAGCGGCGGCATGCAAAAACGCGCCGGCCTGGCCCGGGCCATGGCGCTCGATCCGGAGATTCTGTTCTTCGACGAGCCCTCGGCCGGGCTCGACCCGATCAGCTCGAAGCTACTGGACGATCTCATTCTCGAGCTGCGCGACAGCCTGGGCGCCACCATCGTCGTGGTCACCCATGAGCTGGCCAGCATCTTCGCGATCGGCAACAATTCGGTCTTTCTAGACCCGGTGACCAAGACCATGATCGCCGAAGGCGACCCCAAATGGCTGCGCGACGAAAGTCCCGATCCAAGGGTGCGTACCTTTCTCAATCGCGGACTCGAGAACGGTGCCGGGGCGTAGACGACATGCGGGAACCAAGGCAAGGGCATCACAGAGGGCGGGACGAGGATCATGAGCAGAAAGGCTGACCCCAAAGTCATAGGCGCCTTCGTCGTCGGCGCCGCGGTCTTGACCGTCATCGCGCTGCTGGCGTTCGGCGCCGGCCAGATCTTCAAGCAGACGCGGACCTTCGTCTTGTTCTTCGACGGGTCCGTGGGCGGACTGAGTATCGGCGCGCCGGTCAATTTCAGGGGCGTCAAGATCGGCACGGTCACGAACGTCAAGCTAAATTACGACCGTAAGACCGAGGCGATCACGATCCCGGTCTACATCCAGGTTCAGCCGGATCGGATCGAAGGTTTCGATCCCGAACAACCGAGCCAGGCAAAGGAGCTGGTCGAGCGCGGGTTGCGGGCGCAGCTGGGCCTGCAGTCCTTCGTGACCGGCCAGTTGAGCGTGGAGTTCGATTTTCATCCGGGCTCGCCGGTCAATTTGCGCGGCACCGAGACGCGCTTTCCGGAGTTGCCGACTCTGCCCTCGGACATGGAGGCGCTGAAGGCCAGCGCCACTAAATTGGCCGACAAACTCGGCGAAATCGACATTGGAAAGTTCGTGGACGGGATCACCGACACGTTGAGCGCGACCGAAAGCGCCCTGAAGGATATTCGCGATCTGGTCTCCCACCTCAACGCCGAGGTCGACCCGATCACCACTGGCCTGGAGACGATGATTGGCCAGGGCACCGAGGTGCTCAAAGTGGTGGAATCACGGTTGCAAATGGTCGACGGCGAAGCCTTGTACTCCCTGAACGAGACCATACGGGTAGCCCGCCAGATTCTGGCCCGGATCGACGGCCGGATTGAGCCCTTGCTCGACACCGCGGAGACCACCCTGAACAAGACCGACGCCGCCTTGGACGATGCGCGCAAGCTGATGACCAGCCTCGACCAAGAGGTCAAGCCCCTGTCGACGGTCGCCCAGAGCGCGCTGCAGGAGGCGGCCACCACCCTGAGCCAATCCCGGGGCGCCCTGGAGGACGTCCGCAAGCTGGTGCAAAACATCGACGCACAGGTCGAGCCCATGACGGCGAGCGCCCGGGCGACCCTGGAGGCGGCCAACGCCACCGTGAACAAGGCCCAGGCCGGCGTCGACGAGGTGCTGCGGATCGTCCAGGACGTGGGCAGCCGGGTCGAGCCCATGGCGGCGGACGCCCAGGCAACGCTCCGCGCCGCGGCCGCGACCGCCAGACGGGCCGAGGCCGCCATGGACGAGGTGCTACAGGTGGTCAAGGACGTGGGCGGCCAGGTCGCCCCCGTGGCCGCCGACGCCAAGGCGGCGCTCCAGGCGGCCACCGCCACCTTGGAGGAAACCCGGGTTGCGCTGCAGGACGTCCGCAAACTGGTCGCCGACGTCGATCAACAGGTCGAGCCCTTGGCCGTGGCCACTCAGGCGGCCTTGCAGGCGGCCACCACGACGCTGGATCAGGCGCAGGTTGCCATGGCCGATGCCCGCAAGCTGGTCAACGACCTGGACGCTCAGGTCGCGCCCCTGGCCACGGACGCCCAGGCCACGCTCCAGGCGGCCACTACGACCCTGGAGAGCGCGAAGCTCGCCTCGGACGACGCCGGCAGGCTGATCGCTCAAGTGAGCGGCCAAGTCGGACCCCTGGCGGCGGGCGCCCAGGCGAGCCTGCAGGCGGCCACCGCCACACTGGACAAGACCCAGGCGGCCGTGGACGAGATGCGCCAGGTGGTCGCCGAGGTGGGCGCAAGGGTCGACCCCTTGGCGACGGGGGCACAGGCGACCCTGGAGGCGGCCAACGCGGCCTTAGGCGAGGTGCGCCAGGTGGTGAGTGACGTGGGCGCGAAGGTCGACCCCTTGGTCGGCGACGCCCAGTCCGCCTTGCGGGCGGCCACCACGACCTTGGACGAAGCGCGCGGTGCCATGGCCGATGCCCGCAAGCTGGTCGCCAACATGAACCAGCAGGTCGTGCCCCTGTCCACGGAAGTCCAGGCGACATTGCAGTCGACCCAGGCGACCATGGCGGACGCTCAGCTCGCCATGGACGACGCCCGCAAACTGATCGTCAGCCTGGAGGAACAAGTCGATCCCCTGTCCGCCAGCGCTCAGGCGACGCTCAAGGATGCCAGCGAGACCATGGAGCAGGCGAAGCTCGCCATGACCCGGGCTCGGGCGCTGATCGACGACACGGCCGGGCGCATCGAGCCCCTGACGGCGGACGCTCAGGCGACCCTCGAGACCGTGCGCGCAACCATGGATCAGGCGAAGCTCGCCGTGGACGACGCCCGCGCCGTGGTCAGGGACGTGGGGGCCAGAGTTGCTCCCTTGGCCGCGGGCGCCCAGGCCACCTTGGACCAGGCCCAGGCAGCGCTCGCGGACACCCGCCGACTGGTCGACAACGTCAATACCCAAATCGAGCCGCTCTCGACCGACGCCCAGGCGGCCCTGCAGGCGGCGACCACGGCCTTGACCGAAGCCCGGGCCGCCCTGGCGGATACCCGCAAGCTGGTCAATCGGGTGGACGATCACATCGATCCGCTGCTCACCACCACCCAACAGGCCTTCCAGCAGGCTATAGCGACCTTGCATGAGGCCGAAACCACCGTGGCGGCGGCACAGGACGTGATCGGACCGGACTCGACCGTCATGATTGAAGTCAGGGATTCTCTGAGGGAAATCAATACCGCCGCAACGGCGATACGTGTGCTGGCAGACTATCTCCAGCGCAATCCCAATGCCCTGCTCATCGGCAAATAGATCAGCGGAGGGGAGATATGGAGCATTTGTTGCATCGCGTCGCGGTTGCGGCCCTGGGTCTCGGCCTGGTGGGCCTCATGGGCTGCGCCAAATCCGAACCGACGAGGTTCTATGTTCTGGACCCCGGCGCCGGTTTGGAGGCCGTCGAGACCGGAACTTCGACCCGCCAGGGCGTCGCCATCGGCGTCGGACCGGTGGAGATCCCGCAATACCTCGACCGCCCGCAGATCGTCACCCGCACCAGCGCCAACTCGCTGGAACTGGGTGAGTTCGACCAATGGGCCGGGCGCCTGAGCGAGGACTTCTCCCGGGTGCTTGCCGAGCAGCTGTCGGAGGCCCTGGCGACCGACAACGTCTCGGTCTTTCCCTGGCGCGGATCGGCCCGGGTCGACTATCAGATCACCGTGAAGGTGTTGGCCTTCGAAGCCGACGCAGGGGGCAGCAGCGCCCTGGACGCCCGTTGGGAGATCACCGATGCGAAGACGAAGCAGCCCCTGGTGAGCGCCAGATCCCGCTTGCGCCAGGGCGCTCCTCCAGCCACCGAGAAACCCCGGACGCCGGAGGAATACCAGGCCATCGTCGCCTCCATGAGCCACAACCTGGCGGCCTTGGCGCGCGACATGGCGGAGCGCATCGCGGCCTTTTAACCCCCGATTTAGCCGGTGCGCCGAGGTGCCGCGCCAAATCGGCGCCAACGAATGGCCTGGATAAACGTCCGGGGCCCTATGTTGCCTCTTGGCCAAATTGCCTCGTCCCGACCAAGTCACCAGGACGGGAACATGAGAAGGGTGCCGTCGCTGACCTTGACCACCACCTGATCCGTGTTCTCGGCGGTGAGTTCCGTCACCGGCGGCCGGATGATCCCCGTCTGCGACCTGGGGTCGTGGAAATTGACGGTGTCGGCAAAGGTCGGGAACATGCGGAGCACGTCCGACGCCTCGAAGTTGGCTTCATCGGTCTCAGCCATTCCACCAGCCCATCTCGTCGTGGGACTGTCGTGCCTTACGCCGCTCCATAGAATACGTTAGTTTTGGCCGAGGCCGAGGAGATAAATGGAGCGAAGCATGCGGGACATTGTCAGCGATATC
>Ga0114949_10002679_pt1 | contig 11159 bp, 8 predicted proteins | sample N074metaG_FD_83505 | JGI IMG/M metagenome (GOLD analysis project Ga0114949, IMG submission 83505) | Deep subsurface microbial communities from Kermadec Trench to uncover new lineages of life (NeLLi) - N074 metaG | ecosystem: Environmental > Aquatic > Marine > Ocean trench > Sediment | place... | reverse complement strand
CCCTTCAGATGCTGCAGCAAATTTTGCCCGCAAAATTCATACCTACTATTTACAGGATGAATGGCAGCCGACAGACCGCATGACACTGACCTATGGTGTGCGTTACGACACCTATGACTCAAACGATTCGCCGATTTATAATCCGAAATTCGAAGCACGGTTCGGATTCGCCAATACAACATCATTTGACGGTCTTGATCTGATCATGCCCCGCATCGGTTTCACCTATGACATGGCTTTTGACGGCTGGGGTGACATGCAGTTACGTGGCGGTTACGGCACCTTCTCCGGTGGCGATCCGACCGTGCATTTTGCCAATTCCTTCCAGAATTTCGGTGGCGCGCTGGGCAACAGCACCGGATTCGATTCACCATGTACATCTGCAGACAGGGATATTCTGGCTGGCGGTTTTACCGGCCTGCCGGACTGCATGAGAATCGCTGCTCAGAATGCGGCCTTGGCAAATGAAGGTGGAACAGCGGCGATTCAACCGGGCTTCGAACTGCCCTCGCAGAATCGCTTCAGCATTGGCATGAGCCTGCATACTGAATCAGACTCTAATTTCTTCGACGATTGGCAGGTAGAAGTTGATGCAATCTACAGCGATCACCAAAATTCCATCGAATACTGGGATTTGTCGAATACACCTGCGACCAATCCTGACGGCAGCATTATATTCCTGCCGGATGGACGTCCGAAATTTGCGCCAATTGATCCATTACTACCAGGATGTAATGCAGTATTCCAGAGTCCGGGTGCAGGCTTTACCGGTGTAACACCGGCCTGTGAAGTTGCAAGAGCCAGGGGCGCTACCGGCGATAGCCTGCAGCACATCCTGATGGGTAACGGAGTCAGTGGTGAAACACGTTCCATCTCATTCCAGGCGGCCAAGACTTTCGACATTGGCGAAGATACTTCATTGAACTTCCGCTTCGGTTATGCCTGGACGGATTCTGATATAGGTAACTCGGTTAACAGCTCAACCGCGACTTCAGGTTATGAAGAAGTGGCCCAGGCGGTTATCAACAAGACCGAATTGGGACCAGCGGTTTATGTGAATGAGCACAACTTCGTCATCGGTGCGACCTTCAAGCACTACTTTTTTGAAGATCACCCGACTTCGATTGGCCTGTTTTTCCGCAGGCGTTCCGGTCGTCCGTTCAGCTATACCTATGACAATCCTACATCGCAGAATGTTTTCGGCGATTCGGATGATGAAGAACGCAACCTGTTCTACGTGCCGACCGGGCCTAATGACCCGTTGGTTGACCTGTCTGTTCTGGCTGCGCAGGGAACACTGGATGATTTCTTTGCATATCTTGACCGTTCCGGCCTGACCAAGTACGCCGGTCAGATTTCACCCAAGAACGGTTTTAACCAGCAGTGGAACTCAGATATGGACGTGCGTATTTCCCAGGAAATCCCGCTGGGTGATTCACGCAATTCACTGCAGTTCTTCCTCGACATTGAAAACATCATGAATCTGGTCTCTGATGGCAACAATATCCAGAAATACACCCGCTCTGGCGATATCAGGGAAGCAATGCCGCTGGTAGATGCAGCACTGAGCGCTGATGGATCGCAGTACATCTACTCAAACTTCCGCCCAGGCGGAACCGGTGGACCAACTTTCCACCCGATCTCGCTTGATGTAGATGACTCCATATGGCGGGTTCAGATTGGTCTGAAGTACTCCTTCAACTAAGCAAACAGGCAATACCACTATATGTGGGGAGTGACCAAAGAGGCCGGCTTTATGCTGGCCTCTTTATTATTCGGGGTCAGGTACAATAAATTCTTTATACCCGGTCATGTGTTGCGAAACATCTATTTAGGGGTCAGGTACAATTAAGTTGAATAATTGCTTCGCAACCAATACGTATCTGAAATTAATTGTACCTGACCCCTTTCAGACACCTTCCAGGGAGATTTCATTTGCCATCTGATTCAGTAAGCGCGCATATCTATCCAGCGGGGATTCTGACGACCTTAAGTCGCATGGAAGTGGAGCGCCTGCACGATGCCAGTCGGGGTGACCTGGCCGCTTTACTGCGCCGATGTGCGCTGGCCGTTCTGAATAGCGGTAACCAGGGTGATGATGCAGAAGCCATGATGGCGCTCTATCATGATTTTGAAATAGAGGTTCAGCAATTTAACCGGGGAATCCGGCTGGAACTGAAAAACGCACCTGGTTCTGCTTTCGTTGATGGCCGGATGATCCAGGGCGTCAGGGAATTACTTTCCTCCGTCATCAGGGATCTGGTTTATTTCGATACTGAGATTAATGACAATCCAAACTGGGATCTCAAGGACTCAGATAGCATTACCAATGCAGTATTTGAAATTCTGCGTAATGCGGATGTATTTCATCCGGCAGAGGAACCCAATGTTGTGGTGTGCTGGGGTGGGCACTCCATTCAACGCGAAGAATATGATTACACTAAAGAAGTGGGGTATCAGCTTGGGCTACGAATGCTGAATATTTGCACTGGCTGCGGTCCGGGTGCGATGAAAGGGCCGATGAAAGGTGCAACGATTGCACATTCCAAGCAACGCGTGGCCAAAGGTCGCTATATTGGAATATCCGAGCCTGGAATTATTGCTGCTGAATCCCCGAACCCTATCGTTAACGAGCTGGTCATTACGCCTGATATCGAAAAGCGTCTCGAAGCTTTTGTGCGTTTCGGTCACGGGTTCGTGGTTTTTCCTGGCGGCGCAGGAACTGCAGAGGAAATTCTCTATCTGTTGGGCATTTTGTTGAATCCGGCCAACGATGGAATGCCATTTCCGATGGTGCTAACCGGGCCGGCGACTTCTGCCACCTATTTTGAGCAAATTGATGCGTTTGTACGGCTTACCCTGGGGGATGAAGCCGCTGCAAAATATAAGATCATTGTTGATGATGCAGATGAGGTCGCGAGGACCTTGACTACTGGACTGGAGCAGGTCAAAGAATACCGTCGTATGAACAAGGATGCCTTCTATTTCAACTGGCTGCTGGAAATTGAAGAGCAATTCCAGATACCCTTTGAGCCCACGCATGTTGCGATGGCAAACCTGGAACTCCACCGGGATTTGCCTACCCATGAGCTGGCGGCGAACTTGAGGAAGGCTTTCTCTGGAATTGTTGCCGGTAACGTTAAACCCGATACTTTGCAATCAATCAGGGATAATGGAATTTTTGAGATAAAAGGCGAGGCTGCCATCATGCACTCAATGGATGGTTTGCTGACCTCGTTTGTCGCTGACAACCGGATGAAACTTCCCGGTGCACACTATGAGCCCTGTTACCGTATTGTTACCTGACTGCTGATCTGGAATTATTTCAGGCTTCGGTCCAGGGTCAGGCCATTCGGGCCCATCAGCTTTCTGATCTCGCTGATTTCAATGCCATGCGTCAGTTTGAAACCTTGATCGACAGCAAACAAATATCCGTCTTCCAGTAATTGATTTCGCTCCACTGGCGATATCGCTTCATCTTTTATTATTGCGTACGAATCATGGAATTCCATAGCCTTCGCTTTAGCGGTTAGATCATCCGATAAAAGGATGCCGTCAACTGGAAATCGCAGCGCATACTGGCCGTTATCCTGCACCAGTACATCCAGGCTACAACCCTGTTTCAGACCGTTGTACTGGCCTTCTACATCATTGCTGAATTTGAGGAATACCAGTTGCCGGCGACCTTCTTCCAACACCGTTGGGTTTTCAAAATAGCACTCACCCGGGTGCAGGCCTTGTTCGTAAACTTCCAGGATATCTTCAAATGACCTGGTAACCTTATACGGGATCAATACCTTTAAAAAAGCAGTGCCACCGCTGGGAAACCCGCGGGTGTATTCATAATCCGTATCCAGCACTTGAATTAGCGCTACCAGGTCTGCCGAGGCAGCCATTTCCGCCAAAGTAACAGGCAGTATCGGTTGTTCTTCCCCGCTATCCACCTGCGCAGAGGATAACAAGGAAAAAGTCGCAAGAATTGTAAGTGCAGCAAGGCGAATCAATATACGCTCCTGTCAGGTTTCATGGCCATCATATGAAATTCGAGTACAGGCCAGTGAAATAGTTGCCTGCATGAATGGTCAGGACTTCATTACTGCAAGTTTCTGGCCAAGTTGCACCTTGTCGCCCGCGCCCAAGCCAGGATTCTGAGAGACGGCGCCTGGCGGCAAAAGCAGGATGACCGTTGAACCCATATTAAATCTGCCCATTTCCTGTCCCCTTGAAAACCTGATATCGCGATCCTGGTAATGCTTTGTGCTAATGGTGCGTGATTTTGTGGGCGTGATTTCGCCCTCCCAGGTAGTCGCCATGCTGGACACCAGCATTGCCCCCACAAGGATTTGTGCAACCGGCCCGTATTGAGTATCAAAAACACTGATAACGCGTTCATTCCTGGCGAATAAGCCGGGTACATGCCTGACTGTATAAGGCGCAACACTGAAAAGCCGGCCAGGGACATGGATCATGCGATTCAGGCTTCCCGACAGGGGCATATGCACTTTGTGGTAATCCCTGGGTGAAAGATAAATAGTGTAAAAGTAACCGTTTAACCACTGTCCGCACCCTGGGTCATTGGCCAGCAGGCTGTCCAGGGTATAACTTCTACCCTTGGCCTGGAAAATTCGATTTTCATCAATGGGCCCTAGTTCTGATATCCGGCCATCGCAGGGGCTAATCAACAACTTTTCATCCGCTTGGAAAGTGCGTACACCATCTTTCAGGTCACGGGTAAAAAATGCATTGAAATGGGGGTAATCCTCGAGGTTTTCCGAGCTCGCCTCTGACCAGTCAACCGATACCATTTTGCTGATGATCCGGATTTGAAGGTTTTTTATCCAACGGGTTTCAATGCGCATAAACCGGTAGATCAATGCGGAAAGAAAGTGATGTGGTAGCAGGTGCTGGGCCGCGGCGGCTGCTTTTTCCAGCCAGTGGATCATGGTGCAAAAACCTCTGTTGGCCTTGATCCGGGTCGACTTTGGTAGCTGTTTGTCATCATCCGCTGAATTATACTTCCAAGGCCCAATCCGGGTTGGCATATTTGAAGGACGAAACAGGCTTAATGACACTGAGGGAATGGGCAAATACCTGCCGCGAAGCACTGCTCGAAGCTGGTGTGTGGTTTGGACATGGAACCGACAATGCTGCCGATGAAGCGGCCTGGTTAGTACTGGCTGCAACTGGTCGTGCCGTTGACGGACAATTTACTGAATGGGATACCGAAGTCGCCAACCAGCACGTGACCTCCATTGAAAGGTTGCTGCAGCAAAGGTTGCTCAGCGGTCAGCCATTGGCTTACCTGACAGGTGAAGCCTGGTTTTGCGGTCACAAGTTTTTGGTTAATAAAAATGTGCTTGTTCCGCGTTCACCGATCGCGGAGTTGGTTCATAAGCGGTTCTCACCCTGGGTTGACTGCGGGAAAATTGCCAGTGTCCTTGATCTTTGTACCGGCAGTGGATGCATTGGTATTGCAATCGCACTTGAAATGCCATGGCTAAAGGTGGATGCAACAGACTTGAGTAGTGCAGCGCTCAAGGTCGCCGCAAAAAATGTCCAATTTCTCGATGTGAAGGACAGGGTTGAGCTAATCCGGTCAGACTTGTTCGATAGTCTAGCCGGACGGCGCTACGGATTGATCGTATCTAACCCGCCTTATGTTTCAAAACCTGAATTCGACGCTTTGCCTTCTGAATACCATTCTGAGCCGGAAATGGCATTGTTAACCGGTATGAACGGCCTGGAAATTACACTGAAGATATTAAGTCAGTCGGTAGGTTATCTTGCATCCGATGGTGTATTAATTTGTGAAGTAGGTGAAAATGCAGAACTGCTGCAATCTGAATTGCCAAACCTGCCACTGACCTGGCTGGAGTTTGAAAATGGCGGCGGCGGCGTATTTATGATTGGACAGGAATCTTTACTCAATCATGGACCGGATATCAACGCAGTAATAGAGAGGCTCAGGAATGTCGCATAACACTATTGGCAAGCTGTTCAAGGTGACGACTTTTGGTGAAAGCCATGGTCCTGCAATCGGCTGCGTTATCGACGGGTGCCCGCCGGGGTTGGAGATTGAAGCTTCTGAAATTGAAACTGAGCTGGAACGAAGGGCAACCGGGAAGTCCCGGCATACCTCCCAGCGTCATGAAGAGGATAAGGTTCAAATTCTTTCTGGTGTCTTTGAAGGTCGAACCACCGGCACGCCTATTGCGCTTTTGATTCAAAATACAGACGCCAGGCCAAAGGATTACACAAAAATTGCCAGCCAGTTCCGTCCGGGTCATGCGGATTACACTTACTTCAAGAAATATGGATTTCGAGATTACAGGGGCGGAGGTCGATCGTCTGCGCGTGAGACAACCATGCGCGTAGCCGCAGGAACGATTGCCCGTAAATACCTGAAATTGCATCTCGATATCGGGATCTATGGTTGGCTCGCCCAATTGGGCCCCATTCGTACTGATCGTCAATTCGACATTGAGACGATCAACAAAAATCCGTTTTTTGCGCCTGATGGTTCTGTGGTGGCTGAACTGGAAACCTATATGGATCAATTACGGAAATCGGGTAATTCCGTCGGCGCCCGAATTTCAGCCTGCGCCAGTAACATACCTGCTGGCCTGGGTGAGCCGGTTTATGGAAAGCTTGATGCAGAACTTGCCAGCGCAATGATGGGGATCAATGCTGCCAAGGCGGTTGAAATAGGAGCGGGCTTTGAGTCAGTGACCCAATTAGGTACAGAGCACCGTGATGAAATGACAGCGGAGGGTTTTCAGTCCAATCACGCTGGCGGAATCCTTGGCGGCATTTCCAGCGGCCAGGACATCCTGATCAGCGTGGCATTTAAACCTGCCTCCAGTCTCAGGTTGCCATGCAGGAGTCTTGATGTGGATGGCAATGAAGTTGAGGTGATTACCACCGGGCGGCATGATCCCTGTGTGGGTATACGTGCCACTCCGATTGTTGAGTCGATGCTGGCGTTGGTCCTGATGGATCATGTATTGCGTCACCGTGGTCAGACCGGCAGATGAGTATTACCAATAAACCCGTCATTGCCGTGATAGGGGCAACCGGAGCCGTTGGTGAAGCGCTATTCTCAATCATTGCCGAACGAATGGGCACTGATTTACAGGTACACGCAATAGCCAGTAAAAAATCCTTCGGTAAAACCGTGCACTTCGGAAGAAAAGAGCTGGGTGTCGAAGTACTGGACTCCTTTGATTTCGCTGCTGTGGATTTTGCGTTTTTCTCTGCCGGTGCCCGTATCAGCCGCAAGTTCGCACCCAAAGCAGCCGCGGCAGGCTGTATTGTTATCGACAATACTTCGGCCTTCCGGTACCAGGATAAGTATCCACTGGTTGTGCCGGAAATCAATCCCGAACAGCTGGATTCGGTTAAGCCGGGCTCAATTATTGCTAATCCGAATTGTTCGACCATTCAACTGGTAATGGCCATAGCACCCATTCACTGGGCAGCAGGGGTTGAACGAATCAATGTTGCCACCTACCAGTCCGTATCCGGTGCCGGCCGGGCAGGAATGGAAGAACTGGCAAAGCAAACGATGGCAAAGCTACAATTTGGTGAAGTAAAACCAGTTGCATTCCGGCAGCAAATCGCGTTTAACGTTTTACCTGAAATCGATAGCATGCAGGATAATGGGTATACCCGCGAAGAAATGAAGCTGCAATGGGAAACCTGCAAGATCCTTAATGATCCAAATGTACGGGTCAATGCTACTGCTGTGCGTGTACCGGTGTTTTTCGGGCATTCTGAGGCAGTCCACCTGGAAACCAGGGAGGACATCAGTATTGAAGAAGTTGCTGCTTTGCTTAAAAAATCGCCGGGAATTTCTGTCCAGGAAGATGTGAATAAAGGTTTCGCAAGCGCCGTTACCCATGCGGCTGGAAAGGATGATGTATTTGTCAGCAGGTTGCGACGGGACCATACGCATAAAAGAGGGATTAATCTTTGGGTGGTATCTGATAATGTTCGTAAAGGGGCGGCATTAAATGCCATTCAGATCATGGAAGCAATTCAGAAAAGGGCCTGAGGAAAGGATATTCAGTACATGAAAATTATTAGCCGACAAAGCCTTATCAGCATCACAATGGTTCTTTTGTTGCTGTTTGCAGCACCGCAAGCATTCGCAATTGGACTTGGTGATGCTGAAGTTCGCTCGTATCTGAATCAACCTTTGCTGGTGCGGATTCAGCTTCTCAGTAGTTCAGGTGAGGAGTTAGGCTCAGTTACAGCAGGCCTGGCTTCAGCAGACGATTTTGAAATGATGGGCTTACGCCAGGGTATATCAGTGCCCTTGCATTTTGATGTGCACGCAGATTCGGGAAATGCCTATATAGATGTTAGTAGCCGCCTGGCTATCACCGATCCTGTTGTTCAACTGGTGCTTGAGGTTCGCTGGTCCGGCGGTCGTATGTTACGCGAATACACGATGTTCCTTGATCCTCCGACGTTTGCGTCCCAGGCACCTCAGCCACGAGTGAGTGTAGGACCCATAGTGCCTGCAACTGATCCTGTAGGCCCGCCTGCAACGGAAGATTACCCGGATCCCGAATTACTCGATGTGGTTGAGACCATTAAGCCTGAAACTGCTGCAACTGCCAGTATTGAAATTGAAACAACAGCCGAAACTACGCCGCCCGGCAAAGAACTACCGGCACAATCCACCGTTGAGCCAGTAATCCTTCCAGAAACCCCTGTTATCAGCGATTCTGAACCAGCAGAGGACCCTGCAGAGGAATTAGCAGACCGCCAAACAGCAACGGTGCCGGACGATCCCCAGTTTCAGCTGGAGGTTTCCCCTGCTGTTCCCGATGACGAATTGCTGGACCAAGCTGATGCCGCCAGCAAAGAGAGTGATGTAGCCGGTCAGCAGCTTGGACCGGTCATTGAGGAGCAGCACGAATCCATTGTCGAGATTGCGGAAAAACCCTTTTCTCCGGCAATTGAACCATCACTTCCTGATTCACCTGTCATTGATGAGATGGAGTACCAAGCGGGCAGTGAAATCGTTGGTCCGGTGCAGCGTGGGGCAACCTTGTGGGCGATTGCCAGTAATTTTAATAAGGGTGCCAACTTCAGTATTAATCAGCGGATGCTTGCGATTCAGCGAATTAACCCCGATGCATTTGGCGGGGGGAATATTAATTTCCTGAAACAGGGTGCTATTTTGAAGATGCCAAACTTCAATGAGACCGCCAGGCTAAGTAAACGACAGGCCATGCTGGCGGCAATAAAGCAGGAGCAGGCGTACCTGGCAATGCGAGCAGGAGTGCCGTATGAAGAGCTTCCTGTTATTTCTGATCCAGCGACAGAACTACTGGCAAATAATGACCTTGAGCGTCCAGTCCACAATTCCGACAGCCCGGACAGTGATGAAGGCAGATTACAGTTAATTCCTCCAGCGCAATCAAGCGACGAAATTTCGACCGGTAGCGGAGCCGGTGGAGTGGGTGTGGTGTCTACCGCTGATGTCCAGGAAGTGCTGGCAAGAACTGAAGAAGAGCTGGCCAATGCCCAGCAGGAGAATACGTATCTGAATGAGCGGATTCTTGAGTTGGAAGCCCAGATTTCGAGCCAGCAAGCCGATGGCTCCATTACCGACAGTGATATGGCTGACATGGAAGCGAGCCTGCGCGAAAAGCGCTTGTCAGAAGCCGCTGAGAAAGAATCGTTGCCGGAAGCATCGCTGCCGGAAGCTAAAGATGATGAAAAGCCCTGGTTTTATTCTAATGCCTGGTGGGTCGGTGGTTTACTGCTGCTGCTGGTTGCAGTGGTCGTATGGATTTTAAGAAAGCTCGGAGGCAAAGGTGAAAAAAGCCCTGAATCCGATGCGCAGCCAAGCGATGAATCCGATGCGCAGCCAAGCGATGAACCCGATGCGCAGCCAAGCGATGAACCCGATGCGCAGCCAAGCGATGAACCCGATGCGCAGCCAAATAATGAACCTGAAGCAGATAACGTAATTAGTCTTGAAAGTTTTTCTGCTAGTGATCCGGAAACAGAGATAGAGCCGGAAAATGAGTCGCGCCAGCCAACTGGCTTCAAGAAAGCAAAAGTCATTCCCATAGACAGTGAACAGGCAGTTGAACTGGATCCCGCAGATCCTGAAGTGAAGCTTGACCTGGCACGAGCCTATATCTCTATGGGGGATGAAGATGCGGCCAGGGAAATACTCAAGGAAGTTCTTGATACGGGTGACGATGCACAAATCAGGGAAGCCAAAGAAATGATGGAAGAACTTTAGCCCTGAGCTCCTATCCAATGAAGCGCTATGCCCTCGGAATTGAATATGACGGCAGTGGATTTAATGGCTGGCAAGCCCAGGCTAATGATCCCTCGGTCCAGGTCTGTGTTGAAAATGCGATCAGCAAGATCGCCAACCACCCGCTCAGACTGGCATGTGCGGGTCGAACTGATACTGGCGTTCATGCAGTTTGCCAGGTTGCACATTTTGATAGCCAGGTCATTCGCTCGGAACGGCAATGGGTTCTTGGGATCAACAGCCATTTGCCGGACACCGTCTGTGTCCGTTGGGTGCAACAGGTGGATGAAGAGTTTCATGCACGCTTCAGTGCCATTGAACGGCATTATCAATACCGAATACTGAATCGTTGGGTGCGGCCCGCTCTGCGGGTTGGATTGGTGAGCTGGTGCCGGCGGCCACTGGATATTGAGATAATGAACACAGCAGTCGGCGCCTTGCTTGGTGAGCATGATTTCAGTGCATTTCGATCTGCTGGCTGCAAGGCTAATCATGCTGTCCGGGAAGTCACAAAAGTATCTGTTCAGCGAAAAGAAGATGAAATAATACTCAATATTGCAGCCAACAGTTTCCTCTATCACATGGTCAGGAATATTGCCGGTTCATTGATTAAAATAGGCCATGGCGAAAAGCCGGTCGAATGGATGGGTAAATTACTGGCAGAAGGTGATCGCAAGCAGGCAGGGATGACGGCGCCGGCGGATGGTCTCTACTTTATGTCGGTTCGCTATCCAGATGCTTTCAGGATTCCTGGGGATCTTGCTGCTTTTCCACGAGTCAGGTAAATGGTTTGAATAAAGTTAGGGTCAAAATTTGCGGACTGACCAGGGCAATGGACGTTGATCGCGCAATTGCCGCAGGGGTGGATATGCTG
>Ga0114949_10002678_pt1 | contig 11161 bp, 8 predicted proteins | sample N074metaG_FD_83505 | JGI IMG/M metagenome (GOLD analysis project Ga0114949, IMG submission 83505) | Deep subsurface microbial communities from Kermadec Trench to uncover new lineages of life (NeLLi) - N074 metaG | ecosystem: Environmental > Aquatic > Marine > Ocean trench > Sediment | place... | reverse complement strand
CTACATGAACAACATGGGCAGTAAAGCCCGAATCATGGCCAAGCTGGAGAAGGCCGAGGGTATAGAGAATCTGGAATCTATATTGCAGGAGGTAGACGCCGTCATGGTGGCCCGGGGAGACTTGGGCGTGGAAATTCCGATGGAACGGGTGCCCTTGGTTCAAAAGGAGATAGTCAAGAAGGCCGGACAGGCGGCCAAGTCCTCATGCATCGCAACCCAAATGCTCCGAACCATGGTGGTCTCTCCCACGCCCACCCGCGCCGAGGTATCGGACATCACCAACGCGGTGCTGGACGGCTGCGATTCCATTCTTCTCTCCGACGAAATCGCGGTAGGGCAGTATCCGGTGGAAGCCGTTAGAGTAGCCGACGTGACCATTCGTGAAGCCGAGAAAATTTATCCCTACTACCAGGAGTTCGGTCGGGGGGATCGTACTCAAGCGATCGCCGCCAGCGCGGGGAGGCTGGTCCGGGAGATGAATTCCAAACCCATCGTGTTGACCAGTACCGGCCGGGCGGCCTTTGAGGTGTCCAGGTTTCGGCCGGATGCCGATATAATCGTATTCGCCCACGATGAAGCGGTACTGCGACAACTGGCGTTGGCTTGGGGCGTCTGCCCGGTTGGGGTTCTTCCGCGGGAGCCGGACATCGCCCGGCTGGTGGGAATGGTGATTGAGGGCGCGCTGAACAGCGGCTTGGTGTCTGAAACCGACGTGGTGACCATAGTTCACGGCTTCTTGACCGGAATCAGCGGCACTACCAATACCATCCAGGTGTTGGACTTGCAAGAGTATCTGGCTCGATCCGCGAGGAATTCCCCAGCAGCCGCGCAAAGGTGACGGTAAGCCCGGCACGTTGGGCCAGGCAAACCGGCGCCGATTAGGCAGTTAAATAGGTAGGTGGTGAGTATATAGGTGGGAAAGAAGCCTATTTAGCCGGCAGCGACCGGGGAAGTTGGGTGTGTCCCATCAAGTAAAGGTCCATTGAGCGGGCGGCTTCCCGGCCCTCGGCGATGGCCCAAACCACCAGTGACTGACCGCGAGCCATGTCCCCGCCGGCGAAGATGCCCGGGATATTGGTCATGCGGTCTTTATCTATTTTCACGTTGCCCCGGGCATCCAGCTCCACGCCCAGTTGGGTCAGCATTCCTTCGTGCTGAGGGTGCAGAAAACCCATAGCCAGCAGCACCAGGTCGGTCTCCACTTCGAATTCGCTGCCGGGCACCTCCTCCATGTTATACCGGCCGTTTTCTCCAGCAGTCCATTCCACCCGCACCGCGTGAAGCCTCTCCACCCGGCCGTTGCTGCCGGAGAAAGACTTGGTGAGGATGTCGTAGTCGCGGATTCCGCCTTCCTCGTGGGCTCCCGATAAGCGAAGAATGTTGGGCCATTGAGGCCAGGGGTTGTCCCATCCCCGCTCTTTCGGAGGCTCCGGCAGTAACTCATACTGGGAAACCAACTCGGCCCCTTGCCGGTGGGCGGTGCCCAGGCAGTCCGCGCCGGTGTCTCCGCCGCCCAGAATAACGACTCTCTTGCCTTCGGCGGTAATGCGCTCCTCCGGAGCGATAGTTTCTCCCGCCTGTATCCGGTTTTGCTGGGGCAAGTAATCCATCGCCAGGTGTATCCCGGACAACTCCCGACCCGGTACTGGCAAATCCCGAGCGTGGGTGGAACCGCCGGTGAGGCAGACGGCGTCGAACTGGGATAAAAGTTCGTCAACCGAGTAGTTGACTCCGACGTTAATCCCGGTCCTGAAGGTGATGCCCTCCTGAGTCATGAGATCCACCCGCCGCCGCACCACGTCCTTGCTCAGCTTGAAGTCGGGGATTCCCAGCATCAGCAGGCCGCCAATATAGTCGTCCCGCTCGAAAACCGTGACCGAGTGACCAGCCCGATTAAGCTGCTGGGCCGCCGCCAAACCCGCCGGCCCGGACCCTACCACCGCGACCTTCTTGCCGGTGCGCTGACTGGGGGGCTCGGCCTTGATCCAGCCCTGTTCAAACCCACGTTCGGAGATCTCTTTTTCGATATATTCAATGGTAACCGGGTCGGAGTTGATGCTGAGCACGCAGGAGGCTTCGCAGGGAGCCGGGCAAATCCGTCCGGTAAATTCGGGAAAGTTGTTGGTGCTCAGCAGTACCTTCAGCGCCTGCTGCCAGTCACCTTGGTAGACCTGGTGGTTGAATCTGGGATCAGGTTTCCAAGGGGGCAGCCCATATGGCAGAAGGGCACGGCACAGTCCATGCAGCGAGCGCCCTGTTCCCTGGCCTGCTCATCGGTCCAGCGGCGGTAAAATTCCCGATAGTCGGCCTTCCTTTCCTGGACCGGCCGGCGTTCCGGGATTACCCGGACAAACTCGAGAAACCCGGTGGGCTTAGCCATGCCGGACTTCTTCCAGCTGGTGTTCCTCCCGCCGCTTCCGCTCTTCCAATACCCGCCGATAATCCCGGGGCATGATCTTCTTAAACCTGGGCAGCACCTGCTGCCAGTTGTCCAGAATTTGTCCCGCCGGGCCGCTACCGGTGTGCCGCAAATGGTCTTCAATCATGCTTTGCAGGGTGGTGATATCTTCCGGGTCGGTCACCAACTCCAGGTCGGCCAAACCGGGGTTAAAGCGTATTTGGAAGTCGTCGTCCGGGTCGTATACAAAGGCGATGCCACCGCTCATACCAGCGGCGAAGTTGCGTCCAGTGGGGCCCAGCACCACCACCACGCCGCCGGTCATATATTCGCATCCGTGGTCGCCCACGCTCTCCACCACCGCGCGAGCACCGCTGTTCCGTACGCAGAAGCGCTCGCCGGCCTGACCGTGGATAAACACCTCCCCGCCGGTGGCGCCATACAGCGCCACATTGCCGATGATGATGTTCTCTTCGGGCACAAATCCGGCTTCAGAAGGCGGGCAAACCACCACCCTGCCACCGGACATGCCCTTGCCCATGTAGTCGTTGGTATCGCCTTCCAGGCGAATATGAATTCCCTTGGCCAAAAATGCGGCGAAGCTCTGCCCGGCCGAGCCGGTGAAGTTGATGTTAATGGTGCCCGGCGGCAGGCCCTCTTCGCCCCATTTCTTGGCGATCTTGCCGCTGAGCATGGCGCCGACGGTGCGGTTAGAGTTGAAGATGGGCAAATCGATGATCACCGGCTTCCGCCGCTCCACCGCCTCTTGGGCCAGCGCAATCAGCTGGTGATCCAGGGCCTGCTCCAATCCGTGGTCCTGCATCTGCTGGCAGTAAACTCCCACCTCGTCGGACCGGGGAGCCAGGGAGAGCAACCGGGACAGGTCAATTCCCTTGACCTTCCAGTTAGCGGCGGCCCCAGCGCTTTCGGCCCCAGCGCTTTCCAGGAGGTCAACCCGGCCGATCATTTCGTTTACTGTGCGAAAGCCCAGCTCTGCCATTATCAACCGCAGGTCTTCTGCTACGAAGTTGAAATAGTTGACCAGATGCTCCGGCTCGCCGGCGAAATTCTTCCGCAACTCCGGGTCCTGGGTGGCAATCCCCACCGAGCAAGTGTTCAGGTGACACTTGCGCAGCATTATGCAGCCAGTGACAATCAGGGCCGATGTGGCCATGCCGAACTCTTCAGCGCCGAGCAGGGCGGCGATGGCCACGTCCCGGCCGGTCTTTAGCTGGCCATCGGTCTGGACCACAATGCGGCTGCGCAGGTCGTTGGCCACCAACACCTGGTGGGTTTCCGCCACCCCCAATTCCCACGGCAGACCCGCGTGCTTGATGGATGATTCGGGGGATGCCCCGGTGCCTCCGTCGTGCCCGCTGATCAGCACCACATCACCGTGACCCTTGGAAACACCGGCGGCGATGGTGCCAACCCCGACTTCTGAGACCAGCTTGACGTGAATGCGTGCCTCCGGGTTGACATTCTTCAGGTCGTGAATCAACTGGGCCAGGTCCTCAATAGAGTAGATGTCGTGGTGCGGCGGCGGCGATATCAGCTCGACCCCCGGCATGGTGCTGCGGATCCAGCCGATATATTCGTCCACCTTGTGCCCAGGAAGCTGCCCACCCTCACCGGGCTTGGAGCCCTGGGCCATTTTTATTTGCAAGTCGGTGGCGTTGACCAGGTAGTTGGGAGTAACCCCGAAACGCCCTGAGGCAACCTGTTTGACAGCGCTGCTGCGGGAATCACCGTTGGCGTCCGGAGTATACCGATGGTAATCCTCGCCTCCCTCGCCGGTGTTGCTGCGCGCGCCGAGACGGTTCATGGCAATGGCCATGGTCTCGTGGGCCTCCCGGCTGATGGAACCCAGGGAGACAGCGCCGGTGGCAAATCGCTTGGTTATCTCCGAGGCCGGCTCCACCTCCTCCAGCGGAACCGGGTTAGGGCTCATCTTGAACCGAAGCAAACCCCGCAGAGTAGCCATGCGTTCGCCCAAATCATTGGCCTGGCGGGCGAACTCCTGATAGGCCGCCCAGTCATTGCTCTTGGCAGCGTATTGCAGCGAGGCAATAGATTCCGGATTCCACTGGTGCACCTCGCCGTCGCGCCGCCACTGGTAAAAGCTGCCCATCTCCAGGTCCTGTTGGCCGGCTATGCCAGCTTTGGCGAAAGCCGAGCGATGCCGCTGCAGCGCTTCCTCCTCCACCACCTCCAGGCCAATTCCCTCGATGCGGGAGGGGGTCCAGGTGAAGTACTGTTCGACCAGTTCCTGGTTTAGTCCGATGGCTTCGAATATCTGCGCTCCCCGGTAGCTCTGCACCGTGGAGATGCCCATCTTGGACATAATCTTGATCAGGCCCTTCTCGTTGGCCCGGATAAAGTTCTCCACCGACCGGTCCGAACTGACGCTTCGGTCCGAACTGGGGTCGTCGAACTCACCTCGTTCCGCCATGTTCCGCACAGTTTGGAGGGCCAAGTAGGGATTGATCGCCCCGGCGCCATACCCCACCAGCAGGGAGAAGTGCTGCACTTCTCTGGGCTCCCCGGATTCCACCACCAGACCCACGCGAGTGCGAGTTCCCTGACGGATCAGGTGATGATGCACCGCTGAAGTAGCAAGTAGACTGGGTATGGGCGCGTGTCGAGGGTCCACGCCGCGGTCAGAAAGAATGATGATGGCATACCCGTCTTCGATAGCCTGGGAAGCCTCGGCGCAGAGCCGGTCCAGGGCCGCCTTCAGCGGACTTTCACCCGCTTGGGCACCCGCCTGGGCGTCGAAAAGGATTGACAGCGTGGTGGCCCGGAGCCCGGGCCGGTCCAGCTGCCGTATCTGCTCCAACTCCCGGTCATTGATCAAAGGGGAATGGAGGGACAACTGCCGGCAGTGAAGCGGGGTTTCCTCAAACAGGTTCTGCTCGCTGCCAATAAAGGTGGCCTTGGAGGTGACCAACTCCTCGCGGATGGCGTCCAGCGGCGGGTTGGTTACCTGGGCGAACAGCTGCTTGAAGTAGTTGAACAGCAGCTGGTTTTCCTGGGACAGTACGGCCAGGGCGGCGTCGTTTCCCATGGAGCCGATGGCTTCGCTGCCGGTGACCGCCATCGGTGTGGTAAGTATGCGTAGCTCTTCAACCGTGTATCCGAAGGCCCTTTGCTGCTGGAGCAAGGCTTCTTCATCTATTGTCTTGACTGCCGCCGGAACGGGCAGAGACTCCAGCGCAACTTTCTGCTCCTTCAGCCAGGTGGCGTAGGGCTGGCGGCGGGCCAACCCCTGCTTCAGCTCCTCGTCGCCGATGATCCGGCCCTCTTCCATGCTAACCAGGAACATCCGTCCGGGCTGCAGCCGTCCCTTCTCCTTAATCTGAGCCGGAGGTATGTCCAACACCCCGGTCTCCGAGGCCATAATCAGTTTATCGTCGTAGGTTACAGTGTAACGGAAGGGCCGCAAGCCGTTGCGGTCCAGCACGGCGCAGATGGTCTTACCATCGGCGGCCACCATCATCGCCGGACCGTCCCACGGCTCCATCAGGCAGGAATGATACTCGTAGAAGTCCTTTTTCTCCTGCGACATGGTTTCATGCTGGTCCCATGCCTCGGGGATCATCATCAGCATGGCGTGACCCAGGTCCCGCCCGGTCATCAGCAGCAGCTCCAGGGCGTTGTCGAAGCAGGCCGTGTCGCTGGCCCCCGCGGTCATTACCGGAGCGATCTTGCTCATGTCATCGCCAAACAAAGGCGATGAAAACTGAGCTTCCCGGGCAGTCATCCAGTTGAGATTGCCCCGCAACGTGTTGATCTCGCCGTTGTGCGCCAGGTAGCGATAGGGGTGGGCCAGTTTCCAGTGACCCAGGGTGTTGGTGCTGAATCTGGAGTGCACCAGGGCAAAGGCGCTGACCATGGACTCATCGTTCAAGTCCAGGTAAAACCCGGCTAGCTGATGGGTCATCAGCAGGCCCTTGTAAACTATAGTGTTGCAAGAGAGACTACATATGTAGAAGTAGTCGGCCTCATGCTCGCTGAGACCGCAATCGTCCAGGGAATGTTCGATTACCTTCCGAACGGTGTAGAGCTTGCGTTCCAGCTGCTTCGCATCTTTTACCGGGGAGCCCCACCCAACAAATACCTGGCGGATTTTGGGCTGCACCGCCCTGGAATCACGACCGAGCGCCGCTGGGTCCACCGGAACATCCCGCCAGCCAAGCAACTCCAGTCCCTCTTCGCCAATCACCCGCTCAATCAAGGCTGTCGTTTTCAACCCGGCCTCGGGCTGGGGTGGCAAAAAAACCATCCCTACGCCGTATTCCCCAGGCCCGGGCAGGGTTATTCCCAGATTGGAGCACTCCCTCCGAAGGAATGCGTCGGGCATCTGAATCAGAATACCGGCGCCGTCGCCTGTTTCTGGGTCACAGCCACAGGCCCCGCGATGGCCCAAATTCACCAGCACCTGCAGGGATTCCGTGATGATAGAGTGGGATTGTCCCCCCTTGATGTTGGCCACCATGCCAACACCGCAGCTGTCATGCTCCTGCTCCGGAGAATACAGCCCGTGGAGTGCCAACTCTTTCAACGGGTCTCGAACCATAGGTATGACCCCTATTCCATTGGTAAAGGGAAAGCTATTCCCTTGCCTGGCTAAGTGACAACTGGTCCCGGTGACTATGGAAGACGGCGCCGACACGGACGCCATTCGAGGAGGCTTAGATGATTGTGTAATATATCACAAACCAATCCGGCTAGGGAAGCATTATACACAGAAACCTGCTGACTGAGTACCCCCACTGACCTTGACAGATCAGCCCCAGCTTGTTTTACGCTGTCGATGCTGTCCCTACGACCCCCTACCCTGAGTTTTAGCCTGGGCGTTTAACTGAGCAGTCGGTCCCCGCGACGGGGGCGGTTTCAGCTCAAGTCACTGCCTTTCCTTGAGCCACTCCCAACGGCAGGATATAATCTTTGTGTCATGCAGATAAAAGACTTGGGGGAATTCGCGGTCATCGATCTGCTCAAAGAGACAGTTACCGGCCAGAGAAGCGGCCCGGACCACGGCGCGGAGTTCGGTTACCGCCTGCTGGTCGATAACGGTGACGACGCCGCCGCCTGGCGCCCGGGCAATGCGACGGAGCTTTTCACCACCGACACAATGGTTGAAGGCGTCCATTTCAACCGGAAAACCACTCCCTGGACCGACCTGGGCTGGAAATCCCTGGCCTCCAACATTAGCGACATCGCCGCCATGGGCGGGCATCCCATGTACGCCCTGGTTACCCTGGGGCTGCCACCGGAAACCGATGTCGACCACGTTAAAGAGCTGTATGCCGGAATGATGCAGATAAGCAATACCTACGGTGTAGCCATCGTAGGCGGCGACATGGTGCGCTCTCCGGTGGTGTTCATTACAGTCAGCCTCACCGGCGTCCATCCCGGCAATCCCATGCTTCGCACCGCTGCCCGCGCCGGAGATGAGATTGGCGTGACCGGGTACGTGGGTTCCTCCGGAGCAGGTCTGCGTTTATTATTGGAGGATACCCCGGCCCCATCCGCGGCCGCCGCGTACTTGAGGGAGAGCCATCGGCGGCCTCATCCGGCGGCGGAGCAAGGGCGTCTGCTTTCGAAGATTGGGGTGGAGACCGCGATGGACATTAGCGACGGTCTGGCCGATGACCTCTCCAAGCTGTGCCAGGCCAGCGGCCTTTCCGCTCGCATCTATGCCAACCGAGTGCCGGTGCACCCACTGGTGAAACAGACCTTTCCGGACGATTGGCTGGACCTGGCCCTCAACGGAGGTGAGGATTACCAGCTCCTGTTCACCGCCCAGTCCCGCCTGATGTCGGAGGTTTTGCCCCAGCTACCGGAAGGGTCCGCCCTAATTGGCGAAATTACCGAAGGCAGAGCCGGCGAGGTGGTCATCGTCGGATCCGATGGTCGAGAAACCGCCGCCGCTTCCGGAGGCTGGGATCACTACCGCTAACCCCATGACTTGCAGCCTGAGAATCCGCACCAACAGTCCGGAGCAAACCCAGGCCGTGGGAAGGTCCATCGGCGAACAGGCCCAAGCCGGCGACATATACCTGTTGACCGGTTCCCTGGGGGCCGGAAAAACCTGCTTAACCCAGGGAATCGCCTGGGGACTGGGGGTTCCCGGCTACGCCCGCAGTCCCACATTCGTCTTGATGACGCGGTACCAGGGGCGTATGGTCCTGCACCACGTGGACCTTTACCGCATAGGCGACTCCGAGGAGGCCTGGGACCTGGGCCTAGAGGAGCAGTTGGCCGGAAATGGAGTGTGTGTAGTGGAGTGGGCCGACCGGGCCGCGGAGATATTCCCCCCAGATTGCCTTTGGATCGAGTTGAGCTACGGCGATTCCGTGGATTGCCGCGATATTACCTTGGAAATTTCCGGGGAAAGCTCCGGGGAAAGCCCCGCTCCTCGTTTCAAACCATTGCTGGCCAACCTGCGAAAGTTGGATTGGGCCCGGGAGGCCAAAACCTAGGTGTTGCTGGCAATTGACACCTCGACCAGACACGCCGGTGTCGCTCTGGCCCAAGATGGCCAGGTGATTTCCAGCCGCAGTTGGTGCTCCCAGGCCAACCACACGGCTGAGCTCATGCCGGCCGTCGCCGAAATTCTTAATTGGCACCGGCTGGCCGCCAGAGATTTGACCGGAATCGCCGTCGCCCTGGGGCCCGGTGGTTTCAGCGCCTTGCGGGTGGGAATCAGCGTGGCCAAGGGTCTGGCCCTGGCGTCGGGAAAACCGTTAGTGGGCTTGAGGACGCTGGATCTGGAAGCCCATCCCTACCTGGCATCCGGCGTGCCGGTCTGCGCCCTGCTGGATGTGGGCCGGCAGGAGGTGGCGGCAGCTAGATTTGGGAAGGATGGGCAGCGGCTGGCTGAGGATATTATCGGTCCGCCCTTGGAGCTTTTCAGCGGCATAGCCGAGCCAACCATTTTTTGCGGCGAGGCAGTCGCTAAGTGGATCGCGTTGATCCGGGAGCATCTGGGAATTCTGGCGCTGCCGGTTACATCGTCGCCAGCGGCTCGACTCTGGTCGCTGGCCGCCCTGGGCCAGCAGAGAATCGAGCTGGGCGCGGCCGACGATCTGGCGGCGTTGCAACCCCACTATCTTCGGATGCCCTCGATCGGAGGACCCAAGCGGAGGGACCATACCCCCCAGTCATCGTCCAGGTCCAGTCCCCAGGGCTAGGGAAATCGGGGTTAGGAATTCCCCCTCGGGCCCCGTTTGAAAAGGGGGATTTAAGGCGAATTGAATCTCCCAAGTTTAGTAACTGCTCCAGGGGCTAGTAAGTTTTGCCAACCCCCAGATTTAAAGGAGGCGTCAATACAATGGAACAGACCCTTGTCCTGGTGAAACCGGACGGAGTCCAGCGGGGGCTGGTTGGTGAGGTTGTCTCTCGCTTGGAACGCCGGGGCTTGAAGCTGGTGGGCATGAAGCTGCTCCAGATCGACGAGGCCCTGGCCGGACGGCATTACGCCGAGCACATTGACCGGCCATTTTACCGGGGCCTGGTGGATTTCATCACCTCGTCGCCCACGGTGGCCATGGTTTGGGAGGCCGAAAACGCCGTAATTCTGGCGCGTCAGACCATGGGCGAAACGGACCCCAGCAAATCGCCACCGGGAACTATCCGCGGCGACCTGGGCATAACCATCGGCCGCAATCTGGTGCATGGTTCGGATAGTTCGGAGTCGGCCAAGCGGGAGATTGGTCTGTTTTTCCAACCCGGAGAGGTTTTGGCTTACGAGCGAAACCTAGACCCTTGGATCACAGAATCCTAACCACTTGGGGAGCCCTGGACCAGAGCCGCTCCAGTCCGAAAAACTCCCGCTCCTCGGGCCCGAAAATGTGGACGATCACGTCGCTGAAATCCAGGAGAACCCAGCCTGAAGCGTGGGTCCCTTCCCGATGGAAGCGACGGACCTCGGCCACCTTCAAGCCTTCTGTTATATCCTCTTCCAGGGCCTCGATCTGGCGGGAGGATTCCGCCGACATGATAACAAAATAGTCGGCGAAGGAGGCCACCTGCCTCAGATCAAGCATCACAATATCCTCAGCCAATTTGTCCGAGGCTACTTCAACCACTAATTGCGCGATTTCCGTTGAGTCCAGCTACCCACCTCCTTAGCTTTACAGCAGCTTTTACCGAGTATAGGCCAGCCGTAGTGGGCGGTCAACAAAAATGCAATCGCCTGAACCAGGCTCGTCTCTGGCGCCATCTTTTCGGTGTATCGGGCCGATTATGGAACCGCCTCGCGCCGGGCGGACCGCAAACCCCATAAAACACCAACGCAGACGGCTCGGACTTAAAAAATTGCTGTGCTAGACTTGGATATAGGCGAAATTTTCGGTAACACCAGAGTCTTTAACGGCGGGAAATATGAAACGTATCTGTGGGTTGTCTCTGGTTTTTTTCTTAGCGTTAGTCCTGGCTGCCTGTGGTAGCGAGACCGAAATATCTAAGAAGGTGGACCTGGAAAGACTGATTCCCGAGCAAGCTAACTTCATCGCCAAGGTACAAGTGAGAGATATCCTCCGAGACCTGGATTTGAAGAGTTTCTACAACCGGGCGCCCAAAAGCAGCGACGACCCTCAGAGTTTTGAGGATTTGTTAGACCTAGCGCTGGGGGAAACCGGGGTTGACCTGCAGGAGTTCGAAACCGCCATCATCTTCGGGGACCTGTCCCGGGAGGATGAGTTTGTCGGCGCAATGGCCAAGGGAAGGTTCGAGCAAGCTTCGTTATTGACGGCT
>Ga0114949_10002676_pt1 | contig 11164 bp, 11 predicted proteins | sample N074metaG_FD_83505 | JGI IMG/M metagenome (GOLD analysis project Ga0114949, IMG submission 83505) | Deep subsurface microbial communities from Kermadec Trench to uncover new lineages of life (NeLLi) - N074 metaG | ecosystem: Environmental > Aquatic > Marine > Ocean trench > Sediment | place... | reverse complement strand
TTCTTCGCGCGGGTCCTTCTGCCACTCCGATCACATACGCGGCGAGTTCAGTCCAACGGGCGGGAGACGGCTTCAATTCTTCGAGAATCTCGTCGGCGGTCGTGCCCTTGAATGGACCCTCGTACAGCTTCTTCGCTTTGTACGCGCCCACAGCACGACGAACGACAGGTTGCTCCTCAGGCGTCAAGTTCATGACCGTAACCTAACCGTCTCCCGGTTCCTGACTCTGGGTCTGGTGGGGATGCGTCCTAACTTCGTGGAAGGCGTGGCGATCGTCGGTGCCGATTGTGTGCCACCTGAGCGCCACAAGGGCCATCTCAAGAGAACTGCCCAGCACTAAAGTCCGTCGCAACGCACTGTCGCAACAGCACTTCGCGCACTCCGTCGGAACTCAGCGCCACTCAGCGGAATACGATCGATTCTGGCTGTCAACCAGCGGGTCACAGGTTCGAGTCCTGTCGCCGGAGTTGAAAAGGCCCCAAGAACCCTTGTCGCACAGGGCTCTCGGGGCCGATCACACCCGACGCCCTGAAGGGGCAGTACATCTAGTCTTGTGACGCCCGCCCACAATCATACGTATGATTGAAACGCAAACATACGTATATCGCTAGCTCACCGGCGCCACGACGATGGTCACGTCTTGGTCGTGATACAGCGCTCCGTCATCCGCTCGACCCCGTAGCACGTATGTACCCGGTCGGTCGAACGTGACTTCGACCTCCCACCGACCATCCTCGGGTATCAGGGGCGCTCTCCACAGCGGTGCCCACGGAGAGTTCGCACCGGTGCGCGTGTCCTCCCATGTCTTCACCTGCAGCGGTTCGAATGACACTTCGCCCTCGCCCCGAAAGACGAACCACGACATATGCAGCCCTACCCTCTTGCTCACCGTAATGCGCATGGGAGGGCGCAGCTGCCCGGCCGTCAATTTCGGCGGGCCTTCCGCGGGTGATTCCGCTGCCGCCTCCGCTCTATCCTTTTGCGCCTGAAGGGCGTCTTCCATGCCGTCATCGGCGATCGTCACCACCAGCGTCACCGCTTCACCAACGCCCACCCTGCGCACGCTCTCACCCTCGACCGTCAGCACCGGCGCCGTATTGGCTCTGATCTTGGCATTGCTTGCGCCGATACCGAGGGCCCCGGTTTCGGAGGCGATGACCACGTTGTCGAGCTTGTAGTCCAGGCGCAGCGAACCGTACGCGTGCTCGGTCTTTCCTTGGGTCGTCAGGGCCCAGTCCAGCTCCCCGCCGCCGAAGTCCGCGGGTACCCGCACCATGAACGAGAAACGATTGCGGCGCGGCAGAAAGTGCGTGGCCTGTCCTTGATCCATGGGTCCGGGCGAGATGTTGTTCTCCGGTCCCACGGGCACGTCGATCTCCTCTTGCCAGTTCCGATTGATGTAGCCGAATACGAGGCTGAATGAGCCGTCGTCGTTCGGAATCCATCCTTCGTAGGCCGGACTAACGTTCTGGCCCCTCTGGTAGCCGAGTTGGGCCTGTGCCGGCTGACCGGCAAGCAGCAGCGCCAACGCGGCGGGCGCGATCAGGCCAATCCTCACCTTGGCAGCACCGCGAGCTCGATCCTCGCTCATCGTCGCGACGGCTGCGGGATCACCATGCACAGCGGGCAACCGATGACGTGGTCGTTGGCCGTGAGGTTGAGCCGCTCCCTTCGGTTGGCCATCTCCTCCTGGAACTGCTCCTCGGTCATGGCCAGGCGCATTCCCAAGTCGATGAACATGTTCGCTACCGAACGGTTGCCCGCACCCTGCCAGTTCCTGGCATCCGGGATGTTCCGGTTCTGGTCGGTGTTGTTCATATAGCCGATGATGTGCAGGATCGTCCCCTTCGGCAGCAACGGCTGGTAGTCGTCCTCGAAGGTGTAGCCACGCACCCAATTGTGATCGTATCCGACGCACGACAGCGTCTCGACGTTGAAACCCCAAATGGCCTCCAGACACATCCGGTCCCCCGGCGCGTGCAGGTGTGGCTCGAAGGTGACGACCTTCGTGGGCTGTTGGAGCACGGTGTACGCGTGCAGCTCTTGGTCCTTCTCTCCGGCCTTGATGTCGATGTCCGAGCCGCTGCCGATGAAGAAGTTCGCCGGCCTGTACTTCGGCTCGTAATCCTTCGGATGGAACCGGAAGCCGACCTCGAGATGAGCTCGCGTATCAGACCCGTTCGAATGCAGATGGGTCGAGTTCGAGACGAGGCTCGAACCGGCCTTGAGCACACGCCCGCCTTCGGGATCGAAGATGTCGGCATTGCGACCGACCTCGTGCACCGGCCAGGTCACACCGCGCGCGTCCGGGTCGTCGAGCACGCGCGTGCTATAGACCATGTGATGGAAGACGTAGAGGCCACCGACGGTCTCGCGGTCACTCGGGCCACTCTGGCCAACATCGTTGATCTCTCTGATCTCGACCGAGGCCACGTAGCGGTCTTCAGTGAGCCCAGTCGGAACACTCTGGATGTCCCCCCACCAGTCGGGCGCGTCGCCTCTTACCAGGAACTCTTCCGTCGAGACGATCAGGTCTGGCTCCCCGAGAGTCCACCCGGGCTTGTCGTCGAAGACCAAGGCCGTCGGCATGTCGGCGGGATTGCCCATCGGGGTACCACTGCGGGCCCAGGACGCGATCGCCGCGATCTCTTCGGTGCTCAGCGACGGATCGTCCTTATAGTGCTGAATGCCGATGTCCTTCTCCACATACCAAGGCGGCATCGCGCCCATCCGGTCTCGGATGCCTGTCCGTCGCATGATCCGCATCGCGTGGGGCTGAACGTCCTCGTACTCGACGAGCGACATGGGCGCCACGCCACCGGGCCGGTGGCAGCGCACGCAGCTCCGCTGCAGGATCGGCGCAATGTCTCGCGTGAACGTCACCTCTCCCATGCCGTCAGCACCTTGCTGTGCTTGGGCGCGGGGGGGCGATGTGAACATCAGGACGGCGAGGACCGGCAAGACCACGCCGACGGCAGAGCGCCGTCCGATGATTGGGGAGCGCATTCGTAGAACCTCCTGCTAGACGTCGAGCACGAAGCCTACAAATTCGCGCTCATCGGAGCAAAACGCCACATCGATCCTCGTCTCGAATCACGGCGACGCAAAGCCGCCCGAGACGCAAAGCCGCCCGAGACGCAAGCCGCCCGAAGGGACGCCGCCCCGCATGAGGCCCACCTGCTGCTGCTGAATAGGAGGGCTGTACTCGCGGGAGCCGAGCTCTTGATCACCCGGCTTGAAAGGGAGCGTGATGCGACGCACGCAGCAGAGAATTCGTGCGACGATCAACGAGGTGGGATTCCTCGGGGAGCGGCCCCATACGGATGGTCCTTTCACCACTCTGGTTCGGGACAGTCTTGCGCGGCGCTTGTTGAGCCCATCGGGCGGACATTGCGGTCGTAGGGCAAGATCCTCCATCTCAAATGTTTTCTTGCGCTGCGAGAATGCTCCGTGGCCGGTGGCGGTGCCGTACGCATTTTGACGTAGTGCCCGCCAGGAATTACGTAGAGCCGTCGACGGCCTCGCCGGAGGCAGCTACGTAAAGCCGCCGCGGGGACACGCAAGTGGTAGTCCGACCACGAGTTACGACAGTCGGTGCGCGATCCACACGGTCCTGAAGATGGCCGTGCCAAAGGTGCCGACCGCGACGAGCGCCATGACACCGAGCAGCAATACATGGGGATCCCACCCCATCAAGCGCGCCGCCGAGGGGTCGAGCAGGCCTGCGAATCCTATGAGGAGAAGCCGCTCCGCTCTCTGCATGATGCCCAGCTTGCACAGAACCCCCACGCTCTCGCCGCGCGCTCGCGCATAGCTGACGAGCAACGAGCCGCCGAGCGCCGTCACCACCACAGTTAGCGCTAGAGCCGAATCGCGGAAGAGCACAGACAGTCCGATAAGAGCAGCGACTTCCGCAAAACGATCGAGTGTGGAATCCAGGAAAGCTCCGCGCTCATCCGCCATACCGCGAGCGCGTGCAATGCGTCCATCGAACACATCGGCCGCGCCACCGAGCAGCACGCCCCAGCCGCCGAGCGTCACATGACCCGTCGCGAAGGCAGTGCCGGCGCCGACGCCGAACGCAACTCCTAGCAGATTGAAGAACGTGGGCGAGATCTTCAGGGCCAAGGAAATCCGCACCAGTGGGCCGATGAACCAATAGAACCAGCTACGCATGAAACCGCCGAGCACGAAGCTCCCCCGATCAACCACTTCGTGCGGATCCACGGCGGTGCGCGCGGCGCTCGAGGCGTACACAGGTATCGAGGCCAGCGCGAGCCCCAGCACCGCGAGCAGGACGGTGAGGTCCTGGGTCACCGGGGAAGCTCCTTGGAGGGGCGGGTCAACAGCACCTTGATCGCCCGTGGCCACAGGAAGATGAGGGGAAGGTGCCTCTCCAACGTGGTCAGCTCAATGCGCTCGCCGCGATGCCGTTCCACCTTGCGCACGACGTACGGGAGCCAGTTGGCGAAGGTGGCCATGTACTTGAACCACCGGGCCGTCGCCCGAAACTTCGACTTTCGGAAGTGCCGGCGCCACTTCCTGCACGTTGCCGGGGATGCCGGCCGGGCCAACTCGTACCGAGGGAGCGCACCGGAGTCCTCCCCCTGGTCGTCGATGAGTTCGACCAGTACGCCCTGCTCCACTCCGTGCAGCAACACCGGGGCGAAGTGCTTTCGAAAGTGACCAGCTTGGGCCTCGAAAATCCGGTCCGCGCGCTGTTTGGACTCAGGCCGAACCTCGCCCCCGTAGCACACTTCCAACGTGCGTCGGCCCAGACCCTCAGCGTCGAAAGGACCATCGAGGTACGGCTCAAGCCATCGCAGAACTCCGTCCCGGGCCGAGGCCAAGAGCGCCTCGACCCATTCGGCGTCGCTCGGGGTCGCGTTATAGATCGGACCGACTCTCTGAACCAGTCGGCCGAGCAGGAAGTGGTCTGGGGGGTTCGGCCCCAACGCCCGCTCCAGATGGGCACGGCTCACGATGATGCACTTCGCGATGCCGTCATGCACGTGCTCGGGCGCGAACGCGATGACGTTCGGCGGCAGTATGTTCGCCGTCGACGAGAGCAGCCACGTGGGCCGGTGTAGTTCACCGGCTGCGTGCAGCGCGGCGTAGAACGGTCGGTACTCGTCTACGATCACCACGAAATCGACGGCGCTGTGTCGGTCCGGGTTCGCGCCCAACATGTGCGAGCCATACAGGAGGATCGACCTGACCGAGCCCGCCCCGATTTTGACGAGACCTTCGGCCAGTTCGGTCGCGGCAGACACGGGCGGGGCATTCACGCGGCCGGAGTCCCCCGCATCTGGGCGAGACGATCGACCATCAACTGGCGGAGGTTGTCGATGAACGGTTCGTGATCGTCCGTAGGATCCGACCAGTCGAGCTCAGCTGCCAATTCGATGCGCCCTTTGATTTTGTGCATCCCACTGAAGAAATCCCGCAACTTGGGGTAGCCGGAATAGCCATCCACCACGAAGACATAGACCCGCCAAGGACGGCTCTTCAGGATCAACCGCAGACCGGTCGTCATGAACGGCCCGATCTCGCCGTCCTTGGTCCGAGTGCCCTCCGGGAAGATCATCACGGGCACCTCCGACGTGCGGGCCGCTTCCTGAAGTGATCTCAGCATCCGGCGGGTCTGGCCCGCTTTCGCCGAAGGGTCGACCAACGGGAATTGATAAAGCCTGAGCACATGCGAGATTAGCGGGATCCATCGTGCATAACGCCGGCGGGTTACGATGCGAGGATATCCGTTGTCGATGCACGTCACCACGAGCGGGATGTCCATGAGTGACTGGTGGTTCATCAGGATCAGGACCCCCGGCCCGGAGGGGATTTTCACCGGCACGGGGATCGAAGCCCCACCGATCCAGGACAACGGTGCGGTTACCACCCAGGCCAGCCACTGGCCCCAGGCTATGAGGATGCGATCGCGGCGAGAGGGAAGGAGCCAGCCCAGTGGAACGATCACGAAACGCTGGACCGGATCACAGATCAGAATGGCCACGCAAACCGCGAGGATGGCGAAGTATCCGCGGAACTTCAAACTAGACGCCTCTGAGCACGCAGGACGAGGGACGATTCAGACAGACATACGGTGGACAGCGAAGCCTAACCGATCGCGCCAACCAGCATCAAGACGAGACTCCACATGAGCGACATGGACTACACCTACTACGGCTTCCGAAACTGCGTCGGAGCGTTCTTCGAGATGCCCACCTCGGACGCCCGCAAACTGCTGCCGTCCCACCTCGAGCCGATGGAGATGCAACACGAGCGGAGCATCCTCGCGCTCACTTGCTTCGAGTTCACGGAGAGCGAGGTTGGACATTATTTCGAGGTGGTTCTCGCGGTGATCGTGCCCCCGATGGTGGAGCCCGGAAAGCCCCTTCCCAAGGCGGCCTTCTTCCCCTTCTGCGTCGGGACTTCGTCGGAGGCGTCCCGCCTGCACGCGATCGAACGATGGCACCTGCCGCACTACATGTCGGATCTCGACATCACCATGACCGAATCTTCAGACGAGATGGAGGTCACGGTCCGGGAGGGTGACACCCCGGTACTCGAGTTCACGGTCACCAAGCATGAGTACGTGCCGACCAAGAACCTCTACAATGCGTTTACGGTGCAAGACGGCACGGACGGGAAATTCAAGGCGAACATCTACATGGAGGCGCCACACTCGGAGCACGAGGAGGAGAAGGGGTCGCTCACGCTCCATGACCACCCCATGACCGCGGGCCTCACGATCGACGACGTGAATACGTATCCGTTCCGTGAGCAGTGGTACCTGGCAGGGCTTCAGACCTTCGAGCCTCTGCTCGAACTCTGAGCGGTGCCCCGCCACTTCGTCATCTTCAACCCGGCCTCGGGCCGTGGGCGTGGCAAGCGACGCATCGAAGTCTATAGGCGACTTCTCACTGAGCGACTCCCCGATGTCACCTTCGCCGAGTCGACCGAACCAGGTGGCGAGCTGGAACTCGCTGAACGAGCCGCGAACGATGGTTACGATGTCGTTGTGGCGGTGGGCGGCGACGGCACCTGGAGCAACGTGGCCGATCGGCTCATCGCGAGCGGGCGTGATGACGTTTCGCTCGGCATACTGCCCAATGGTACGGGCAACGACTTCGGACGCAGCCTCGGCCTGGATCCTTCGGATGCGGAAGCGGCTGTCCGGACGCTGGCGGCCGGGCACGCGGAGGTCGTCGACATCGGGCTCGTCGAGACGGAGAGCGCGTCCGAACACACTCCTGACCTCTGGGAGAAGCGGCATTTCCTGAACCTGATCGGCTTCGGGTTCGATATCGCGGTGATCGATGCCGCTGCGGGAGCGCGTTTCCTCAAGGGTGAGTTGCTCTACAAGATCACCGCCTTGCAGCAGCTCTTTCGCTTCCCCGGCCTCCAGCTGCAGCTGAAGAGCGCGGATGGTCGAGAGCGCGACGGACAGCACCTCATGCTCACGGTATCAAATGCGCCGTTCTTCGGAGGGGGCTTCCCCATCGCGCCGGATGCCAGCCCGCAGGATGGCAAGCTGCATGCGTGCCAGATCCTCGATGCACCTCCGCTTTCGCGCTTCAAGCTCTTCAGTTTGGCCGAACGCGGACGGCACGTGACCTCGGATCGGGTGGAGGTTCTCGAAGACACCGGCTTCCGCTTGGACTTCCCAACCCCGCCGCGCTTCGAGGTAGACGGCGACGTGCGACGTTCCGCCGGCCGTACGGTGGAGGCGCGTATCCTACCCGCGGCCCTCAAGGTGATCGCGCGGAAGGCAACCTGACAGCCGCCCCCAGCTCCACTCGGCGCGGGTTCTAACCTTGCCGGTTAGCGGTAAAGGGCGCTACTTTGTGGTGCAAAGTACTTGCCCGTATGCGAAGCGAGCCCCATCGTGAATTCATGAATCTCCCGGCAAGAAAACTCGAGCATCCTGACCGAGGACCGGTGGCTCTACACGATCGGGCGATGGACAATCTGCGCTACATCCGTGAAACGATGCAGCGCTCAGCGTCCTTCACCCACGTATCGGGTATCGGTGGTGTGCTCATGGGCATGATCGCGTTGGTCGCGGCCCTGATCGCGGCCGGGGCCGCCAGCCCCACCGCATGGGTAGTCACGTGGCTCGCAACCGCGGTCACTTCGCTGGCAGTCGCGACATTTTTGATGGCGCGAAAGTCCGCCGCCGCCGGAGAGGGTCTGCTGACGGGGCCGGGACGTAAATTCGCCTGGAACGTGACCCCGCCCTTGGCGGTCGGCGCGGTGCTCACCGTCGTATTCATCCGAGTCGGGTTGGTCGAGCAATTGCCGGGCGTCTGGCTGCTCTTGTACGGCACGGGCATCGTAACCGGCGGCTCTTACTCCGTTCGGCCCGTGCCACTCATGGGCGGCGCGTTCATGGGCCTGGGAACCATCGCGTTCTTCGCCCCGGCCGCGTGGGGGAACGTGTTCATGGCCGCGGGCTTCGGGGCGCTGCACATCTTCTTTGGTATTGTGATCTGGAGGAAACATGGCGGCTAGAGAGGGAGCACTGGCCAAGGACGGAACAAGTGCTCGGTCCGCCCCGATGGCGGAAGTGCGCGGACAGCACCCGCGGGCTGAGGCATTGGAGCTGGATAGGCTCATTCACGAACGGGTCCGACTTGGGATCGTAAGCGCTCTCGCGGTAAACGGATCGCTCACGTTCACCGACTTGAAGGAGTTGCTCGGAGCGACCGATGGCAATTTGAGCGCGCACGCTCGTCGCCTCGAGGACGCCGGATACGTGACGTGTGAAAAATCGTTCGAGGGCAGAGTACCGAGGACCGAGTACGAGTTGACCAAGCTTGGTCGTCGCGAGCTCCAGCTCTATCTGGATCACATGGAGGCGATCATCCGTGCGACCCGAGATGCCTGACGATCACGCTAGGACTTCCCCCGTTTTTTTTCGGAGCCAGGCTCTATGACACAGAGTCCTCTTCGTGCGGCTGACCGGCAGCAACCGCATGCGGTTGATCGGCACGGACTGCATGTCGCGATCATCATGGACGGAAACGGGCGCTGGGCGCGGGAGCGCGGACGCCGGCGCGAGTGGGGGCACCGCGAAGGAGCGAAAGCGGTACGCCGCGTGGTGGAGGCATCACCCGACCTCGGCATCGACGTTCTGACGTTGTATGCGTTCTCGTCCGACAACTGGCAGCGCCCCGAGCGGGAAGTGCGGCTGCTCATGAAGCTGTTCCGCCGATACCTGAGGAGTGAGATCGCCGAGCTGAAGGCTGAGGGTGTGCGCCTCCAGGTCATCGGTCGCCGTGATCGCCTTGCGCCGGACCTCGTACGGCTGATCGAGGAGTCGGAGCATACCACCGCAAAGTGCCGCCAACTGTCGCTACGGCTGGCCGTGGACTACTCGAGCCGCGACCTGCTCGTGTCCGTTGTGCGCGAGGTGGCAGCCGGGGCGGACCTCGACCGCGCATCGCTTTCTCTCTTGCTCGGCCAAGCGATGCACACGGAGGAGGCCGCGCCCGATGTCGACCTCCTGATACGAACGGGCGGTGAGAAGCGATTGAGCGACTTTCTGCTATGGGAGTGTGCCTACGCGGAACTCGTATTCACCGATCGCATGTGGCCGGACTTCGACAGGGATGCCCTCGCGCGCGCCGTGGCCGAGTTCTCCAGGCGCAACCGGCGATTCGGGCGCGTGGCCGAGGCTAGCTGAGGCGGCCCTGAGGCGAACTGGCTCGGGGGAGCAGCGAGGGTAGCGCAAAACCCCCTAACACGAAGTCCGACCGTCAGTTACCGACGCCTCAAGCTCCAATAGCCACTGTTTTCACCAGAGGCCGCCACCGTATCCCGCGAGCTTGCCGTCCGCGCCGATCACGCGATGACATGGCACTATGATCGCAAGCGCATTCATACCGTTCGTACTGCCGACAGCACGCACCGCAGCGGGACGCCCGATTCCCTGAGCCAACTGTGCGTAGCTGCGCGTCTGCCCGTATGGAATCTCCGCCAGCGCTCCCCATACGGCTCTCTGAAAGTCCGTACCCGGAGCGAATGTGGGCACGGAGAAGCTCTCGAGCGTGCCCGCGAAGTAGGACGCGACCTCTCGCGCCGCGCGGTCGACGATGGCGTTCCGGTCAGGCACGAAGACGGCGCCAAGACCCTTACGGATCCTCGCGACCTGTGTCGGCAGTGCTCGACGGTCGACAAACTCCATCAAGCAGAGCGCTTCATCAGTAGCCCCCACCAGCATGGGTCCGAGCGGCGTGGTGATTCTGTCCACGCAAACGACGGTCACGCCGTCCAGCTCGGTCGGGGTCGAGCCGAAGTACTGACGAAACGCGGCCTGAAAGCCGGATAGGGAGTCGTAACCCGCATCGAAAGCGGCCCGACTCACGCGGGAGCCGTTCTTCACGTGCCCGAGCGCCGCGCCGAGGCGCCTGGCGCGACCGTAGCCGTGGAACGTCATACCGTGGTGCTGCTTGAACCAACGTCGCACCCGCGTAGGACTCAGGCCGGCTGAACGCACATCCCGGTCGGTCCAGCGGCGGCCCGGGTCGGCCTCGATTCGAGCGAGCAGGGGGCGGAGCCACTCCGGAGCCGTGCCGCTCGGCTCCATGGGCCTGCACCGTTTGCACGGCCGAAAACCTGAAAGCAGTGCCTCATGGGCGGTGCCGAAGAAGCGAAGATGCTCTGGGCGGGGCTTCTTGGCGGAGCACGTGGGCCGGCAGAAGATCGCGGTTGTCTGGACTCCAGTGACGAAAATCCCGTCGTAGGAGGTGTCACGCGCGAGAAAGGCATCGAGCATGACTTGGGCGGTTGGTAACTCGTGAGTAATCATGGCTGAAACTCGGGGACCCATACTCGGACCTCTACCGGAATCTGGACATCGAATTCCAGCAGACTTCCGCAACACGGCACTAGAACGCCCACCAGAGCCGGACCGCGAAGAGGTCGTCATCGGGATCCCCGCCGAACTGCTCTTCGTTTTGATTGTGCATGAACGTGCCGAGCAGCCCTGCGTTGCGGGCCAGGCGGTAGCCGATACCGATTTCATAACGCGCGATGTCGTGGTCCCAATCCGCACGACCACCGGGCCGTGTCGACGCCGCGAGCAAACCGTCGTCGACGCTCCTGAAGTCCAGGAGCCCATACCGAACAGCCAGGGAGAGTCCGGCCAGCACATCGATCT
>Ga0114949_10002675_pt1 | contig 11164 bp, 8 predicted proteins | sample N074metaG_FD_83505 | JGI IMG/M metagenome (GOLD analysis project Ga0114949, IMG submission 83505) | Deep subsurface microbial communities from Kermadec Trench to uncover new lineages of life (NeLLi) - N074 metaG | ecosystem: Environmental > Aquatic > Marine > Ocean trench > Sediment | place... | reverse complement strand
TCTGCGGCGGCTGGCCTGGATCCGTTTCCGGTAAATGGTTGACCGAATTGCTGATCAGAGACCGAGTTCATGACGGCGCGAAAATGGCCGGCACCTCCTATCGGGTACCCTGCAAGCCCGTCGCCCCGGGTGCGGCGGTTGTCGATGACGACATGTGCATCATCGAATCGATGCCCGTGAAATCCCTGATCACGTTTCCTAAATCCGGCGTCGATGTCGCCAGCGGACGCCTCCTGGAGGTCCGCGGCCATGCCTGGGCGGGTGATCTGGCAGTTGCCCGGCTGAGCACATCGATCGATTTCGGCCGGACCTGGCAACCTGCCGAGCTCGCAGCGCCCGCCAATCGCCTCGCCTGGCAACATTGGCGGACCACCATCGAACTGCCACAATCCGGCTACTACGAAGTCTGGGCACGGGCGAGCGACGAATCAGGCAACGCGCAACCCATGCTCGTACCTGGCTGGAACCCAAAAGGCTATCTCAACAACGCCACGCATCGAATTGCACTGCGGGCAAGCTGATCGAAGTGCCGAACTTGCACTGGTTGCCACTTACCCGGCTCGTGTGCGTCACCACAATGCTGACGCTACCGTTTCAGGCATTCAGTGCCACGCCGACAGATTCCGTCTCGGGCCTCATCATGGCCGATGGCTGGGAACTCGTGCGTGCGAATTGCGGTGCATGTCATTCCTACGCGTTGGTGACCTCGCAGCGCGGCGATGAAAAATTCTGGCGCTCGACCATCCGCTGGATGCAGCGAACACAGAATCTGTGGCAAATTCCCGAACCCCAGGAATCCACGATTATCCGCTACCTCGCCACCCACTATAACGAAACTGAGTGGGGTCGCAGGCCGCCCCTTGCCGGCGTCCTGCTACCATCAACCGACTAGTCGCTGGCCAACAGCACCCGGAGCCGGATAGTGCAAGCCCTGGGAGCGGGAGAGGGGGCTTATTCACACGGTGAACGATCAACCGAAAGGAGCGAATTGACCGTCTTCGGGCAAGTTCGCGGATTGAGGGAATCGCGGAGCGATTGGCGTCGTGTGAATAAGCCCCCTCTCCCGCTCCCAGGGCGGAGAACAGCGAGGAAAAAATTCGCAGAAGAACCAGCGAATCTACACCTGAGTTATGATCCGCACCGCCTTCACACGGATAGCCGCATGATCACGTCACATTGCAATAAATATCTTCGGTTCTGGCTGACACTTTTGAGCGTATTGCTTGCACCATTTGCCAGCAGTGCTGAATCCGAAGCCGATATCGACTGGCCGGCCTATGGCGGCGCTCCCGGCGGCGGCAGGTTTACCCAGGCGAAACAGATCCATGCCGAAAACGTTGGCCGACTGCAGATTGCCTGGCAGCATCGCTCCGGCGACTTCCGCGTGGGCGAGGTGTCGCAGACGGAAACCTTCGACGAGGCGATCCTGCGCCGTCCGACCACGTTCATGGTCACCCCGATCGTCGTCAACGACACGCTGTACTACTGCACGCCGTTCAATCGGGTCTTTGCTCTGGATACACAGACCGGCGCGGAAAAATGGATGTTCGACCCGGCCGTGGACATGTCAAAGGAAGGTCTCACCAACTGCCGCGGTGTCAGCAGCTGGCAGGATCCGCAGGGTGGCGACGGAGTCTGCTCGCATCGAATCGTCATGGGTACTCTGGACAGCAGAATCATCGTGCTCGACGGCGCTACCGGCAAACGCTGCCCGGATTTTGCCGGCGGCGGCGACATCAATCTGGCGGAGGGCATCAGCGAGTACCACGAAAGGGAATACGGCGTCTCGAGCCCACCGGCGATCATCGGCAACACGCTCGTTACCGGCGCATTCGTGGCCGACAGTCAACGCAACGACATCCCGGCCGGTGTGGTGCGCGCCTATGATGTGAAGACCGGAGAAATGCGCTGGAGCTGGAACCCGGTGCCACCCGGCACATCCGAATTCGACGAAGACGGCAATTATCGCAGCGGCACCACGAATGTATGGTCGATTATTTCTGTCGACCCGGAACTGAACCTCGTCTACGTGCCGACCGGTAACTCTTCACCCGATTACTACGGCGGCGACCGCAACGGTGACCTCGATCACTATTCGAGCTCCATAGTCGCGCTCAACGGCGATACCGGCGAGGTCGTGTGGCACTTTCAAACCGTGCATCATGATATCTGGGACTACGATATTCCTGCGCAGCCCGTGCTGGTCGATCTCACCATCAACGGTGTCGAGGAACGCGCGCTCGTGCAGGTCACCAAGATGGGCATGACGTTCGTTCTGGATCGAGTCACCGGCAAGCCGCTGCATCCGGTCGAAGAACGACCCGTGCCGCAGGAAGGCGCGGTGCCTGGCGAGTATCTGAGTCCGACGCAGCCATTTCCCGTAAAACCCGACCCTCTGCATCAACTCGGCATGACTCCGGAAGATGCCTGGGGGTTTACGTTCTGGGACGAGGGACGCTGTGAAGAGAAGCTCGAAGAAATGCACACCGGACCGATCTATACACCGCCCAGTCTCGCCGGTACCGTCTACTTCCCGTCTGCCCTCGGCGGCAACAACTGGGACACTCCCGCCGTGGATCCGGACCGTCAGATCATGGTCGCCAGCACCAAACACATGCCGATCTCAGTCAAGCTCATCCCGCGCGACGAGTGTCCGGACAACGCCTGGCAACAGATCGGCTCACCCTATTGCGTGCTGATTGAGGCCGTCGTCTCACCGTTGGGTGCGCCCTGCAGCGCCCCCCCTTACAGCACGTTGGCCGGCGTCGATCTCAAATCCGGCGACATTCTCTGGCAGATTCCGCTGGGCACCCTCGAAGAGATGGCGCCCTGGCCGTTTTCATTGATGAAGGGCGGCGTGAGCATGGGCGGCGCCATGGTGACTCGTTCGGGACTCACCTTTATCGGCGGCACGAGCGATCGCTACTTCCGCGCATTCGACACCGAGACCGGTGAAGAGCTGTGGCTCGACAAACTGCCGACCACGGCAAACTCGGTGCCGATGAGCTATTCATCCGGCGGCAAGCAGTTCATTGTCATTGCCGCGGGTGGCCACTGGATCAGCGACGCCCCGGCTGCCGACTACCTGATTGCCTACGCGCTGGAGGAATGATCTACAGCTAGTGCGCGAAGGATGACCTGGCTCGCAACAACGCGACGGTCGGCAGCAGAAATACCGCCGCGGCGACCAGGCCCGACACCAATCCACCACCACGCGGGTCGAGCATATTCCACACCAGCATGCCGACGCTCACCTGGGCAACGTACACCGCAGCCCACGGCCACATCCAGGATCGCATCCGCCAGAAGCCATAGGCGAGGCCACCATAGATGAACCAGTGCAGCGGCGCTGTGAGTTTAGCCGCCCAGCCGTGCAACGTAATCCCGAACCAGACTTCTTCATCCGCGGCGACGGGTTTCCAGAAAATATCAAACGGCATGTAAATCAGGGTCATGTAGAGACAGAATGCCATGATGAGATTCATCCACCAGGGCCGCAGGTGCCATTGGATTTTTATCCCGTCGACGATTCCGCTTCCCAGATCAGTTGCCATAGCGCAGTTCCAACCTCGCGACGCACTTGTGCCAGAACTGAGCAGAATATCCGACTATGGCCAATCCACAAGGATCGGCTTGCGGAGTATGCAGCTTCGAACAACCATACCGAGTAAGACACAGAAGCGGACGTGCATGGGTTGGCGGCGTTAAGCTTTGTCTTCGAACACCGGATGCTGGGGAGAATTTGAGGCAAGCCTTAAGTCTGGTCTATCGCTGTGCCCCGAAACTAGGGTGATTGGTGTGAATGATCAGATTCACATCCCCGAAGGATATCTCTCCTTCGATCTGCCGTTCGCCGACCAGAAGGCGTTTCTGGCGGCCAGTGGTACCCGCCGGATGCCCGACTACCCCACGGCTAAGGAGCTCTTCTTCTTTCTGGATTTCCCTGAAGGTGATGTCGGGAGCTTGACTGCACCGTCGACGCTCCGCGGGCGAAGCTGCCAACGCATCGATTAGACGCTATAGTATGCTGGAGCTGACAAGCCGATCAGGGTAATCCCCAATGACAGTCCTATGACAGACAGAACGCTACGAGTATCGCTTCTTTTGACGCTGCTGAGCGCCGGTTTCAGCGTCGCCGACACAGGTCCAGCAACTCACGAACGAATCGGTGATTTCGCCCTGATAGACCAGGAAGGCGTGTTCCATCAGATCACCCGCTACGGTCACAAAGACGCTCTGGTGCTCATCAGCCAGGCTAACGGCTGCCCCGTGATTCCCAGCCAGCTCCCGGCCCTGACGACATTGCGGCAGAAATGGGAGCCGCAGAATGTCGCCTTTCTGATGATAAATTCAACAGGCCGCGACAGCCGGGAAGAACTTCGGGCGGAGGCGGCCACCTACGATCTCGATTACCCGATTCTCATCGACGATACACAACTGGTCGCCGAGGCTCTCGGGATAAATCGGGTTGGCGAACTGATCGTACTCGAACCGAAGACGCTGAAGCTGATATTCAAAGGACCGCTCGATGAGCGCAGCCGGCGGCGTGACGATCCACCCAAGCCGACTCCGCTCGCGGACGCACTCACGCGAATTATCGCTGCGCAAACGGCAACGATGGACACCGTGGTGATCGACACCACCGCCGATGTGGAAATTGGCTGTGAGCAGTCCTTCGGCAAAGTCGCACTACGCGCAGGCAACCCGCCCGACTACGCTCGCGATGTGGCGCCGATACTGCGGGAGAATTGCGTGCACTGTCACCGCGAGGGTGGCATCGGTCCGTTCGCAATGAACAGTTATCACATGGTCCGGGGCTGGTCTCACATGATGCGCGAGGTGTTGATGACGCGGCGAATGCCACCCGCTCAGGTCGACCCGCACATTGGCGAGTTCAGCAACGCACGCCACCTCAGTGATGCTGACCTGCAAACACTCGTCCACTGGATCGATCAGGGCGCACCCCGCGGTAACGGCGGCGACCCGCTACTGGTGGATGCACGCTTTGTCGCAGATCCAGGCTGGCAGCTCGGCGAGCCGGACTACATCGTCAACATCCCGCTACAGAATATCCCGGCGACCGGTGTGCTCGACTATCGCAACGTAATCGTCGACCTGCCATTCAAGACTGACAAATGGATCAGGGCTGTACATTTTCGGCCAAGCAACCTGAAGGTGATGCACCATCTGCTGTCTTACGTCATCCCGCCGGATTACGACCGGAGTGCGGATGGCACAGCCCGCTCCCAGCGGCGTTTTCTCGAAGGCTATGCACCTGGAAAATTCGACGCGATGAGCTTTCCGGAGAATTCCGGCGTCTACGTACCCCAGGGTCACAATCTCCGGGTGCAGTTGCACTACACCACCTACGGCAAAGAGACCGTGGACAACACCCGCATCGGCCTGTATTTCCACGACACTCCGCCAGACTACGAGTTTCACAACAAGTCCGTTGTTCAGGGAAACCTGGCCATTCCGCCGGGCGCGATTGAATACAAAGCCCAGCAGCAGTTCGTGTTCGAAAAAGACATCGTGCTCTACGGCTTGCGGCCACACATGCACTATCGCGGCAAGCATTTCAAATTCAAGGTGATCTATCCGGACAACACTTCCGAAGAGCTGCTGTCTGTGCCGAACTACAATTTCAACTGGCAGCCGACTTATCTTCTGCGCGAGCCGAAGAATTTGCCGGCCGGATCTCGAGTGGTCGTCTCCGGCGCGTTCGATAATTCTGAATTCAATCCCGGCAATCCCGATCCCAGCAAGGAAATCACCTGGGGTGCGCAGAGTTGGGATGAAATGTTCATCGGGTACTTCGCCTATCACTTCGCCGCCAAGAGCGAGACACGCTACCGTCACTAAGGAAGCACTCCAATGAGCGATGACAGTTGGCAGGTCTTCGATGTCGCTGCAATCCGATCTGAGCTCTCGGGGCGCAGCGTCGAATACAAGGAGTTTCTGCGGGTTCCGTCGCTGTCCTGCGGCATCTACCAGCTGCCGGCAGGTTCCGAAGACATGCAGAGCCCGCATGACGAAGATGAGGTTTACTACGTCGTGGCGGGTAAGGCCCGCATGATCCTGGGCGATGAGATTAAAGAAGTCGGGCCCGGCACAATCCTTTATATCAAAGCGGCAGAATCGCATTCCTTCTTCGAGATCGAAGAAGACATGACCTTACTGGTGTTTTTCGCGGCTGCGATCTGACTTGCAACAGCTGAACGAGACACCGGATCACTCGCTGGAGATGTCGATCTCCTTGTCGGTGATGAACTCGAGCAATGCTGGCTCCCCTGCCTGAGTCGCCTCGATTCCGCGCTGCAATGCTGCACCAATCTCAGCCGGATCGGTCACGCGTTCGCCGTAGCCACCGAATGCCTTTGCCATATCTGCGTAGTTTCCGGAGATATCCGTCGAGCGGTATTTCTCGGTTGCCACCTGCATGATCGGCAACTCGATCGCCATAGAGAAGTTGTTCAAGAGTATTGAAAGTATCGGAATGCGTTCTCTGACCGCCGTTTCGAAGTCCATTCCGGTAAAACCGATCGCCGCATCACCCCAGACATTGATACAAAGCTTGTCAGGCTGAGCGAGCTTCGCCCCCATGGCAAGACCGAGCCCGTAACCGAGCTGCGTGGTTTTACCCCAGCCGATATAGGACAGCGGCGTCGTGCTCGACCAGAACGGCGAAAGCTGATCACGCGGGCTGCCGGCATCATGGGTGATGATCGTGTTGTCTTTGTCTACTGCGCTTTGCAGTTCCCACAAAACCCGATAGGGATTGAGTGGCGTTGAGTCACTTGTCAATTTAGGCAGCCACTCTGCCATCCAGGTTTCTTTGATATCGGCGATTCTGGCCCCTACATTCTTGCGTTCATCCGATTTTGCTCGACTGTGGCCGGACATGGCATCCGTCAGCCCCTGCAGCGCGAGCTTTGCGTCTCCGATCAGGGCATGTTGCGCCGGGATATCTTTGTTGAGATCCAGCGGATCCAGTGTGGCATGAATAATCGTTTTGCCTCGCGGCATGCGCACGCCAAATCCGGTCAACGCGAAACTGCAACCCACCCCTAGTATGACATCTGCATCGTCGAGAAATGTGCGCACAGTTCGGGGAATGGCCCGCCCGCCACTGCCCAGCGACAGCGGGTGCGTCTCGTCAAACGCACTCTTTCCTTCGAGGCTCGTGGTCACCGGGATGTTCCAAGTCTCCGCAAGCGTTTTCAGTTCATCCCAGGCTTGTGCATAGTGCACGCCCTGACCGGCATAAATCACCGGGTTTTCGGCTGCGGCGAGCACCGCCGCTGCCGCTTCGACGTCTGCCGGATCGGGTGCGCTGCGCGCCGTATACGACGGCTCGTGTTGCCAACCCTCGGGCACATCTTCGCCGAACACGTCCACAGGCAATTCGACCAGCACCGGTCCGGGACGGCCGTTGCGCAACTGAAAAAACGCCCGCCGCATCACTTCAGGCAGCGCTTTGCCCATCGTCAGGGGTTCGGCCCACTTGGTGATATGCTGCATGTTCAGCGTCGAATTGAAATTTGGGAAGTAGTGAGCAAGTCGCCGCGGATAGCCCGCAGGCAGAACGAGGATGGGTGATGATTCCGCGTAAGCCTGGGCCACCCCGCCGAACGCGTTTTCCGCGCCGGGGCCATGCTGCATTGCAAAGACGCCGATCTTCTGCCCGGACGACACTCGGGAGTATGCGTCGGCCATGTGCAGACCCACGCGTTCCTGCCGGACGATGACCGTTCGGATGTCGGCAACGGCGCAGGATTCGATAATAGGATTCACCGGATAGGCGAACAGGATCTCTACACCCTCACGCTTGAGTGCGTGGGCAATTCCGTCGGCAACCTTCACTGTACTTCCCCCAGATTAGCGTTTGTATCTTTTTACGCGGTCAAAACCATGTGGTGGAGCCTATGTGATCAAAATCGTGGTCAAAATCAGGCGGTCGCGACGAACTGATCCGACATTGCTGCTGCGATGAAGTTTTCCTTCAGTTGGCTGTCATTTTGTATGTCAGCGTTCACCGCATCCAGGCCGTTTTCCAGCACGTAGGCGTAGCTGCGCTGAAACGCTGAAATCTTCGTTTGCAGCAGCTTTTCATCGTAGTGCTCGTTGAAAGCTTTCTGTCGGCCACTGCCACCCACCCAGCCGCCAGCGAGGTAACGAACCGCCTTCATGCCGATCAGCCCGATACCGGATTCGCGCGCGCGATCCAGCAGCGGACGCAGTTCAGTCAGTTTTGGCGTTCCGGGTAGCAGTTTTTTGCTGTTCCAGTCATACCAGCCGCCTGGGGTGATGGCAATCATTGCCAGGTCGTACCAGCCGGTTTCAATCGCTGTTTCGAGCACAGCCTGGGCATTTTGATGAGTGCTCAGTCCAAAAAATCGCGCTTTGCCAGCTTGCTTCGCCGCCAGAAAGGCGTTGTACATCTCCTCACTCGCAACGACCTTCGTGTTGCTGGTGCCCATCAGATAGTAGGCGTCAACCTGTTCAGTACCCAGTTCGCTCAAGCTTTCATCGAGATATTCCAGCCACCCCGCGGCCGCCTTTCTGGCTTCGCCGACGCTGAAATCGTCCTCCGGTTGTATATCCCGTTGCGGAATGAAGGATTTGGAGATGAGGAAAATCTGCTCACGGTGGGTCTTGAGAAAACCCTTCATGTTTCTTTCGGCCATGTCGTAGTAGCGGCTCGTGCCCACGTCGAAGACGTTGATACCCGCGTCGAATGCCATGTTCAACCGGCGTTCATTGGCCGTACGCATGAACGCGGCACCGCAGCCGTAAATCAGGCGACTGGCCTCGAAGCCGGTGCGACCCAGAGTGCGGTAACGCATTTCCGGCCACGGCAACGCGACCGATTCCTTCGCGTCAAACACCGCAGCGCGCAGGTCGCCCGATTTCATGAACGTCTGAGTGCCAATGCCCACTGCAGCCACGTATTTAAAGAACTGTCGGCGATTGGGGCCGGCATCTGCCGACGCTGTTATTGCGTCTGGTGTTGTGGCTGGCGTTACCGCTGCTGTCGCGACTGGGCGAGACGTGGGCATAGGATCCTCCGGGTCTGATTCACGGGTGCAGCAGATTCTACTCCTTTCGATGGCGCTCAAACCAGGCCGGGATAGGGTCCACTTGGCGATGAAGTGCGAGGGATTCGCGGCAATGCCGTGTGATGCTTCGGCCACACGAAGCATGACGCCGTCCACGCGCGCGAGTTTCAGCGCCTGGTATCGTAGATGCTGGTCGGGTGGAACCCCCGCTTGCGACCACCTGATTGCGTACGCCCTACCCCAGAGCAATCTTGACACGCCTTATACAGGGTGATTCCATCGATCCACTCAAGGGAGAAAAAAATGAGCCAGGTACGCAACCTGTATAGCAGAGCGTTGATTATCTTGTTTGCACTGCTGGGCGCAACGGGACACGCAGCCGAGATTCCACGAGGCGCCGACGGTAAGCCGGACCTCAACGGAACCTGGCAGGTCATGAACCGGGCTAACTACGATCTGCAGATCCACGCCGCCAGGCCCGCGATGGCCTTGCGCGACGGACCATTCGGCCCCGTACCGGCAAAAGAGGTCGTCGCTCTGGGTGCCGTAGGCGCCGTACCTGCCGGCCTGGGCGTCGTCGAAGGCAATGAGATTCCCTATCAGCAATGGGCGCTTGCGCAGAAACTCGACAACCAGAAGAACTGGCTGACGAAAGATCCCGAGGTCAAGTGCTATTTGCCCGGCATCCCGCGGGCGAACTACATGCCCTACCCCTTTCAGATTTTTCACAGTGAAAGTGCCGTCTTTTTCGCCTACGAATACGCCGGCGCTGTCCGCAACATCTACCTTGAGGACCCGGGTCCGGCGCCGATCGACTCCTGGATGGGACAGTCGTGGGGCCGCTGGGAAGGTGACACGTTCGTGATCGAGACCACCGGCTTCAACGACCAAACCTGGTTTGATCGTTCAGGAAATTTCCATTCCGATGCGTTGCGCGTTGTAGAACGCTTCACTCCAACAAGCGAACACACCATGGATTACGAAGCTGTACTGGAAGACGCCAACGTTTTTACTGCGCCATGGAAGATCAGCATGGTGTTGTACAAGAGAATTGGCAACGATGCACAACTGCAGCAATTTAAATGTGTGGAGTTCGTCGAAGAACTTCTCTACGGGCACCTGCGCAAAGAGCCGCTCGCCTGAAGAACTGCCTTCACGGTCTGTACTGATGAAAGACTAGACAAACTGATCTGCGGGAGAAAAACCATGAAGATTCGGCCACGCTGCTTCCTGTTCTGCCTGACTGTGCTGATATCGGGTGTTCCCGCCGCCGATGAGCAGATACCCAGATTGTCATCCGGCGAACCCGACCTTCAGGGAATATGGACCAATGCCACAGTCACCATGTTGGAGCGTCCCAAGCAGGTTGAAAAATCCGTACTTACACCGCAGGAAGCAGCATTGTATGAACGCCTGGCGGAACAACAGTTCAGCGATGAAGGCATCAATGCGCCACCACCCAGCGATGATCCCACTGACGGAGCAGCGGCGATTGCCGGCGGCGTGGGTGCTTACAACGCTTTCTGGATCGACCCGGGTACCAAGCTTGCAGTCGTCAATGGCGAAATCCGTACCGCGCTGATCGTAGAACCGGCCGATGGCAAGCTGCCGATCCGGCCGGAGTCAGTGGTGAAGATCGGTCAGTTCATCCACGGCGTCACCCATGCCTTTGACGGACCCGAACAGCGTCCAACGGGTGAACGCTGCATCGTCGGTTTCGGTTCGACCGGCGGTCCACCGATGCTCCCGGTGCTCTATAACAACCACTACCAGATCGTGCAGACGCCTGAACACATTATGATTCTGGTGGAAATGAATCATGATGCACGCATCATCCGCATGAATGGCAAGCATCTGCCCGATGCCATCCGTCCGTGGCTCGGCGATTCGATTGGTCATTGGGATGGCAACACGTTGGTGGTGGAAACGAAAAATTTCCCTCCCGGGCAGAGCTTCCGTGAAGCAGTGAAACACTTGCTGTACTTTACCGAAGATCTCGTCGTTACCGAACGCTTCACCAGAACCAGTGCGCACGAAATACTCTACGAGTTCACGGTCGATGATCCCGGTGCGTTCACTCAGCCCTGGAGCGGAGAAATTCCTCT
>Ga0114949_10002674_pt1 | contig 11165 bp, 11 predicted proteins | sample N074metaG_FD_83505 | JGI IMG/M metagenome (GOLD analysis project Ga0114949, IMG submission 83505) | Deep subsurface microbial communities from Kermadec Trench to uncover new lineages of life (NeLLi) - N074 metaG | ecosystem: Environmental > Aquatic > Marine > Ocean trench > Sediment | place... | reverse complement strand
GTTCCGGGCGAACTGCCAAGATCTGTAAAATCAGCACTTCTGAAATCATCAAGTATCATTGTGTGGCCCCCGTGTCATCGGCGACGTCGAAGCCATCCTCTTCATCAGCCGTTTTGGTCGGACGAAGCTTCACCGCAATACTAAATTCGTACGGCTCGGTTGGGCTGGCTGCTTTGCTGGCGCTGCGAACGAAATTCAGTTGGGGATTTAAAAACAGATCATTGCGATCCAATTCCTGCAAATAGGCCGATACTCTTGCATTGGACTGACTGCTTCCGGTCAATGACAGATTCATTCCCTGTTGTTTAACTTCTCCAAGTGTTACACCCACTGGAATAGACTTGGCCAGTTTATCGAGTAATTCAACTGTCATTGAGCGACTGGCTTGTAATTCTTCGATCACCTGCTTACGTGAAATCAGACGCGCACGGGTGCGTTCAAGCTCGTCAATTCTCTTGATTCGCGATTCAAGTTTACCAATCTCACTGCTGACCAACTCATTTCTGTATTGCTGATGTCGAATCTTCTGATCGAAAAACATACCGACCATAAAGACCAACACCACGCCCAGGATGGCAGTCAACATCAATGACATGATGAACTGCTTCTGCCGTTCGCGGCGTAGTTCCTCCCTCCAGGGGAGTAGATTAATTCTGGCCATCAGTCAAACCCTCGCAGAGCCAGCCCTGTGGCGATCATCATCTTGGTGGCATTACGCTTCAACGCGCTAATTGCTACGTTCTCCGCAATATCCATGCCAGTAATCGGATCGGCGATCCGGGTTGTCATGCCCAGTTCCTGCTGCACCATCGGTGCCAGACCCTTCAGCGAAGCTACGCCACCCGACAAATATATCGTGCTGACATTAGAGTACTCATTGCTGGAGGCAAAAAACTGCAGTGCACGGCTGATCTGATGAACGATATTCAGCTGGAAGGGTTCCAATACCTCTTCTTCGAAATCTTCCGGGGCTTCTTCATTGCGTTCAAAGAAGCTGGCCTGCTCAATTGTCATGTCATACCGACGCATGGTTTCTTCCAACAACTGATGACCACCGAAAGGATGATCACGGGTATATATGACCCGACCACCCTTGATCACCAGTAATGTGGTTCCGTCGTAACCTATGTCAAAAAAACTGACTGCTTCGCTGCGACTGACGCCATCACGTTTACGAATCAATTCAAATGCATTGGCTATCGCAAACGCCTCAACATCAACGACTTTCGCTTTCAATCCTGCTGAATCAATGGCGTCCTGGCGACTTTCAACATTCTCGCTTTTGCTTGCTGCCAGCAGGATATCCACTAAATCCTTATTACGCGGCGACGGGCCCAGGACTTCGAAATCCAGGCTGACTTCATCAAGCGGGTAAGGGACGTACTGATTAGCTTCGATCTGCACCTGGCTTTCAATATCAGCTTCGGCGAGATTTGCTGGCAAACTGATCGTCTTGGTAAATACGGCTGAACCGGAAACGGCAATCGCACAGAACTTGGCACGTGTGCCGGAAGCCTTGACTGCTCTTGCTATGGCTTCCGAAATCGCTTCAACGTCCTGTACGGTCTTATCTACCACCATGCCCTCACTAAGAGGTTCAATAGCAAAGTGGTCAATCCGATAACCGGACCCATGGCTGGACAGTTGCACCAAACGTACACTTGTCGAACCTATATCCAGCCCTATCACTGGTTCTGATTTTTTTCCAAACAGTTTCAAAATACCCCATTCCTTTGTTGTGCCAATGGTTTAGTGAAACTTCTTCTAGCTGTTTTTAACTTCTTACAAGCGTTTTTAACAGAATTCTCTGCAATACACAAATACCATTTGGTATCGGTGTGCCGAAACGATGACATCGTCACTGGATTCATGCTTGTAAAAAGCAGGTGGGAAACTAACGGTAAGTTGCGTGGTCAACACTCGACAAATACCGGTTACTTCCCTGTCCGATGCGGTGTATCTTATTCTGCTCCTTTCGCCGCTATCCGGCAAAGGAATAATCAACTAAAATTCCATTTTCTGTGCGCAAGCATAACAGGATAATCACGTGAAGAAAGTGTTTCGTTTAACTTTTCGCTTTTTGGTGGTCTCGTTCGTGTTGGGCCTGACAACCGTGATAATCACCTATCTTGTTGTTGCAAAAGACCTTCCTGATGTTGAAACACTACGTGATGTACAGTTGCAGGTACCCCTGCGTGTTTACACCAAAGATGCCAAACTTATCAGTGTTTTCGGGGAGAAACGTCGAATTCCGGTGAAAATACATGAAATGCCGGATGACTTGAAGAATGCATTTATCGCGGGTGAGGACAAACGATTTTATGCGCATCCGGGGATTGATTACCAGGGTATTACACGGGCAGTGTGGACCCTGGCAACCACCGGTGAGAAGTCGATTGGCGGCAGTACCATTACACAAATTCTGGCACGCAATTATTTCCTTACGCTGGACAAGACTTTTACCAGAAAAATCCGGGAAATATTTCTCGCACTTAAAATTGAGCGGCAATTCTCCAAAGATGAAATCCTCGAGTTATTCCTGAACAAGATTCTGCTCGGGCACCGGGCCTATGGCGTGGGTGCCGCCGCCGATGTGTATTACGGCAAATCCGTTGATCAACTGACCTTGGCCCAATGCGCCATGATCGCCTCCCTGCCGAAGGCGCCTTCACGGATAAACCCGATCACCTCGCCGGCACGGGCCATGAGTCGCCGGGACTATGTGCTTGGACGGATGTTTGAGCTTGGCTACATCGGTGAAGCTGAATACCGGCAGGCGAAAAAAGAGAAGAACAACGCGTTTTACCACGGTGCCACCACGCAAGTATCTGCGCCCTACCTGGCCGAGATGGTACGTAAGGATATGCTGGCACGTTTCGGGCAGGCCGCCTACACAGATGGCTACGAGGTCTATACAACCATCAACTCCCGCTTGCAGTCGGCCGCTAACCTGGCGGTCAGTAACGGCCTCGAGGCCTACGATCGCCGCCATGGCTATCGGGGTGCAGAAGCGCGCATCAGCATCGGCAGCAATGACACAACGGCTGATTGGAATGAAGTATTGCGACCCTACAAGCCGGTTGCCGGCATGATTCCGGGATTGGTAATCGAAGTCGATGAGGATATCGCACTGGTTTACCAGGCCGATGGTCAGACCATTGCCCTGTCGCTGTCAGATGTGAATTGGGCAAGAAAGTTTATTTCCCGCGACCGGATTGGCTTTGAGCCAACAACGATCATGGACGTACTGCAACCCGGCGACATTATCCGCACCCACATCAATGACGAAGGCCAGCGACAGTTGGCACAACTACCTGAAACCGAAGCCCTTTTGATTTCATTAAACCCAGCGGATGGAAGTATCATTGCCCTGGTCGGGGGTTATGATTATGCGCGCAGTAAATTTAACCGGGTCACACAAAGCCGGCGCCAACCCGGCTCAAGCTTTAAACCATTTATCTATTCCGCCGCACTGGAAAAAGGCAAAACAACTGCCAGTGTCGTCAACGACGCACCGATTGTCTTTACCGATGCAAAATTGGAAAGAGACTGGAAACCACAGAACTACAGTGAAAAATTTTTTGGTCCCACCCGTCTCCGTGAAGCCATGGTCAATTCAAGAAACCTGGTTTCAATCAGGCTGCTAAGGGATATCGGCATCCCGTACGCCAATGATTACATTAGTCAATTTGGTTTTAGTCCTGCTGAATTGCCCAACAACCTGTCAATGGCCCTCGGTAGTGCGTCACTCAGGCCGCTCAGTATCGCCCGGGGATATTCGGTATTTGCCAATGGTGGCTACTTGATCGACCCCTATTTTATCGAACGAGTGGTCGATGCAAAGGGCACCATCGTGATTGTTGCCAGTCCCCGCGTCGTTTGTCAGGATTGTGTGCTGGAGGAGGTTAGCAACCATGAACCCGTGGTCTCTGAACTGACCAAACCCAGTTTCAGGCCACTGCAACTGGAAAGTGATGCAAACCTTGAAGTTATCGAACAGGAAGCCATTGAGGTACGTGACGCCGTTGCAAGATCATTACCGGCGCCGCGGGTCATCAGCGAACAAAATGCCTTCCTGATACGATCCATGATGATGGATGTAGTACGCCGAGGTACTGGAAAAAAGGCCATGTCACTGGGCCGTAATGACCTGGCTGGAAAAACCGGCACCACCAATGAGCAGCGCGACGCCTGGTTTTCCGGTTACAACAGTGAGTTGGTAACTTCCGTGTGGGTCGGATTTGACAGCCACGAACCGCTGGGGAGATTTGAGGTGGGCGGAAAAGCTGCGTTGCCGATCTGGATAGATTACATGCGTGTGGCACTGCGGGATGTGCCAGATCAAGTACGGGAAATACCCGAGGGAATCACCCAGGCACGTATTGATCCGGGCTCCGGATTGCTCGCAAGACTTGAAAACACCACCGCAGTTATGGAAGTATTCGAGGCAGGAAGTCTTCCACCCATGGAAGATCCAGTTGCAGGAGACTATTCTGATGTCAACACGGAAGATGATCCATACGACGGCTTTTGACAGACTTTCGACCCGCAATAACAGAAAACTTAAGCAGACACGCCGTGAGATAGCAGCCGAAGCTGCCCGCATCATGGCCACCCAGGCACAGAATAACTTTCGCCTTGCCAAGCAAAAAGCCGCTGAAAGCCTGGGTATACGTACCCGCGTCGCCCTGCCCAGCAATGTCGAAGTTGAAGCAGCCTTACGTGAGTACCAGGGATTCTACGGTGGCACACAACACCTTAACCACATCCAGAAATTAAGGGAAATAGCGACACGTGTGATGCGGGGGACACCACGGTCGAACTGGTATTATTCAATCATGTGGACTTACGCCAGGCACGGCACCGTTAAGCCCGGTTGACGGTCGTCCGCAAAAGCGCGCACCTTTGGCCGAGGTGGAATGCCTGCTGGCAGGTGTATAGACCGCATATTCCATCAGTATTCCGGATGATGGTACAGGACAGGTGCGACTGAACGCAGGGCTGGACTGAGACCAATAGCCGTAGCTATTGGTCGAGGGAAGCTCAAGTTCAGGTGCACATGAACAAGCCAGCGCCTGGATTCTGATGGAATATGCGGTTTAGGCTACCTGTTAGCGGGACTTCACCGGCAGGTATTGCCGTTCACCGGGTCCGTTGTACACCTGTCTCGGACGCCCGATCGGTGTCGGCGTAGCTTCCTGCTCCAGCCACTGGGAAACCCAGCCAACGGTTCGCGCAATGGCAAACATGACGGTGAACATGCTTCTCGGAATACCCAGCGCCTTATAAATAATCCCGGAGTAAAAATCGACATTCGGATACAGTTTCTTACTGACGAAGTAGTCATCCTCAAGCGCAATTCCTTCCAGCTCCATGGCCAGATCCATCAATGGATCACTGGTACCCAATTCTTCTAATACTTCATAGGCTGCCACGCGGATAATGGATGCCCGCGGATCATAATTTTTGTACACACGGTGACCGAAACCCATCAGGCGGAACGGGTCGTTGCGATCCTTTGCACGGTCGATAAACTGCCCTACACGTGAAACATCTCCGATTTCGTCCAACATCTTCAACACCGCTTCATTGGCACCGCCGTGCGCGGGCCCCCACAAGGCGGAGATACCGGCAGCAACACAGGCATACGGGTTTGCACCCGTCGAGGCTACCAGCCTGACGGTTGATGTACTGGCATTTTGTTCATGATCTGCATGCAGTATGAATAACAAATCAAGGGCTTTGGCGGCAACCGGGTTGATTTCATAGGGTTCAGAAGGCACCGAAAACATCATGTGCAGGAATCGTTCGGTGAAACCCAATGAGTTCTTTGGATAAGCCGTTGGCCAACCCATATGATGCCGGTAACAGGCGGCAGCAATGGTCGGCATTTTTGCGATCATGCGTCGCGCTGCAAGCATCCGGTGCTCCGGGTTGTCCATGTCCATTTTGTCGTGGTAGAAGGCAGACAGCGAACCCACCACACCCGCCATCATCGCCATCGGGTGGGCATCATAGTGAAAGCCGGATATGAAGGTATTCAGCTTTTCGTGAATCATCGTGTGGTAGGTGATGTCGTGGTTGAATTGTTCCAGTTCTTTCGCAGCGGGAAGATCACCCGTCAGCAACAGATACGCCACTTCCAGAAAATTGCTGTTCTCCGCCAATTGTTCAATGGGGTAACCACGGTAGCGCAAGATACCTTTGCCGCCGTCGATAAACGTGATGCTACTGGTGCAACTGGCGGTGGCCGTAAAACCCGGGTCATAAGTAAAATAGCCGAGGCTCGAAGGCAGGGACTTGATCACCAGTGTGGGCTCGCCTTCGGTACCCCGGATTACCGGTAACTCCAGGCTTTTTCCGGTGCTTTCGTCTGTAATAATCACACGAGGGTTGGACACGGTGAACTCCCTTCTAAAAATTCATTTGGTTTAGTGCGTTTTTGGCCGGCTATTGTCTCACATTCCTCAAACTTTATTCCACAGCGCGGACGACAAAAAGCCCGGACCGACATGACCGATCCAGGCTTTTCTATAAAATTCAGGCTTACTTTTTGTAACGGCGTTTAAAGCGGTCTACACGACCACCAGAGTCCATCAACTTGTGCTTGCCGGTATAAAACGGGTGTGACTCACTTGAGACTTCCACTTTTATCAATGGATACTCATTGCCATCTTCCCATTTGATGGTTTCTTTGCTAGATACCGTGGAGCGGGTCAGGATTGCAAAATCAGAAGACAAATCCTTAAAAACCACTTCGCGATATTTTGGGTGAATGTCAGCTTTCATTACATTTCCGGTATACGTTTGGTCTAAAGAGCCGGCAATTTTAACCAAGCTTCCAGTGTAGTGTCAACCCTGTAACGCAAGCAATTCTCACGGTAGAAATATCTGCTGCAGATCGTTTACGAATTTCCAGCCCAGGCTGCTTGGTTTAAGCCGCTTACCGGCCATTTCCAACAGGCCCTTATCCATCGCTGCCTGCACACGAGATTCGACTGTTTGCCACTGCAGGCCAGTACGCGGGCTGAAATCATCAATATACACACCCTGCTTCAACCTCAATTGGTTGAGAAAAAACTCAAAAACGCGCTCGTCATCGGTCACTTCATGCTTCTCAGCCACCCAGTCGTTGTTTTCCAGTCCTTTCAGGTAGCGTTTAGGATGCCGGTGTTTGACGTAGCGTTGTACCAGGTTATCTGCCGGCAAGCTTATTTTTCCGTGTGCCCCGGCCCCCACAGCCAGGAAATCGCCATAGCGCCAGTAGTTCATATTGTGCCGGCTTTGCCGACCGGTTTGTGCAAAAGCAGAGATTTCATATTGTCTGTAACCCGCTTCTTCGAGCATATCCACACCAATCTGCTGCATATCCCAGGCCAGGTCTTCGGCCGGCAGGGCTGGCGGATTTGCAGCAAAGGCCGTATTGGGTTCAATCGTTAGCTGGTAAAAGGAAATATGTGCCGGTCTGGCCTGGATTGCCTGTTCGACATCACGTCTGGACTGGGATGGAGTTTGCCCGGGCAAGGCATACATCAAATCGATGTTGAAATTCTTCATTCCGGCGTCGGCCAAGGCCTGCAGGGCACGATCAACTTCATCCCTGCCATGAATTCGGCCGATCCCTTTTAAGCGTTCATCAGAAAAACTTTGCACACCCAACGAGACCCGGTTGATACCCGCTTGTGCATAGGCGCTGAAACTGTCGTACTCCACCGTTCCCGGGTTGGCCTCCAGCGTAACCTCCACATCCGGCCTCAAATCCAGTCGCGCCCGCACCGCGGACAGGAAATCGTCGATATGGCTGGCTGAAAACAAACTGGGCGTGCCACCGCCAAAATAGACGCTGCCCACCGGGCGGCCCCAGACCTGTGGCAAATCCGACTCAAGATCAGCAATCAGGGCCTGGATATATTCATCTGCGGGCAAACTGGATGGGGCAGTATGAGAATTGAAATCACAATAGGGACATTTGCGCACACACCAGGGCATATGCACGTACAGACTTAATGGTGGCAGCTTTAGCAATTGATGTCCTGGTCATGCAGCTGTTTCACCAGCTTTCTCAAGGCCTGGCCACGATGGCTGAATTGCTGTTTCTGTGTATCAGCCAGCTCAGCCGCTGAACAGTTCAAGCCATCGACACCGAATACCGGGTCATAACCAAAACCACCGTCACCTATTGGTGCTAATAGTATCTCCCCGTGCCAGCGGGCCGTGGCAATCAGTGGTGCCGGATCATCATCCGTATCCACCAGCACCATGGCACAATAAAAATACGCCTTGCGCCCGGCGCCAGGCTTGTGCCTGAGCTGATCAAGCAATTTATGCATATTTGCCTGGTCATCCGCGCCCACACCCGCATAACGCGCAGAGAAAATACCCGGCTCACCGTTGAGCGACGGAACCACGAGACCCGAATCATCAGCCAGCGCTGGTAGATCGGTGTACCGGGCTGCGTTGCGTGCCTTGGCCAATGCATTCTCAATGAAAGTGGCGGCAGTCTCTGCGGCTTCGGGGACATCCCAGTCACTTTGCGGGTGCAGATCAAAACCCAGCGGCCTGAGCATTGCGGTAATTTCCAGCAGTTTACCCTTGTTGCCAGAGGCCAGGACAAGTTTTGCCGGCGTCACAAGCCACTCATTCAGACAATGCGTTTGTCTGTGCTTTGAGCAATTCCTTGATACCTTTGTCCGCGAGTACCAGCAATTGATCCAGCTCATCCTTGCGGAAAGCATGACCTTCGGCCGTGCCCTGCAACTCGATGAACCCCCCGCCATCGTTCATGACAACGTTCATATCGGTTTCCGCCTGTGAATCCTCCGGATAATCCAGATCCAACACTGCCTTATTCTGAAAAATTCCGACAGATACAGCCGCGACCTGGCCATGCAACGGATTTTTTTTGATCTTGCCACTGGCAAGCAAGCCCTGACAGGCATCAACCAGCGCAACGTAGGCACCGGTAATGGCAGCTGTGCGGGTTCCTCCATCGGCCTGCAAAACGTCACAATCTAGCGTAATGGTATGTTCACCCAGCGCTGCCCGGTCGACCACGGCACGCAATGACCTGCCGATGAGGCGTTGAATTTCCAAAGTCCGGCCACCCTGCTTGCCAGCAGATGCCTCCCTGCGCATACGTGAACCGGTTGATCTGGGTAACATGCCATATTCGGCCGTTACCCAGCCTTCACCACTGCCACGTAAAAATGACGGCACGCGGTTTTCAACCGAAGCGGTACACAGCACTTTGGTGTTGCCGCAGGCGATCAAAACTGACCCTTCTGCGTGACAGGTGTAATTGCGGGTAATGGTAACTTTACGTAACTCGTCTGCTTGTCTGCCACTGGGTCTCATTAACTGGTCCTGTTGGTCCGCTGCCGGTGCTATGAAAATCGTAATCAGCCCCCATTTTAGTCTAATCCGGGCGACGGAGGCCTGTTAACATTGCAGCAATAATCTGTGCATGGGAAAAGCAATGATTCGAAGCATGACCGGGTTTGCCCGGGTTGAGGCCCAGTTTGATTTTGGCCGTTTGAGCTGGGAAATGCGCTCGGTCAATCACCGCTATCTTGAATTCAGCCTGCGACTGCCGGATGAATTCCGGCCGCTGGAGCCCGCCATCCGGCAATGTCTTGGAGGGTATCTGAGCCGTGGAAAAATTGATGTCACCTTGCGTTTTAAAGAGGCCACAGGAGCGGTTGGCAGTGGACTCAGGCTAAACCTGCCACTTGCAAGGGAGTTGCTCGCTGTGCAAAAAGAGTTGGCAGGGCTGGCCTGCTCTGAGCAGGATGCTGATATCAGCAAACTACTCTGCTGGCCGGGTCTGGTGGAAGAGTCCAGACCTGACCCGGCTCCATTAAGAAAAGCTGCAATGGAGTTACTGGCCGAAGCTGCCCAGGAATTGCAGGCCGGTCGCGGCCGCGAAGGCGAGCATATGGCGGCGGCCATACGCGAACGCCTGCAGGGCGTAGCGACACTGACGACAAAGGTAAGAGCATGGCTCCCGGAAATCCGCGACGCCCTGAAACAGCGTATGCTGGATCGCATAGCAGAAATGAAACAACCGTTGGAACCGGGTCGTATTGAACAGGAAGTTGCCTTCCTTGCACAGAAAATTGACGTGGATGAAGAACTCGACCGACTGGATGCCCATGTCAAGGAAACCTACCGCGTACTGGATTTGACCGAACCGGTCGGTCGCCGGCTGGATTTCCTGATGCAGGAATTCAACCGCGAAGCAAATACATTGAGCTCAAAATCTGTCGACCAACGCACCTCGCAGGCCGCCGTAGACCTGAAAGTGCTGATCGAACAAATGCGTGAGCAGGTTCAGAATGTCGAATAATCGACAGCGTTCAGAAAGTAATAAAAACGCTGGCGACTTATTCATTATCGCTGCGCCATCAGGCGGTGGCAAAACCAGTCTGGTCAATGCCTTGCTGGAAAACGACCCGCGCCTGGTTCTGTCGATTTCACACACCACGCGTCAGCCTCGTCCCGCAGAACAAGACGGCAAACACTACCACTTCATTAGCAAACCAGAATTTGAGCAAATGATCCGCGATGAAGATTTCATGGAGCACGCCCGGGTATTTGACTATTACTACGGTAGCAGCAAGGCTGCGGTTGCAAGAAATCTTGCCGAAAGCCGCGATGTCATTCTCGAAATCGACTGGCAGGGAGCGCGCCAGGTACGGGCTGTTTTCCCGGATAGCTGTGCTATTTATATTCTTCCACCATCGTTGGAAGCCTTGCGCAAAAGGCTCACCGGTCGGGGCCAGGATAGTGATGATGTCATACAACGAAGGATGCGTGACGCCCAGACAGAAATATCCCACTGGGCAGAATTCGACCAACTGGTGGTTAATGACCGCTTTGACACCGCCCTTGAAGAACTGGCCGCAATCATCAATGATCACCGTATACAGAAGCCGCACAAAATAAATAAGCATGCCCAGCATCTGGCACAGCAGCTCGGAAGCGGTTAAAATAACCGGTTCCGCCTAACACCTTAAAGGATTTGAAATGGCACGCATTACCGTAGAAGATTGCTTGGAAAATATTGATAACCGCTTTGAACTGGTACTGACCGCCACCAAGCGCGCGCGCCAGATAGCCAACGGCGCAGAGCCATTGGTTGACGAAGAAAATGACAAGCCCACCGT
>Ga0114949_10002673_pt1 | contig 11165 bp, 10 predicted proteins | sample N074metaG_FD_83505 | JGI IMG/M metagenome (GOLD analysis project Ga0114949, IMG submission 83505) | Deep subsurface microbial communities from Kermadec Trench to uncover new lineages of life (NeLLi) - N074 metaG | ecosystem: Environmental > Aquatic > Marine > Ocean trench > Sediment | place... | reverse complement strand
TACGCTTGCCAAACCAAGTGGAATGGCCTGCGGCATGGCATTTTTGAAAAATGTTTTGTCGATCAAGGACACGCTCATCTTGGCAAAATCCTTGATCACCCATCGAAAATTCAATAGGAATGTGAGGAAGATTCCAATCGTCATTCCAAACAGTACACCCGCTGCCGTTCGATTGTAGACAAGCGCCAGAGACCCGCACGTTACCACCAACATTTTTTCTACAACGGTTGAAATGGCCTCATACTTGAATCGCTCATGAGATCGAAAAAACGTTCGGCAATATTCCGTCACGTTCATAAACAGGATATACGTGCCTGCAAGAACGGCAGTTATCAGAATCGCCTGATTTCCCAAGAACAGCTCGATGACCACACCTATGGCGATCGCAAGCACCGAAGCAGAAAACCGATACGGTAAAAAATTCGAAAAGAAGAGTGTGGATTTTTCAGTATTGCGGGCGACCTCTCGTATCGAATAAGGAGACGTTCCAAATGTGAGAATACCGTCGACAATTCCCATCAGAGCGAGCGTCGCCGTCATTAGCCCGTACTCCCTGAGTCCTATGAAACGAATGCACACGTAGGTGATAAAGACAAACCAGATCGGTTTGACTAGAAAATTCCCGAACGTCAGCCAGGTAAGATTTTTTACAATCTTATGGTCCATAGACCGTCTCGTTTCAAATCTTGGGGTGTATGGAATTGACTAGTGTCACCCATTTCTCTCGAATGGCATCCGGATGATAGCGCTCCACAAATCGCCGTCGTGCGTTTCGAGAACAGGTTAACCATGTCTGATTGTCCGAGCACTGGCGAACGGCAGCAGCTATTGCGCCTGGATGCTGCGCGGGCACGACGAATCCTTCTATGCCGTCTCGTACCATATTTGGTATTCCCGCGTTGTTGGTTGTGACGATCGGCAAACCGGCTGACATCGCCTCTATGAGGCAGAGCGGCTGCGCTCCATGCAAATATAACGACGGAAATACAAATACGTCGGCACTCAGATAGAACTGCTTCAGGGTGACTCGATCATCAACGAGTCCATGATGGTGAATCGTCGGAGCCAATCCATAAGATTGGACCAGTTGGTCGAATTCCCTCTTATCTGTTTCCGAGATCCATCGCCCAACGAAATCAATTCGAATATCAAGTCCCTGGTCAGTAAGAAGCTTTCCCGCCCGGAGAACGTCCAAATATCCCTTATCTTTAATCATGTTACTCAGAAACAGCATTCTGAGTGACCCATCCTTCCGAATCGTCGGCTTTTTCTGTACTTCTTCGTTCGAACAAAGAAGACCCGGATCAACCGAGTTGGCAATAACCGATCTTTTGTCTGACGGGATCCACTCGGCGCATGCATTCGAGAGCAGCTCGTCCGTGAACACGAAATGAGAGATTTGGCGAACCATTCGCCGGGCAGAGGCCTTCGTTAAAGGAGATTGAAAAACGTTTGCAAACGAACCCCAGTGAATGACTGCGATGGTACGATGTCCCTTCAAATGTGGCAGAACTGTAAGCCTGTCTCGGAAGTGACCGGTGACCTGAGGTGAAATAGATTGCCAGACGATGCATTGTTCCTCTGATCCCGAGATCTCAATCCGAAGATTATTTCCTGACTCACGATAACTCGCGAACTTTTGACGCGCGCCCGCTTCCGATGGAACCGAAGAGTCGATCCGAGTGAAGGCATATTCGGAACCAAGCATGGTGACGAATCGCTCGGTCGACAAAGACTGTCCATCCGTCGGAGGCGGAAAACGACCGAATACGATGACGCGAGGTTTAGACATCTTCGATCATCGTCGCTGTGAAAAGCAATCTGCGGGCGCTGGTGGAGTCAGTCAAACGTGCAATCTCAATATATCCGATATTGGAACGTATGATAAGACGTTCGCGGCATCTGGCACAATGAACAAAAAATGACGACGGAAGGTAAAGTTCTTTATGTGACTCGATACGTCCCGGCCTATCGAATCCCGGTACTCAACCAGTTGAATGAAGCTTTGGGCGGAAACCTGGTCGTCTGCGCCGGCGAGCCCCCACACGGATCGTCTGTACTGAAATCTTCCGAGTCTCAGACGGAGCTGTTTGAGCGAATTCAACTGAAAAACCGCTTTTGGTGGGGCGACAGGGTTCATTTTCAAAATTACAACGCGATTTTTAAACGCTACCCCCGACCACGGGCCTTGCTGGCAGAAGATTCACCGCGATCGATTTCGCTCCCCTTCCTCCTTCGTAAAGCTAGGGCTAGCGGAGCAGGACGTGTCTTGTGGGGAATTTTCTATTCCGTTCACCGACCGTTCTCGGCCCGGCACCCGTTGCAGGCTTACCGGCTGCGTATGGCGCGTCGAGTAGAGGCTTGCGCCTGTTATACTAAAAGTGTTCGAGATCGATTGTCGAAATACGTGGATCCATCGCGGCTATTTCTTGCCCAGAATACACTGGACACCCGGAAGCTGTTTGCTCTCAGACAGGTATTGGAGAGCGAAGGACGAGCAGCGATCCGGGAACGACTGGGCGTAAACAAGGGCGACGTGGTCCTTGTATTCGTTGGACAACTTATACGCCGGAAAGGAACACGGGAATTGTTGGACGTTTTTTTACGAATCCAGTCTGATACCAACGCGTCGCTGTTGATTATAGGCGATGGTCCCGACCGCGATCCAATGAGTGAAATCGTGAGCCAGAAGGAATTGAGAAACGTTCATTTTCTTGGGGCTCTCTCGCTTCTGGAGGATTCGTGTCCGTATGTCTACGCGGCTGATGTGACGGTCATACCCGGTTACGTTGGACTGGTGGCCAACCATTCGTTCGGGCTGGGTGTGCCTCTAGTGACGATGGAAGCTCCTGGAGATTCGCCGTTTCACGGACCCGAAGTTGAGTCCGTCATCGACGGTGAAAATGGATTCATCACGAAGCGCACCATTTCCTCGCTCGAATCCGGTATTCGACGCGTTATGAAAAACCGGAACGTTTTTTCCGAAAATGCCCTTCGATGTGCCGAGCAGCACCTGACCTCAGAGGGAATGGTTCAGGGGCTCGTCGACGCCATCGAATTCGTTTCTCCCAATCGCCAGAAATGAATTGGGATCATGTCAGAAGCCAATACGTGTGCCGTTTGAACGCGAGTTGACCATGCAACCCGAGCAATTATTCAGAATAGCCCTCATCCTCATCCTGGTCTCGATGGCTGGAATCTCGGGGACGTTCCGGTCGAGGGCGCGTCGCGACTCGGGAACGATCGAGCGTTCGAAAGAGGGATGGAAGACGGGTGCGATGCGACTGATTTTCGCCTTGCTTCTCTACCTTCCGATCTTCACCTACATGATCAATCCGACCTGGATGGATTGGTCCAGGATCGTCTTGCCAGATTGGCTCCGCTGGACAGGGCTCGGAATCGGAATCATCGTGGTCCCGCTCATCTACAAGGTATTCAGCACCATCGGTGCCAACATATCCGAGACCATCCTCACGAAAGATTCTCACCAACTGGTCACGACCGGAATCTACACACGCATACGTCATCCGCTTTACATGGTGGCCGGTCTCAGCCTGGTGTCGTTCAGTCTACTTGCAGCGAATTGGTTCGTCTCGGCGATGTCGACGATCTCAATCGTGTTGATCGTAATGGTTGTGGTTCCGAAGGAGGAAGATCAGTTAATTCTGAAATTTGGAGACGATTATCGGGACTATCAGAAGCGGTCGGGAAAAGTGTGGCTCCGGTTCTAATTCCTAACCAGCTATGAACAAATCCGGTATGATCGAGCCTGGGTGGTATACAAATCCAAACTCTTCCGCGTTTTTGGAAACCGAAAACAGTTTGTATCCCATACTCTTGAGTTGTTTGAGCGATCGTCGGGTGGTCTTCAACCCGACTCCAGGAAATCGATGATGAAATTCTACCAAGAGCTGCTGCGGGCGAATATCCGAACGAGCTAGCGAATCGATCACCTGATACTCCGTTCCTTCTATATCCATTTTCAAGAGGTTGATCTGCGAATGGCCCAGCTCGTTTAGAATGGTCGAGAGCTGTTTAACAGGTACGCTGAAAGATTGGTCTTCCGTTTCCGGCCGATCTAGGGTTGTGTGAGAAATGTGCTCCGGATTTTTAGGTGGCCTGAACATGACTTCACCATCGACATCAGAGAGACCAAACTCGTGGAACACCATTCGATCGGAAATGGATTGTTTTCGGACCCAGTCGATCGAGTCCGGTGTGGGATCGAAAGCGTGCACGGTGAGACCGAAACGATCGATTAATGCCAGATCGAAAGAGATATCGTTGCCGACCCCAAAGGAATAGACAATCGACTCGCTGCTCAGACTCTCTGCAATAATCGACCATCCGCCATACTCAGAACCGAGACGTATTGTCCGGAAATGAACCTGCACCCGCGGAAAGAAGTCCTTCCCCATCCCCGCCCGCAAGAGTCGCTTCAACCGGCGTAGTAAGTCATTCACAGCCTTGTCCTTTCTCTCCGCGATGTGTGATTCCGTTCCTAATCGTAACCAAGCTAAACCGCCGACAGGCTGTATTCAATGTCGAATGGTCGACATGTTATGGTATATTAATCGCCCCACCGATCCATCGATTTGCCAACCCACCGATCCACCGATTCACCCGCGATGAAAAAGCACATCCCCCTGCTACTTATTTTTTTCCTCTCCTGGCCTTTTGCTAATGCCCAGGATCGACTTTCACCAGACCGACTGGAATCCCTTCTTTCTGAAATCGAGACCGCCGTCCAGGACCAGTCGAAACTCACTCAGGTCATGGTCGACATGATCTTCAGCTTTTCTGAACTGGCTTTTCAGGAAATAGAAACCTCTCGTTACGTGACATCGATTCTGGAGGAAAACGGCTTTGACATCGAGCATGGTATATCCGGGTTGCCCACTGCCTGGTGGGCCACATGGGGCTCGGGAAATCCCGTCATCGCATTCGGGAGCGATATCGATGGCATTCCAAAATCCAACCAAAAACCGGGTGTTGCCTATCACGACCCGCTCGTTGTGGGCGCCCCAGGACATGGAGAGGGTCACAATTCAGGCCAGGCCGTCAATGTAACAGCAGCCCTTGCGTTAAAAAATATCATGGAACGAGAAGGTCTGATGGGTACGCTGGTTCTCTGGCCAGGTGTCGCCGAAGAATTGTTGGGCAGTAAAGCCTGGTTCGTCCGGGATGGTCAATTCAAAGACGTGGACCTTGTTTTCTTCACGCATGTGAGTAACAATCTAAGCGTCACCTATGGCCAACCCAGTGGGACCGGATTGGTCTCGGCCGAATTTACGTTTACCGGTGAAGCAGCGCATGGAGCAGGTGCACCGTGGCGTGGGCGTAGCGCGCTCGACGCGGTTGAACTCATGAACACGGGATGGAACTTTCGAAGAGAGCATCTTCGTCCCCGCCAGCGGTCGCATTACGTGATTACCAATGGCGGCGACCAACCCAACGTGGTCCCCGTTACGGCTTCGGTTTGGTATTATTTCCGCGAAATGACCTACGATAGAATCAAATCAAATTTCGAAATCGGAATCAAGATGGCTGAGGCCGCTGCGATGATGACCGATACCGAGATGTCCTATCAGATCCTTGGCGCGGCCTGGCCCCGACACTTCAATAAGATTATCGCCGAGACCATGTACGGACATATCAAGCACGTTGGATTGCCTACATGGTCAGAGAACGATCAGAGACTGGCCAAAGCCATTCAGAAAGAAATCGGATCGGATCCGGACGGACTGAAAACCGAGCTGGACACACTCGAAGCCCCCGTTGCCGAGCCCTCCAGCGGCGGCTCGGATGACATCGGAGATATTTCGTGGGCCGTACCGACGGTTACCCTGCGATTCCCGTCCAATGTTCCGGGACTCCAAGGCCATCATTGGTCGAGCGCAATCGCCATGGCCACTCCCATTGCTCATAAAGGAGCAACCGCTGGGGCGAAAGTGATGGCTCGAACCGCGCTCGAGTTCTTTGCCAAACCGGCTCTCGTAGAAGATGCCTGGACGTATTTCACCGACGTCCAAAGCGAAGACACGGAGTACGAGTCGTTTTTGTCAGAAGATGACCTACCGGCGATCCACCTGAATGAGGGAATCATGGCACGGTATCGATCCGAATTGGAAAAATATTATTTTAACCCGGATCGATATGATACGCTTCTGGAACAGCTCGGAATTACGTACCCCACCATTCGTGAATCGGAAGAAGAGTAAATACAACCGGCGGCCACTCATTCGCGACCAACTGGAGATCATGTTGGAGGGCGAAGATTATGATTCGATACGTCAGAACATTAGACTCGAGGGCGAAGGAATCGACTTTCTTGAGAACGGGTGTTCGGAATTGAAGACCTAAGCAAACGACACATACAGAAGCACGAGACATGCTGAAGAACGGAAAATTATTCGGGATCCTACTTGTTGTCAGTTTCCTCCTTCTCGGATGCGATGCCGAATCACAACCGGTCAATGAAGACGGCTACGGTTGGCCGGGTGAAACATGGCCAACGTCGACTCCTGAAGCCGAAGGAATCGATCCCACAGTCATCGACTCCATCATAAGTGACATCAATACCGGTGAATACGGTCTGATTGATGCGTTTATGGTCATCCGCCATGGGATGGTTGTCGCCGATCTCCGGTTCAAACAGGACTACGAATCGATCATGGCCCGGTACGATACAACGGACTACATGTACAACTACGACCACGTAAACTGGCATCCGTATTTCGATGGAACGATGCTTCATTCGCTTCAGTCGGTGACCAAAAGCGTTACCTCTGCGGCTCTAGGAATTGCCATCGATGAAGGGTTAATAGACGGCCCGCACGTTCCCGTTTTACCGTTCTTTGAGGATTACGAATTTGACCGGAGTGACGAGCGCAAACAAGCGCTGAAACTCGAAGATTTCTTGACCATGCGTGCGGGGATTGAATGGAAAACGGCTGGTGGATATGTGTCTAACGAGCACAGCACCATCATCATGGAAAACAGCGATGAGTGGATTCAATACGTATTGGATCAGCCCATGGATGCCGAGCCAGGAACGCGGTATCAATACAACGATGGTGCCAGTGTCCTGATTGGAAAGATTGCCCGGGTCGCGACTGGACAACGCATGGACGATTGGGCACGCGAAAAGCTCTTCGTACCCATTGGCATCGACGAGTTCTACTGGAAAATTACGCCCGATGGCGAGGCCGATACCGAAGGCGGTTTGTATTTGAAAACAGAGGATTTGGCCCGATTCGGATACCTTTTCTTACGCAATGGCGTATGGAATGGCGAACAGATTATTTCGGAGGAGTGGGTGAAAGCATCGACTTCTCCCGTCGTAGCTGAGGTGGATGAAGGGTCTCCTGGCGGCTACGGGTATCAGTGGTGGGTCCCTTCTCAGAAGGATGGCGATGCGATCATTTTTGCCGGCAACGGATACGGCGGACAATTTGTGATGGTTGCTCCCGATTACGACCTGGTGGTCATTTTCAATGGGTGGAGGATACACGAAGGGGCAAACAAATCGTCGTATCGAGCCCTGCAGGATCGGATTCTTCCCGCCACATCGACTGACGATTGATGAGTAATAAAACTCGATCTTCGTCCCGTTGTGCTTGAGGCCGTCTTTGTCGTGCTGGGTGTGATCCTGGCACTGGCAGCCAGCGAATGGCTCCAATATTCGAATCAAAAAGCGGAAGCCGAGGCAGCGATCGTCAGCATTCAGGATGAAATTCAGGTCAACCGCATGGCAGACGGCGAATTCAACAGGCGCTGTTTCAAACATGAAGTACGAGGACGTGCTCACTTTTTCGAGGATTTACGAGCAACAGCGTGACTACGAACAGCAATCCAGGATGGGAGGGCAGCTGATTTACGACAAGTTGTTCAATGAAGGCTTTGGTGGAATGGTGTGAAACTACGCGAATCTTACGACGATGATCTTTACGTTTATCTATCGTGAATGCGCCATTCTGGAAACATTTGATGAGATGCTCTCTGAATTCGGAAAAACGGAATCTAGCATTGATGAGCAGTCCGCGGCGACATGCAAGCGGTTGACCGGACGTTAAACATTGTCGCACCGGACCCTTTCCCGTTTACTCCTTTCGTAGACGCGCCAGGTCCGCCTCCGCCGCGATAAACCCGAACGCCGCCCAGATTTCTGTATCGAGTACCTGTTCATACACCTGAACAGCGGCAAGAGTATCTCCACTCATCAGGTACCAGTTTCCCAAGCCGTATCCCAAGGTAGCCATGGAAAGGCCCGATTCGACTCCGGCGAGCCGTTGTTCGAATGCCTCGACAGACATCAACCCCCGATACATTAAGAGGCGCGTATGATAGGCGTGGTTTTCCAAAATGTCCATGTCTTCCGCGACGAACGAAACAACTCTGTTTGCCTCGTCGATCCTGCCCGCTCTTCGCAGAGACATAAACAACCAGTCCGCGGCTGCTACACGCATGTCATCGTTTTCGGCTAGATCGAAGCAATGCTGGAAATACCGGGCGGCGACCCCGAAGTCACCCTTCAGGAAATGAGCCAGCGCGTAGTGATACCAGATATTCGTTTGAAGCGTACTGGTGGGAATTCCTGCGTCGTTGGGTTGCCCGTCCGGCTCGACTTCATCCCGAAATCCTTCGATTGCTGCGGCAGCACGAGAAAAATCAGAAATGGCGTCGTCCAGGTTTCGCAGTGTGATATGGCGGTGCCCCCGGTGTCTCAATAGATGCGGTTCGTCCTCGTGCAGATCCAGCCCCCGAGAATACACTTCGATGGCCTCTGCGTACCGGGTGAGGTACGCCAACCTTCTTCCGTGCCAAACGAACCCGTCCACCGCATCGGGATTGGACTCGTGCTGAGCGATAGCTTCCGCCAACTGAGCGCGCATTCGCTCTCCAGATTCACCGGTCGGTTCACTGGCATAAAGTGGCGCTCCCAGGAGAGATACTGCCGCCGGCTCCGTATCAACAAACGCCTTGGAGCGATCGGAAATCAGGTCCGATATCTCGGGAGACGCTCCAAATATTTTGCCCCAAAGCAGGTAGGAAAGAATCGTAACGGCCAGAATGATCAGAATATGTCGGATATTTTTCATGGCACAGCAAAGTAGTTGAGGCCGTCGGCGGGCGCAATGAAAACGCGTGGGCGCTTTTGTAAATTGGCTATCGATTTGAACCCAATTCACGAAACCGTTGAACGTCACTTTTCGAACGTACGAATCCAACGACCGAGGCGGTTGCGAGGCGGTTTTCGACGGAAACGTCCCGCATTTTTTTGCCGAGTCCGAGCGGACAGGGTTTTCGGAATTCCTCGACGAAGCGACCGATCCTTACTGGGTAGTTGAACACGATGGCCGGATTATCGGGTGTGGGGGTTATGGCATCTGGGATCAAGGCTTCACAGCCAGTCTTTGCTGGGGAATGATTGCTTCGGATCTGCACGGAAAACGGCTCGGGGAGTATCTGCTCACAGCGCGTTTGATCGAAATCCTGAACGAGCCTGCGATTCAATCTTTTCGCGTCGCAACATCCCAACACACTGAGTCGTTTTTCGAGAAATATGGATTCATTGCTGAACGAAGAATCGAAAACGGATTTGCAGATGGTCTCGACAAAATTGAAATGAGACTTTCCATTACGCCCGAGAGCAAACAAAACCTCCGTCTGAAGTGGAATTCCGTACAAGGAATGGTCAAGAAAATTGGAGCTGAATAACCACGACGACTCTAGGAATTACGCTTTGAATGAGGATACAATGGTATTGGAATTCGTGCTCACTTACCCGCGTGGTCGAAACGAAATGAAAGAAATCATGCCCACCAATGCCTGTCAGAGATTTTTTGACTACGGAAAATGTGGCAAATTGATTAAGACGCCTGACGCTGATTATTGGCTATTCTGTTGTTTCGGAAAGACTCCTGGTCCACCGGTGCAAGCCGATCCGTGTTGTTAAATGTATCTGGTTGAACGGTGAATTCCAGTTCATCATCCTTGTCGGGGCTTCCGAAAGTCGTCATCGTAGGTGGCGGTTTTGCGGGTCTTTATGCTGCGCGTGCAATGAAACGCGCGCCCGTAAAAATCACGATGGTCGACAAAGAAAATTTTCATCTCTTCCAACCCCTTCTCTATCAGGTCGCGACCGCCGCACTCAATCCGAGCGATATCGCGTATCCGCTTCGAGCCGCTCTACGCCGTCAGAAGAATGTGACGGTTCTACTCGGGCAGGCGGAAGCCATCCATCTCAGTGAGAAAAAAATCGACCTGTCAAACGGAAGGCTGACATACGATTACCTGCTCCTGGCAACCGGTGCAACTCCTTCGTATTTCGGGAATAATCAGTGGGCATCGCATGCTCCCGGACTGAAAACGATCGCCGACGCCCTGGAAATTCGCCGACGCATTTTTCTGGCATATGAGGCAGCGGAAAGAGAATCCGATGAGCAAAAACGGCAAGAATGGTTGACGTTCGCAGTCATCGGGGGCGGTCCCACGGGTGTTGAACTCGCGGGTGCACTGGCTGAGATCGGATTTCAGACGCTTGCGAAAGAATTCAGGCGAATCGACCCTGGAATGATAAGAGTCCTTCTTATCGAAGGGCAAGACCGAATCCTTTCCAGTTATTCACCCGAAATGTCGCGCAAAGCCGAACAGCAACTCGAAAAACTTGGCGTTGAAGTATGGACCGATTCTCTTGTTTCCGACTTAACGGAATCCAGCGTCGTCCTGGGTACGAGTACTATCGCGTCTCGCACGATCCTTTGGGCTGCAGGTGTTGAAGCGTCGCCGCTTGCGCGCTCGCTCAGCGTCGAGCTCGACCGGACAGGACGAGTCGTCGTTGAGGATGATCTTTCAATACCCGGTTATCACCATGTGTTCGTAGCGGGAGATCTGGCGAGCGTGCATTTTGGAGAGGGCGAAATTTCTGAATTTGTACCCGGAATTGCCCCGGCGGCAATCCAGGGAGGTCTGCACGCTGCGCACAACATTACGCAACTCATTCAGGACCAAGCGACCCTACCCTTCAGATACAAAGACAAGGGAACGCTTGCCACCATCGGGCGCGCAGCGGCCGTCGCTCAGTTCAAGAGAGTACGATTTTCCGGATTCGTGGCCTGGATTGCCTGGCTGGCCATCCACATATTTTTCCTGGTCGGGTTTCG
>Ga0114949_10002669_pt1 | contig 11171 bp, 10 predicted proteins | sample N074metaG_FD_83505 | JGI IMG/M metagenome (GOLD analysis project Ga0114949, IMG submission 83505) | Deep subsurface microbial communities from Kermadec Trench to uncover new lineages of life (NeLLi) - N074 metaG | ecosystem: Environmental > Aquatic > Marine > Ocean trench > Sediment | place... | reverse complement strand
TCTGGCTCGAGCTGACGCTGGCCTACGATCCCACGGTGCGTTTCCTGATCACCGACTCGGACAACGCGCCGCTCTCCGGCGGCGCCCACATGGCGGGGATCTTCCTCTACAAGAACGGCGTGCTGCACTCGCTCAACGACCCGGTGCGCTAGGGATCGAGTCGCGGGATGGTGCGTCCGACGACAGCTGCCGCAGCTGAGGCTCCCGAGGCGGTGCAGCTCCGCCGGCAGGCCCTGTCTCCTTTTCTGGAGCAGTTCCGGGAGTGGTCGAGCCAGCTGCAGGATCCGCAGGCCGTTCCATGTTTTGCGGAAATCGCCGCGCGTTCCATCGATCTCGGATGCTGGGAGCGCTCCGTGCTCAAGCAGGCGTGCGCCGACGAGCGCCCGGACCGGCGAGCGCTCGAGATGTTGGGCGAGGGCGTGGCCTATCAGGTCAGATCGCTTGACTTGCTCGGTCTGTTCACGCACGGTCCGATGCCGCCGCCCGCCGAGCTGCCGCAGTTTCTCGATCGACTGGTCACCGACGTTGCGGTCGGAATGGCCCTGGCCGACGAGCTGCGATGGGAGGTCGACGATCTGATCTCCAGGGGCCAACTGGTGCACGCCAAGCCCCTCTCGGAGTTCCGCAACAAGATTGTCAAGTGCCTGGACGAGCTGAAAGAGCGAGTCGGGGCGACGGAACTGGAGCAGGCCGAGCAGCGCGCGCCGACGTTCCTCGCGCTGGAGCGTCGGCCGGCCCCCGAGCGGGAGCCCCCGCAACTCGAAGAAGATGCGGAGGTCCCGACGTGGGCCGCCTTCGGGCCGGGTCGGCCCGAGCCCGCATTGCCCCCGCAGCCGAAGCCGCGGGATTCGGCTCCGGCGTCCACCGCGCTGCCGACCGCGGACGGCCGCCCGCGGATCAAGCCGCTGCTCTACGCTCTCGCCGCGCTGACCCTGCTCTACGGTGTGATCACGCTGTCGCGGCCGCCCGAGCCGCAGCTTGCCGTGCTGAGCCTCGAGCGATTCTCGCACCTCCCGGCCGTACAGCGGATCAAGGCCCGTCCGCCGAGCCTGTTCGTGACCCTGCACCCGGATCGCTGGAGCGAGCTGTCGGCGGCCGAACGCCAGGAATTGCTCGCGCAGATCGGTCGCATCGCGAGCGGCGTGGGGTACAGCGGGGCTCACGTGCGGACGGATCGCGGTGCGAGCGTCGGGCAGTGGATGAGCAAGACCGGCGTTCGACTGCTGAACCACCCCGCCGGTGGCAGCTGATCCTAATCGTCGCCGGGACCGCAACACGTCGCGTCGGTCGGGGCCCGGGTCACGGCATAGTCTCGGCCCTTGGTCTCCCGCGCGTGGCGAATCGCGTCGCGGCTGCAGTCGAACGGCTCGATGCGGTCGTCAGGCAGCTCATCGAGCGGCGGCACGGGAACGATGTCCGCGCCGTACGGCTCCCGGGTGTAGATGCGGAAGGTCTTGTCGCAGACCGCCATGCGCCGACCGCGGTGCAGCGTGTGCCCGTCGTCGTCCGTGACGCTGCGCCAGGGCCCCCGGTAGATCACGGCCTGCAGCCGCTCGATACACGGCCCGGCCTTGCCCTTGAACGCCTGAATCGTTACGGAGCGAAACTCGATGCCCTCGACGACCTGCCACGGTTCGGAACCGCGGCGCAAGATCTCGATCCCGTAAAAGCCTGCCTGCTCGAAGGCCTCCAGCAGTAGATCCTCGCGGAAGGCACCCGAGATGCAGCCGGACCATAGTGTGGGATCGTCTTGCAACCGTTGCGGGACGTCCTCGTCGCAGACGATGTCCGAGACCACCGTCCGCCCGCCGGATCTCAGCACGCGGTGCATCTCGCGGAACAGGTCGTGCCGCTTCTCGGGGCGCACCAGGTTCAGCACGCAGTTGCTGAGCACCACGTCCACCGCGGACTCGCCGATCATCGGCTGATCGCGACGCTGCTCTGCGCTCCAGCGCTCCACGCTCTCGAGCCCGGCGGCGGTGCGCACCGGATGCTCACCCAGGTAGCGCTCGAGCCGTCTGAGGTCCAGCGCCAGGTCCTGGATCTTGCCCTTGTGAAATGTCACGTTGTGGTAGCCCAGCCGATCGCCGATGCTGCGGCGGTGAGATTCGGCAAGGGCCAGCATGTCGTCGTTCATGTCCACGCCGATCACCCGGCCCTCGGCGCCGACGATCTGGGAGGCGATGTAGCAGGCCTTGCCTGCACCACAGCCGAGATCCACGACCACCTCGCCGGGCTTCAGGTACTGCGTGGGATTGCCGCAACCGTAGTCCCGCTCGAGGATCTCCGGCGGCAAGACTTCGAGGTAGCTCGAGTCGTACTCGACCGGACAGCACAGCTCCCGGGTCCGCGCGGCGGCCGCGCCGGAATAGCGTTCGTTGACGGCTTGCTCGACGTTCGTGGAATCGGACACGCTCAACTCTCCTGCGGCATCAGATCCGGACAGTTCTCGATCAAAGAGAAGACCTCGCGGATCTGCTGCAGTCCGATGCGCATCAAGAAATTGGAGTTCTTGCCGTAGCTCTTGGCCCCCAGGATGAAGAACCCCGGTTCGGGATTGCGCAGCGACTCCGCACCCGCGGAAGACTGGGCCAGACAATCGGCCGAGTTGCTCGCCGCCAGCGTGGCCGCGAGCTTCATCGGCGCCAGCGAGGCGTAGCACTCGTGAACCTGCAGCTCGCGGTAGATCGAGTTGTCCGGCTCGTACCCCACGTGGGCCAGAATTCGATCGACGGCGATTCGGCTGGAGGCTCCGTTGGTCGACAGCGTGACCTCGAAACCGCTGCGGCCATGGGTCAGCGCCTCGACCACCGTGCCGCTCCGGAACTCGACCGCCGCGTGACCTTCGCGCGCGATTCGATTGGCCAGTCGCGAAAGCCGATCGCGCTCCGGGAGTGGGTCGTCGACGAATGTCGTCAGCGGCTCGTCGCGGTTGCTGCGCACGACCCACACGGCCGTCGTACCCTCGAGGCCCGTCAACAGCTCGAGCGCAGTCGCCGCGGAATGACCGGCGCCGACGAGCAACACGCGCCTTCCGCGAAATCGCTCACACTGCGCGCCCGCGATGTCCTGTGACGTGTAGTCGATCCGTTCCCGCAGTCCGCGCTCGCCGACGGCCGGGATGTTGCCGTTGCCCATCCAGTTGGAGTTGCCGTAGGTTCCCGTGCAGTCGATGACCGTGTCGGCCCGCACCACGCGCTCGCCGGTCGGCGATTCGATCAGAATCCGGAACGCATGACGCTCGCGCGGACCACCCGGCAGATCGAGCTTTGCCAGTCGGTCGCGGCCCACGTGCAGCACGGTGCAGTGCTCGTGGATGCGCGGGGCCAGTCGCGGGCTCCGCGCCAGCGGCTGGAGATAGCCCGCGCAGTACTCGGCGCCGGTGGGGTAGTCGTCCTGCGGCGCGAGCGGAACGCCGCGGGCGCTCAGCTCGCGTACGCCGAGCACGGAGCGGTTGAGCTCCCACGACGAGAAGAGCCGCAGATGGCCCCATTCGTCGACGTTTCTCCCGACCGCGCCACGTTCGTAGACCTGCACGTCATACCCCAGCTCCACGGCGTACAGCGCAGCCTCGACCCCCATGGGCCCGGCTCCGAGAATCGCGATCGATCTGCTCCGTTCGCTCATCGCTTACTACCATGCAAACGGACGCCTCGGCTGCCGTATTCCAACGACCGTCCGCCGCGAATCTAGCATACAATCAAATGCCGACGTCCGAGGAGAGATCCGTGGAACAGCCCCGGGTAGCACTGGGATCCCTCGACACCCTCTGGTTCCAGGTGGGCGGCACCGTGTGCAATCTGGCCTGTACCCATTGTCTGGTGTCGGCTTCGCCGACGAATCGGACCCACGACACGATGACACTGGAACAGGTTCGTCCGTTCCTCGAGGAGGCCGTAGGGCTGGGGGTCAAGGAGTACTACTTCACCGGCGGCGAGCCGTTTCTGAACCCGGACATGGAAGCGATCCTGTGCGAGACACTGCGCGTGGGACCCGCGACGGTGTTGACCAACGGCCTGCTGCTCGACAGGCGGCGCTGCGCGCGCCTCCGCGGGCTGGCCGACGGCGCCGAGTACTCACTGGACCTGCGTGTCTCGATCGACGGCTACGACGCCGCGAGCAACGATCCGATTCGAGGCAGCGGGACCTTCGAGCGGATCCTCAAGGGCCTGCGCAATCTCGTTTCCGCCGGTCTGAATCCCGTCGTCACCGTGACCGAGGTGTGCGATGGTGCGGGCAGCCGCGCCGGGCGGGAGCGCTTCTTCGAGCTGTTGAAGCAGCACGGTATCGACAAGCCGCGGCTGAAGATCCTGTCCGTGTTCCACCTCGGCGCCGAGGTGCAGCGAGGTGGGGCCTACGAGAGCTGGCAACGGTTGACCCCGGCCGATGCCGAGGGGCGCGGCTGGGACCACCTGCAGTGCAGCTCGTGCCGCATGGTGACCGGTCGGGGAGTCTGGGTCTGTCCGATCCTGGTCAACGAGCCCAGCGGGCGCATGGGCCAGACGCTCGCCGATACGCTCACCGATTTTCCGCTGACCCATCAAGCCTGCTGGACCTGTCACGCCGAGGGTGTGAGCTGTCGGACATGACGAAGATTCCCGACCATCGTGGGCTGGCGACCTGGGGCGAGCGGCTGGTCCCGATCGACGAGTTCGCCCGCGCCAGCGCGGCTCACGGCCGCCGGTTGGATGACACCCGACGGGCCGCTGCCGTCAACGAATTCCACGCCGAAGCATTCGACGATACTCCGGTGGAGGGCCCGTTCGGGCGCGTGGCCGTATTCGGCGGGGCCTACAGCAACCACCTGGCGCTCGCGGCGCTGCTCGCCGACGCGAGGAATCGAGAGGCCGAGGCGGTCTACTGCCTCGGCGACCTCGGAGGATTCGGGCCCGCTCCTGAGCAGGTCCGGCCGCTGCTCGAGCAGGGCGACGTGCGATGCATCCAGGGCAACTACGAGGTGTCGCTGGCCGCCGCAGAAGACGACTGCAATTGCGGCTACACCGATCCGCGCGACAACCATTTCGCCGAGCTGTCGTACGCATACACCGCAAGAAACTGCGGCGACTCGTTCCGGGCCTGGATGGGGCGGCTTCCGCTGCGCAGGCGCATACTCGTCGGCTCGCGCGAGTTGCTGCTGGTGCACGGTTCTCCCCGGCAGGTCAACGAGTTCCTCTTCCGTTCCACGACGCCCGTGGCGTTCCTCGAGGTGTTGCTCGAACGCTACCGCTGCGACGGGTTTCTGTGCACGCACAGCGGACTGCACTGGAGCAAGCATCTGCCCTCCGGCCGGGACGTGATCAACGTCGGGGTCATCGGTCGGCCGGCCAATGACGGCCGGCCCGCGGTGTGGTACACGCTGCTGGAGGCCCGCGGCTCGGAGCTGCGGGTCGAATTCGTGCCGCTGACGTACGATCACCCGCGACTGGCTCGGGAGATGCGCGCCGAGCGCTTGCCCGAGGAGTTCGTGGAGACCATCTTGACCGGGTGGTGGACCACCTGTCTCGAGATCCTTCCGGCCAAGGAGCGCGCCGCCTCGCGCTACTAGCCCAGCCCATGGCTCGCGGACTCGACTCGCGAGCGCATCTGTGTCAATTTGCGCAGACCGGTCGGACGTCCCGGAGGACCCCATGCAAAAAGCAATTGTGATCATTCTGGCACTCGTCGGATTGTTCGCGCTCGTGGCCATGGTCGCGCTGGCCGGCTTCGGCCTGCTGGCGGTATTCGGCAGCGAGCGAGTCCCGGCGCAAATCGTTCTCGAGGTGGATTTCGAGCAGGGCGTGATCGAATCCATTCCCGACGACCCGTTGGCCCAGATCATGCTGGACGACACGCTGCCGCTGCGCGACCTGGTCGACGCGCTGGACCGCGCGGCAGGGGACCGGCGGGTCAAGGCGCTGTTCGCGCGCATCGGCGGGGGCGGCATGGGACTGGCCCACCTGCAGGAGATCCGTGACGCGGTGCTGCGCTTCCGCGAATCGGGCAAGCCGGCCTACGCCTTCGCCGAGACGTTCGGGGAGTTCGGCCCGGGCACCGGGGGCTACTACCTGGCGACCGCCTTCGACCACATTTACCTCCAGCCCTCCGGCGACGTCGGCCTGACCGGGATGATCTACGAGAGTCCGTTCGTCAGGGGCCTGCTGGACAAGCTGCACGTGACGCCGCAGATGGCCCAGCGCATGGAATACAAGAACGCGATGAACTTCTACACGGACCAGGCCTACAACGAGCCGTTTCGCGCGGCGATGCAGGCTCTACTGGATTCGCAGTTCGGCCAGGTGGTCCGCGGCATCGCCGCGGCCCGCGATCTTTCCGAGCAGGACGTGATGGCGCTGATCGACCGCGGACCGTTCCTGGGACAGGAGGCCCTGGCCGCCGGGCTCGTGGACGAGCTGGTCTACCGCGACGAGGTCGTCGACCGCATCGAGCAGGCCGTCGGCGAGGACGCTGAGTTCTACAATCTCTCGCGCTACCTTGACGCGGCCGGACGGAAAAACCGGAGCGGTACGACCATCGCGTTGATCGAAGCGTACGGAACGGTCGTGCGCGGAGGCAGCCGCTATTCGCCGCTCGACGGCTCGGTGTCGATGGGCGCCGATACGATCTCCTCGGCGTTCCGCGCGGCGATCGAGGATCGGCGAGTCAAGGCGATCATATTCCGCGTCGACAGTCCCGGAGGGTCGTACGTCGCCTCCGACACCATCTGGCGCGAGACGATCCGGGCCCAGGAGGCGGACAAGCCGGTCATCGTGTCGATGGGCAACGTGGCCGGATCGGGCGGCTACTTCGTGGCCATGAACGCGGACAAGATCGTGGCGCAGCCCGGAACGATCACGGCCTCCATCGGAGTGCTGGGCGGCAAGCTGCTGACGCGCGAGTTCTGGAAAGAGATGCTGGGTGTCACGTGGGACGACGTCCACAGCAGCGGAAACTCGCGGATGTGGACGGGAACCCACGCGTACGGACCGTCGTACGAGCGGTTCGAGGCGGGCCTCGACCGGATCTACGAGGACTTCACCGGCCGTGTCGCGGCGGGGCGGGACCTGCCGTTCGAGGAGGTCCTGGAATTGGCCCGGGGTCGGATCTGGACCGGTGAGGACGCGCTGGAACTCGGTCTGGTCGACGCGTTGGGCGGGGTCGATGTCGCCACGCGGCTGGCCCTGGAGGCGATCGGGCTCGAACCCGACGCGGCCGTGCGGATCAAACGCTTTCCCCGGCGCCGCTCTGCCTGGGAAATGTTCGTCGCGAAACGCGGCAAAGGCGCGAATCTGGCGGCGCTCCGACAGTCACTCGAATTGCTGCAACCAAAAGTTCGCATGCTGAAAGAGCTCGGGCTCTGGAATGATCCCGGTTCCCTGAGGATGCCGATGGTGACCCACTGAGAGATCCCCCGCGCGGTGAATCTGTCCGCGAGATCTCCCTCGGAGCGGTCGCCACGAATGCCCCGGTGGTGTACATTGAATCGTCCGCGCCAATTGCTGGAACACCTGTTTTGGTGCCGGACATGGGCTCTTGGTGGCGACGAAACCCCCCTCGTCCCACCGCCCAGTTGACTGATCGCCGGTGCGGGTTTCCGTCGCAAGACGCAGATCCGCGCCGGCCTTTTTCTTTGGCGGCGAGCTATCCGTAGAGCAGAAAACGCCGCCTGAGCTCCGAGAACTCCGCGAGCTCCTTTTCCCACGACCGTTCCATTTCCTCGAGCGCCGCCCCCGATTCCAGCATGGGTCGCAACTCGGGGCGGCCCAGTAGCAGGTCGATCGCCAGTCGTTCGGTCTCGAACTCGTACGCCTCGGTGCGCCACCGAAAGGACTCCGGCTGTTGGATCCGGGCTTCGCGAATGATCGCGAGATAGGTCGAGAAGGGTCGGAACAGCTCCGCATCCTGCACGATCACCTGAACTCCGGAGCAGGGCGCGTCGGCGTGCTTCTGAAACATCGGGCGGAAGGAGGCGCAGCGGAACAGCGCTCCCGGCATCTTCGCCCGGCGCAGTCCCCGGGCCAGCTGGTGTCCGTCCAGCCAGGGAGCGCCGACCAGCTCGAAGGGCGTGGTGGTGCCGCGTCCTTCGGAGAGGTTCGTGCCCTCGATCAGGCAACCGCCGGGGTAGACCCGGGCAGTTGTCGGCGTCGGCATGTTCGGCGACGGCGGTACCCAGGGCAGGCGAGTCTCCTCGAAGGACATGCTTCGGCGCCATCCGTCCAGCTCCACGACGCGCAGGTCGCAGCCGATTCCGAACTCGTCGTTGAACATTCGCGCCAGCTCACCGGTGGTCATGCCGTGGCACACCGGCAGGGGGTAGCGTCCGACGAACGAAGAGAGCTCGGGCACGAGGACCGGTCCCTCCACGCGCCGTCCGCCCAGCGGGTTGGGCCGGTCGAGCACGACCACCGGCAGATCCGCGTCGCGGGCGGCCTCCATCACGTACGACAGCGTGTAGACGAACGTGTAGTACCGGGCGCCCACATCTTGCAGGTCGGCTACGATCGCATCCAGATCCTGCAGGTCGCCGCGCGCCGGTCGCAGCGACTCGACGGTGTCCCCGTACAGGCTGACCACGGGCAGGCCGGTCGACGACTCGGTAGCCGAATCAACCCGCTGCATGTCCTGCTCGTGACCGAACAGGCCGTGTTCCGGCGCGAAGAGTCGCACCAGGCGAAATCGGTCGGCCTCGACGATGCGGTGTACTGCGTGGTGTCCGGCGGCGTCGACCGACGCCGGATGGGCCAGCAGTCCGATCCGCGCTCCGGTCGGAAGCGGTTTTGCGTCTCCGCGAAGCCAGCGTTCCAGGCCCGTGGCGACCCGGGCAGCCCTGCCGGAATCTCTCATCGCCCCATTATCGCAAACCCGGCGGGAGTGGCGTTCCGTTTCCGATTGTGCGACCCTCCGGTCGGAGGCAGTACGGTGCGGCAACTGGTCTATTTTTCCCTTGACTGCGAGGCATCGGGACCGATGGCGCCGCTGTACAATCTGCTGTCGATCGGGGTCACGACGGTGCGTCCCGAGGGCGGCTCTCACGTCATGGGCGGCTCGTTCTACATCGAGTTCAGGCCGATCTTTCCCGGATTCGATCGCCAGGCATTGGCCGTGTGTGGGCTCGACGTCGATCGGCTCAAACGCGAGGGGGTCGAACCCGGTGAAGCCATGTCGCGATTGACCGCGTGGGTCCGCCGCGAGTCGCCATCCGAAGGCAAGGCCGTATTCGTCGGGCACAACGCCGTGTTCGACTGGGCCTACATCGCCTACTACTACGCCCATTTCGGTCAGGAGAATCCGTTCGGCTACAAGGGGATCGATCTCAAGAGCCTGGCCATGGGCAGCCTGGGCATCTCGTGGACCGAAACGTCCAAGGAGAACCTGCAGAGTCTGCTGTCCCTCCCGGCTCAGGACCCGGCGCTGATTCATCGAGCCGATTACGATGCCCAGTACCAGGCTCTGATCCTGAAGAGCATCCTGGATCGTCGCAGGGCTCCGCAGTCGGCTTGACGAGATGATCCCGCCCGAATCCCATACCTTGTTCCGGGAGTTGTGCGCGGGCTCGCAGCGATTCGTTCTGACGACCCACATGAATCCGGACGGCGACGCGCTGGGTTCCCAGGCCGGACTGGCTCGCTTCCTGCTGGCCCAGGGCAAGCAGGTGCGCATCGTCAATCAGGACCCCACGCCGGCGCTGCTGCGCTTCCTCGGGGACGACGACTATCCGGTCGAGACCTACGATCCCGCGACTCACGATCCACTCCTCGGCGAGAGCGATCTCATCATTCTTGTGGACAACGCGGCGCCGGACCGCATGGGTCGCATGGAATCGATCATGCGCGCCAGAGCCGAGCACACGTTGTGCATCGATCATCACCCGTCGCGCAAGACGCCCTGGTCGCGGCAGATTCTCGACGAGAGCGCGTGCGCCACGGCGATCATGATCTACGAGTTGGTTCGCGACTGCGGCTGGACCCTCGATCGCAAGGCTGCCGAGGCGATCTACGTCGGGCTGGCGACGGATACGGGTTTCTTCCGTTTCAATTCAGTCGACGCCAGGGCCCATAGCATCGCCGCCGAGCTGCTCCGTGCCGGCGCCAATCCGGCCCGGGTGTATCGAGCGATCTACGAGCGCAATTCCGTGGCCTTCACGCAGCTGCTCGGACACGCGCTCGCCGGCGTTCGGGTGTTCGGCCGCGGCAGCATCGCCAGCGTTCGACTTACAGCCGAGTTGATCGAAGAGCTGGACGCAGCGGAAGTCGACACCTCCGAGATCATGACCGCCCTTCTGGCGATGGACGGGATCTGCGTCGCCTTGCTGTTTCGCGAGCTCGCGGGCAAGCAGGTGAAGGTCTCTCTGCGTTCCAAGGGAGAGCTCGACGTGCACAGCCTGGCTAATGAATTCGGCGGCGGTGGGCATCGCAACGCATCGGGCATCGTGCTCGACGGTGAGCTCGACGCGGTCGCGCGGCTGATCACGGAGCGCGCGACGTTGCTCTCGAGCTCAGCGTGATGCGCCTTGTTGGATGCTCCCCGCGGGACTAGAATCGCACCGATGGTCATCCAGCTGCGTTTCTTTGCATCACTTGCCGAACGCGCGGGCTGCAAGGCCGAGAGCGTCGACGTGCAGGAGGGATCCGACGTAGCCCAGCTGTGGCGCACGCTGGAACAGCGGCACCCCGCTCTGGCCGAGATCGGCTTCCGTCCACTCGTCGCATGCGACCAATCCTATGCCGACTGGCATCGAACACTCGACGGCATTCGGGAGGTGGCGTTCCTTCCGCCGCTCAGTGGAGGGTAGCGTCGTGGTCCGGCTACAGGCGGAGGAGATCCGCAGCGACGCGCTGCTGGCGGCCGTGGGCTCCGACGAGGATGGGGCGATCGTGCTCTTCCTCGGGACGGTGCGTCGGCACAACCGCGGCCGCGAGGTGATCCGGCTGGAGTATGAGGCCTACCCGGCGATGGCCGAGTCCGAGATGGCCACGATCGTCACCGCGGCCCGCCGACGCTACGCGATCTCCGAGATGGCGCTGGTGCATCGCACGGGGATCGTGCAGGTCGGGGAGGTCGCCGTTGGCATTGCCGTGGCGGCCGAGCATCGCGCGGCGGCGTTGGAGGCCTGCGAGTTCGCGATCGAGGAGCTCAAGCGAACGGTCCCGATCTGGAAGAAGGAGGACTTCCACGGCGGGGAGACGTGGATCGAG
>Ga0114949_10002667_pt1 | contig 11176 bp, 9 predicted proteins | sample N074metaG_FD_83505 | JGI IMG/M metagenome (GOLD analysis project Ga0114949, IMG submission 83505) | Deep subsurface microbial communities from Kermadec Trench to uncover new lineages of life (NeLLi) - N074 metaG | ecosystem: Environmental > Aquatic > Marine > Ocean trench > Sediment | place... | reverse complement strand
GTACTCTTTTTGGGCCCAGTTTTGAGGTATTTGGCCATTTCCTTTCTGGCTTGTTTCAGGTCAAAGGTATTGTCATAAGTAGTTTTACAACAATAATCCATAAATAACTAATAATCAGTTAATTATAAAATAGTTGTTACGGGTCACTTTAATCACCGGCCTTCGTCCTTCGTGACTACGGCCGGCGAAGCACCCACCTTCGTCTTCGACTTCGGCGGGCAGGCACTCACACTCCAAACTGCATCAGATGGTGATCCAGATGCTTGTAGCCACTCCATCCTTTTTCCTCCCTGGTTAGTACCCCGAATAAAGCGTGTTCCGTCTTTTCACCCTCCATTCCTTTCCACTGTTCCATGGCTCTCAGAAGACGCTGTTTTTCATTTTTAAAATCTTTAGCGCTGGTTTGTAAATACTGAGGGTGTGTCTTGCTATTTCTCGGGTAAAGCTTTTCACCTACCACCATTTTGCGGATCATTCCTTTGAATAAACTGGCAACAAATGGAGTATTTTCTAAAGGCTTTCCATTAGATACCTCAATAATTTCAGCGCAATGGGCCATCATTTGACCTACTCCCATTTTTCCCCATTGAGGGTTGGATTCTATGGTGAGCTTTTCTATTCTTTCAATTATGTTATTGTAAACCTCCGGATTGTATAATGATTTTTTTTCCATCGATCTTATGATTTAAATTTGCATATAACTTGAGATCACTTGGCCAGGAATGATGAGTACATCCATACCAATTTCTCCTGTTCCCTAATATAATCACTCATCAAGGCATTTATACATTTTTAGGTAAATCTGGCAAAATATTTAGAGGTTCAAAGCTGTTTTTCTATTTTGGGAGGGCTACAAGATTTTCAAAGATGAGATACACCCTGTTATGCTCGGCTAACTAATAATATGTCAACTCCAATCATCGATGCTCATACCCATTTCTGGGACCCTACAAAGCTTAAATACCATTGGCTTAGCTCCACTCCGGTATTGAACCGGCCATATCTATTGAATGACTATAATGAAGCCACCGAAGGTATACCCATTGAAAAAATGGTATTTGTAGAGTGCAACTGCATCAGTGAACAAAATGAGCAAGAGGTGTTGTGGGTTGAAGAAATTGCCAAACAAGATCCTCGAATACATGCGATTGTAGCCTATGCTGACATGAATGATAACGATGGTATCGATGCCAATCTGGAACGGCTTATGGCCCATGATATGGTGCGGGGTATTCGGCATAACATCCAGTTTAATGAAATAGGGTTTGCCATACAGCCTCAATTCGTACAGGGCATCAGTAAAGTGCTCAACTTGAACAGACATTTTGAGTTGTGTTTGACCCATGATCAGATGGAAGAATGCATTGAATTGGTCAGTCATTTACCCGAAAGGCCATTGATGCTTGATCACTGCGGTAAACCAGGAATAAAATCCGGAGCGATTGAACAATGGAAAATACAACTCAAAAAGATGTCAGCGTTTGAGCATGTGTATTGTAAGATTTCCGGCTTGTTAACAGAAGCTGATTTAGAGAACTGGACTGATGAAGACATTTTTCCTTATGTAGATCATGTACTCGACTGTTTCGGGATTGAGCGAATAGTATATGGAGGCGATTGGCCGGTATCTACCTTGGCAGGGGGTTATGCTGCATGGAATCAGTTTGTTCAAAATTGGACTGATTCATGGAGTCCAAGCGAAAAGAAAAAATATTACTATGATAACGCAGCTCAGTTTTACAAGATGTAACTGCAACTACAGTAATGCTCTATAGTGGCTAGTAGTTTATTTTACAGAAATATTTAAATGGTTAATTCAACAGTCATATTCTCTTTATTATGGACAACAAGAAAATAAATATCGCTCTGGCAGGATTGGGATTTGGAGCTGAATTCATACCGATTTATTTAAAACACCCAAACGCTAATCTGGCAGCAATCTGCCAGCGGACCGAATCAAAAATGAATGCGCTGGGGGACACCTTTGGTATTGAAAAAAGGTATATCTCTTTTAATGATTTAATTTTGGATCCGGGTATTGATGCGGTACACATCAATACACCTATCCCGGACCATGGCTGGCAGTCAATTGCAGCTTTAAAAGCGGGTAAGCATGTGGCATGTACAGTTCCCATGGCTACCACTGTAGACGAATGCCAGGAGATCGTTGCTCTTTGTGAAGAAAAGGGACTTACCTATATGATGATGGAAACCGTGGTTTACTCAAGAGAGTTTCTATTCATGAGAGAGCTATACGAAAAGGGGGAACTGGGTAAGATCCAATACCTAAAAGCCAGCCATCAGCAGGATATGGACGGTTGGCCTGATTACTGGCCGGGATTACCACCTATGCACTATGCTACCCATTGCGTAGGACCAGTCCTCGGACTAACCAGGGACCAGGCGGAGTACGTGTCGTGTTTTGGTTCAGGAACTATAAGGGAGGAATTGCATCAACATTACGGCAGCCCCTTTGCCGTAGAATCTACTCAGATCAAGTTTAAGGATTCTGACTTGAGTGCTCATGTTTACCGGTCATTGTTCGACGTTGCCAGGCAATATAGGGAGAGTTTTGAAGTGTACGGTTCAAAGAAAACAGTAGAATGGCCATTGATAGAAAATAACCCCTTGGTGGTACACACTGCTAAAAAACCAGAAGCGGAAATCCCTGAAGAAATCAACTGTCCGGATTATGCCCATTTGCTACCTTCTGAAATACAGGGTTTTACCACCAAAGGGGTGTATGACCTGGAAGATAGTCAACACTTGTCCTTTACCCAGGGAGCAGGACATGGCGGTTCTCACCCGCACCTGGTACATGCATTTATAGATGCCCTTATTAAAGAAAAGCAGCCTTATCCAAATGCAGTTGAGTCAGCCAACATTACTTGTGTGGGGATATTGGCCCATGAATCTGCAATGAAAGGAGGGCAGATTATGAGGCTGCCGGAGTTCACCTTAAAATAAGGAACAATAGAATATGGAAGCAATAGAGCATGGGAACAATCGAACGCCGAACACCGATTTTGGAAGTCTCGAAAATTTGCAACTCCATAAACTATATAGTTAACTCATAGTAAACTATATAGTTCTTTTGAACTAAAGGGGTCTCACTGATCCGGCCCACATCAAATCGTTAATCAGTGTTCAATGTTCGGTGTTCCCTAACACCCTAACACCTTAGTCCTTCATCCCACGTCCCTCGTCCCTAACACCCTAGTCAATAGTCAATTGTGATCACGGCACTAGGCTTAAATCCAATCCGATGGGCAATAGCCCGTATTTGACCCTTCTTGATTTCCACCGGCTCGGTATAGATTTTCCACCCACTGGTATCGGCCTGGTTTGTGACCTGATAGGCCAATGAGGCCCCTTCTGTCTCCGATTTCAACTCTATCTTGTCCCCATTAACAATTTTGAAGGTGCACTTTTCCGTGGTTGGTTGTATTCCATCAGGCGGCCAAAGCCGCTTCACCAACTCCGGTTCAGGTATGCCTCCCATATCACCAGTCTTTTGCTCCCAACTAGTTAAGGCACTAAGCATGGTTCCAATTCTTTCCGCGTGCTCCGGAGCATCTGCCAGATTATTGACCTCATGAGGATCCTCCCAGGTGTCATAGAATTCCAGTTCAGGCCTTTGCTTTTCAAACCATAAAGCCGGGATCCCCTCCAGCAATCCGGCAGCGTCCATACGCAGTAATTCCTGCATCAAAGGCATCTGATCACGATATGGGAGAAACTGCACATAGGGTTGGTTTGGAAGGTAATTCTTAATCAATTTATATCGGTGATCACGAATACCCCTGACATAGTCCAAAACCGGATCCATTCGGTCCCGGGCGGCATAAACATATTGTCGTGGTTGCTGACTGGTTGCTGGACCAAGAAAAGCTTGCCCTTGCATATAGGTTGGAATGGGTGCTTCAGCCAGGGACAAAACGGAGGGAGCAAAGTCAACAAATGATACCAACTGCCCATCCTTTTCCCCGGCCCTTTTTCTATCAGGATATCTAACCATCAAAGGAACCTTAATCCCGGAATCGTATATCCATCTTTTGGCTCTTGGCAGGCCATCTCCATGATCACCAAAGAAGAACACTATGGTGTTGTCGGCTTCACCAGAGGCTTCCAGTTCAGCCAGTAGTTGACCTACTTTTCTGTCAACCATTCTTATGTTATCATAGTGGCGTGCCAGGTCTTTTCTAATGATTTTATTATCAGGATAGTATGGTGGCAGGTTAACTGATTGGGGATCTGTGTAAGAGGCTGAGTCAGCATGGAGCCACACTTTGGACTCGTGGGAATCCAGGATATTAAAAACCGAGAAAAATGGTTGAGACTTGTGGTCTCGATTCTTGTAATGAGCCTGACGTCCATTCTCATCCCAGGCAGTTACAGGTGCATGGAACTGGTAGTCGTTCTTTGCATTATTTGTGCAGTAATAGCCATTTAATCGAAGTATTTCGGAAAAGCACTTTGCCTTTGGTGGTGGCACTGCTTCATAAACAGGAATTGCCAGGAGTGCGGGGTCGGTGATTTTAGAGATGGCGGCAGTTCTTTTTATGGTTCGCATATGAAGCGCTCCAAAGCTGGTAGGATAAAGGCCCATAATTAATGCCGCTCTACTGGGGGCACATACCCCGGAAACTGAAAAAGCATTGGTGAAAAGAACGCTTTCCTTGGCCAGTTTATCGATATTTGGAGTATAAGCCACTGAATCTCCGTATGCCCCAAGACGCGGGCTCATATCTTCACAAGTGATCCATAAAATATTGGGGCGACTGATTTGCCCGGAGCCCGTGGTGGTATCAGGTGATTCGCAACCTGAAACCAAACCAATTAAGACCATTACTGGAATCACTACTTGTGGAATACCAAAGAGAAATTCTCTATTATTGCGTGAGAGATTTTTTAAAACCACCATGTTAATTAAAAATTTACCATAATAATTAAATAATAAGTAAGTGAAAATGCAATTAGAACATATAGCCATTAACGTGCCTGACCCGGTGGCCATGGCCAATTGGTATGTAGAGCACTGTGACATGAAAATTGTAATTCGAATCGATGAACCTCCTTTCACCAGGTTCCTGACGGATCAACAGGGCACGACCTGTATTGAGATTTATAAAAACACAGTTGCTCCAATTCCCGATTATACCACACAAAGCCATTTTATATATCATCATGCTTTTGCTGTAAAGGACTTAGTTGGTACTAAGGAAGCATTACTCAAAGCAGGGGCTACTTATGTAGAGGAGGTCAGCCAACCAAACGGTACCATATTGATCATGTTACGAGATCCATGGGGTGTTCCGTTACAGTTGGTACACCGGACCAATAAATGGTATTGAAAGCACATTCGTCCCTAACACCTTCGTCCCTGGTAATTCGTAATTGAATATCCTTTGGGTATATGGAAATATTCTTACATTGTTGAAATACATGATTAACATAGCAAACCTATGCCCAAGGACCCATACATCCTACATAAAGATAATGTCTTAGACCCTCCTCCGGGTTTGCGAAAAAAGCTCAAGTTTCTGGGCCCCAGCTTAATTCTCTCGGCGTCTATTGTTGGTTCCGGTGAGTTAATAGCTACTACTACGCTCGGTGCCAAGGCAGGATTTGTGACGTTTTGGGTGATACTGGTGAGTTGCCTGGTGAAGGTGGCTGTTCAAATGGAAATGGGGAAGCACACCATTTTATCTGGGGAAACAGCCATGCAGGCATTCAATAAGCTACCTGGTCCACGGATTCGTGGTACCCGTTGGTCGGTTTGGCTGGTCTTAGGCATTATGATAATCAAACTATTGCAACTAGGAGGAATCGTCGGGGGTGTGGCCATAATCCTGAATATGGTTTTTCCTATGTTGTCAGTGGCATCGGGAGCCTTTCTGGTGGCTATTGTGGTGGCCTTGATGACCTTCAAAGGATACTATAAATTTATCGAACGAATATCAATTGTCCTGATAGCCTTTTTTATCCTATTTACCTTTATGGCGCTGTACTTTCTCAATTTTACTGAGTATACATTGATGTGGTCAGATATTCAAACTGGATTGACTTTTCAATTGCCGGCAGCGGCGGTAGTGGTAGCCATTGGTGCTTTTGGTATAACAGGAGTGGGTGCAGACGAGATCATCCACTATAACTACTGGTGTCTGGAGAAATGTAATGCGAGATATACGGGCCCTTATGAAGACACTCCGGAATGGACTAAAAGGGCGCGCGGCTGGATTAGGGTTATGCACTTGGACGCACTGGTAGCCATGTTTATATACACAGTAGTGACTGCCGCTTTTTACCTGTTGGGCGCTGCTGTGCTTCATTCACAGGATCGGATTCCAGAGGGCTATGAAATGATAGAGTCCTTATCCATGATGTATACAGAATCAATAGGGCCGGAAGCTAAACCAATGTTTCTGTTTGGATCTTTTATGGTACTTTTCAGCACTTTGTTTGCGGCACTGGCGGCTTGGACCAGACAGTACTCAGATATGTTTGGTCAAATCGGGTGGATAGATTTCTTCCAGATGAAACAACGATTACGGAGCATTTCAATATTGGCTTTTGTAATGCCTTTACTTTGGGCCTCTTTATTTGTATTTATAAAATTACCTGTGTTGATGGTGATCAGTGGGGGAATTGTAGGATCAGTGCTTTTGTTACTGGTGGTTTTTGCCACACTTCACTTCAGATACCGACGGACCTTACCGGCATTTGCACCCAGCAAACTGTATGATATCATTCTCTTGATTAGCGCGCTGGCCATCGGATGGGTTGCGGTGTATGGACTAATTCGATTGCTTTAGGATTGGTTAACTTCAAGCTAATAACTCAAAATTCATAACTAACAAAGTGTCCCAATCACGTCAACTAGCAGCCATCATGTTTACCGACATTGTCGGGTACTCTGCCTTAATGAGTGAGGATGAGTCAAAGGCATTTAAAGTGCTCACCAGGAATCGCACCATCCAGAAATCATTGATTAAACAATTTCGCGGAGAATGGTTGAAAGAAATTGGCGATGGCGTTCTGGCCAGTTTCACCACTGTCTCAGCCGCTGTATTCTGTGCCGTTGCCATTCAGCAAGCGTGCGAAGATGAATCTGACTTAAAACTGCGCATTGGAATTCATCAGGGCGAAGTAGTATTTGAGAATAATGATGTTTTTGGAGAGGGGGTAAATATCGCTTCTCGTATTGAGGCCCTGGCTCCCCCCGGAAATATTTATGTTTCGTCTGCTGTTTATCACAATATTTCAAACAAAAAGGAAATTGAAGCCATATTTATAAAAGAAGCCTCATTAAAAAATATCAGCCATCCGGTTAAAATATACCAGGTGAAAATTCCTGATAGAGAATATCTGAACAGAGTAATAGAGGCTCAAAAACCCTCATTGGGGAAGAATAATAAATGGCTGCGACCAGTGGCCGCAATTGTTGTGCTGATTGCAGTTGCCATAATGTGGTGGATATTTCAAAGCAATACAGGCCCTGTAGATGGCTCCGATCTAGGTCAGAGGGCAATCTCAAATCAAACTTCCATGGAGAATTTACTGACTTTACCCCCAGGCCCCAGAATTGCCGTGCTGCCATTTAAAAATTTGAGTAATAACCCGGAACAGGACTATTTCACTGATGGCTTGACTGAGGATATCATCACTGCACTATCTCGTACCGATCTCTTTGTATTGGCCAGTACCACAAGCTTCCGATTCAAAACAGATTCTATGGAGATTTCAGAGATCGGTAAGGAGCTGGGAGTAAGTTATGTATTAAAGGGTAGTGTACGTCGGAGTGAAAACACCATACGGGTGTCAGCCCAGTTGCTTGATATTACTTCCGGTGGCCAGCTTTGGGGCAGATCTTATGACCGCGATCTAACCACATCGCATATTTTTGCCCTTCAGGACGATATTACGGTTCGAGTCGTCGGCACCATTGCTGATGCTGGCGGGATCATATCCAGGGTGAATCAGGAGGAGTTGCAGCGGAAACATCCCAGTGAACTCAATGCTTATGAATGTGTCTTAAGATCCTACCAATACGTGGAAAGTCACAACCCAGAGGACCATCTACGAGCGCGGGAATGCCTCGAAAATGCTCTGAATATAGATTCTACCTACGTGGATGGCATGGCTCACCTGGCTTATCTCTATAGGGAAGAATATCAGCATGGTTTTAATCAGCGACCCAATGCTTTGAACCGGGCTGTCGAATTAGCCCGAAAGGCTATTAACTTAGACCCCATGAACCAAAATGCTTACTATGCCCTGGCATTGGCCTATTTTGGCCAAGCAGAAGTAGAAGATTTCTTTATTGCCTCCGAACGCGCGATGGCACTAAATCCAAATAATTCACATATAATCGGAGGAATGGGTGTCCATATTGCTTTAGCTGGTAAATGGAAGATGGGAATTGATCTTCTTGAAAAGACCATGACTATCAATCCCTATTCAAGCATGAAGAGTTGGTTACACTATATAAGAGCCTCTAATTACTACCATCAGGGCGATTATTCCCAGGCAAGTACGGAAATTAACCAGGTACAGCTTCATGGACTACCTATCCTTGATATCAGTACCATCGCTATCCTGGCCCAATTGGATCAAATGGTAAAAGCCAGGGCCAAGCTAGAGGATGTTCTGAAGAATAATCCGAGATTTCTGGAAAATGCCAGGCCTGAGCTCGAGAAGTTTTATTTAGGGGATGTAGACCTGATTGATATGCTTATTGAAGGGTTGAATAGGGTGGCAATATAGATGCTATAAATGATAAGTTGGACCTGAACTCAATAATTCATCACTCATAATTCATAATTTTTTGATAAGTACTCCTTCGCAGACAAAACCGGAATCACTGAATTTTTATAGTCCTTTTTATTGCTGGTAATAAAAAAACCGGATTGGTTTTCAACAGCAGCAAAATATTGCAGGGCGTCCTCAAAATCTGAAAAATTAGCATCCAGAGCAGATTGATAACTTTTAGCCGTTTGGTCAACTGTAGAAATAACCTTGTTAATTAAGCGAAATCGATCGAGGATCTTTTTTGTAAATAGTCGATTATAACATTTGCATCTAAATACAATCTATCCATATTTACCCTCCCTTTACATTTATTGGCTTCATGAATGGCAGTGGCGATTCCATGATTGGCCTCGGGGGCTGGTACAAAGTTGTGCCCCAAAGTGTACATCGGTAGCAAAGGCGTCATGCCTATGGTATCCCCGAAGTCATAACGGAATACGCCACGGGTCAACTTAGGGCATGAAGATGGTTCACTGGCAATACAGCGAATGTTTTTGCCTTCCTCCAAATTAAAGCGCAGGAATGGGAAGGCCAGGCCGGCAAAGTTGGAGCCTCCGCCAAAAGGAGCAATCACGATATCCGGCAGATCTCCGGCTTTTTCCATTTGCTTCACAGCTTCTTGTCCAATAATAGTCTGATGTAACTTTACATGATTAAGTACACTGCCCAGGGAATATTTGGTCTCAGGGTCGCTGGCAGCTCGTTCTATAGCTTCAGAAATAGCTATTTCCGGTGAACCGGGACTATCGGGGTCTTCCGCCAGTATTTTTTTCTCGGTTTCTGTAATAATGCGTTTTACACCCTCCTGTTTGTTGTAGTATGCTTGCGGTACTGCAGTATTGGGTTTATGGGAACCTGCGGGACTGACCCATTCATACTTGTAGTATATTTTTGCGGGGGTATCCAGGGCTTTTTCCATGCCATAGGCTCGGTAAAGCGGGGTAGGACGCCACATGGAATATATATTCCTTACCTCATCTGGGATGTCCACCCATTTTTCGGTAAACCTCCAAATCCGGGATGCTTAAAAAATTACTCGATATGAGACAATAGGTATTAGCGCCAAAGCATTGTGCTATATTCAACCATTTAGTTAAATTGGGCCTTCACACAATTATTGAATTCAATGAAGTATTTTATTTGTATTATCGTAGTGGGGATCTTGCTTAGCTGCGCGCCTGAAAAACCTCAGGTAGCAGAAGAACAGGCAGACCCGCACATGCCCAAAATTGATATTCACGCACACTACCGGGCAGAACGGGATTATCTGATACCCATGCTGGACAGTTTGAATTTAAAACCACAGTTGGTTGATGTGGGCAGGGTAGATACTGTAAAATGGAACAGCAATAGGGCAGGGCTGATATCGAATTTTCAAGACCACCCGGACCGTTATTTCTTCTGCACCTCCTTTACTGCAAATGAAATTGATGATCCGGATTATGCTGACCGGATAATTGAGCATATAAGGTATGATCTTTCCCTAGGGGCCCGAATGGTAAAGGTCTGGAAAAATTTCGGTATGGTTTCAAAAGATAATTCCGGGAACTATGTACAAATAGATGATGAACGAATTCAACCAGTATGGGATTATTTGATTGAGCAAGGCATTCCGGTGTTGGCCCATATTGGGGAGCCTTTACAAGCCTGGAGACCGCTGGACGATGACAATCCCCATGTAAGTTATTTCAGAAACAACCCGCAATATCATGCCTATAAACATCCTGAAATTCCCAGTTGGGAAACCATACAGGAAGCCCGTAACAATTGGCTGGCGCGGAATCCGGAGTTGGTGGTGGTAGGAGCACACCATGGGTCCATGTCACATGATGTGGGTCTAATTGCTGAAACACTGGATAAATACCCTAATTTTTCTGTTGAATCAGCGGCCCGCTTTGGGGATCTGATCATACAGAATTCAGAGACAGTTCGTGAATTTATTATCAAATACCAGGATAGATATCTTTATGGAACGGATATAGGTACTTCGGGGGATGCATCAGAGATGTCGGAATCTGAATTAGATCAGGAAAAACAAAGGATTGTTAATATGATGGACCGGCACTGGCAGTATTTCAGCAACCCGGGAAAAGTATTTTTTGATACCCATTTTACAGATAACCCCAAAGAGATACAAGGCTTGGGTCTGCCGGATAGCGTCTTGCGTAAGATATATTATGGTAACGCTATTAGAATATTGGAAGGTTCCTAAACGGTCAGTATTGCACTTATCATTCATAATTCATAATTCACAAAATGGAAATATTAGGTACACAGTATATCGGCGCCACCGCCAAAGCTTCTGGCAAGGAAATATTTCATGCGGTTGATCCCCGCAGTGGTGAATCATTGACCACAGGTTTCC
>Ga0114949_10002666_pt1 | contig 11182 bp, 9 predicted proteins | sample N074metaG_FD_83505 | JGI IMG/M metagenome (GOLD analysis project Ga0114949, IMG submission 83505) | Deep subsurface microbial communities from Kermadec Trench to uncover new lineages of life (NeLLi) - N074 metaG | ecosystem: Environmental > Aquatic > Marine > Ocean trench > Sediment | place... | reverse complement strand
CCATCGCCCAAAACGCGGCCGCGGACATGGCTTCAACCGTGGCCAGTGAACCGGCCATCACCGCCAGATGATGCTGGATCGCCTGGAACCGCGATAGCGTGCGGCCAAACTGTTCACGCTCACCCGCATAGCCGACGCTGATTTCGAGGCAACGCGAGCCGGCGCCGGCAATTTGGGCGCTGCGTAGCATCGCACACAGCCAGCGCACGGCTTCGGCCGGTAGCGCAATATCTTGTCGCGCGATGACGGGCGTGTTCCGAAAGGTAACGTTGTCTCTTGGATCGCGCCCCAGATTATCCTCACATTCAATCTCGACCCCTTCGCGCGCCAGCACGAGCAAATCATTATCGCTGGTAATACCGAGATAATAGGCGGCGTCCCGTCCCCAAGGTATGCGCGCGGCCGAACCGCTGAAGCAGCCGTCGTTCAGCGCTTCGCCCGGCAACGTTTGCGCGATCAACCCAGGCGCTCCGGCGGGTAATTCAATGCCGGCGCGCTCGCCCAGCCAGCGGGCAACAATGGCTTCCGGAACTGGTAGTGGCACACAAGCGTAGCCGCAGCGGCGCACGACGACGTAGGCGTCCGCCCAACTACCCCCCATGCCGCCGGCTTGTTCGCTGACCAATACCCGCGGGAGCCCTAGTTCATCGATCGTGGCCCACAGTTCCGCCGGCCAACCGTGCTCCTCGACTTTCTCCAGCAGCGTGTTGTCAACCTGTTCGGCAAACATGCGCGCGACGCTTTCTTCGAGAATATTGCGCAATTCGCTCATCGCAGACCGAGCCCCCGAGCAATGATGCCGCGCATGATTTCCGGCGTCCCTCCACGCAGCGAAAACGACGGCGCGAGCTGCACGAGGTTGCCCAATACTTGCTGATAATCGATCCCGTGATCGATTAAGGTTGGTTCCAGATCGACCAAGTCCTGCGCCAGCGCGGGCAGGCCTTGTTCGAAGCTGCACCCAACTTCTTTGACAATGGACGCCTGTAGGGATGGATCTTTGCCGTCATTAAGCATGCCGGCAACGCTGAGCGACATGTTGCGCAATGCCGTGACGAGCGCGATCTGAGAACCGATTGCGCGCAGCACCGCCGGTGAGGCGGCAGCGCTTAAGACGTCGATGAGCTGCGTCAACAACACGTAGCACGAGAGATACCGCTCAGGCCCGCTGCGCTCGAAGGCAAGTTCCTCGGTCACCTGTTTCCAACCGGCCCCTTCGGTGCCCACCAGCGCATCGTGGGGCAGCAGTGCGTCGGTGAAAAAGACCTCATTGAAATGCGCCCGCCCGGTCAGGTCTTTGATCGGGCGACAGGTGATGCCATCGGTGGCGTGCAGGTCGATGATGAATTGCGACAGGCCGGCATGCCTGCTCTCGGCGCTCGGGTCGGTGCGAAATAGGGCGATCATGTAATCAGCCTGATGCGCGAACGTGGTCCAGATTTTTTGACCGTTGATCACCCAGCCGGCATCGGTGCGCTGTGCCCGGGTGCGCAACGAGGCCAGGTCCGAGCCGGCATTGGGTTCGCTCATGCCGATGCAGAAGCACGCTTGGCCGGCGGCGATCTTGGGCAGAATAGTCTTTTTTTGTTCCTCCGTGCCGTAGCGCACAAGCAGCGGGCCGCTCTGGCGATCGGCGACCCAATGGAACGCGCTGGGCGCGCCTGCGGCAAGCAATTCTTCGACCACGACGTAGCGCTCGAGTGCGCCTCTATCATGTCCGCCGTAGGCCTTTGGCAAGGTCATGCCGAGCCAACCGCGCGCACCCAATTTGCGCGAAAACTCGGGGTCGAATCCGTCCCAGCTGTTGCTCCGGTGGACCGCTGAAAACCCGGCGCATTCGCTACGCAAAAACTCGCGGACCTCGGCCCGCAACGGCGCCAGCCCCGCCGGTAGCTCGAACGGTTCGAACCGCAGCGAATCTAGCTGCAAACTCACAGTCCGGCCTTCACCGCATAACCCATCGCGGTGGCGGCAAATTTGCGCACGAAATCCGTGTCGCTGGACGCCTCGGAACTTGCCGCCGTGCCATCTTCGACGCGCTTGATGATGCCCTGATAGATCGCCGCGATGCGCCAAACGGTGTAGGCGCGGTAGTAATCCAAGTGGGCGATTTCGTCGCGACCGGTGAGCTCGCAATAGCGCTGCGTGTACTCATCCTCCGTGGGGATCCCGAGCGCGGGTAGATCGAGGCCGACCAGGCTGCTGACCCTTTCGCCGATCGGCGGCAGTAGCCACGGACAGAGGTGATAGGTGAAATCACCCAACGGATGGCCGATGGTCGAGAGTTCCCAGTCGAGCACCGCGACAACCTTTGGTTCGGTCGGATGGAAAATCATGTTGTCCATACGGTAATCACCGTGGATCAGACTGACCGCATCGTCTCGCGGAATATGCTTTGGCAGCCAGTCGTTAAGGCGGTCCATATCGTCGATCTGCTCCGTCTCTGAGGCCACATAAGTCTTGCCCCACCGATGGATCTGACGCGCAAAGTAATCGGTCGTTTTGCCGAATCCCTCGAGACCGACTGCGCGATAATCAATGGCCTGGAACTGTGCTAGGGTTTTGAGTTTGGCGTCGTAGATCGCGGCGCGTTCGGTCGGTGTTTGGTCCGGCAGGGACATGTCCCAAAAGACCCGGCCTTCGACCATCTCCATGACATAGAACATGGTCCCCGCGATCGACGTGTCCTCGCACAGGACATACGGCTTTGGCACCGGGTAGCCGACCGTGTGTAGCGCCGAAATAATACGGAACTCACGGTCCACGGCATGTGCCGAAGGCAGCAGTTCACCCGGGGGTTTACGCCGCAGCACATAGTTGCGCTCAGGTGTGATCAGCTGGTAGGTTGGATTGGATTGTCCACCTTTAAAACGTTTTACCTGCAGCGGACCAACAAAATCCGGGAGATGTTTTTCCAGGTAATCAACGAGGCGCGCTTCATCGAACTTGAGGTGGTGTTCAACTTCTTTCGTGCCGGAAAATTTTTCTTGTCTGCCAGAACTCATACGTTATTAAATCCTCGTCGAGAGTTGTCGGGAATGTTTGGTCGTCGCAACGGAATGTTGCAGCTAGGAGTCCGTCCCGGCAACGATGCCTTGGTCGTGTAATTGTCCGATCTCGGCGTCGCTTAAGCCCAGCAAATCGCCAAGGATCTCGTTTGTATGCTGGCCCAGCCGGGGCGCCGGTACGGCCGGGCGCCTAACCATAGCCGAAAAATGCATGGGCTGCCCAGGAACAAGGTAGCGCCCGATGTCGGGTTGATCCACCATCGAGAAGATCGGATTATCTTCGGATACGTCAATATCGTCTTCTACCAGTTCACGAACGGTTTGATAGAGACCCCAGCAACAGCGATTGTCGTTCAAGGCCGTTTTGAGAGCGTTAAACGATGTGGCCTCGGTCCAGCGGGAAATCACCTGGCATATTTCTTCGCGGGCGCCGAAACGGGTGCCTTCGTCGCCTAGATCGAGGCCGAGTCGGTGGCCCAGCGCGCGCATGTCTTCCGCCAATCCACCGGCGTCCAGCAGCCCCGACCATTGATTAGGTGTGGCCGCGATGATCATCATTCTTTTGCCGTCGCTGCTGACAAAGTCGCGCCCGAGCGCGCCGTATAAATGGTTGCCGTAGCGCGGGCGCTCGGTGTCGTTGATCGTGATCTCGCCGATAAAGCCCAGGTGTCCCATCGTCGCCAGCGCGACGTCGGCGAGCGCTAGCTCCACTTTTTGTCCGGCGCCGGTAAGCCGTCGGTGGCGCTCCGCGGCCAGGATACTGAGCGCCGCCATGTAGGCGGTTATATTGTCCCACGCCGGCAACACATGGTTAACTGGGCGTTCATCGCCAACCGGCCCGGTCATGTACGGGTAGCCCACCTTGACGTTGACGGTATAGTCCAACGCCGTGCCGCCGTGGCGGTCGCCGACGATAACCAGTTGGATCAAATCTTCACGCTGGGCGCTGAGCGATTCGTAGGACAACCAGCCCTTGGCCGGCAGGTTGGTGGAAAATATTCCGGCGTTGTCGCCATCCGCCGTAATCAGCTGCGTCACTAGCTCGCGGCCACGTTGCGAACGCAGGTCAACGGCAAATGACCGTTTGCCCTTATTGAGATCGGCCCAGTAGATGCTGTGGTTGTCTTTCGTGACGGGCCAGCGGTGATAATCAATACCGCCGGTGATGTTGTCAAAGCGAATGACATCGGCGCCCAATTGCGCCAGGGTCATGCCGCAGAGCGGCGCGGCAATGAACGCCGAACCTTCGACGATACGCAGTCCTTTCAGAATATCTTGCATGGCAACTAAGCGGCCAATTCCACATGTCCGTTGTTCAATACCACCACGTTCCGTTCGCGCGCCAGGCTACGGAAATAAACGTCCTTGCCTTCGTGCCAGATCTCAGTGCTTAACGTTTCGCCGGGCAGAAAAGGGGCCGAGAAGCGGACGCTGATCGATTTGATCATCGTCGGATCATAGGCGCAGCAGGTCTTGAGCACCGCGTGTTGCGCCACCCCCATGGTCGCGCGGCCGTGCAGGATTGGGCGCTCGAATCCTGCACTGCGAGCAATGACCGGATCAGCATGCAGCGGATTCATGTCGCCACTGAGGCGATACAGCAGCGCTTGTTGCGGAATCGTCGATAGATCGCACACGGCGTCGGGTGCGCGATTGGGTGCCGTCGGTGGTTTTGGTCGATTCACCGGCGGGCCACCGAAACCACCGTCACCGCGTGCCAAGGTATTCGACAGGACGGTCGCAAACAGCGTGCCGTCGTCGGTCGAGCGGATCTCCTTGCGTTGATAAATAAAGGCACCTTTATCCACACCGCGATCGGCAATTTCATCAACGTAGGTCTCGCCCACCACGGTACCTGAGGGCGCCAATGGCTGGTGGATGATCAATTTTTCCTCCGCGTGCAGCACCTTCTGCCAGTCAGCCTGATATTTTGGCTCTTTCAGCCAGAAGCCGGGATAGCCGAGGATCAAACTCATCGTCGGTAAGGTCAACAGATCTTGCTCATAGACGAAACGGAGCTGCGCCATATCCGTCGGGTCGGCACCGAGACCGAGGCCCAGCGCATACAAAATGGTATCTTCGATGCGGTAGTGCGATTCGCGTCGGGCAATCATCGTACCGACGAGCTTGTGGGGATCGATCATGGTAGTTTCCTTAGCGCTTAAAAACCGCGATGTTAGTATTACGCAGCCGCGTTGCTGATGAGTTCTTTGGCCACGACTTTGAGCGCGAGCGTCTCCTCGGCGCCTTCGAAGATCGACAGCACACGCGCGTCGACATAGTAGCGGCTTACTGGTGTCTCCTCGGAATAGCCCATGGCTCCATGGATCTGCACCGCTTCACGAGTCACCGATTCCGCCGCGCGACAGGCGTGGAGCTTGACCAAACTGGCCTCGAGCTGACCGGTCCCCGCATCCATCAGGCGCGCGACCTTGTACGTCATCTCGTGACAGGCGCGGAGGTTCCAGGCCATTTGCGCGATCTTGGCTAAGGTTAACTGGTATGCCGACAGCGCTTGGCCAAAGACGTGACGCTCTTGGGCGTAGCGCACCGCCTCCTCAAACGCAGCTCGCATCAGGCCATTGGCGCGCGCGGCAGTCTGCAGGCGGCCCCCGGCAAAGGCTTTCATGGTGAGGTAGAAACCCTTGCCTTTGGCATCATCACCACCGATCAAATTTTCTGCAGGCACAAACCAATCGTCAAAAAAAAGCGTGAAGGAATGCATACCGCGATAGCCGATCGTGGGTATGGCGGCGCCCGTGAGTTTACCGCCGTCATCCTGGCTGAATGAAAATTCCTTGTCCTCGGTGGTCGGCTTCTCAACGATGAACAGGCTCAAGCCCCGATGTCGCAGCGACAGATCCGGATCGGTGCGCGCCAGCACGAGTAGGATCCCGGACTTTCCGGCGAAAGTCGACCAGGTTTTGGCGCCATTCAAGCGCCAGCCGCCGGTGGTCGGCGACGCCTTGAAGCGCATAGCCGCCACATCGGAGCCTGCATCGGGCTCGGTGATGGCGATAGCGCACAGCGGGTCGCCGCGCGCAATTCGCGGCAACCACTGCGCCCGTTGTGCTTCAGTGCCGCCATGATAAATTGCTTTGGCCATGATTTCGGGTCGCGTGATCAAGCTGCCGGCGGCCGCAAGTGATGCGCGGGACAACTCTTGGGTGACGACGACCATGGCCAAGTGGTCTTCGCCAGCATCCGGCGAGGTGCCGCCGTAGCGCTCGGGGATTGAGAGGCCGAAACAACCCATCTCGCGCAGCGGTGTCAGGATCGTCTCCGGCACCGTCAGGTCGTCGCGGTGGATTTTTTCCGCCAACGGGGCGACGATATCGTTGCTGAAGCGGGCAAAATTTGCCGCGATGATCTCCTTTTCATCATCGAGTTGGGAGCGACCAAAGCCGATCCTGGCGAGTGCCTGGCGGCCGGTATCGGCGATTGCGGCGGGGTCGAGATAAGCACGGGAGAACGCGCGGACGTGTGCGGAATCGAATACCTCACGCAGTGACTCCTCGCCGATGTTGATCTCGAACTTAATTTTTTCCAAGCGCGCGCGCGTCTTCCCGATCACCTCGGCGATACAGCAGCACGCGAGTTGGGTTTCAAATTGTGCTTGTCCGTCGTCGCAGCAGGTCACCGCATATTCATGGATGGACCGCGCCGCGAAGATCTCCGCGTGCAGCATCGCAATTTCGTAGCTGATGATCTGGATCCCGTCGAGCCCCGCCGTGTCTATCTTGCCGCCGAGCATCTGTTTGATCGACACGAGGACAGTCGTGGACAGCTCCTCGATATCGTCGAGGATCTGCTGAGCGTGCTCGAGCGACTGGCGATTGTCGCCGCACAAGGTCGCTAACCTACCCACGTCCGCCGGTCCCGGTGCTTAAATCGGATCCCAACTCCACACGTCGGCGGAGCGTTCGAGACCATAGAAATCGGACTGTAACGCCGGGATCGCGTGTTCGCCGACCGTCTCCGGGGTCCAGCCTTCACTGCGGTGTACGGACCGTATCGGGCGCGGCTGGCTCATCAGAAAGATTTCATTATTTCTGACCGCAAAGATCTGCGCAGTAACCTTGGCTGCATCATCGGACAGGAGGTAGACCGCCAGTGGTGCGATCTTCTCGGGGGTCATCGACTTGAGCTTTTCGACCCGGGCCTTTTGTTTTTCATCGGTGATCGGGATCGTGCCGATCATGCGCGTCCAGGCGAACGGCGAAATGCAATTTGAGCGGACATTGTAGCGGTGCATATCGAGCGCGATACTCTTCGACAGACCGCAGATGCCCAGTTTGGCCGCCGCATAGTTGGCTTGCCCGACGTTACCGACGAGCCCCGAGGTCGAAGTCATGTGTACGAATGCGCCGGTTTCTCTTTCACGGAAATGCGATGCTGCGGCGCGTGAGACGTTGTAGGCGCCGTTAAGGTGGACGTCGAGTACCGCACTCCACTCGTCAATGCTCATCTTGTGAAACATACGATCCCGCAGGATCCCGGCGTTATTGATCACGCCGTCAAGTTGGCCAAAGGCCTCGATGCCTTCATTGACCATCTGGCCGGCCTGTTTGGGATCGGTCACACTGCCGCGATTAGCGATCGCTCGCCCGCCCAATTTTTCGATTTCCGCCACCACCTCATCGGCCGGTGTGCCCTCGATCTCGGTGCCGTCGGTGGTGGAGCCGAGATCGTTGACGACCACCGCCGCGCCGGCGCGAGCCAACGCCAGCGAATATTCACGGCCAATACCGCGCCCGCCACCTGTCACCAGTACAACCTTGTCGTCTAGCATTCCCATAGTCGTTGCCTTGTCTCCACCATAGTTCCAAATTTATCCAATGCGCCATGATCAACGATGTCGTCAGTCGGCGGGATTCTACAATACCAGCAATTTTGCCGACGATAGCCAAGATCGCGCCGGTTGCCGGGCCCCACACCGCCCAACCGCTACAATTTGCCGGCTGCGCTAAGCTCGACGATATTTTCGATCTGCGCGCGCCAGTGTGCGGGAATGGCAAGGATTTGGGCTTTATTGCGGCGATGTGGATAGCCGTGTTATTGCCCGCGATCTTAACGTAGATCCCAGGTCCATGGAACGAAGCCCGATGATTAAGCCCATCCGCTGCGTGCATTACGCGATGTCTGTTTAAATGCGAGTTCAGGGCTACGAGTCGCCCGCGAATGCCGTTAAACTGGGCGCCATTTGAATAATGGCTTGCGTCAAATCTGCTCATGACCGCTGTCCGTAAACCCATCGAAAATCTGCGCTTCGAGATTATTCCTGGTATCCCGTTGATCACCCCCGGCGAGGCCTTGTCGGAAATACTTTTTGACGCTATTACCGATGCCGGCTTGAGTCTCGTGAACGGGGATGTGGTGGTCGTCGCACAAAAAATCGTCTCCAAAGCGGAGGGTCGGCAGGTAGCGTTGGTGTCGGTAACGCCCTCGGCCGAGGCCCACCGCCTGGCCGTGGCCACCGACAAGGAGCCGGCGTTGTGTCAATTAATTTTAGACGAATCCGTTGCCGTCCTACGCGAGAAACCCGGGGTGGTTATCGTGCGTCATCGTTTGGGCATGGTGGGTGCTAATGCCGGGATTGATCAGTCGAATATTGAACACGACGACGGCGGTTCGGCGCTGTTACTGCCGGTGGACCCCGATGCTTCGGCGCGGCGTCTGTGCGACGATTTTGGCGCCGCCTGCGGGCAGCACGTCGGTGTGATTATCTCCGACAGCATGAATCGACCATGGCGGCTCGGCACCATAGGTGGCGCGATTGGCTGTGCTGGCGTGCAGGTACTGGACGACTTGCGCGGTGGCGAAGATCTGTTCGGGCGCGAGCTGAAAGTTGCGATGGTCAATCGAGCCGATTCGTTGGCGGCCACGGCAACATTGCTGATGGGTGAGACCGTTGAACGCTCGCCAGCGGTTCTGATCCGCGGTCTGCCGGCGATTGAAAGCACCGAATGCGCGCGTGACATCGTGCGACCACCTGCAGACGATCTCTTTAAATGAACGGCCGCCTAGAGAAATACATCGCGATTTCAGGCGGCGTCGGTGGGGCGAAGTTGTGCTTGGGTCTTGCGCAGATTTTAACGGCTGATGAGATCGCTTTCGTGGTTAATACGGGCGACGATTTCGAACACTTCGGCCTGCACATATCACCCGATCTCGATACCTTGATGTACACCCTTGCCGGCCTCAGTAACCCGGACACCGGCTGGGGTAGGCAAAACGAGTCATGGAATTTTATCGCGGCGCTCAAAGCGCTGGGTGGCGAGACCTGGTTCAACCTAGGTGATGCCGATCTTGCCACCCACGTCATGCGCACCCAGCTCCTCGCGGCGGGCAATAATTTAACCGAGGTCACGGCGACGTTGAGCCGGCGGATGGGGATAGAACACGCGGTGCTGCCGATGAGCAACGACCCGGTTCGCACCATCGTCCATACACACAACGGGGATCTGCCCTTTCAGCATTACTTTGTCCGCGAGCGTTGCGAACCATCGGTCCGTGGCTTTGAGTTTGTCGGCAGCGCCAGCGCGCGACTCCCCGTCGAGATCCAGCAGTGGCTCACCGATCCCGCACTGGCCGGCGTGATCATCTGTCCGTCCAATCCGTACGTCAGTATTGATCCGATCCTGTCGCTACCGGAATTTGCCGATTGGCTCAGCGCAACGGAGGTTCCGGTGGTCGCGGTGTCACCGATCGTCGGCGGCGAAGCGATCAAAGGTCCTACGGCGAAAATGATGCGCGAGCTGTCGGTGTCGGCATCGGCTGCCGCAATCGCCGAGCGTTACCGTGACATTATCGATGGATTCGTTATCGATCAACGCGATGCGACACTTACGTCGCGGGTGGCAGCGCTCGGTATTGAGACTATCGTTGCCCAGACCATCATGGTAACTTTAAGCGATCGAATCGATCTGGCCCGCACGGTCATCGACTTTTTAGGCAGCGTTAAACGTGGGAAGTAATGTAATTAATGTGGGCCATTGTCCCGATTAAGCAATTCGGCGTCGCCAAGCAGCGGCTTGCGGCAATTTTGAGCAACGGCGAGCGGGTCGCGCTGGCCGCCGCTATGCTGCGCGATGTTCTGGCAGCGCTCAAGTCCAGTGCGCGGGTGAGCGGCATCGTTGTGGTGTCAAAGGAGCCGGCCGCACGGGAGCTTGCGGACGAATTTGGCGCGTATTACTTGGCCGAAGATGCCAACGACCTTTCGTTAGCGGTGGCCCAAGGTGGTGCGTATGTCGCGGCATTAGGCGCTACATCGATGCTGATGGTCCCTGGTGATGTGCCGCTGTTGGTGGCTGGTGAGGTTGACTGTCTAATTGATGCTCACGGTGAACGGCGCGGATTAACCTTGGCGCCCGATCGTGACGCAGCCGGGACCAATGGCCTCATCGCGTCGCCAGTGAATTTGATCCCATTTTGTTATGGTATCAACAGCTTTCAGGCCCACGCCGACGCCGCGCGCTTGGCCGATGCGCCGGTGCGCGTGCTCGAACTCGAAGGCCTTGCCTTAGACATCGATACGCCCGAGGACATCCGCAGCCTGATGGCCTATGACCGACCATCGGCGGCGCTGCGGTATCTCGGTGACATCGAGGTGGAGTCTCGGCTACCACCTCGGCATAATGTCGCATGTGCAATTGCTCGCTGAGCCCCTGAAATCCTATGTCTAGTTTAGAAACGATCCTCGACCGCGCGCTACGCGATGAACAACCGTCGGAGAAAGCGGCCCATACGCTAGGCGAGGCGACCGATATTGCGCGCTTATTGCCGGTGGCAGCCGAACTGCGCGACCGTGGTTTTGCTAACGTCGTTACCTTCTCCAAGAAGGTTTTCATTCCGCTGACCCACTTATGCCGCGATGTGTGCCATTACTGTACCTTCGCCCAAGCGCCGAAAAAGGTTGTCGCGCCGTACCTCACCATCGACGAGGTGCTGGCGATCACGCGCCATGCGAGCTCGCTCGATTGTAAGGAGGCCTTGTTCACGTTAGGGGAAAAGCCCGAGCTGCGCTACAAAGCGGCACGCGACGCCCTTGCCGCGATGGGCTACGCCACGACGATCGATTATCTCCACGACGTGGCGGCGAAGGTGTTCGACGAAACGGGTTTGTTACCGCACCTGAATCCCGGCACCTTGACCCGGTCCGATCTTGATCGTCT
>Ga0114949_10002665_pt1 | contig 11183 bp, 8 predicted proteins | sample N074metaG_FD_83505 | JGI IMG/M metagenome (GOLD analysis project Ga0114949, IMG submission 83505) | Deep subsurface microbial communities from Kermadec Trench to uncover new lineages of life (NeLLi) - N074 metaG | ecosystem: Environmental > Aquatic > Marine > Ocean trench > Sediment | place... | reverse complement strand
ATCAGGCCTCGTGCTTTATTGGGTTACGAATACACTGCTCTCTATCTCGCAGCAGTGGTATATCAACAAAATCGTGCATGAAGAAGCCGCTGCGCGCAGCGGCAAGAAAAGCAAGGACAAGAACAAGTCCTGATTTCAGTCACGGCCCCGGAGAGTGAGATGCCGGAATACACAAGGGACACCATCGTAGCGGCCGCGACACCGCCCGGTAAGGGCGGTATCGGTATTGTGCGTGTTTCCGGGCCGGATGCCGAAAGGCTTGCCGGGCAAATGCTCGGCGTGGTGCCGGAACCCCGGTTCGCGACCAACGTGACCATACGGAATCAGGACGGCGACGAACTCGATCGCGGCATCGCGCTGTATTTCACGGGATCTGCCTCATACACGGGCGAGTCCGTGCTGGAACTGCATGGGCACGGCGGACCGATTGTCGTGGCCAGCATCATCGATGCGGCTGTCAAGCTGGGTGCGCGGCGTGCCGAACCCGGAGAATTCTCGAAGCGGGCATTCCTGAACGGCAAGCTCGACCTGGTGCAGGCGGAAGCGATTGCCGATCTGATCGACAGCGGCACGGCGCAGGCGGCACGAGCGGCGCTGCGCTCCCTGGCCGGGTCGTTCTCGAACGCCGTTACAAAACTGCAGCAACAACTGATCAGCCTGCGGCTGCATGTCGAGGCGGCCATCGATTTTCCGGAGGAGGAGATCGACTTTCTTGCGGATGCCGACCTGCTGCGAAAAACAGAAACCTGCGCTGCGGCGTTTGAAAAACTCCAGCGAGAGACGAGGATCGGGAGAGTGCTTCGCGATGGCTTGCAGTTGGTCATCGTCGGCAAACCCAACGCCGGCAAGTCGAGTTTACTGAACCTCCTGAGCGGGCAGGACGCGGCCATCGTCACAGAAGTGGCCGGGACGACGCGGGACATATTGCGTGAACGAATCGAAATCGACGGACTGGCGGTGGAGCTGATCGACACGGCGGGACTAAGGGACGATCCGGACCGGATCGAGGCGGAAGGAATACGGCGTGCCCGCGAGGCGCTCAAGAAAGCGGATGGTGTGTTGTGGATTCAGGATGCAACGACGCCCGGCGACAGCAAACTGGACGAAGAAATTCCGCACGAGGTCCCGGTCATCATCCTGCGAAACAAGATTGACCTGAGCGGCGACCCACCGGGCCCGTTGGCAAAAGAGCCGAACACGCTGTACATATCGGCCAAGACCGGTGCCGGCGTCGACGAGCTTCGTGACACAATTCGCGAATTGGCGGGCTACAAAGACCTCGGAGAGGGCGCATTCACGGCGCGCCGCCGTCATGTGGAAGCCATCGGTCACGCGGCAGAGCATTTTCAGCGTGGCAGGGAGGCGCTCGAGAAAAACCAAGCCGGCGAGTTGTTTGCCGAAGACCTCAGGCTGTCACACAAAGCGCTGGGCGAGGTAACCGGAGCGTTCAGCAGCGACGACTTGCTCGGGCGGATTTTCTCGGAATTCTGTATCGGAAAATAGGCTTGAGACGATTGTTGCCTGTGGTTGCCGGCGCAACCACAGGCATCCCGCAATCAGCCCAGCAACCCCTCACGCCGGTACAGCCTCGCGCAAATCCAGGTCAGCGCTGCGCCAATCAGCAACGTGCCGCCGATCGATACCGCAACGTGCAGCGCGTTGATCGGTTCGTTCTTGATCAGGCCGACCAGCAACAGGTGCTGGCTTAAGGATGGGATGAACATCAGCGCCGTACTCGGCCGGACCATCAGAATCGAAACGACGAGGATCGGCATGGTCGGTGCGATCAACACCACGCTCACCCAGGTCTGCGCCTCCTTGAAGCTCTTGGTGAACGACGCGACCATGGTCATGAGCGCAGCGCCGACGAGCGCAAACGGCAGCAGGAACAGGAACGCGATCACCACCGCCAGCGGCGTGAAATTCGGCGTCATGCCGAGTTCCTGCAGCGGCATGAATTTCAGCGCGAAATAAAAACAGGTAAGGCTTAACGAAAGCGATATCGCCATGAACAGACAGGCCGCCATGATCTTGCCGAAGATCAGGTGGTCGCGTTTCACCGGCAGGCACAGCAGCGGTTCCAGCGAGCCGCGCTCACGCTCGCCGGCGGTGGCGTCGATGGCCAGGTTCATGCCACCGGTCAGCAGCGCAAAAATGAAAAAGTAACTCAACATGCCGAGCAAAATCGCGGACCGGCCGCTGGGCGTCGACACATCCACTTCGTCGATGTTCAGCGGCCGCATCACCTGCGGACTGACACCGCGAATCGTCAGGCGCATCGCCGCAAGTTCCCGACTATAGGCCTGCAAGGCGCGGCGCGCGCGCCGTGTGTCACGCTCCGCCGTGGTGTTCGCCTGGTCGGTGATCACCTCGACCGTGGCGGGAACCAGTTCGGCCAGGTCGGCACCAAAAGTTTCCGGGATGACAATCACGACATCGTGCAGGCCCGTGGTTACCGCCTCGATTGCAAGGTCGCGGGTGGCCGGAGCCTCCACGATATTGATGTTGCTGCTTTGCAGGTACGCGACAAGATTCGGCGCGTTTTCCTGGCCGAGGACCGGCAGGTCGAGCGCCTCGCTTTCGTTGCTCAGTGACTGGCTGACGGACAGGTTAATGACGAAGGCAAACAGGATCGGGCCGAACAGCGGCCCCAACAACAATGCGGTCATCAGTGTGCGGCGGTCGCGGAAATTATCGGTGAGTTCCTTGAAGAAAACGGTGAATATGGTTTTCATGCTGCCGGCTCCACCCGTTCTATTGCCTTCACGAAGGCATCTTCGAGATCGTCGCAACCGGTGGCATTGCGAATGCCGTCCGGGGTGTCATGCATTGCGACCTGGCCTTCCGCAATAATCACGATTTCGTCGCACAGCGCAGCGACTTCCTGCATGACGTGACTTGAAAAAAGCACGCACTTGCCGGCGGCCTTGAGCTGGCGGATCAGTTCGCGCAGCGACCGCGTCGCCATGACGTCCAGGCCGTTGCTCGGCTCATCGAGAAGAATGTTCTGCGGTTCGTGCACCAGTGAGCGCGCCAGGGACACCTTGGTGCGCTGGCCCTGCGAAAAGCCTTTCGTGCGCCGGTCGGCAAACTCGTTGATGTCGAGCTGGTCGATGACCGTCTGCACCCGCTCATCGATAATGCCGGGCGACATGTCGTAGAGCTTTGCGTAATAGGCAATGTTTTCGCGTGCAGTCAGGTGCGGATACAAGCCGGAACCATGCGGCAGTGTGCCGATTTTGCGCCGCGCGCCCAGGGCATCGTCCACAACATCCAGACCATCGATTTTGGCGCTGCCGGAATCGGGTTTCAGGACCGTGTACAGGATGCGCAGGATCGTCGATTTGCCGGCGCCATTCGGTCCCAGAAGACCGGTGATGCGGCCGTCTGCAGCGGCAAAACTGATGCCGCGAACGGCCTGGACATCGCCGAACGATTTATGCAGGTCGGTGACATTGATCATTGTGACGGTCCGGAGAAGTCGAGGAAAAATGGCATCGCGTGCACCCTGTCAAAGCACTCCGCATCGAGGTCGCCGGCTGTTGGCGCGTCAACGAACTCCCCGATGATGTCGGGCATGCAACCGCGCGCAGCCTGACCATGGCCTTGCCGGGCCCCTGTCAGCAGTCGGGCGTTGTCGAGATTGAGCGCGGCCATCTCGGCATACGCGGGTGGTGTGATCGGGTCGGCTTCGCCGGATAACAGCAGGAACGGTATGTCGGTGGTTACCGGCGTCTTGAATTCGTCATCCAGCACGCCTGCGGGCCAGACCGAACAAATTGCCTCGAGCGCCTCGAGCTGCACCGGGCCGATGTAGGTTGCTTCCAGTGCCTCCCGGCCAATTTGCTCCCCGTCGAAATAGGGTGCATCTTCAGTGCAGACCACGGCGTTGTGCATGCCGAGGCTCATCGCGTCCGAGATGCTTGCCGCGATCATCATGAATTGCGCCGCGAGCGGCGCAAAGTTTTCCTGCAGCGCCTCGTCAATCAGCATCGGCATCACGGCAATCGAGGTCGGGTGATAGCTCAGCAAGCGGAGTGCGCCGGCCATTTCCTGGCGGCCGAAACGGATCTCTTCCGGCGTTCCAGTGACCGGGTTCGCTATCGTGATCGTGACCGGCTCCTCCTCCAACCTGTCCTGAAGAGCCGCGAAGCCGTCGCGAATATCCGGAAACCGTTGCGCACAGCGCGGGTCCTCGGCGCAGCGGTCGAAGATCGCGTCGAGCGCGTTCTGCGCCTCGATGGCAATGGCCGGGCCGAGCGCCATCTGCGGCGGCACGACGCCATCGAGGATGACGCTGCGCGTCGAATCCGGATAACGGCGCACAAAATGCTGCGCCACGCGCGAACCGGAGGAAATGCCGTACAGGGTGAATTGCGAGTAGCCGAGGGCAACGCGCAACGCCTCAAGGTCACGGACCGCGACGCTGGTGGTGAAAAACCGCGGGTCGTGCGGTAGCTGATCGAGACAGGCTTCAGTATCTGCAATGGTTTGCTCACGCGAAAAGCGACCCTCGATGATGTCCTCATCCGACTCGCAGTCCATGGTGGCGGACTGGCCGGTACCCCGCTGGTCGAGCAGCACAATGTCGCGAGTTCGCCGGATTTTTTCAAAGGCAATCGAATAGCTCGCATAAAATTCGGTGGTTCCCTGTCCCGGACCACCGGCAATGGGAACGAATGGGTCGGGTTCCGGCTCGAGAGTCAGTGCCGGCACCACGGCCACAAAGAGTTCAAGCATCGGCGAATCCGGATCGTCCGGGTCTTCATGCCGCTTGAGCGTCCCGCAGCGGGCCTTGATGCCCGGATAGCCGCGGCCGGCCCGGATGCGGCAGTCCTCCAGGGCCAGCGTTGGCGGAGCGGCAACCCCTTGCGCGCCGGACGGCACTGCGGTCAGAAGGGCGGCGACAACGACCAGTACTGCGGCCATTGCGGCGTGCATTGAATATCTCAAATCGGATCCTTATGTGTTGGCGCCGCTATGTTCCAGATATGCACATTCCGTGTAAAGCATTATGGCGCTGCCGCGCGGCGGCGATTAGAATGGCGCCCCGGAAAACTGTCTGATTTTTGCTCAATGTCCGCAGACACTCACTTCGATGTCATTGTTATCGGCGGCGGCCACGCCGGCACGGAAGCGTCCCTCGCTGCCGCGCGCGCCGGTGCGCGGACCCTTCTGGTCACGCACAGCGCAGCGACGCTCGGGCAGATGAGTTGCAACCCGGCGATCGGCGGCATTGGCAAGGGCCACCTGACCAAAGAGATTGACGCGCTCGGCGGCGCAATGGCGCGGGCAATCGACCGGGCCGGCATACAATTTCGCACCTTAAACGCCAGCAAGGGACCGGCAGTTCGCGCAACCCGCGCGCAAGCCGACAGGGATCTTTATCGCAAGGCGATTCGCAGCATCCTTGCGTCCCAGCCCGGCCTGGCTATCGTCGAGCAGTCCGTCGATGACCTGCTGATCGTCAATGCGCGGGTCAGCGGCGTCGTCACCGCGAACGGACAGAAGTTATTCGCACCCGCGGTCGTGCTGACGGCAGGAACATTCCTGGGCGGCCGAATTCTCATCGGCGACACCGAAAAAGCCGGTGGCCGGGCCGGCGACCCGCCGTCCCTCAGGCTGGCGGATCGCCTCCGTGACCTGGATCTGCGGGTTGCGCGGCTGAAAACCGGCACGCCGCCACGGCTGGACCGCAATACGCTGAATTACGACGTGATGTGCGAGCAGCCGGGGGATGACCCGAGACCGGTCTTCTCCTATCTCGGCAAGCGCAGCGATCACCCCGAGCAATTGAGCTGCCACATCACGCACACGACTGAAGAGACGCACGACATCGTTCGCGCCGCGCTGGCGGAATCGCCGATGTACACCGGCGCTATCGAGGGCGTGGGGCCGCGCTATTGCCCGTCGATAGAAGACAAGATCGTGCGGTTCGCGGACAAGGCGTCGCACCAGGTTTTCGTCGAACCGGAAGGACTGAAGTCGGATATCGTCTATCCCAACGGCATCTCGACGAGCTTGCCCCTTGAAACCCAGGTTCGATTCGTGCGCTCGATCAGGGGCTTCGAGCGCGCGGAACTCACGCAGCCGGGGTACGCCATCGAATACGACTACTTCGACCCGCGCGACCTCGGACCGACGCTGGAAACGAAATCCATCGCCGGCCTCTTTTTCGCGGGCCAGATCAACGGCACCACCGGATACGAGGAAGCCGCTGCCCAGGGCATCCTGGCCGGCATCAATGCGGCACGACTGTCCGGTGGCGAGGAAGGCTGGTACCCGGGCCGCAGCGAGGCCTACCTGGGGGTACTCGTAGATGACCTTATTACGCGTGGCGTCAGCGAGCCATACCGCATGTTCACCAGCCGTGCCGAATACCGGCTGTTGCTGCGCGAGGACAATGCGGATTATCGGCTGACACCGGTCGGTCGGGACCTCGGCGTGGTCGACGACCGGCGCTTCAGAGCCTTCGAAGCTAAACGGGATGCGGTCGCGCAGGAACAGGCCAGGCTGCAGGACATCCTGGTCCGGCCATCGCAGCTGGATAGCGGCGACCGGGAGATTCTCGGCGCGATGCAAAGAGAATGCCGGGCGGCGGAACTGCTGCGCCGGCCCGAAATCGGCTATGCGGACCTCACCGCATTGTCTCCGGTAGGCCAGGGCGCCTGGCAGGAACAAGTGGCCCTGGGCCACATGAGCACCGAGCAGGCCGAACAAGTTGTGCAGCAACTCGAAGTGCAGGCGCGGTATGCGGGCTACATCGACCGGCAGCAGCGCGAAATCGACAAGCATGCCAGGCAGGAATCGCTGGCCCTGCCGCAGGATATCGACTATGCGAATGTCACCGGCCTCTCGATCGAGGCGCGGCAGCGGCTGGAGTCTTCGCGACCCGTGACGCTTGGCCAGGCATCGAGACTGGAGGGCATGACGCCCTCCGCCGTGTCATTGCTGCTCATTCACCTCAAAAAGCGGCATCTGCAACGCTCTGCCTGATACTGAACGGATCGGGGACGGACCCCGAGTGCGCTCCGGTCGTTGGTTGGCCGCCAAAAAAACCGCACAGTTGCGCGGTTACCCGAGCCTGATGCGGTATGCTGACACTCGTCCCGGTATCAGCAAGCACCTCTGCGGCGCATGAACAACGAGCTTTCGACCATCGAGTTCCTTTCGCGGCAGCGCTTGCCGATTCTCGCCTGCATTGCCATTCTTCTGTCCGCCTGTGGCGGGAGCCAGGATGCGCAACGGGACTCCGTTCTAAATCGCGGTATGTTCACCGAGCCCGAGTCACTCGATACACATAAAGCCAGGTCGCTGCAGGCCGGTGATGTGCAACGGGATCTTGGCGAGGGCCTGACCGGCTACGCCGCCGATGGCGAGTTGATACTGGCGGCGGCGGAGCGCATGGAGATGTCGAACGACGGCCTGACCTACACCTTCTGGCTGCGACCGGATGGTCGCTGGTCGAATGGCGACCGCGTCACGGCAGCGGACTTTGTGTACAGTTTCCGGCGCCTGGTCGACCCGGCAACGGCAGCATTCTACGCCCAGGATTCGCTCGGCGATGTTGTCAATGCGATGGCAATCATTGCTGGAGAAAAATCCGTCGAGGAACTGGCAGTTGCCGCGGTGAGCGAATTGCAATTGCAGATAACGCTTGAACAACCGGTTGCGTATTTTAACCTCCTGCTGACACATCCAAGCACTTTTCCGGTACATCGCGGGTCGATCGAAGAACACGGCGATCAACACGCCCGGGCCGGCAACCTGGTATCGAACGGCGCATACCGGCTCCACGTATGGGAAGTCGGTTCCTACATCGAGGTTTCTCGAAACCTGCATTACTGGAATGACGCAGAGACGGCAATAGACCGGGTACGACATCACATTATCCCGGAAGATACGGTGGAGCTGAATCGCTACCGTGCCGGCGAGCTTGATATAACGGCAAGCGTGCCATCCGAAGCGTTCGAGCAAATGAAGCAAGAACGCCCCGGCGAACTGCGGGTGTCGCCATACCTCGCAGTCTATTTCTACGGCTTCAACCTGACGCGGCCGCCATTCAAGGACAACCCCAAACTGCGGCAAGCCCTGTCCATGGCCATCGACCGCGAAACCATTACGGACGTAGTCGTCGGGCGGGGCGAAACGCCGGCGTACGGCTGGGTTCCGCCGGCCACCAGCAATTACGAATCGCAACAGTTCCCGTATGCAAAGCTGTCTCGGCAACAGCGGCACGCCAGGGCGCGGGATTTGTTCGCGGAGGCAGGTTTTGGCGCGCACAACCCCTTGCGCGTGGAGCTTCGCTATAACACGTCCGATGCACACAAGAACATTGCGGCCGCTGTGCAGTCGATGTGGAGCAAGACGCTTGGTGTGGAGACAGGGCTGATCAATGAAGATTTTTCGGTGTTGCTCGATAACATTGCTGCGGCTGAGATTACGGAAGTTTTTTTGTCAGCGTGGACCGGCGACTACGATGACGCACACACGTTTCTAACGGTGCTCGAGAGTGGTAACCCATCCAACCAGACCGGTTTCAATAACCGGAAATACGATGAGCTGATGAACAAGGCCGCCGCACAAACAGGTCCGAAACTGCGGCAGGTTTACCTCGAAGAGGCCGAGATCGAGTTGCTGTCCGAACATCCGGTCATCCCCATTTATTTCTTCGTCAACAAAAACATGGTGAGCCCGCGCGTTCATGGCTGGCACGACAATGTGCTGAATTACCATTACAGTCAGCACCTGACTCTTACCGATACCGACTAACTACTGTGCTGCGTTACGCGTTACTGCGTATCTTTGGGGCGATACCGACAATGCTGCTGGTCATTGCGCTCGCCTTCCTTATGGTGCACGCAGCGCCCGGCGGGCCATTTGACGCGGCGCGCGTGCTGCCGCCGGAGATCGAGAAAAATATTGCGGCGGCCTACCATCTCGACGAATCACTACCGCGGCAATTCCTTCGCTACCTGAACGGACTGCTGCACGGCGACCTCGGCCCGTCCTATCGTTACCGCGGCCAGAACGTGTCGAAGCTGATCGGCGATGCGCTGCCCGTCTCATTGCAGATCGGCGTACTGGCGCTGATCATCGCGAACGTTGCGGGCATCGCGGCCGGTATTGCGGCAGCGCTGCGCAAGAATACCTTCCTCGACCGGCTCGTAACCGGTGTTGCGATGGCCGGCATCTCGGTGCCGGTATTCGTTGTTGCGCCACTGATGGTCCTGATCTTCGCGGTGTACCTTGGCTGGCTGCCGGCAAGCTGGACCGGCGGCACGGCCATAACCCGGCTGATATTGCCGGTGATGGCGCTGGCGTTGCCGCAGATCGCTTACATTGCCCGCCTGATGCGCGCCAGCATGATTGACACGCTAAACAGCGAATACGTAAGGACGGCTCGCGCGCAGGGCCTGAAGACCCGTTCAATCGTTCGCTATCACGCGCTGAAGCCGGCGATGCTGCCGCTGCTTTCGTACATGGGTCCGGCCACAGCCGGCGTCCTTACCGGTTCAGTCGTCATCGAACAAGTTTTCAGCATTCCCGGCATTGGCCAGTCCTTCATAAACGGCGCCCTGAGTCGAGACTACACCCTCGTCATGGGAATCGTCATTTTCTATGCGGCGCTGGTTATCCTGCTGAACCTGGTCGTCGATTTGCTGTACGGCGTTCTGGATCCGAGGATTCGCACTCGATGAGCTATCTTGCGGTCGTCAGATCGATCCTCCGGAAAAGCCGGGACAACAAGACCATAGTCGTCTGCAGTAGCATACTGCTGCTCATCGCGGCCGTCGCGCTGATCGGGCCGCTGCTCAGTCCGCACCACTACGCGGACACCGACTTCGACCAGCCCTTCGCAAAGCCATCGATAAGCAACTGGCATGTTTTTGGAACGGACGGCCTCGGCCGGGATCTTTTTGTAAGAATTTTGCTGGGCGTGAAAGTAACCCTGTTCGTAGCCATCATTGCCAGTGGTGTGAGCCTCGGGATTGGCGTGGCTTACGGTGCAATTGCCGGTTATGTCGGCGGCAAAGTCGATGGCGTCATGATGCGTGCGGTCGACGCGCTGTACGCGATGCCGTTCATTTTCTTCGTCATCCTGCTGATGGTTGTATTCGAGCGAAACTTCCTGCTTATTTTCGTGGCGATTGGCGCTATCAACTGGCTGGATATGGCGCGCATTGTTCGCGGTCAGACGCTGAGCCTGAAGCGGCGCGAGTTTGTTGACGCCGCGCGACTGATCGGCGTGTCGACGCCGGGCATTATTCTGCGTCACATCACGCCCAATCTGTTCGGCGTCGTCGTTGTTTACATGACGCTCACGATACCGCAGGCGATCCTGGTGGAGTCGTTCCTGAGCTTTCTCGGCCTTGGCGTCCAGGCTCCGCAGACCTCTTTGGGCGCGCTGGTGAATGACAGCGTCAGCAACATGGAGCGGGCGCCCTGGCTGTTGCTGATCACCGCTGCCGTACTGGCCGTCATCCTGCTTTGCTTCAATTTTCTTGGCGACGGGTTGCGCGAGGTCGTGGACCCCAGGAAGAAGACCTGATGCGCCTCCTCGACGTCACCGACCTCACCATTCGCTACGCCGATTCGATACGGCCGGTGGTGCAGGGCTTGAGCTTCGGCATCGAGGCGGGCGAGTCGCTCGGTATCGTCGGAGAATCCGGTTCCGGAAAGACGCAGACGGCCATGGCATTGATGGGTCTGCTTCCCGCCAATGCGCGCACCAGCGGCCACATATGTTTTGACGGCCAGGAATTCGTCGGCGCAGCACCTGCCGTGTTGAATCGTTATCGGGCGTGCCGCATCGCGATGGTATTCCAGGACCCGATGACCGCCCTGAACCCGTATGTGACAATCGGAGACCAATTGCGGCGCATATTGCTTGAACACAAGATCTGCGGCCCGGCACAAGCGCGTCAGCGAACGCTTCTGATGCTGCAGCAAGTCGGGCTGCCGGACGCGGAGCGGCAATTCGACGCTTACCCGCATCAACTGTCCGGCGGTATGCGACAGCGCGCAATGATCGGTGCGGCGCTGCTCGGCAAGCCGGATTTATTGATCGCGGATGAGCCGACCACGTCGCTCGACGTCACCGTCCAGGCACAGATTCTCGGTTTGTTGCGACAGCTTCGATCGCAATCGAATACCGCACTGATATTGATCACGCATGATCT
>Ga0114949_10002662_pt1 | contig 11188 bp, 5 predicted proteins | sample N074metaG_FD_83505 | JGI IMG/M metagenome (GOLD analysis project Ga0114949, IMG submission 83505) | Deep subsurface microbial communities from Kermadec Trench to uncover new lineages of life (NeLLi) - N074 metaG | ecosystem: Environmental > Aquatic > Marine > Ocean trench > Sediment | place... | reverse complement strand
CGAGCAGCGCGCACTACCCGAGACCGACTCGTTCTCGTTCACCGCCCCCGGTGCGCCGTGGACCAACCACGAGTGGCTGTCCGACGTCGTCCTGGCCGCGGTGTACGACGCCGGTGGCGACCGCGCACTGTCCATCCTGCGCACGGGCCTGCTGCTCGCCGCCATGGCGGGCCTCGCGCTGTTGCTGTGGAACCGCCTGGCGCACCCGATGTTCGTCCTCGGAGGCTGCCTCGTGGCCGCCCCGTTGTTTCAAGTCGTCAACCTGCGGCCGCACAGCTACACCTACGTGTTCGTGCTCGTCTTGCTGCTGGTCCTCGAGGCGTCCCGGCGGCGACCGAAGCTGCTCTGGCTGCTGCCGCCGCTGATCGTCCTGTGGACCAACCTGCACGGCGGTTTCATTCTCGGGCTGGGTATCCTGACATTGGGCCTGGCCTCGCGCTGGTTCGGCCTCGAGGACTCCCCGCGGGCTGCGGAGCGCAACGAGCGCCGGCTGTTGCTCGCCGTGTTCGGGACCAGCCTGGTGGCACCGCTGTTCAACCCCTACGGGCTCGGACTGTTCGCATACCTCGGCCGAGAGCTCGGAGCGGATCACTCGATCATCCTGGAATGGCGGGGCATCTGGAGCTTCCCGGAGTACCGCTGGCAATTCCTGCTGCTCGTGCTGCTGCCGATCGTCGGGCTCGCACTCTCCCGGCGACTGCGACCCCTGATGCCGATCGTCCTGCTGGCGATCAGCACGGCCGCGACGCTGATGCACGGGCGCTTCTTGATCCTGCTCGTGATCTTCTCGAGTCTGGTGAGCTTCTCCGCCGTGTCGACGCTGTTGCAGCGTCACCTGCCCCAGGGCACCGGAATTCTGCTGCACCGCCTGGCGGCGCCGCGCTGGGCCTGGACGCTCGTCGCCCTTCCGCTCTTCGCGGGCGTGCTGCAGGTGGCGGTGGACATCAAGAAGAAAGGGCTGCGGCTGCAGCTCCCGTTCCACGTCCCGGTCGTAGCCTGCGAATTCCTGCAGCAACACGACCTCGGACCCAACTTGCTGCTGCGGCTGGACTGGGGCGGATACGCGATCTGGCACCTGTACCCGCGCTACAGGGTCTCCGCTGACGGGCGCAACCTGACCGTCTACGACGACGAGTTCGTCGACGACCTGCTGCGCGCGTACGACGACGGCCGCTTCGCGGAGTACTCACGGCGCTATGACGTCGACGTCATCCTGAGTGAGAGCGCGGGTCCGACCTACGACGAGCTGCGCTCCCACGACGGATGGGTGGCGATCCACCAGGACCGGTTGGCCACCGTCTTCGTACGGCCCGAGACGGCTCGATCGGTTCGCCCGCGCGATCTGTCGGCAGTCGCAGTCCAACCTGCCGCGGAGCGCTTTTTCTTCCCGTAGGCGTGGTGGTCACGGTGAAGGCCGCTTGCCTGCGGCCGCTCTCATTGTAACTACACGCCGGCTCGTTTCTTATTCGATGCGGCAAATGGCAGGTAGACTGGACTGTGATTCGATAGCGGCGTATAACACCTCATCCAGGAGGGGCTTCATGAATCACCGCTGCGGGTTCGTGCTGATTCCGGTCCTCGCGCTCTTGCTGTCGAGCGCCCTCGCTGCGGCCGATCCGGATAGGATCGTTCGAGTCTACTACGAAGACATCGAAGACATCCGACCGCTGCACGAATACGACCTGCTGGAGTACAACAACCGCGAGGAACAGTACGTTCTGCTCGCCATCGATTCGACGGAGTACGCCGAGCTGTTGGAGAACGGCTACCGTGTGGAGACCGACGCAATGCGAACCGAGGAGATCTTCGGACCGCGTGAGATCTCTCCGGATCAGCAGACGGCGATCCCCGGTTTCCCCTGCTATCGAACGGTGGAGGAGACCTACGCCATGGCCGAGCAGATCGTCGCCGACCATCCGGACCTGGCGACGTGGATCGACACCGGCGACTCCTGGGAGAAGCTCAACGGTCTCGGCGGCTACGACCTGCGGGTCCTGCGCCTGACCAACGCCGCGATCCCGGGGCCCAAGCCGAAGTTGTTCCTCACCGGCTCCATCCACGCCCGCGAATACACTCCGGCCGAGCTGCTCAACCGCTTCGCGGAGGACCTCGCAAACCGTTACGGCATCAACGCGGACATCACCTGGCTCTTGGACTACCACGAGATCCACCTCGAGCTGCAGGCCAACCCGGACGCCCGCAAGAAGGCCGAGGCCGGTCTGTTCTGGCGCAAGAACACCAACCAGAACTACTGCTCGCCGACGAGCAACAACCGCGGTGCCGACCTCAATCGCAATTTCGAGTTCGAGTGGGGTTGCTGCGGAGGCTCCAGCGGCAGCCAGTGCGCGACGACCTATCGCGGGGCCTCGCCGGCGTCCGAACCGGAGGTCCAGGCGGTGCAGGACTACCTGCGGGCGGAATTCCCCGATCAGAAGGGCGACCTGAACGATCCGGCTCCGCCCGACGCCACCGGGATCTACCTGGACATCCACTCCTCCGGTCAACTGGTGCTGTGGCCCTGGGGCTTCGGCGGGAACGCCCCCAACCTCCCGGCGCTGACCACGCTCGGTCGCAAGCTCGCCTACTTCAACGGCTACCAACCCCAGCAGGCCATCGAGCTGTACGCCACCGACGGCACGACGATCGACTTCGGGTATGGCGAGCTGGGCATCGCGACCATGGCCTACGAGCTGGGAACCTCCATCTTCCAGGATTGCGGAACGTTCGAGAACGTGGTCCTGCAGGACAATCTTCCGTCGCTCTTGTACGCGGCCAAGGTGGCCCGGACCCCCTACCTGACGCCCGCCGGACCGGAGGTGCTCCAGCTGCTGGCCACGCCGGGGATCGTCCTACCCGGCGAAACGCTCGAGCTGACCGCGACGGTCGACGACACGCGCTTCAACAATCAAAACGGTTCCGAGCCCACACAGCCGATCGCCGGGGCGGAGTACTACCTCGACCTTCCGCCCTGGGTCTTCGGCAGCCCGGCGCCCATCGGCATGTTTGCGGGCGACGGCGGCTTCGACAGCGAGGTCGAGCCGGTGACCGTCTCGATCGACACCAGCGGGCTCGCCGGCGGCCGGCACATCGTCTTCACACGGGGCCAGGATACGGACGGCAACTGGGGCCCGTTCACCGCCGCGTTCTTCACGGTGGTCGTCACCGACGACGACGACGGAGACGGCGTCACGAACGATGCGGACTGCGATCCGGGAGATCCCTCGGTCTGGTTCCCACCGACGGAGGCCCGCGAGCTGACGCTCACGCAGGAGGCCACCGACAACCTTTTCTGGACGCCCCCGGAAGAGCCCGGGGCCGAGCTCCCGGGGTATGACGTCTTGCGCAGTGACGGCGCTGACGACTTCTCCTCGGCCAGCTGTATCGGGTCGGGCGGACCGGCGACCAGCGCCACCGATGCGAGCGTTCCGGCGAGCGGCAGCGTCTACCACTACCTGGTTCGATCGAAGAACCGCTGCGGCGACAACCTGGGCTACGACTCGAACGGTGTGGCCCGAACCGGAATCCCCTGCGCGCCCTGAGCGCTCTCACTTGCGGCGCATGCCCCGGGTGTAGACCTTGCCCTGAATGATCTTGTGCGCCGGGCGCCCGCCGATGGAGATCGGCCGCGCGAACTGCTGGTCGCATTCCGGGCAGCGCAGATCGCCGCGCGTGCGATCCTCGACGATGCGCTCGACGAAGCACTTGACCAGCCCTCCCGTGCCCCCCTTGGCGTAGCGATAGAGCAGCGTCCGGCACCCCAGACAGTGGATGGAGATCGTACGGCGCGCCGGGTTGCCCTTCCTGGCCAAGCAGCGCAGGCCCGTCTCAGCGACGCCCGCTGGTCGGGGCGCGGACCTCGATCCGCGTGCCGTGCCCCGGTCGCGAGCGGACGCGCAGCGTTCCGTGAACCAGCCGAGCTCGCTCGCGCATGCTGGCCAGACCCAGTCCGGGCCGATCCCGGCTGCACTCGGGGTCGAATCCGATCCCCGCATCCTCGACCAGCAGCAGTACGTCGTCGGCCTCGCCGGCCAGGCAGATGCGGGCCCGCCCGATGCGCGCGTGCTTCTCGACGTTTCTCAGCCCCTCCTGCGCGATGCGGTAGATGCACAGGCCGACGTCGCTGGAGAGCTCCGGCGGAACGTCCCTTTTCTCGAAATCGACGGCGAGTCCGGTGCGCCGCTGCCACGTCGCGCACTCCGACTCCACCGCCGTGGCCAGCCCGAGATCGTCGAGAATCGATGGATGGAGCTGGCGCGAGATGTCGTGGACGTTGGTCGAGAGCTCGACCAGCTGACCCTTCATCTCACGCAGAGCTTCCAGCGCCGGACCCGAATTCGTCTCGAGCCGGCGCTCCAGCCTGCCGGCGTCGACGGCCAACATGGCCAGGCGCTGGGTGAGATCGTCGTGCAGCTCCCGCGCGAGCCGGCGGCGCTCCTCCTCCTGCGCCTCGAGTAGCCTGCCCGCCAGCCGGTGCAACTCCTGCTGGCTCTGTCGCAGGGCCGCCTCACTGGCCCGCAGCTCCCGCTCCGTGCGCTTGCGCCGTGTGATGTCGCGCCACACGGAACGGCTGTGCAAGATCTTGCCCTGTTCGTCCCGGACCGCGGAGACATTCAGGCTGACGTCGATCCGACTGCCGTCCTTGCACTTCAGCTGGAACTCCAGATCGCGCTCTTCTCCCGTCCTCTGGAAGGATCGCCGGGCCCGCTTCACGGCCTCCAGGCAGTCCGGATGGTACAGCTCGAAGATGTGGCGGCCGATGATCTCGGCCCTGGTGTAGCCCGTCTTCTCGGTCAGTGCAACATTGCATTGCACGACGCGGCCGCTAGCCGCGTCGACCGAGCAGAACATGTCGGGGGCATTGTCGTAGAGGTCTCGGTACATCTCCTCCGAGAACCCCGCCTCCCCCGCCGTGCGCGGCCGGTCCGCGTGCATCCACTGCCCCTCGATCGTGCAAATCCCGGTGGACCGCTCCCAATATACGACGAACCGTCGCGCGCAACTCGGATCTGATCGCCTCGTCCCGCTTGCGGGAAATCAAGACGCGCGAGCCGTGACGACTAGCGCGGCCGGCGCGTCAAACCCGACACGACGCCGAACCCGAAGAGGAATCCCTCCCCTCCGCTGATCATCGTCCGCGTCAGCAGGCCGGGCTCCGCTTCTCCGAGCAGCCGGGCCAGCGGCTCGATGCCGACCTGCGAACCGGGGAAGCTCCCGGCCATGAAGTCGAGGCTCATCGCACCGAGGTAGCTCCCGGTCCGGGCCAGCAGAATCGCGGACACGCCACAGGTGAGGCCACCCATTGCGGCGGCGGCGGTCCTGGCCCAGCCCCGGGGCGTGGCCATCCCGCCCTCCGAGGTCGGGGTGGCCCACGCGTACCCGAAGCCCACGGCCCCGCCCAGCACAAGCCCCTCGAAACCTCCGGCGACCGGCGACAGGTCCCGTCCGAAGAGCCCCTCCAGCACCAGCAGTCCCAGGCCGTGGGCCAACGCCCCGACGGCGCCCCCGCCCAGCGCTCCGAACGCGATGAGCGCAGCGGGGCGGTGCGAGCGGAACGAGGCCTCCGCCACGGCGAGCCCGGCGCCGACACCGACCGCCCCCAGAGCACCGACCATGATCCCGACGATGGGCAGCGCGAGCAGCACGCTGTCGGCGGCCGTGGATCCCGGGCCGAAGCGCAGCACCAGCCCGCCGACCGTTCCGCCGACCAGGCCGCCCACCGCGCCGCCCCCGACGGCGGCGATCCAGCGGCGCCGCGCCAGACGAAGCACTCGGCAGAGGCGCATGACGATCAGATGCCGGGCTGTCGTCCATGCCGCGGGCTGTCCCAGGATCGGCACGGGCTCGGCATCCGAGACTTCCCAGCGGCTGTCCCGCAGCAGCGCCCGAGCTCGCTCGTGGCCGGACCGCCGGTCGAGACGGCGCAGCGCCTCGGCCGTACCGAGCGTGTGCAGCGCTTCCGCCGCCTCGCGCCGATCGTCTTCATCACGATCCGCGTCGATGAGAATCGCCAGCGCGGCCTCGATCGACTCCCCGCGATCCGCGCCGATCCCGGCCTCGGCGCTCTTCGACGGCGGGAGACGCGAGTCGTCGGCCTCCTCGACGACGTCGTCGAACACGAAGCTGTACCCGTGGCGGGAAACCGTCCGGATGTAGAGCGGGTTGCGCGGGTCGTCGCCCAGAGCGCGTCTGAGCACTCGCACGGCCTGATTCAGCGCGCCGTCCGAGACCACCACGTCACTCCACACGGCTTCGAGAATCTCGCGGCGCCGGAGCGCCTCGTTCCGCTTCTCGAGCAACAGCAGCAGCAGGTCGAAATAGCGCGGGATCAGCGCGACCGGCTCCCCGCGCCTGAGCAACCGGCGACGGGAGGGCGACACCGTGAACTCGGCGAAGCGGTAGCGCGGCAACTGTGGCCCCGAGAACCTCGGCATCCCGCAAGGATGACACAGGTCCTACGGCTCGCGGTAGGGCTCGCCGCGGAGGTACAGCTGCAGTCGCCGGGCGGTGTCGTCACGCAGCTCGACGGCATCCAGCGCACGGCGCGCGGTCACCACGGCCTCGTCGAAGCGCCCCGCGTTCGCGTAGGCCGCCGCCAGCGTGTCGAGCGCGATGCCCTCCGCGTTTCCGCCGAGCTCCACGGCTCGCTCGGCCAGCCCGACGGCTCGCCGTGGGTCGCGCACGCTCGCCTGCGGGTGGGTCGCGAGTATCCAGGCCATGTCGGAGTAGCAGACCGCGCAGCGGGGGTCGAGTCGAGCGGCCTCGCGGAGGTGCTGCAGTGCCGACTCCACACGGCCGGTCAATCGCAACGCGCGCCCCAGATTGCGATGCGCGCTCGCCCAGTCCGGTCGCAGACGCAGGGCCTCGCGAAAATAACCGATGGCCGCTTCCAGATCGCCACGGTTGGCCAGCTCCGCACCCAGGTTGTGCTGCGCCCGATCGAGTTTCGGATTCAGCCGTAGCGCTCGGCGGTAGTTCTCGATCGCCAGGTCGGACCGCCCCAGGTCGGCTTCGGCCACTCCCAGATTGAAGTACGCGTCGCTGTATTGATCGTCGAGATCCAGTGCGCGGCGGTAGTGCGGGATGGCCTCGGCCGGCCGGCCCGTCCGGTGAATCGCCTGGCCCAGGCTGGCGTGGGCTCTGGGGTTCGCGGGCCGCGCGGTCAGCGCCGTGCGCCACAGAGTCTCCTCCGAGCGGTAGTCGAGATTGCGTCGCGTCGTGGCCCAGGCCAGCGTTGCGGCGAGCGCGACGACGAGCACAGCGGCGGCCGCCCGGATCCACGGGACGGACGCGCGTGACACGACCCGGAATCCGAGGACGACGCAGAGAACGACGAGTCCGGCGAGCGGCAGGTACATGCGGCGCTCCGCGCCGACCTCGGAAACGATCGGTACGATGCTGGAGGTAGGAGCTAGCAAGAGAAAGATCCAGACCGCCGGGAAGCCCGCGGCCGGTCGGCGCCGGTAGGCCACGCCGGTGGCGGCAAGCAGTGCGGCCAGCAGCGCCGCGTAGGGCCCGACGATTCCCGGGGGGAAAGGCCTGGCGTACCCGAAGTCGAATACCAGTGGGTTCGGCCAGAACGCCGTGCGCAGGTAGTCCAGGACCAGGACGCACTGGTGCTTGGCGTAGTCCACGGCGCCGATCCCCAGGGAAAAGCCGACAGTGTCCGAACGGGGCCCGGTCCACAGGATCGCCGCCAGCACGACCCAGGTCGCAAGCAATCCCGTGTAGAGCGCTCGGCGTCGTTTGACGAGGGACCGCAGGCCCGCGGGCCGGTAGGCCAGGTCGTAGAGCAGTATCGCGACGGGTGCCGTCACCATCGATTCCTTGCTGAGCATGCCGGCCGTGCACGCGGCCACCGCGGCAACGCTCCAGGCTCGTACGGCCTGCCCGTCCCACGCACGGATCGCACAATAGAGCGTGAGCAGGTAGAACAGCGCCATCATCGACTCGGTCCGTTGCACGACATAGTTGACCGTCTCGGTACACAGCGGGTGAACCAGCCAGATCAGCGCGCAGGACAGTGCGACGCCGACGGAGCTCCCGGCGAACCGTGCGGCGAGCGGCGGTCCACGCAGGGTTCGCAGGACGATCCCGTAGAGCAGCAGCGCGCACGCCAGATGCAGCGACACGTTCACGACGTGGTAGCCGAAGACGTCCAGACCGCCGGCCGCGTAGTTCAAGGCCAACGAGAGGCTGACCAGGGGACGACCGGCCACGGCCACCTGGGGCGGTGCGGACAGCGGCACTCCGGGCGGCCAGAGCTGGCGTAGATGCCGGTTCTCGACGATCGCACCGGTGTCGTCGAAAACGAAGGGTCCCGACAACGCGTTGCCGTAGACCACGACTGCAGCTACGGCCAGTAGCGCGGGGGCCCATCGGCCGCGGTTCGCTGGCTTCGACGACGACAACAGGCCGCTATTGTAGCGCTAGGGGCAGGCGGCGCCGGAAGCGTTGATCGCCGCATCGCGCGGTCCCTGCTCCCCGATCCCACCCGATGCGTAGCTACCGTTGCCCGCGCAATTGAACGGGCGAACGAGCAACCAGAATCCCTGGCCTGCGGCCGGCTCCTCGTCGTAGTCCAACGAGAGACCGGATTCGTCGTCGACCAGGCACTCCTCGACGGACTGCGTGAAGCCCAACTCGAGATCCGACAGGTTTCCGCGCACCACGTCGTAACCCGTTGCCGTGGGAACCGACGGCCATGCGAGCGAGGTCCGACTGACCTCCAGCCCATCGGCCAGCGACAGTGAGGGACCGCAATGGCTCTGGGGCGTCTGGAATGTCGTGAGCCCACCGCTCATGGACTGGTGCTGCGCCGCAATCCACTCGGGGGAACGAATGATGTCGGACACGCGCACCTCGTCAATGCTCCCGCTGAAGTGGTCGGCGCCACCGCTCAGGCGACCGATGTGCAACAGGTTCGAGTTGTTGACCAGCGGTTCACAGACGGAATCCGTCGTCCGGTCGACTCCGTCCACGTAGAAGCGGCAGGCCGTCCCCTGGATCGTCCCGACGATGTAGTGCCACCCGGCATCCAGGTCGACGTTCTCGGCCCGGCCGCCCTCGGAGTCGGTGGACAGGATGAGGCCCAGGTCGTCCAGCGGCCCGTACCCCAGGTGGTATCCCGAGGTGCTGAACGGCGCGGTCTTCTTCGACACGATGGGCATCGAGCCGGCCTGGTCCGGATCGAGGATCCGGATCCAGGCCTCGAGCGACAGGCTGGCCTCGAGGCCCAGACTCGCATCGTTGGTGAGCTTGATGTAGTCGGTCCCATCGAACAGCTGCGCGTCGCCGATGGCGCCCGCCGTGTTCACCGATCCGAAGTTGGTTCCGTGGTTGCCGAACGGCCCCGAATCCAGCACGTCCTCGTGCAGATGCCAGACTCCGGCGAAGTTCTCGCTCCACACGCCGGCCGGATCCTGGGCGTCCGGGGCCCCGGGGTGGTCGTAGTAGATCCAGATCGAATCGGTGCCGGAGCCGGCGTCGATCCGCGGCACCTTGACCCAGACGTGGGAGACCCCACCCTCCTGCCAGCTCTCGATCTCGTGCGCCAGGACGGTCTGCGTGTCGGCGTCGACGAAACGCAGGTCCCGGCCCTCGGGACGCACCAGGTCATAGTCGATGCGGGTGCTGTCGAGGACGATCAGCACGGGAAACTCGGTCAGGTCATCCAGCCGGCCGCTGTTGTCGAATGCGATCCGAGTCCTCCATCGCCAGCCCGTGTCCCACCAATCGGTAGAGGTGCCGACATAGGCATAGGTCGCGACGTAGCCGGTGTCGTTCTCGGGGGCGATGATGTCGTGCCCGGGCGCTCCTCCATCGGACCACGACACCAGCGTGTACTGACCGCCGAGGTGGTCTTGCGGCGTCGGCGCACCGAGGGTGTTCGTCGAGCCCACGATCGCGCTGCGGGTGAAAGGCGTCGACTCGAGCTCGTTTCCGACCGCGAGCTGGATGCCCGGCGGATCCGTATTGAAGATCAGATGTACTTTGTCGGGCTGAAGCTCCACGACGGCCTCGCTCGCGAGCTCGCCACCGGCCCCACCGGGGAAGCCCGCATCGGTCGCCGTCAGCTTGATCTGCAGATAGGAGTACCAGGGCAGATCCGGTGCCGTGAAGCTGCCCGCGGCCGTTCCGCTGTTCTCCTGCACCGAATGGCCGAGGCAGTCGCTGGGATTCCCGTCCTGGCACTGCTGCACGACGACATTCCAGCTCAGTGACGACTCGGGCAGCAGGCCATCCTCCGGATCCGTCGCCTGGCCGAAAAAGGAGATCTCCTGCCCGACGCTCCAGAACAGCGTGTGGTCCGGCGCCAGAATCGACGGCGTCGGACTGGTATTGCCCGCCGTGATGAGCACGAGGTCCGAGTCGAACTCTCCGTCGTCGGAGACGCGCAGGCCGACGGAATATTGCCCCTGGATCGAGTACTGGTAGCTCGGCTGCATCAGCGTGGAATCGTCGAACTCGCCGTCCCCGTCGAGATCCCATTCGTAGCTCAGCACGTCGCCCTCGTCGGGGTCGGTCGAGCCGGAGGCGTCGAACTGAACCGTCAGCCCCAACGGACCGTCGGCCGGGGCGGCGGCCGCCTGGGCCACGGGCGGCAGGTTCGTGGGAGAGTAGTCGATGCGAATGACCTGGCCGCCGGTGTAGTTCAGGTAGTACAGCCGTCCGTCCGGACCGGCGCGCAGGTCGACGGGGTCCGACGCGGCGTCGATGAACGTCCTGGCCGTAGCCGGGTCGGGCAGGCCGTCCGGCCCCGTTTCCATCACGAAGATGCACTGCCGGCTGAAATCGGCGAAGAACAGCGCGTTCTGGTAGCTCGAGGGGTAGACGCCGCCGGGAACGAACGCCAGGCCGGTGATCGCGGTGCTCCCCTGAACCCTGCTGCACTCGAAATCCCCGGACCCGTCGTCGATCGGCAGCTGGTGCTCGTACGCGTAGTACGGAGGCGTCGCCGGGTCTACGACGTCCGCGTAAAGATCCGTGCAGATCGTCAAGTCCTGCGCCTGGTAGCCGGCCTGCGGCCCGGCCCCCTCGTAACAGGGCCAACCGAAATTCTCGACGACCGAGTCGGTGGCGTCGAGCACTCGGTTGATCTCTTCCCAGCCCTTCTGGCCCACGTCGATCATCCACACTTCGTCCGTTCCGGGCCGCAGCACGATGCGGTACGGGTTGCGCAGGCCGTAGG
>Ga0114949_10002660_pt1 | contig 11189 bp, 8 predicted proteins | sample N074metaG_FD_83505 | JGI IMG/M metagenome (GOLD analysis project Ga0114949, IMG submission 83505) | Deep subsurface microbial communities from Kermadec Trench to uncover new lineages of life (NeLLi) - N074 metaG | ecosystem: Environmental > Aquatic > Marine > Ocean trench > Sediment | place... | reverse complement strand
CTGCCAGCTTCGTCATTCGAGTCAGCCGGCGCCTTCTCGACCGGCACGCCGATGGCATTGGATCGAAGGACCGGGTCTTGTTCCTCCTGATCTTGCTGTATCTGCGTCAGAACGGAGGTTGCGCTTTCTTGGGCGAAAAAATCTGCGACTTTCGAATGCCAGCCCAGTCCCAAAAATACGCCCACAATACCGATTAAGGTGACCGCGCTTATCGACAATGTAAATGCCCCAACCCGCCTGCGCTCGGGCACCGGTTCCTGGTAAGTCTCCGCGAAATCGGCCGCAAACCCTATGTCGGGCAAGTCATCATCAGACGATGGTTCCGCAATCCCCGGCTCCAGATCGATCATCGCCGGCAGTTCTTGCTCGTCGCGCCCAGAGCTCGGCGCCTCACTCGGCGTTGCGTCGTCGTTCCGCTTCCCGATCAAATACGCTTCCGGTTCTTCCTCGTCGCTGGTCGCCGCGAGCATCTCACCGATGTTGGTGATGACGGTTTCACGGTCCAGTTTGTCGTCGGCACTGGCAAAGAGGGATAGCCCGCTCTCTCTCCGGTCCGAGACAACATGCAGCACGATATCGATTCCAATGTGCCGTTGCTCGTCTGCAAACCCATATACGAGGGACGAGTCGCACAGGATATTGATAAGGCGCGGCACCCCTTTCGAGAAATAATAGACGGCAGCACAGGCCATATCATCAAAGAAATCGACGCTTCCCCCAGCGATCAGCAAGCGGTGTCGAATATAAGCGACGGTTTCCTTAAAGGTGAGCGGGCCAAGATGGAAGCTTACGGAAATGCGTTGTGCCAACTGACGCAGCTCCGGCAGACGAAGTTTATCGGAGAGCTCTTGCTGACCGATCAGGATAATCTGCAATACATGCTCTTTGCCGTCGTAGATATTGGAGAGCACGCGCAGCTCTTCCAATGTTTCGACGTCCAGGTTCTGGGCCTCGTCGATTATCAAGACTGGATGTCGATTGGCAACGTATTGTTCCATTAAGAAAGCAATGAAGTCATTGTAAAGTTCGATTTTGTCTTTTTTCGTGTAGTCCAACCCGAAAGCCAAGAGGACCCACTGCAAAAGCTCGCCGATAGATCGGTGAGTATTTGTAATCAAGCCGATCGTTATGTCTTCGTCAACCAGTTCCAAGAAACGGCGAACGACTGTCGTTTTACCCGATCCCACCTCGCCGGAAATAACGGTGAAGCCCGCTTGCCCCGTAAGGGCAAACTCAAGCATGTTCAGGGCACCTCTGTGCCGCTTGCTGAGATAGAGAAAATCAGGGTCGGGAATCAGCGTAAATGGCTTTTCGCCAAACCCATAGAAGGACTCGTACATTCGTTGGTGTCCAGATTCTCTAGGCCAATCAACGCGTTATCGAGACCGATCCGCGGGCTTGGGGCCGGTCTGCGGGTGGTTCGGCGCCGTCAGTAATAAAGATCCATATATTTCTCTGCCGAGTTGTTCAATATAGTGCCCAGGAAGTTAAAATTCTGCAAAATGTCCAGAGATCGCAAAATCTCCCTCTTACGTGTTTTGCCTTCGCGAATTACCAGAATGCTGCCATCGATGTATGGCACGAACACGAGCGCATCGTCACTCGACAGGAGCGGGGGCAGATCGTAGACGATCAAGCGGTCGGGGTATCGCCCCTTGAGGTCCTTGACGAGAGCTTCCATCTTCGGTGACGACAGTAGCTCCGAGGAGTAATGCAGTGACTTACCCGCCGGAAGAATGACCAGGCGGTCGATGCCTGGATGTATCAGGCAGTCGGATAACTCTCTTTTTCCCAAAAGATAGTCACTCAAGCCATTTTCCAGGCTGAGGCCGAAGTGCCTATGAATGTCGGGCCGGCGTAGATCCAAATCGACCAACAATACAGTCTGAGTGGGAACCATCGATAAACTGACCGCCAGGTTTGCGGCAGTGAGGGATTTCCCGTCGCTCGCATTGGGGCTGCAGATGCCCACCGTGTTGCCGCCGAGCTCGCCGAGTCGCCGAAGAACTTGAGTTCGCAGGATACGGTAGACGTCGGCCTGGGGATGCCCCCTTTGTCCCGCGATCACGCGCTGCTCCGCCAGCACCCTCGGCGGAACCCGCTTAGTCCGGGTCTGCTGGTAAGTGATATCGATCGGTTCGTGTGACTTTTGTAGCGACCGAGAATGCCGTCGCGAGCCTCTGTTGGGCCCCTGCCGCGTTTTGTTTTCCTGTTGCGCCTTGATCAAGGCCTTCCCGATGCGGTCCATGGCTTGCGACCTTCCCTTTTTTTCGTGCCTGCTTGGGGCGATCTCAAATGATACCAATGTCGATCAGGAGCAACTCCACACGACGTTCGGCGATCGCCCAGAAAAAATCAAGGGGTAGGAAAAACTCGTTCACGACAAAGACTCCGACTGCTACGACCGTCACTGCTGCTAGTGGGGCAACAAGATTGCGTGCCCAATTTCCGCGAATTTCCTGTCGGTTCTGGATATGCGGTACGACGACCAACGGTGCGGCGCCGGTTACGGCGATCAACTGATTGAGACCGTAAATTGACTGGTCCAATGATTCAAACAACGCGGCGCTTCCGGCACCTGCGGCCAGAGAAAACACGAATCCAATAAACAGAATAGCGAGCCGATTCGGTTTGACCGGCTTATCCGGCAGCGTCGGCGGCTCGTTCAGGGTGAAGCGTTCGCTTTTTCGTTCCGTCTCCAGTGACTCCCCGATCTCGGCGACGGTCAACTTGGACTTCATCTCCCTGTATGTGACCAAAGCGTTTTCATAGTTGCGTTGCAGTAGCAAGTACTCGCGCTCCACCTGCGGAGCTTTGGCGATCTTCTGCTCCAATACCGCCCGATTTTCGCGTAACCTTTTCTGCTGTTGCCTACGGGCGCGCGCATCGGAATTCACCGTTTCCCGTTGTGCGGCCAATTGTAGATACGCGGGGTTACTTGGAATCTCCGGGCGCTCCGGCTCCGCAGCCGTCAACCGTGCTTTGGATAGGGCCGTTCTGAGGCTTTCGAGCTGTCGCCTCAACTTCGACACGTCGGGATGCGCATCGGAGTAACGCTCACGAGCTGCTGCAAGTTCGGTAACGATCAGATCCCGCGTTTGCTCGAGCTCGGCTACACTGTCGGTTTTCCCTACCTTTTTCTTGAGCGAGTTGACCTCTCGCGTCAGCTTCCGGACATCTGGGTGCGCCGCCCCATAAATGCTACGGAGACCGAGTAGCTTGGCCTCCTGCATAGCTAAGCGCTCCTCTGGACGCATGACTACTGTGCCGGCACTGTTTAGGGGCAGCGCATGAGGATTTATCTGCGCTAACTGCGAATCAAGATAGATCCTACGTTCCGTTAGAGCCTGTAACTCGCGCCGCGTCTCGAGCAGATCCCGTTCGATACGCTCTAAACTCTGGAGATTGACCGGGAGATCCACCGGTAGAATGCCGGCATAACGCTTTTTGAAATCCGCCCGCTCGGCCTCGAACTGGTTCACCGAATCATTGTACTTTGTGGCTTCCGCGGCGAGAAATTTCGTGGTTTCGCTGGCCTTCTTCCTTCGTGCGCGCAAGTTTTCACTCATATAGAGAGAAACCAAGTCGTTTAAAACTCGCTGCGAGGTAGCCGCAGAGCGATGTTCGAACGTCAGGCGAAAAGCGATGGTTGCCGAAGTGGGCCGGCCACTGCGCGGATCGATGACATCGGCATTGATCAACTTGAGCCCAACGTCTTGGCGCATATTTGCGACGACGGCATTCATCGAAACTCGCTCGCGCTTCTCCGCAAACAGATCGTACTCCTGGATGATGCGGGCCAGGTTTTTGGTGGTCATGACGCGCTGTGTGATGATCTGGATGCGCTCCGCGGCGTAGCTGCTAACGGTCGATTGGACGAGGTCGCGCGGAACATCGGGCTCTTCGATGAGTATCAGCGCGCTGGCGCGGAAGACGGGCGGCCACATCATGGCAACCCCCACGCTGAGAACGAAAAGGACTAAGGCTGGAACGGCAAACTGCCATTTCCGCCGCTTCAGGATCGCCAGGTATTCCTGCGGCTCTGTTACGTCTTTATCCATATTCCGATTTAGCGATTCGGCATCAGCAATATATGATGCACACTAGGATAAATCGCAGTCCACGCGCGCCGGCGTGGCTCTAAGCGCGTTGAGCATATGAAATGGGCTATGTTGAATAAGCCTACCGTCTGAGCACTGCATCGCGTTTATCCACTTTCGCAACACGATCGCAGGCTCCGGGCCGTCTCGTTAGTTGGCAAAAGTCCACTTCGGAAATTGATGCCTGAGCGTAACGAAGACAGCATTTGACGATGCCCGCGATTCACCTGTCAGTTCTTGCGTCCGGTATCTATATCCCCCGGTGAGGAACCAATCTCTCTCGAACTGCCAGCTGACACCGGGCTCTACGGCGAAGTATTCCCGGTCTCTGGCAGCGTTTTGGTCGTTCGCGTCTCTATTTTGTAGATAGTAAATCGAAAGCCTAAAAGCCAATTCAGGCTCGTACTGATGGCGAACCGACAACCTGACGACATCGCGCTCAACTACCGAACCACCACCACTGGCATCGATGGACCGTGATAAGTTCCCAGCAATCAAGGTCCTATCGTCAAGATCGTAATTAACTTCACCATCTACGATAAACCCTAAGGAATTGTTACTGCCCGTCACGGTCGAGTCAGAGGTCGTATACTGCGGTCCAACAGCAATGCGGGTCTCCAGTCGTTCGGAAAATACTCGATGCCATCCGAGCTGCGACCCGAAGGTATCGCTTTCGTTTCCGCTGACGCTATCGTTTTCAAAGTGGGATGCAAAACCGCTGAGAGTGAGATCGTCCTGCTCGGTCAACTGGTGGGTCCAGCCGCCACCTGCAGAATACCGCGTGAAGTCGTCTAAGGTGCTGACGTCAAAAGTGCTTCTGTCCCATCTGCCGTTGACGAAGATGCTATCACGTCGCCCCAGAACATAGCGCCAGGATGGCCGGAGTTTGAAATCCAGCCGTTCCGCACCGACCTCTACCCTGCCTGTGTCGGTGAGTTCGGTGGTACGGGTTGTCGCGCGCCTGAACACTGCGTCCAGGTCCCATACGCCGAGTTGCGTCCGATAGCTGCCTTCCAGCGCCACCCGCTGGTCTTCCGAGTTCAGAAAATCTTCCTCGGTAAAGCGGGCGAAATCCAAGCGCGTGTTGAGAAAAAGGTCCCAGTTTTGGCTGCGTCCGCCAATGTCCACCTCAGGGGAAAAGGTCGCACCGAAAACTGACAGCTCATTGGTCGGGTCAAGGGTTATATTGTCGTCGTACTCGCCGCGGAGGTCGGCCCGTCCTTCGACGAGCCACTCTGCCGCGCGAACACCGGTGGGTAAGCTGAACGCCGCTACGATCGCCAGAACCATCGTCAGGGCGATCGACGAAGAGATCGCCGGCGTCCGCCAAGCGATACGACACTGCCGTCGCGCTACGGGCGGCCGTTTCCGCCCTGGCCATTTTGATAATGTCATTAGTCGGGTACCACCACTATGTCACCGCTTTTGAGCACAATGTTCAGCTCGAGCATGTTCCCTCTCTTGACCTCGGAATAGTCAAAAGGAAGTGCGATTTGCTTGTTGTTCTCCCGGCGCAACACCTTGATGTCGTCTTGATCGGCAAAAGCGGTCAAGCCGCCCGCAAGGCTCAAAGCCTGCATAACGTCAATGCGGTGTGTCGTCGGAAATTCGCCTGGTCGATTGACCTGGCCGATCACATAAACCTTATTGCCGGCCACGCTCTGCACGGAGACGGTGATCGCCGGCTCCGGGATATATTGCTTGATTCTCTCGGTGAGCGCCTTCTGAACCTCGCTCGCGCTTCGACCGGCGGCTCGGATATGCCCGGCCAGGGGAAACGAGATCATGCCGTCGGGCAACACCAAGACTTGCCGCTCCAGTCCTTCCTCTTTCCATACGGAGATTTCGAGGATGTCGCCGGGGTTCAGGCTATACAAACCCTCCTGCCCCATGGCCGGCGCGGGCAGGAGCAGGATGAGCAAGGCCGCCATTCGTTTCTTTATGAAACTGTTAAACAATGACCGAAGCCCCCCGTATCCACTACAATCGGTGATATTGCCATGGCTGATACGACCATAGCCTACTACCCTCGCGCAATACCACAATTGATAATATCCACGTTCGGCAACCTGGTTAGCGCAGGATCCGGCGATGAATAGCCCCCCAATCCAGATAACGGATCCAGACCTTAGCGTCGATACCGTCTAACCTTTGCGGATCGGCTGCATGATGACTTGATTTGGGGATTTTACTATGAAAATCGCTATAAAAATCAATGTAGTACGATCATTGCGGCGGCCTAAAACCGCCTCACCCAGCGGGTGATTCCAGAAAGCCTCGACTGAGGGTCGATTTCAACCACCGCCTGAAACCACCGCCTGAAGCTAGAATTCCACGGCAGCAAAGTCACCCCGGACGCCGGCCTTGCCCGATGAAGTGGGGCGCTGGCCGCTTACCACGCTCCGGGAGACGCCGATCAAGATCGGCGCGAAGGTGGCCCGCCACGGGCGCTACGTCACGTTCCAGCGTGCCAAACCACGGGCCAGCGTGCCAAACCACGGGCCAGCGTGCCAAACCGCGGGCCGGCGTGCCAAACCACGGGCCAGCGTGCCAAAACCACGGGCCAGCGTGCCAAACCACGGGTAAATCATGCCTGGATAGCCGGTTTCGTCGCCATAAAGGGCCCTGGGGGCACGAATGACCGCCAAATCGATCTGGATCAATGCCTTGATTGGCGAGCTTCGGATGCTGTTTGAAACGACGGGAGCGTTATTTGGGAAATCTCGGTCGAGATCGCCGTCATATCTGGGTCGGCTCGGTCAGGCCATGGCCCTGCGCCACCTGGCCGCACGGGCATCGTGGTCCGCAGCGCTACGCCTGAGCCGTTCCGTCGGCTCGACGAAAGAGATGCTCAAGATTACGGAACGACCTCGAGATAGGGAACGCCGCGATACGATCTTTCGTGTTCGTCGAGGAATTTTCATCTCTAGCGGCGGTTTGCGTACAGATTCATCAGTATTGATACGTTCTTTTACAAAGCACATTGTTGACTCTATCATTAACGAGCGTTTACATTAACTTAACAACAACAGTTAACGAATGATGTAATGGTGGGGATCGAAAGAAGATCAAAAACATCATCGGATTTCGCTTTGTTGCAAGAGGGGAGAATACGATGTTGGGCTACAGGGGTCTATTTCGTTCACTTCTGTTGGTCGCTGCCATCCCGCTGCTGATTGTCGCAAGCTCAGGACCATCCAAAGCCTTCTCGACGACGTCGAATTGGGTAGAATTCAACGTCGACCCAAGCGATGTAACCTACATCGGCACGGGACCCCTGTCGGACGGCGGGTTATTGGTCGACCAAACCTCGTTCAAGTTCGAGACGGATCGCGCGACGCCGGCTAGTGGTGCATTCGGTGTGGCGTATCGGGATACCAATTACGCCGACCTAACGGGGTTCGCCATTATCCAAGACGCGAGCGCAAGCGGACGGGCCTTCGACGCGCCACCGCCGAACAAGGTGACTCCGGCAGACCGGCCAGGCGTGCCCGTTACTTGGCCCGTTACTTGGCCCGTTTCTTGGCCCGTTACTTGGACTGACACGTCGCATCTCGTTGGCGCCAAGGGGTCGCCTGAATCCATTCGTGCCGGTGAGATGGTTACAGTGGTCTTCGGCAGTTTCAGCTTGCTGGGGCTTACAGGTGGTATCGAAGAGCTTGCATACCTTGTTGCCTCCATGAAGCCCGGTTGGTTTGCCGCCGGGAATATCCTGGATTGCACCGCCTCTGGAAGCTGCACGGCGATCGCGGCACCTATTCCGCCTGCACTTTGGTTGTTCCTCTCTGCGATCCTGGGACTCGTTGGCATCGGATATCGCCGGCAGCGGAAGGTTACTGCCTAGCGTGATGGTGCGGCCCCGAAGTTTCGGCACATCCTTTTTATGTACCGAGATTCGTTGGAAGCCGGGTCACATTGGATCTCGACATTCGGTGTTCCGAACCCGAAGTTAGCCTGGTCGAACACTGGGTCCCGACACAGTATTGAAACGGGTGCAAAACAGGTCGATGCGTGACCGTCCCCGGCGCGCCGGTTCCTGCCATTAATACCAAAGGTCCTTATTAATGACTCATAGAGATCGCGCGGGCGATCCGTCGGGCCAATTGGGCGGGTAGGAGGGAAGCCGCGGGCGATGCGGGACATCGTCAAGGCTTTCCGACGCCCGCACCGAATCGCCCACACCGAATCGCCCACTGCCGGTTCGCCCGCGCGACCGGAACGGCGGTTTCCCCAAATCTTGTAGACTGGGGCTTTCGGGCTGCGCATGGCTTTGAGACGGGGCGCATGGCTGCCGATGCCGCGCATCGCTACGCCACGCGCTCCTAGCCGAAAGCCCCAGTCTACAAGCATTGGGGAAGCCGTCTCTATGGGTCACTAATAAGGACCTTTGGTATTATGAGCAATTACGTGAGACCGAACCATTATGCATTCGTTAATCTTTGCATCGCGTACTATGCGTCGCAGCGAAAAGGAGCCTCGGCCCATTCGCCACGGTCCTGCATCCCCGGGGGCGGATGGACAATCGAGAAATTGGATGAAAAGACGGTCCCTGGTGTCCTGTCCGGAGGTCAGGGATCTTGCGGTGAACCGCGCGATAATCACCAAAGGTGATAATACACAAGTTGTGTATTACGGGTTCCAACAACGAGATCGCCTTTTGATAAGTGAGTTTTTGGTAAAATGGTACCTGTTTTGGGATCCCGTATATCGCAATCGGACAGACGGGGCACTGGTGCGAGCGACGACCCCCGTTTTTAGAGAAGAGGACGTGGCGCAGGCAGACCGACGGTTGATCGACTTGATACAATCCGTTTTCCCGCGGCTTGAGCCATATTTTCCCTCAACGTGAATGATTCAAGCGGGGTGCCGAGAAACTCTGGGAGCGATCGTTTTGGCGCGCCGTAAGAATCGAAATCGTTATCCGGGCGGACTATTCCTGCCCTGAAGAATCATGGCGCGAATCAAACATGCATTCGGCCCGAGCAAAGCTCTCCTGCAGCCTGCTAAACCGCCTTGGCCAGAGCTTTCGTTGCATGTCTCTCACTAGATCCTGGAAATCATCGGCCGCAGCATGAATCCGTTCTTTGGATTGATCGTCGGACTCTTCGTGACGATGGGGATGATCCCTCCGTTCGTCCGTGTATCGGGTAATTTGCGCCTCCAGGATAAGCCGAACGCCCGAAAGATCCATACGCAGCCCATCCCCTGTGTCGGAGGGTTTGGCATTGTCGGCGGCGTATTGTTGGCGATCTTGGTATTGCTTCCGTCGGATTCATACATTTTAAGCTACCTGACGGCTGCCTTTCTGGTTTTTGCCTTCGGAATTTTGGACGATCGACAAGACCTCAATTACAAGTGGAAACTGATTCTACAAGCGATTCCGATCGCGATCGTGCTGCATGGCGGCATACTGATCGACCATCTGCCATTCTACGGTTTCGATTCGATCGGGCCTTGGCTCTCTTATCCGATCACGGCGCTCTTTCTTCTCGGTCTGATAAATGCCGTCAACCTGTTCGACGGACTCGACGGTCTGGCCGGTGGCTGCATGTTGCTCAGCTTCGGCGCGATCGCCGTTCTCGCCTATCAAGTCGATGGCTTGGCCCTTGCATATATCGCGCTCTCGGCGATGGGTGCGATTCTTGGATTCCTTTATTTCAACACGCATCCGGCGCGCGTGTTCCTTGGCGATGCGGGCAGTCAGTTTCTCGGCTTCACGGTCGGAATTCTGATGATCCTGCTGGTCGAAAAAACCCATACCGCGCTGAACCCGGCCTTGCCCCTTTTGCTGTTGGGCCTACCGCTACTCGACACGACCTGGGTGATAATCCTGCGAATGAGCCAGGGGCGGTCCCCGTTTGTCGGGGATAGGCAGCACCTGCATCATCAGTTGCTAAACTTCGGGTTCACCCAGCGGAGCGCGGTCTCTTTAATATATCTCGCACAAGCACTGATGGTCGGAAGTGGTATTCTCTTGACCTATCACTCCGACCTAACCGTCGTGGGCACATTTTTAGCCGAATGCGGGCTCATTGCGGGATTGGTCTATTGGGCACGCGCTGCAGGTTGGAAGAGGCCCGCATCTTCTCCGCATTCCGGTTCCGGAACCATACAAGACGTCAGGCATAGCAGATTTTCCAACGTCTGGGCCGCATCCACGCTTGGCATCGAGATAGGTATTTCCGTTTTCTTGATATTTGGGGCGTTGGCGTGGGGGAGGCTCGAGCAAGGCTTGTCGAATCTGGCTCTTGCCCTTGCCGCCCTGACATTGATTTCTCCGATTATACTCGGCAAACAGATCCAGCTTTTCATACGCATTGCCGTCTATGTTGCAGGGTTGCTCGCCCTGTTCGCGCTCCAGCCCCTGGCGGAAAGCAGCACGAGCCTCCAGTGGACGATGAATTCCTTCTTCGTAGTCCTGGCACTTGCCGTGGCAGGCGTGATTCGTTTTACCCGACGCGATCTTTTTCAGGTCACGCCGCAGGATTTGCTGGTGGCGTTCTTTGCCCTTGCCGTACCGAATCTCCCGCCGGAATGGTTCGGCGAATTTGCGGTCGGTTACATATTTCCTCGAGCGGTGGTCGTGTTCTATGCGTGCGAGTATCTGGTAACTTTGCCGGAACATAAATATGCCTGGCTCAAGGCATCGGCTATTATTTGTTTACTTCTGTTTGGCGCACGCGGCTGGCTGCCTTGAAGGCGAAGCCATAATTCTCCCGCTCTTCGCCCCCTAGCATCGCTTGGCGGCGGTCAGGAAGGCGCGGATCTTGTCCGGGTTCTTCACGCCGGGCTTGTCTTCCACCCCGGAGGAGACGTCCACGGCGCGCGCGCCCGAGACGCGTAGCGCCTCGGCGACGTTGTCCGCGTCCAGCCCGCCCGAGAGCATCCAGGGGATCGGCCAGGCCGTGCCGGCGAGCAGCTGCCAGTCGAGGGCGAGGGCATTGCCGCCGGGCAGGGCGCCGGCCATGTCCTTGGGCGGCTTGGCGTCGAACAAGAGCCGGTCGGCGACGGTGCAAAAGGCTTCCGCCGCGGCCACGTCGTCGGCGCCGGCGATCTGGACCGCCTTCATGACCGGCAGGGCGAAGCGCG
>Ga0114949_10002659_pt1 | contig 11190 bp, 11 predicted proteins | sample N074metaG_FD_83505 | JGI IMG/M metagenome (GOLD analysis project Ga0114949, IMG submission 83505) | Deep subsurface microbial communities from Kermadec Trench to uncover new lineages of life (NeLLi) - N074 metaG | ecosystem: Environmental > Aquatic > Marine > Ocean trench > Sediment | place... | reverse complement strand
CGAGGTGCTTCAGGGTGCGCTCGTTGCGGATGTCGCCGGTGTTGATCGTGGTGGCGGGCTCCAGCAACAGCACCTGCGCGCCATCCTCCGCCACCGGCAGATGCTCCACGCCCTTGGGGACGATGACCAGCTCGCCTTCTTCCAGCGTGACGCTGCCGTCGCGCAGCCGTATCTCCAGCCGGCCCGCGACCACCAGGAAGAGTTCGTCCTCCTCGGCGTGCTGGTGCCACATGAACTCGCCCTGCAGCTTGGCCAGCTTCACCTGGTGGCCGTTGACCTCACCGATCACTTTCGGACTCCAGGTGTCCTGGAAACGGCCGAATGCCTCACGGAGGTTGATCTTCTTCATGCGCCCTCCTCACTCGTGGCGCCGGCACCCTCCAGCGGCACATGCTCCGGCTGTTGCCGGACGCGCTCCAACCAGCCGCAAACCGCCGCAAGATGCGCCAGCTCGAAGCCACCTTCGGGAGCCACATGGGTGTAGGCGTAGAGAGCGATGTCGGCGATGGAGTAGGTCTCGCCCACAAAGAAACGATGCTTCTGCAGGTGATCGTCCATCACCTGCAGCGCCCGTGTGCCCCGCTGCTGCAAGTACGGCACGATGTTCCGGTAGCGCTCCGGGTTGGCACTGAGGGCCACCAGGTGGCGAGCCACGGCGATGTTGGGTTCGTGGCTGTTCTGCTCGAAGAACATCCACTGAAGGACCTGGGTCCGCGCAAACGGATCGTCGGGAAGCAGTGACGTGCCGTCGGCCAGGAACCAGAGAATGGCGTTGGACTCGGCCAGGCAGCGCCCATCGTCCAGCTCCAGCAGCGGCACCTTGCCGTTCGGATGCCGCACCAGGAACTCGGCTGGACGCTCGTCGCTGGACAGAACATCAATCTCGGTCTTGCGGTAGGAAAGGCCCAGTTGCGCCAGCAGCAGGCGAACCTTGTAACAGTTTCCGGATAACATGGAATCAAACAGGTGCATACAATACTCCTCCATTCCGTCTCGTAGGACCGAGACCATGGCGCAACGGCTACGCGCGCCCGATTCTCACCCCGGCAGCCAGGGCCTCCTCCAGTCCCGGGATCCCCGGACGCGCCCCGGCAGTCCGACAGGCCAGCCCGGCGGCGGCGCCGGCCAGTTGCAGGCGCTGCAGCAACGAAAATCCACGCTCCAGCCCGATGAGATAGGCCCCGTGGAACACATCCCCTGCGCCATTGGTATCCATCGCGTTCACGGGGAGTGCCGGGATCGCCAACGTCTCCCCACCCTCCGTGCCGATACAGCCGCGTTCCCCGAGAGTGATCACGGCAACCGCCGGACCGGCGGCCTGCAGCGCTCGCAGACCCTTCTCTCCCGTCTCACCGCACCAGTCCCGGGCGAAGCGCTCGGAGACCACCGCATGATCGGTCAACTCGAGCAACTCGCGTGTGGACGGTCGCAGCGAGCCACCGTCCAGCACCACCGGCACTCCGGCCTGCCGGGCCCGCTGCGCCGCGGCCCGCTGCGCCTGGATCTGGTGCCCATCCACCAGCAGCGCCGCCGCGCCCTCCACCAACCCCGCCGGGATCTCGTCCGGGCGCAGCCGTGGAGCATTGCCGCGATCCCAGAAAATGGTACGGCTGGCCGTTTGCTGCTCCACGACCACATAGGACAGCGGCGAGCGGCATCCTGCCCGCATCTGCATCGGCTCGGTGTCCACACCCTCGGACTGGAGCTCGTCGCGGATATCCTGCCCGGCAGCGTCCTGTCCCAGCGCCGCGCACAAGATGCCCTGCCCTCCCATGCGCGCCACGGTGACCATGGCGGTAGCCGCAGGCCCACCGCCGCCATGCGTCAGCGGTGTGACCTGCGCCTTCTCATCGGCCCGGGGAAAGACGTCCACCTGAACCACGCGATCCAGGGCCGCGTGACCGATGGCGAGTAGGTAGCTCACTGAGGGAGTGCGCGCAGAGAAAAACTCGCTGGCAAGACTAGCCCGGCTGCACCAGGTTGGCCAGCGAAACCTCTACCGGGATGTTGTCGACGCCGGAGAACCTTCCCACCTCGCGCTCACCTTCGAGAACGATAATGGTCGGCACGCCGCGAACCTCGCGATGCTTGACCCTGGGCTCGTTGCTGAACAAGCGTGGCAGACCGATCCACTTCACCTCCAGCTTGGAGTTATCGGCCATGCGCAGGCTCTTGATGAGCTGGGGGAGGACCTTCTGGCAGTGCGGGCACCAGGAACCGAAGAACACCTCCACGGTGTGATGCTTCGTGGCATTGGCCAGGCGGGTCACGGTCTCGGAGTCAGGCTCGTAATTGCTCTCATCTTCCTGAAATTCCGGGCATAGGTTCAGGAAGTCCTCGGCCTTCACCTCGCCCAGGAGCGGCGGTGTGGGCAGCACCTTGACGAAATGGCCTTTCACGTCGAAGGTCAGCGCGGCCGGCGTCAACTTGACAGGCGTACCGTTGTCCGGAAGCGAGCCGCTGAGGATCGCCGTGGGCCCTGTTGCGGCGAGTTTCACCTGTCCGGCAGCTAGAGTGAGAACTCGGCGCTTCGCCGGCTGCAGGAGGAACCAGACATCTCCCGTCAACGTCCCGAGCATGTCGGGAGTTCCCTTCTGCTCGTAGACCGTCCCCGGGGTCACAGCGGCGCTGTCCACCTCGGTGGAAAAGCGGCAGGAACGTTGCCACACGCTGTCCTCCGCCCACAACAAGCCCGTAGTCGCGACCAGCACCAGCAGCGTGATGCCTACCTCCCTGAATGCGTTCCGCCTCACAGCATGCCTCCTTCCAGCGCCGACCGGACCGACTCCGGGTCGGGGGGTTGATCGTTCCATACGGTGGCCACCTTGCCGTCCACCAACAGGGCGAACCTGGGCAGGCGACGAGCGAGGTTGCCGAGAGTGCCTTCCCCGATCTCATCCACGGGGAACAGCGCACCGTGCTCGATGCCGAACACGAAACGCTCGTCCGGACCGGCGGCAGCAAACGACAGAACTTCCACTTCCAGCAGATCCATGGTCAGATCATTCAGCGGCTCGATTGCCTGCCTGCTGGGCTCCGCCTCCAGGTCCAGCAGGACCACCAGCACCGCCCCCTGATCGGGGACCAGCACCTCCATTTCCAGCGCCACCAGGTCGGCTCCGGGCACCAGGTCGGTGAGCCATCCCTGCGGCAGGCTCGGAGCGGCCAGCGTCAAGCCCAAACCGAGAAGCACGGTGGCCACCACCGCGCCCACCCGCCAGCCAGCGCGACTGGCGCGCGCACCCCACAGGAATGTGGGTACCAGCAGGGCCAGGAACGCGAGGTCCCTCAGGACTCCGCCCCCCGGACCCAGCCCGGCATCGACGCCGAAGCAGCCACAATCCACGACCTTCCCATTGTACCAGGCTTCCATCAACACCACGGTGAAACCCACCAGCAGGGCACCGGTGCCGGCGGTGGCCAGCCGCGGCAGGACATTGAGAAGCAATGCCGCCCCCAGCAGGAACTCCAGCGTGATGAAGAACAGCGCAGAGGGGTAGGTCAGCGAGCCGGGGAGCCAGCCATAGCTCTCGATCTGAGCGGCAAATGCCGTCGGGTGAATGGCTTTCAGGGCCGCGGCCACCAGAAAAAGGAGCCCCAGCAATCCGCGCAACACACGGGCAAGCAGGAGCTTCCAGCCGGGTGGGCTGGGACCGGGAGGCTGGGTACTGTTGGTCACGATGGAGGACTCCAGGCGATTCCGACCCTCCCCCCTGGGCGGCCGCTGATACCGGGATTGGTATGGAGTAATCTAGCACCGCAGGTCGGCGCGGATCAACGCCGTGGCCCGGGCTTTGGCCCCACGGGCCTGTGCTGCCCGGGAAGCGACGGCCGGGGACGGAATCCCACCAGGGCGGCCGCAGGCCGGCGTCCGGGCTTGAAGCGGGCTAAGATTCTCCTATATTCCCACAGGGGGCACCAACCCCAGCGGATCCAGCGGGAGATGGCAGTGGCGGAATCTACTCCAGAACAGAGCGGCTACCCCGGCCAACAGGCCAAGACTCTCTACGCGCAGAAGATCAACCACCGGCGTCGTCATCCAGGACGGAAGCAGCGCAAACGCGGCGGGCACAAGAGCATCCTGCTGTGGGCCGGTGCGGTATTGCTGCTCTGGCTGCTACTCCGGCTGCTGTAGAGGTCCGGACGGAGCGCAGCATTCGGTACGATACTCTCCTGCCATGCCGCGCCGACGCTCCGGAACCCTCGCCGCACTCATCCTCCTGCTCGTGCTCTCCGCCCTTCTGTGGCTGGCACTGCGACGTGTGGGACCGGGCGCCGTCCCGGCCTCCATCCGGCCTGTAACCGCCTCGCACGTGAATGCCGAGCTGCCCCTGCTGCTGGCCTGGGAGAACGGGTCGGCGCCCTTCGTGGTCACCATCCTGGAGCCGGACGGAACGGTCTTCTGGCGCTCGCAGCGCCTGTCCCGAGGTCTGGTGGAAGTGCCACGGCCTGTCCGACTTCGGATGAGGCTCGAGACGATGTATCGCTGGGAGGTGGAGGCGATGGACGGGTCGGGGCGATCGTTCCGCTCGGCGCAGTTCCCGCTGACCCTGGTGTCGGATCCGTCGTTGGCCCGTCCGGGCGGGAACCGAGGAGCAACTACTACTTGTGGAAATGGAGCTCCAGATCGCTCCCGGGGTACCAGCGCTCTTCCCCGTCCTGCAAGCGCACGAGATAACCGGCTCCGACCCTGTCCTGCGGGAACTTGTGGAACTGTTCCCGGCGAACAATTTCACCGAAGATGGCACCATTGGAGGATCGTACCAGGCGATCGCCGGAGTGGAAGCGCCCCAGTCCCGGCTTGAGAAAGCCAGGGTAGATGAATGCGGCGAACGCGAAGAGGATCACCAGCAGGACCCAATAGCTGGTCATCCGCTTGCGCCCGGTAGCTTCGACATCGCCGCTCCGGATATCGTACTCCGCCTTGCGACCCGGATCGCTGAGACATGCGTAGGCTTCCTGGGTCTTGCGGTCGGGGGCTTTGTCGTCTTTCTCCGACTCGTACTTGAGAAATTCGTAAGCGAGGTTGACCTCTTCGATGCCGGAGCCTGGCTCCAGGTTCAGGAGCTTGTAGTATCCCCGCGAGTCCTGCGCCATCGTTCCGGCTCCTCCAGCAGTGCGTTACGAGCGTTTGATCCTGGGCGCTTTGCTGCGAGCTAGGAAGCGTCGCTCTCGGCATCGGGAGTCAGCGCTTGCCGGTTACGCAGGAAGCGTCCGATGATGTCTCGGGAGATCCGTCCACAGGGCAATCCACCGGGATCCGCGACCACCACATCGTCCCTGCCCGACTCCATCATCTTTCGCAGGGCCGCACCCACATCGTCCCCCCATGATACCATCGGAAGCTGTGACCACGGCGTAAGAATTTGCTCCACGGTCAGCCCGGGGCGAGCATCCCGAGGAACCTCGCGCACCCGTCGGAGTTCCACCAGTCCCAGGCTCCTGCCCGGCTCTCCCACCGGGAAGGCGTCCCTGCCCGAGCGCAAGAAGTATTCCTCTGCGGCCCGGGAAACCAGGGTTTCCGGCGGGATGGGCGTGCCGAAATCTTCCACGACATCCGCCACCGGGATGCCCTCCAGTAGCAGGCGGGTCTCCAGATCGCGGTAGCTGGAGCGCGCCGCACGATACAGGAACATGCCGATGAGAACCAGCCACAGCCCCTGGATCCGGCCGCCCCACAACACCTGCAACGCGCCCAGGGAAATGAGGATCCCCGCCAGGATACGGCCGGAAATCGAGGCCACACGAGTGGCGCGCAACAGGGAGCCTGTCCGCAGCCACCAGAGCGCGCGCAGCACGCGGCCACCGTCCAGCGGAAAGCCAGGAATAAGATTGAACACTCCCAGGATCAGGTTGACCGCTCCGAGGTAACCCAGAGTATGGGCCACCAGTGGCGAAGGCAGCGCCTGGATCACACCCACGAATGCAGCGCCGACGAAGAATCCAGCCAGCAGGAACGACATGAGCGGCCCGGCCGCCGCGATCTTGATCTCCTTCCAGGCATCGTCCGGCTCGGCGGCCATGGTGGACACCCCTCCGAACAGGAACAGCGTGATGCCCAGCACCGGCACGCGCAGCGCTCGCGCCACCACGGAATGGCTGAGCTCGTGCAACAGGAGCGAGACGAAGAAGAGCAGCGCGCCCAACACACCGGCCACCCAGTAGTGCCACCCGGGCTGGTCGGGCACGCTGCCGGGGAAGACCCCTTGCGACAGGCTCCAGACGATGAGCAGGAAGAGGAAGAACCAGGAAGGATCAATACGAATGGGGATCCCGAGAACCCGCCCGAGAAGGAAGCCGCGCTGATGCATGGCCGGAATCATGGCCGGAAGCCCCGCCGGGCCACGATGGCGACTACTCCTCCGGCAGCGGCATCCGTGGGCTCTCCGGATCGATGGCTGGCCAGATGATCTGCAGCTTGACGCGGCGACCGCTGTCGTCCCAGAGCCCCTGGGCAGCGACCTCTCGACCGGCGTAGTCGTTCTGCAACTCGATCCGCAGTTCCGGGGAGGCGTACTGGATGTCGTAGAGGACATCTCGTCTCCGGTCGTACAGTTGCAGGTGGGCGCCCTTGGCCAGGCAACCCAGGGTCTCGACGTGCCGATTCCGCTTGTTCAGACCCTCCACCCCACAATGGCTGTCGGTGACGTAGACCGTGCGGACCTGCGGAATGGGCTTCTGGGGAGGCCGCGCCAGGGACAGGCTCAGCAGTGCCGCCAGCGCCAGCGTTGCACAGGCACTGGTGCGAAAGTGAAGTGAATGCAGCATGGAAGCCTCCCGTCGACCCGGACCACGTGGCACGCCGCCAGCTTGCGCGCGCGCCATTACCGTTCGTCAGTCAGTAGAAGTTGGACAAGGTTCAGTATAGGGTCACTCCGGATCCCAGTCAAACCGCGTGCACGGAGTGGGCCAGTGATGCAGAGGGTTTGGAGGCGGCGGTCGGAATCGAACCGACGGATAAAGGTTTTGCAGACCTCTGCCTTACCACTTGGCTACGCCGCCTGCATCTGGGAGGAAGAAAAGCGGTTGCAATACAACACAGGCAACGACCCATGGAGAGCCGTTGCCCGGATTCAGAAGTTGGAGCGGGAAACGGGATTTGAACCCGCGACTTCAACCTTGGCAAGGTTGCACTCTACCACTGAGTTATTCCCGCTCCCAGCGTAAGTAACGCTATATCTTCGACATAGGACGGAAATATAGCAGAGCCCCCGCGGGGTGTCAAGACAAGCATGGTCGCCCGGCCTCCTCGAAAGCCCCGGTCAGGTGCCGGATCCTCCAGCCCAGCCCGCGCGGGCGGTGGATGGCAATCACGTCGAGACGGCACTGAAACGCGCGCAGGGGGCTGTCCGCCGGAAGCGAGTGCACGAAGGCCTCCGCCAGCAGGAGCAGTCGGTGCTGCTTGCGAGAATCAACCGCCTCCTCCGGCCGCCCGAACCTTCCTCCCCGACGCGTCTTCACCTCCACAAAGGCCAGCACCCGACCCCGCCGAACGATCAGATCGATCTCTCCCAACCGCCCGAGCCGCCAGGAACGAGCCACCACGCGATACCCCTTCCCTACCAGATACCCACAAGCAACCCACTCCCCCCATCGGCCCAGCGAAGAACCATCCATCTCCACCTCTCCGCCGGCTCAACCACACTCTCCCCTTCATCCTAGTACAAACCCCACCAAAACGACGGAAGAGTCATCCCCAGTAGCAAGGCATGGCTGTTCCGAGGGATTCCGCACCCGGCTTCGCGGGCTGTCGCGGCAAAGGGCTACTGTCTCACCCGCGCTTCCAACGCACCCCGGTAGGACAATCCTCCAGCAAGATCCCACGCGCCTTCAACTCATCCCGGATGGCATCCGACCGAGCAAAGTCCTTGTCTTTTCTCGCCGCCTCACGCTCCTCGATCAACTTCTCCACATCCTCATCCAGGAGAACCTCTTCCCGCCGCCCCAACCCGAGCACATTCTCCACCACCTGCAGGAATTCCTGCAGCGCCTCTGCCTCGGCCGTGCGCACTACTTCCTCATCGTAGGCCGCGTTCACGTCTCGCAACAGTTCGAACAGCGCCCCCAGCGCCCCGGCGGAGTTCAGGTCATCCTCCAGTGCCGCATGAAACTGCGCGCGTCCGGCCTCGATACGCTGGCGCAGTTGCTCATTCGACCCCTCCGGCACCTGCTCCCGCGCTACCCGGTCGCGGAAGTCATCCAGCCGGCCCACAGCAACGCTCGCCTGCTCGATACCCTCCATGGTGAAATTGAGTTGCTTGCGGTAGTGCGCGGACAGCAGCAGGTAACGAATCGCCCGGGCGGAATGCCCGCGCTCGAGCAAGTCGCGCAGGGTATGGTAGTTCCCCTCCGACTTGGACATTTTTTTCCCGTCGACGATCAGATGGGCGCAGTGTAACCAGTAGTTCACGAAGCGAACATCAGTAGCCGCCTCGCTCTGGGCGATCTCGTTCTCGTGATGCGGGAAGATGTTGTCCGCCCCACCGGTATGAATGTCGAAGCTCTCCCCCAGATACTTCATGCTCATGGCAGAACACTCCAGGTGCCAACCCGGCCGCCCCACACCCAGTCGTGTATTCCACGACGGCTCGCCGCTCTTCGCCGCCTTCCACAATACGAAGTTCCGTACGTCTTCCTTCTCATACTCATCGGAGTCCACGCTCTCCCCGCTACGGATGGTGCTGGGGTCCACGCCAGAGAGCGCACCGTAGCTGGGGAACGTATCGATCCGAAAATAGATCGATCCCTGGCTCTCGTACGTGTGGCCCTTCTCCCGCAGACGCTCCACGAGAGCCACCATTTCCTCCACATGCTGCGTGGCGCGCGGATATTCATGCGCCGGCAGGACGTTCAGGGCTTTCATGTCAGCGAAGAAGCCGTCGATGTACTTGCGTGTATATTCCTCCAGCGACACACCGGCCTTGGCACTGTTGAGGATCGTCTTGTCGTCCACGTCCGTGAGGTTCATGACGTGGTGCACCTTGTAGCCCGTGGCCTCCAGTGTCCGGCGCAGAAGATCCTCCCAGACGTAGGCGCGAAAGTTTCCGATATGAGCAAAGTCATAGACGGTAGGGCCGCAGGTGTACAGGCCCACCGCTCCGGAGTTGCGTGGTTCGAAGACCTCCTTCTTGCGGGTCCGCGTGTTGTGAAATCGCATGGTCATCGGGATTCCTGTCTGGCAGTGCTGTTGATTCGGTCAGCGAACGAGGAAATCGACGCTACGCTCGGCGCTCTGTCCGCTCAAGCGATCGCTGGCCCGAACCTCGAGCCTGTAGGACCCGATGGGCCAGTCCACCAGCGGGAAGGACGTACCCTGAGCCGCGGAAACCTGGCCCATCAGTTCCAGTGGTTTGCCCACGGGTTGGTATTTGCCTTCATCATTCTTGACGAGAAACTGGTAGCTGATATCCAGCAGCGGACGCTCAGTCTGCGCGTCCTTGTGGGCGTTGTAGATCTGAAAATAGAAGGCGAAATCCTGGTCCTTGGCGTAGGCCATGCCGGGTTTGGGGATCACCTCCATATGACCGAAGACGTACGGCTTTTTCTTCTCCCCTGTGGGAGCTTGATCCCGCTGAGTGAGCCGCTCCGCTAACGTGACGGACGACAGGACGAGCTTCTGGCTGTAGAAATCCGGGACGGACACATCAATGGTGTAGGTTCCGGTCTTCGCGGCCACGCGGTCGTGTACCGTGATCCGTGCCCTGTAGTCGCCCGGCTTCAGACCCGCCCCGGCCTGGTACACCAGGTAGTCGTTGACGCCGGCCGTAGCATTATCCGGTGCTGGGACGAAGTCCCTGTCGCCCTCGAAGCTGTAGCGAAGCTCTCCGGAGACCGGATCTTCCAGGCGGGCGTAGACCGCCACATCCGGCAGCTGCACACCCCCCACCGAATGGAACTGCAACGACTTGGATCGCAGGAACACGTTCAGCGCGGTATAGGTGGTACCGTCGTCCGCCTTGTAGTACGCACTGGAGGCAATGACCGGCACGGCGCCGAACAGCGCCTGGGCCGTGACCAGCTCGTTGAGGATCAGGTGCTCGGTCTGCTGCAACCGCCCGAGGTCGGCCAACATGCTGAGCTCGGACATTCCCGACGCAACCCCTTGCGCCGCCAGCAGAGGGTCGATCCCGATGCCTTGCCGGGCGAGCTGCATCTGGACGCCCTCTGCTCCGGCCAGATCGGAAGGCGTGTTCGCGGCCAGGCCCTTGAACACATCCGCGTCGGCGGTCGGCGAGGTGGAGAGCCGGAATGCACCGGTCACATCCTTTGCGAAGGCGATGACCACGTTGGGCCCGAGGATCTCTACCCACGTGCTGCGGTAGATCCACAGGATGATGCCACGATGGCTCCGGGCCACCTCATCGCTGATGATCTCGTTCGGCGGGCCCAGCAGAACGTAAATCTTGCCGCGATCGGAGATCCACCCTTCATGTGGCTGATCCTGGAACAGGCCGTTGGCGCGCCGCACCCGGCTCCAGAACTCGTTGCGGAAGGAGTTGGACAGCGTGCCCGGCTCAGAATCCCGGCGCCTCCAGAACTGCTCGATGAACAGCCGACGTTCCCTCCCGGTGGTGAGCCTCTTGTAGACCTTGTCCTCGGCCTTGGTCAGGAGATAGCGGACGGGCCCTTCACGCCATTCAGGAACGGGGACATCCATGCCGGTTGCGCGCAGCAGCCCGGACCCCATCGCCGAACACAACAGCAAGGAGAGGAACACCTGGCGAGATCGCAACACCGGCAGGCGCCGGCGGTGCAGTGCTCGGGCTGTGAGAACCACGGAAACATCCGGAATCATTCGATTTGGAACAGGACCTCTTTCTCGTCGTAGGCTCCGTTGCGGTTGTCGGTGACGATGACCTTGAGCTTGTACTCTCCCACGGGCCAACCAGTGAGGGCCAGCTCGTAGATCTGTACAAGATCCTTGACACCGGTCAGCGGCGGGACGACGGTGGGCCTGGCGAACCGGGTGCCACGCTTGCGAGAGATGTGGTAGCCGATTTGAAGGTCTGGACTGCCGTCCTCAGGCGTCGCATTGTAGATCTGATAGTAGAAGGCCAGGTCCCCGTTGACGGGAAACACCGGCACCACCTTCGGGACCACCCGGCGGTTGCCGAGGATGTACGGCAGCTTCAACTCACCCTCGGGCTCGTCGGTGGACTCCCAGCTCTCAGCCAACGTGATGGAGCTGAT
>Ga0114949_10002658_pt1 | contig 11192 bp, 6 predicted proteins | sample N074metaG_FD_83505 | JGI IMG/M metagenome (GOLD analysis project Ga0114949, IMG submission 83505) | Deep subsurface microbial communities from Kermadec Trench to uncover new lineages of life (NeLLi) - N074 metaG | ecosystem: Environmental > Aquatic > Marine > Ocean trench > Sediment | place... | reverse complement strand
GATGCCCTTGAGGCCTGGAACCAAGAACTGACTTGCTAGCGCCGGATAAATCGTGTCTGCGGCATCGACGTTGCTCAGCTCTGGGATGGCTCGAGCAAAAACTCCTAATGTCGCGGAGACGACCATGATGGGAAAACTGATGGCCACGCCCCAGATGGCCGCCATCTTCATATCCCAAATCGACCTCGATCCCATCAGTCGCATTGTCTGCGTGTGATTGACCGTCCAGTAGCCGCAACCGACGATTGTCCAAGCCAACACAACGACCCACGGCGACGTGAGCCCGTCGTCTCCTTTGTATCTGCCGATATGGAGCAGATCTTCGCGCCCGGATTCCAACAGGGCTGCCGTCATGCCGGTCCAGCCGTCGACGGCCTGCCAGACGGCGGCAAAGATGACGGCGGCGGCCACCATCATGACGATGCCCTGTAAAGTATCGGTCCAGACCACGCTGCGCAGACCGCCCCAGGCGGTGTACGTTCCCGCCAAGATCACCAGAACGACAATCATGATCCAGGCCAGCATGTCGCTCAAGCCGACCAGTCGGGTCAACAGCAAGTGGGCCGACCAGATCATCACGCCTAGCATGCTGCTGCGATATTGGATTTGGATCAGCGCACTGATCGCCCGCGTGGCCGGTCCGAAGCGAGCTTCCAGGTACTCGGCATTTGTATAGAAACCAGCGCGATAGATCGCCGGAGTGACAAAGAAGGCGGCCAGAATCCCCCCCGCGGCGCTTCCCAGCGCGTAGACCGAAATGATGTGTAGACCGTTCTGATAGGTCTCGCCGGTAACGCCGACCAGATCGGCGTTGTCGACGTTGGTCGCGAACATTGACAAACCAACCGCCCACCAAGGCAAGGCACGAGCTCCCAAGAACCACTGGCTGCTAGTCTCCGTACCTCGCGCCAGATACAAGCCGAAGCCGATAATGGCTGCGTTGAGCGACAGCACGATCAACCAGTCGAACCAGGTCATGTGGATTCGCCATTCTCCATGCCGAGCAGCGGTTTGAGAAAGCGACCGGTGTGGTTGTCGGCGAGTGCCGCGACTTGTTCTGGCGTTCCCGTGGCGACGATCTGGCCGCCCTCCTCGCCACCTTCTGGACCGAGATCAATCAGCCAGTCCGCCGACTTGATGACATCCAGATTGTGCTCGATCACAATCACGGTGTTGCCCCGATCCACTAACCGGTTGAGCACGTCGAGCAGTCGGCGGATGTCGTCAAAATGCAGCCCGGTAGTAGGTTCGTCCAGCAGGTAGAGCGTCTTGCCCGTATCCACGCGTGCCAGTTGCGTTGCTAGTTTGATGCGTTGTGCTTCGCCGCCAGACAAGGTTGTCGAGGGCTGACCCAGCGGCAGGTATCCCAACCCGACGTCGCGCAGACACTCCAGCGTACGATGGATGCCGGCAAAATTCTCAAAGAACTCGACGGCGTCCGCGACCGCCATACCGAGGACATCGGCGATGGACTTATTGCGGTAGCGAACTTGCAAGGTAGAACGATTGAATCGAGCGCCGTCGCACTCGTTACATGTCACGTAGAGGTCTGGCAAGAAGTTCATTTCGATTTTTTTGACGCCGCGCCCCTGGCACTCTTCGCAGCGACCGCCTTTCGCATTGAAGCTGAAACGCGAGACTCGATAGCCACGCTGCTTGGCATCGCGCGTACCAGCAAACACCTTGCGAATCTCGTCGAACAAACCGGAATACGTCGCGGCGTTGCTGCGCGGCGTGCGACCGATCGGCGACTGGTCGATCTGAATCACCTTGTCGATCTGACTAACGCCCCTCAGGCTGGAATAGTTGCCGGGCTTGGGAGCCAGACCGCCCAGCCGTCGCACCAGGGCTCGGGAAAGCGTCTCATTGATCAGCGAGCTCTTCCCGGAACCACTAACACCCGTTACGCAGATCAGACATCCCAAGGGAAACATCGCTTCGACGTTCTTCAAGTTATTTGTCGTCGCGCCGTCGATCCAAATCGAACGCGCTTTTGCCACACGACGCCGCTTGGCGGGAACCTCGATGCGCTCTACGCCGGTCAAATATTTGACGGTGATCGAGTCAGCCGCATTGACCGTATCCGGCGGCCCTTGCGCCATGATTCGTCCACCGTCCGCGCCGGCACCCGGGCCGATGTCGATCAATTCGTCGGCTTGGCGGATCATCGCTTCGTCATGTTCAACAACGATCACCGTGTTCCCTTGATGCTGCAGGTCACGTAGTGCGTCGATCAGCCGTTGGTTGTCTCGTTGGTGTAGCCCGATGGATGGTTCATCCAGGACATAGCAGACGCCAACCAATCCGGATCCGATACTGGTGGCCAATCGAACGCGCTGTGATTCGCCGCCGCTAAGCGTGTCCGCGGGTCGATTCAGCGTCAGGTAATTGACACCGACCTTGGCCAGGAATTCCAGGCGTTTACGAATCTCGGTCAACAGTGGCAACGCGATCGGCTCGTCACGGTCGTCGAATTGAAGCTCGTCAAAGAACGTTCGGGCGTCGCTCACCGAGAGACCGGTGATCTCCGCAATGGTGCGATCGCCGATTCGCACGCTGGATGCTTCCGGGCGGAGACGCGAACCAAGACAGTCGCGGCAGACAATCTGACCACGAAACGCTGTCAGTTGTTCCAGCCGGCCTTTGCGTGTGGCCGTCGCGTGTTCTTTCTCCAGCATCAACAAGATGCCAGAGAATTTCGAGCGAGTATCGCCGTGAAGTAGTTTATGCACCGACTTATCGCTGAACTCGCAGAGCGAAGTCTGCAGGTCCGCACCAATCGATTTGAGAAACGACTCGAGCGTTGAATGGATCTTTCGCAACGCCGCCGCTGTGGCTGTCCTCCAGGGAGCGACCGCCCCTTCTGCCAATGAAAGGTCGAAGTCCGGCATGACCAGTTCAGGATCGAATTCCTCGCGAACACCCAATCCGTCGCAAGTTGGGCAGGCTCCATAGGGACTGTTGAAACTAAACGTGCGAGGTTCGAGTTCTTCGTAGCTGAGATTACATTTTGGGCAGGCGTAGATCGTGCTGAATAATTCGTCCCGCCATTGACCCTGCGGCGTACTGTCATCAGATTTCTTTTCTTCCAAGTAATAGCAGGCGACCGCCAGACCCTCGCCGTAGCGAACGGCCAACTGCACGGATTCACCCAAGCGAGCTTCGATGCCGGGTCGGATAATAATACGGTCGACGACGGCTTCGATATGATGGACTTTGCGCGCCGCCAGCTCTGGAAGGTTTTCGATATCGTAGACCTCCCCATCAATTCTCGCACGAACAAATCCTGCCTTTCGGATCAGGGCGTAAGTGTCCTTGTGCTGTCCACGGCGGCCACGCACGAGGGGCGACAGGATCATGGTCCGAGTGCCTTCGGGAAGTTCCATCAGGCGGCTTTGAATTTGTTCCGACGTTTGTTGACAAATCAAAGCACCACATTGATAGCAATACGGCTGTCCCAGCCTTGCCATCAGTAGACGAAGATAGTCGTAGATTTCCGTTACCGTGGCGACGGTACTCCGAGGATTTTGATTGCCGGGACGTTGGTCGATGCAGATGGTGGGCTGCAGGCCTTCGATCAGATCGACATCGGGCCGCTCCATCTGGTTCACAAACTGCCGTGCATAAACGGACAAGCTTTCGATAAACTGTCGTTGGCCTTCCGCATAGATCGTATCGAAGGCCAGGCTGCTCTTGCCCGAACCACTGGAGCCAGTCAGCACGATGAAACGATCGCGAGGAATGTCGATATCGATGTCGCGCAGGTTGTGAACTCGCGCGCCGCGAATTCGAATGAACTCGGCGCCAACCACAGGTTGCGATTCAATTGGAGTAGAGGCGTCTGTTGACATTAACGCAAACTATCGAGAATGTGTAGTTATGAGCAGGGTTTACCGTAGCAAAGCGAGCAACACCCAACAACCGTTCCCTTTGAAACATGTTTGTGGTCGGATCGTCTGTCACTGGCTCTGCCCGTGCGACACAATCGGTGTTGGCAGCAACAATGTGGCATTCGCTCGACCGGTGTTGGGGCCGTCAACGAGCTAGAAAAAACAAAGACAAAGCCAGTGGCACGCAGATGGATACACGCGCTCGATCCAACAGCGCCAGCCAGCCATATCACCCGAACAGCACCTTCAATCGAGGCCATTTCCGATCGAACAAGATTCGGGCCAGAAATAGGCTTGGCAAGACCCGCCAACTTCCGAGAATGATCGTGGGCCCTGCCCACTCATCCCCCGGCCACGCTTTTGGACATGATCCCCGACGAAACAGACAGCAAGACAAGGCCCCATGACCAAGCAACTGACGCAGGCCCAACGCGAACGGATGCTACTGGCTTCGTATGCAATGCACAGTGAGGATTCTATCGGGCGCAAGTTCGCCGAACCCGAGCACTCTTATCGTGGTACCTATCAACGCGACCGAGATCGCATTTTGCACAGTTCGGCCTACCGACGACTGAGCGGTAAGATGCAGGTCTTCACCGGAGACATGGGTGATTATCATCGCACGCGACTTACACACACTCAGGAAGTCGCGTCGATTGCTCGCACAATTGGCCGCGCCTTGCGACTGAACGAAGATCTGATCGAAGCGCTGGCACTGTTGCACGACATCGGTCACCCGCCGTTCGGGCATGCGGGCGAAGACGCCTTGAACGAATGTCTCGCCGACCACGGAGGGTTTTCTCACAATCGGCAGGCATTGACGATCGTGGAGGAACTGGAGAGTCGCTATCCACAATTCCCGGGTTTGAATCTGAGTCGCGAGACATTGGAAGGCCAATTGATCCGCGCGGATAAGGAGGCCCCGGATCTAAGTCCGCTGCTAGAGGTACAGGTTGTGGAAGCCGCTGACAGCATTACCTACGACGCCCACGACACCGACGATGCCATCAAACTAGGAATGCTGACAATTGACCAAGTGTCGACCATCCCCTTGATTGATGAGGTCGTTTCGCGTGTCCACTCGCGGCATCCCGGTTTGAGCGGTCCCATGCTGCGAAAGGCGATGGTGCATGAATTGGTCGACGTCCAAGTTAGCGAAGTTCTGACGCGAGCATTTGCCGTGCTTAGTGATTACGAAGGATGTACCGCGACCGAATTGCGGCAAACGGACTTTCGCATCGGACCGGGAACAGACTTGGGTGCTAAAAAAGAGCAACTGGAGAAGTTCTTGTATGAGACCGTCTACCGCCACCCGCAGTTGATGGGCGTCCGCACGACGGCCCAGAATCGGTTGAAAGAGATGTATCTTGGGTATCTGGAGGACCCTTCCCTGCTGCCTCGATCGGTCCAAGACCGTGCCGAAGTCGTGGGAACGCCGACGAGCATTTGTGATTATCTCGCCGGCATGACGGATCGATTTTGCGACGCCCAGTTTCACAAGCAATTTGAGAATTCCGCCCCGGGGTGTTCTGCGAAGAGAGAAAGTCGGTAGAATACTCCGTAAGTGACGTGGGTAACCTGGATAACCTTGGCGCAGGTGCTACTCTTTCAGCATCGTCATAGGGAATTCGTCGCGTTGTTAACCCTCGCCCACCTGCCAACTGCCGGAACAAACTCATGATCCTTTGGATTCTTCGAGCAATCTATTTGGCTGCTGCCGTAGGCGTGGCCTACTCGATAATCAACCCGCCGGTAACGTCAGATGTCACTTTCGATCACCCGTGGGGTGTATTTCTGGTCATTGTGCTTATTACGATCGGTGTGATCGGAATCGACGTGTTCATCCAGAAAAAGCGCGTCGACATCATCAGTTGTGGTTATTTTGGAGTTCTGATCGGCCTGTTCCTGACTTGGATTGTCGGGTACACAATCGAGCCGTTGATGATGCAATTCGACATCATCAAATTCAAGAATTCGGTTCAATTGGTTTTGGGGCTCGTGTTGTGCTATACGTGTATCAGCATGTTGCTGCAAACGCGGGACGATTTTCGCTTCATCATTCCCTACGTCGAATTCTCCAAAGAAGTCAAAGGCGTCAAACCCTACTTGTTGGATACCAGTGTCGTTATTGATGGACGCATCGCGGACCTTGTCGAGACTTCCGTTTTTGACAACCAACTGGTGATGCCCCGATTTGTCTTGGCCGAATTGCAAGCGATTGCCGACAGTGGCGACAAGTTGCGTCGATCGCGCGGTCGTCGTGGTTTGGATATTCTCAACCGACTCCGCTCAGCCGAGTCGGTCGACTTGATGATCCACGATCGCGAGACCACCGATATGGCTGGCCAGCCGGTCGATATGAAGCTGATCTTGCTGGCCAAGAATATGGGTGGAAAAGTCGTAACGGGCGACTACAACTTGAACAAGATGGCTCGAATTCACGGCGTGCCTGTCATCAACTTGAACGACGTCGCCAACTCGCTCAAGCCAGTCTATCTGCCGGGCGAAAATCTCGACGTCCGGATCGTCAAGGCAGGCGAAGAGGCCGGGCAAGGCGTGGGCTACCTGGACGATGGTACGATGATTGTGGTCGAAGGTGGGCGTGAACACATCAATTCGTCGGTCAACATCAATGTCACCAGTGTGCTGCAGACCAGTGCGGGGCGGATGATTTTTGGCCGATGCAACGGCTCCGAATCGTGATTGCAGTCGCCTGCCTGGTGCCGCCGAAATCGCAGCTGAGAATCGGCACCGTATATTCTTGCCACCCCATATTCTTGCCCGCTAGAACTGCCTGGGATTTTTGGGCAAGAACATAAGATGGCAAGAATATGAAATCCGTGGATCATCGCAGGGGCGAATTACGTCGGCGATTCCAGTCGCTGGCGGGCCATCTCGCAATACGCTTCGACGCAGTCGAACCCGATATAGTTGCGATCCAATTCGCGGGCGACGATGGGCGTGGTGCCACTGCCGACGAACGGATCGCAAACGACACCGTTTGGCGGGCAACTGGCCAGGATGCAAGTTTTGACCAATTTCTGGGGAAACACGGCAAAATGCGCCTCACGGAATTTCGATAGGGAAATCGACCAGACCGTTCGTTTGTTGCGACCTTTGGGATGAAAGGCCTGATCCCAGCGACCGGCATGCAAGTTCGAATTTCCGGCGTTCTTACCTTCTTCTGGCGTGCCTCCGCGTTTGCCAAAGTGGTTTCGCCCGCCGCGCATTTGGCTCTTCTCCGTGAAGGTCACGTGTGGCTCGCGAATCGCATCGGCATCGTAGTAGTATTTTTTGGACTTCGTGAAGAAAAAGATGTACTCGTGGTCCGTGGTTGGACGCGTTCGCACCGAGGAAGGCATGGCATTTGGTTTGTGCCAAATCACATCGCTCCGCAGTCGCCAGCCGACTTCTTTAAGTGCCAGGGCGAGGCGCCAAGGCGTACCCAACAGTTCGCCACCGACGTACTTGTCGCCAATCACGATCCACAGCGACCCGGTATCTTTGGTAACCCGCAGGCACTCGCCAAATACGGCTTGCAACCGTTCGACAAATGCCTGGGACGTTGCCTCCACTCCGATCTGCGCAGCGGAAGGATAGTCTCGCTGCTGAAAATACGGCGGGCTGGTCACGGTGCAATCAATCGATGCATCTGGCAACGATTGCAGCTGTTCCAACGCATCGCCGCAGACGATTTGATTTAGCCTGCCACTGAGTGATTGCAATTGCGATTCCATTCCTATCCACTCGTTTCCTTTACATACGTTCAACAACATCGATGCCCAACAAGCCAAGCCCTTTGCGGATGGTGCGTCCCGTTAGATCGCACAGCAAGAGTCGGCTATCGCGGGAGATCTCATTATCCGCCTTGAGCACCGGACAGTGCTCGAAGAAGCCGGAAAAGACCTTCGTTAGTTCGTAGAGATATCCGGTAAGCACATTCGGCCGATAGTCTTCGATGGTCTCGGCCAAGGCATCGGAAAATTTCAGGAGGGCAAGTGCCAAAGCTCGTTCGTGAGCGTCATCCAGCCGAATGGCGACATTACGGCGATGCAGCGCGGCGACGTCGACGTTGCCGCGTCTGAAGATCCCGTTGATACGGGCATACGAATACTGCATGTACGTGGCGGTGTTACCCTGCATGGCCACCATTTTCTCTTCGTCAAATTCGTAGTCGCTAGTGCGATTGTGCGAGAGGTCAGCGTACTTGATCGCGGCATGACCGATCACACCGGCAATGCGGTCTCGCTCCTGCTCACTCAGTTCAGGTCCGTTTTTCTTGGCATCATCGTTGTCTGCGACAATGGTCCGTGCCCTCTGCACGGCCTCGTCCAACAGACCTTCCAGGCCCACGGTCGCACCGGAGCGTGTCTTAAAGGGTTTCCCGTCCTTGCCCAACACGGTGCCAAAAGAAATGTGCCGCAGTTCGACTTCACTGATCCCCCAAAGTTCGACGACGGCGAATAACTTTGAAAAATGCTCGCTCTGCCGATGATCCACGACATACAAGATTTCGTCCACCTGCCACTCCTCAACACGGTACTGGATCGTGGCCAGATCGGTGGTCGCGTAGAGGAATGCTCCATCCTTCTTGCGGATGATCATGGGCGTATCGAATGCGTCCAGAAAGATGCACGTCGCGCCTTCGCTCTCCTTGGCCAGGCCACGCGACTCGAGGTCGACGACAACGTCGGCCAATCGGTCCTGGTAGAAGCTCTCACCCAATTCAAAATCGAAGGTCACATCGATTCGGTCGTAGATTCGCTCGATCGCCTTGCGACAGGCAGGGAGGAACTCCTCCCAAAGTTGTCGGTTTGTTGCATCGCCGGAATGCAGCAAGGCGGTCTCATGCTGCGTTGCGGCACCGATGTTGGGATGTTCAGCCGCCCACGCTGCAAACGTTGGATCATTGTCCACGACAGCCGTTTTCTCTTCGATCGATTCGATGGCAAGGCGCGTCGAAGTGACTTTTTCGTTAAGTCGCCGACGGGCCTTCTTGGCGGCTTTGTCGGCAGGTTTGACACTGGTCGCATCCGCGTGCAGTTGCGCGGCCGATAGGTGTGCCTCAAGCTGTTCATTCAAGACCGGCAACTGCTTGATACCTGCGTGATATTCGACCAGTTGGTTGACCAGCTTGTATAGGCGTCCCAGTTCTGCCACGGGTGACACTTCGTACTCGCCGCGATCGACAAAGTGCTTATACCCGTAGATGATCATGCCAAACTGCGTGCCCCAGTCGCCCAGATGATTGTCGCTGGTGACCTGGTGACCAAGGAAGCGGAGGATATGGCAGAGTGCATCGCCGATGACCGTCGAACGAATGTGACCGACGTGCATCGGCTTGGCCACGTTGGGAGACGAGAAGTCGACAACGTATTTGCGTGGCGTCGAGGCTGCTGTCACGCCCAGCCGCTGGTCACGGCTGGCAGCATTGACCTGCTGATTCAGCCAATCCGGCTTGAGCCGCAGGTTGATGAATCCGGGGCCGGCAATTTCCGGCGCCTCACACATGTCCGCCACGTCCAACCGACTGACGATATCGCCCGCAATCTCGCGCGGTGGTTTGCCGAGCTGCTTGCCCAGTGGCATCGCGCAGTTCGCTTGGTAATCGCCGAAGCGAGGATCCTGAGCGGGTCTCACCATCGAGGCTAAGTGGTCGGGGTCGCTAACGAGGTCTGCTAACGCGGATCGAAAACGGTCCTTTAATTCTGGCAGGATGTTCATTCGAGGCGCCAATCCTTGGAGCACGACGGAAGGAGGTGATTTGAAAATTGAAGTTGCCGGCACGTGATACGGGGATGTCGTGGCACGATCCAGCGGGACACTGCGAATGCGGGATCGGTTTTCGTACCCGTGTCGCGTCGTTGCGTCGGGAGAATGCTGAACGCATGTCGCAGCGCAGGGTTCGCTTCGCGTCCGACCGACTCGCATTAGGCCGATTTGGTGTCTTGCAGTGGACGTGCCTGGCTCGGATCGACAACGCCTGCCAGATCGACCAGAGGCGCTCCGGCCCACAAGTTCTCAAGGTCGTAATAACTGCGTGTTTCTTGATCAAAAAGATGGATCACGACCGAACCATAATCCAGCAGAATCCAACGAGAATCGTTGTATCCCTCGATCCCATCGCGCTTGTCATTCAACTCGTCTTCCAACGTATGATCGATCTCTTCGCTGATCGCGTGCAATTGGCGGCGACTCGTCCCGGTGACGATCACGAAGTAGTCGAAGATGGGTGTGACACCGCGAAGATCCAAGACCTGGATCTCTTGCCCACGGTTGTCGGCGGCGGTACGTGCCGCAGCTAGCGCCAACTCTAAGCTGCGATTCGAATTCTGCAAAGCGGACGCATCCGCTTCCGTTGTGCTGACCACTTGTTCTCCTTTTGACTGCGGTTGACGGTCGTGACTGGAATTTCCTTTAACATGGCGCCTGATACGCCGCTCACCGAGTTGCGAACCGAGCCAGCGCGAAGGAAATCACAACGAACCAGCCGAAAGGTCAATTTTACCCAAAACCAGACTCAAATGTCACGGGTCAGGTTCGTGAGATCCGCACGAATTCAGAGATTTTGTGCGAGGGATACGGGCTCTGATGGCCACGTCGCGTCAGCAAGCGAAGTTGCTCGTGTGCAGCCCGATCTCTTATTTGACACGCTTTGTCATTGCCATCTTGTTGACCGCCCAGAAACGCTCCGCGGGCATTGTCATCGACGTGATTTGAAGGCCGAACTTGTCGCCAACTTTGATGGCCTCACCCTCGGCCACTTCCTGCCGCCCAACTTCCAACGTCAAGTGACTGTCGTAGGTCTTCGTGAATTGCAAGATGGTGCCGGGAACCATCTCGGTGATCTTGCTGATGGACTCCTTCTTACTGGCCAAAGTCACCGTTACAGGGACTTTGACGCGTAACAGACTCTGTGCATACGCCGGGAGTTGACGGATTCCATCCTCCAGACTGCCGTAAATCAACCGACGGTGCATTGGTAGTTTTGCCCCCGCCTGGGGCACGAGTGCAGGCACACCTGCTTTCTCAGCTGCCGCCGTCGCTGGCACTGGTTCGGACGCGGGGTTCGGCATCGCAACTTGAGGAGCACTCGGTTCCGGCGCAGCACTCGGTTCAGACGCAATTACCGGATCGGGTGCATCCTCGGGTGTGGGCGTATCGTCTGGTTCGGGCGCAGCAGAACTGTCCGTCTCAGCCGCGGTTGCGGCGAGCGAATCGATGAAACTGGCGACAGGCCAAATCAGCGAGAGCTGGGCTGACTGGTCGTCCTTGACAACCTCGACGGGCAGGCAAACACTC
>Ga0114949_10002655_pt1 | contig 11197 bp, 14 predicted proteins | sample N074metaG_FD_83505 | JGI IMG/M metagenome (GOLD analysis project Ga0114949, IMG submission 83505) | Deep subsurface microbial communities from Kermadec Trench to uncover new lineages of life (NeLLi) - N074 metaG | ecosystem: Environmental > Aquatic > Marine > Ocean trench > Sediment | place... | reverse complement strand
CCGACAGCGAGAAGTAGTCGGACTCGCTGTTGTAGCGGATGTCGCCGCTGCTGCCGGTCGCGCTCGGGCTGAGTAAGCCGTCGAAGCCGGTTGTGGACTGGCCGTTGCCGCCTGGGAACAGGGAGTTGTTGTTGACGATCTGCTGCTGCTGGGCTTGCTGTTGCGCCGCGCTGGCATCTGCCCCTGACGTCGCTGTCGTGGGGCCAGGTGCAGGGGGTGTGGGCCTGCCTCGATCAGGTGGCCGATTGTCAGGCGGGCGATTGTCAGGCGGCGCCGCGAACGCTGTGCCACAGACCAGAAACAGTACTACCAGAAACCTACTCATTGCGGAGACTCAACCAGGTGAAGCGGCTCGAACTCATCTTCCAACATCTTCGCCTCGGGCATCGCGCTGGCCATCATCGCCCAGTACAGGTCGCGATAAAAAGCTTCCCAGAAAGCGAACCAACACATCATTGGCGAGTGATCACAATGTTCCAGTCCATGGTCACAATGGTCCCGCCAACGTCAAAGTCGGTGGAGACCTTGTCGGGGCAGTTCGGGATCGTCAGTTGGGACAGGCCGACTCCGCTGACTTGCGAGAACGAGTCGAGCACGTAACGCTGGCCGTTGATGACGCCGATGATGTCGATGTCGAGCGTGGCCGTCCCGGTCTCGGCAGTGACGTCGAGATAGATGCGGGCGTCTGGGTGCTCAACCGGATACCTGGGGTTGTTGATCGTTTCAAGAACGGGGCCGCTACCTGTGCCCTCGGTTTCTTGCCGGGGCGGCTGTAGTTCTCTTTCTACATACATTCGTTTGCTCCTACAGCTTGATGAAGGTCATTTCTGTGTCGCCCGCCGGGTTGATCGGCGCAGCGGTGGGGTTGACGAACCGAACGGTCAGCTCGTTGTCGTCGGTCGCAATCGCAGTCGCGCAATAGCTGAGACCGTCATCTATGCCGCCCAGGTCAAACACCACCAGATACATCTCGCCGACCTTCACGCCCTTGAGACTGCCGAAGGCCACGTCGACCGTGGTGATCGTGGCAATCGAAGGGATGGCGACACCCGCCTGTTGCGCGTGTTCGGCATTGACTTTCAAGCCCATAGCGATCTCCTAAAAATACGCAGCGCGAGCGCGCCGGGGGTAGTTTCTTTCGTTGCGCCGAACCCGCAGTAACCTCGCGCTCGGGCGCTCACCGACGTTGGCCGTGAATCGATCAAGGGCCGCTGTGCCCAGCTCGGGGTTCTCAGTCTCCGCGTCGCGCTTCTGGTAGGCCTGATAGATCATGTGGTCCACCAGGTCGTAGTGATGGAACTCGTCGATCTCAGGGGTGTCCAGGTGGCGCCTGCTCCAACTCAGGTACTTGATCGGGAGCCGGTCAACCACCATGTGCAGGGTGCCAGCGACTTCGGGGGCGCGGTACAGGGTGATCACTCGATGGTCCGCGTCCTCGATGTAGAACTCGACCACTCCCTCGCTGGGTGTCTCCAGCTCCCACTTGGGCACGTACTGATCCATCCAGCCCACCGTCCGCTTGCGCACGATGAACTCATCGCCGGTCGTGGTTTCCACGAACTTCATGCGGCGGATCGAGAGGATCTTCTGGCTGTAGGAGTACTGGTTGGTCGAGGCGACCACCGCGATCTGGGTGATCGCCGACTCGGTGTCCTGGTCTAGGATCGGGTTGCGGAAGCAGTACTCGTCAATCGCTCGGTTGGCGTAGCGCACGGCTTCCTGGTTCTTCCACAGCAGGCCGTTGTCATCGTTCTTCCAGTTGACGTCGGTGACGGTGTCACCGGGTAGGTCGTCGACCTCCTGCCGGAAAACGGTGACCAGCTCCTCCAACGTCAGCGGAGGAGAGATGTCTTGCGCACTTGCCATTGACCGTCATCCCCTCTACTCAGAGCTTTCGTCAGATTCCTCTTCGGCGGCTTCGGACCTTGCGGTGAACTCCTCTTCGATTGACTGGAGCAGCGTCGTCCGAGCAGCGCCTGCGCGCTCCATCAGTTGCAGCTTCTCCAGCGCGGCATCTGACAGTGCGGCCAGCTCGTCGCGCGCATCCGTCACGTTCATGCCGACGATCGTTTCGCACATGTCCAGTTCCAGATCGAAGTCCGCTTCCTCGGTCTCGTTGAACACATCGGTTTTCGGCTCTGGCTCATCGACCTCGACCGGCTCGACGCTTGGTTCCTCGACCGCTTCCATCTCGTCGCCGAACATCGTGAACTCGCGGATGGTCAACAGCCGCTTGATGTGCGCGGGGTTCTCCACCTCACAGACGTGAGAGGAGCCGTGCTCTTCGTCGGGCGCGAACACGTAGACCGTCTTGTCAGGAAACGGAACCCTTGTGCCAATCTTGCCGGTCGTTTGATGAACCCGTCTGATGTGCAGCTCGATCAACATAATCTGTTCCCCAGATCAATTAAAAAAACGGGGGCACGCGGCCCCCGGTAATCCACAAACCACTCCATTCGAGCAGGGGTGGGTTGATAGTTTAGTCGTTGTTGCCGAGGAACTGGTCTCCGATTGCAGGCTTCGATGTCAGCGTAAGGCCGATCGCGCCGACGAGGCCGGTGCCCGATACTGTCTCCATCGTGACGACAACAAATCGATCGTAATTCCGTGGAGTAAGGCGCGCCGCTGCGAACGACATCACGTTCTGCCGGTTGGCCGCTGTCTGCACATCGATCGCGGTCGCAAACAACAACAGGGAGGTTGAGTCGTCGGCGTCGCCGTTGTTATCGAGTTGGATCGTGTCTTCCAACCCGATATCGACCGCACCAGACGTGCCGGAATCGAGGTCGTCGTTGTCCAGCACCAGATCGATCGGTACATGCCCTGCGGGCAGCTTTACAACTCGGACCTGGATCGTGGCGTCTTCCGTTTGAGCACCGATCAAATCGTACTCACCTCGCTGAACAGTAACCTGTCCAGCTTGCGCAGAGGCGACGGCGGGACCAGCGTCGGACCCCATCACGCTTTGTACAGTTGGCATCTTAAATTCCTCTTAGGGTGATTTACTGGTTTAGCCGTCTAGCCGCTAGCCTGGGTCAGCCGAGTAGGTGTCGAGTGCGATCACGCCGAAATCTTTGGCCGTGCCGTCAATCGTGAACCTGGTTTTCTTCAGCCCGAAGATCGAACTGGTGGAAATCACGAGCTGATTTCCATTGTCCCGAGTCTCTTCATGCCACCCAAATCGCAAGCCGGTTCCTGGTGATCCGAAGGCCAAAACTGCCGCTTGCTGGCCAAGGAACAGCGCCCGAGCTGCAGGCTCCGCGCCACCGGCACCAGCGTCCGTGAAGCGGATTACACCTTTGTGCTTGTGCAAAACTGCCCCATTGTGCATTCCCAAAGATCCCTTAAAGATCAATGAGTTACGGCCCTCTGCGCCCGCTGCGGCCTTCTGGATTTCCAGCCAGTTGGCGGCGCCAGTCCCGGTGCGCAGATCGTATGCCTGCCACGGTGACATCAGTAAAACGTGGTGCTCCTCGCCGTCGATCATGATCGGCTGGATCTGCGGTGTCCCTTGCGTGCCGCCACCCATCATCTCGGCCTTGGTCACGGCCCGGTCGATCTCGACCGTGGTCAACTGATCGTTGTCGGAGATGGTGTTGAAGGAGGTCGCGTCGCCAGCGTACATAACGTGCTCGGCGTCGGGCGTAGCGAACGCATTGTTCGCGAATCCGGTGTAGGTCGTCGGGAGTATGTACTCGGTGTTGGCACCGCGCGCTCCCGAGATGTAGATGAACAGAAGCTCATCGAAAATGCGGCCCCACCACTCGGCCTGTCTGGCCCGAGCGACTCGACGGAGGTCGTGGATGGTCCGCTTGCGCGTCATCCGGCCACCGCTGTTCACGCCGGATCTCATCTGGTCCACGAAAACTTGGTCGGTATAGAAGGTGAGATTTTCCTCCGTGCCCTCCTGAACATCATCCCCTTCGACAGGTTGTTGGCGAAGCTGCATGGAGAGGTCGAAAGTTATCTGTTCACCAGCATCTGATTCGAGCTGGGGTAGCATCTGGATGGGCATCCCGCTCTCGGGACCGGTGCCCATGAACTTCTTGCTCCAGTACCCGACTCGGGCGGTGTCGACGGCGAGAAAGGCGCTGAACCTTTTGACTGCCTTGGGATCATTCAGCCCAACAATCGTTTGGGACATGTTGACTTACCTCCAACTAAGGGTTGGCCAGTAAGTCACTCCTGCGACTCCGACTGGGGTATTAAACAGTCACGAGACCTGTTTCGCGAGGAGTGTAACACCATCAGGGGGTGTCACTTCAAGGCTCACATGTGGGGGTGCTTCGATCATCACCCTGCAGCTACGTCCGCGCTTGTACAGCAGGGTGATGACGACACGCTGGCTGACCATGTCGACAAGGTGCTCTGGGGACAGCTCCAGCAAGATCTCGGAGCCTACCTCGACGTCAGCGATCCAGCCCATTGATAAGCTCCTACAGCGCCCGTGTATCGAGGTATTTGTCCTTGTCGGACTGGGACATTTTGGCCAGCTCTTGCTCAAGTTCCATGCCTGTCATGTCGTCCAGCTTCGCGAACGGGTCTTGCTGTTCAGCGTTGGGTGCCGCCGCTGGCACGTCGGCCAGGGTCTTCGGTGGTGACTCCACGACAGCGGCGGCGTCGACAGCCTTACCGAGATCATCGGCTTTCGTCACGTCGGCGGCATCAGTAGCGGCGTCGGCGGCGCTCACCGGTCGTGGCTTGTTGAGATTGAAGGCTTCGTTGACGCCCTTGGCCGCTTCGCGCAGGAACCACCGGTACGAGTTGCCGACGTTCTCTTCGGCGCCGTACAGGTCTTCGAGTGCCCCGCGTAGCGCGCCGTAAATCACCGGGGACTTGAACTGGTCGTTCTCTTCGACGAAGCGCTCGACCTCCCACTCCCAGTGCTGCTGCTGGCTCATCTCGTTGTTGGCGTTGGTGAACTCAGCCTCACGTTGCAGCGCCCTGAGATCCGTCATCTCGCCCACCAGGTCGCGGTTCGCCTTGGCGTGCGCGGCGTAATCGATATCACCCTCTTCCAGCGACTTGTCGAGCGCTTCTATCGCCTCGGTGTTGGCGGTCACTCGCGCGTCGAGATCCTCGGGGATTTCGCGGGCGGCGAGCTGTGGCCGGAAGGAATCGGTTAGTAACTCGTGGCCTTCTGTCCCTTCTTCGGCGGCGGCGGCTGCGGCAGCTTCGTCCGCTTTTTTCTTGTCCCCGTCTTCGTCAACTGGCTTTCCGGCATCGTCTAGCTCCTTGGATTGGTCGGGACTGGCCCCGTCAGACTTGGATTCATCAGACGCCTGGGGAAGTACCTCTGAGTCGTCTTTTGCCTTCGCGGGACCAGCCCCGTCTGACTTGTCATCTGTTTTCGACTCAGTGTCTTTGTCGTCGGCCTTCGACTTGTCGTCGGCCTTCGACTTGTCGTCGACTTTTTTCGCCTCGGGCGCACCGATGGTCGTGCCAGAACCCTCTTTTTGATCATCGTCAGCGTCAGCGTCTTCTGCCAGCGCGGCCCGTTCCTCTTCGGACAGGTGTTGCTGGTCCATCTCTTCGGCTGTTATTGCCTTCGGCATAGTGTCACTCCTGCGACTCTAGGGCGGTGGGTGGGCGTGCTGGCGAGTCGAACGGGACTACCGTCTGGCTCGCATTCGGAGTAGCCGCTTCGGACTCCTCCTTGAAACTGGCAAACAATTCATCGATGGCAGCGGCCATGCCTGGATTGGCGGCAAGCTTTTCAGCGATCTCGCTGGCCTTGGCCATGGTCTCGGATTCTGCTCGCGCTGCGTCGGAATAGGTCTTGGCTGTGCGTGATTCCTTGGTGCCGATGTCGGCTTCGGTATCACGCTTCTCACGGTCGGAATCTTCGTTCTTGCTCTGTTGCCTGGCGGCTAGCTGCTCCTCGAAGTCCTCGGCGTCTGGATCGACCTGGCCGTTCAGCTCGCGGATGCGCCGAACCATCTCGTCGCGGTTCGGGATGCCATCGGCCATCTCTAGGACCAGATCAAGGAGCTGGAGCTGAACCTCGGGGTCAAGCTGCTGCATCAGGTTCAGCATGGACTCGAACATCGCAATGCGCAGGGTCTCGCGGAAGTCTGCGGTGTCGACCACGAAGTCAGACACCGTTCGGGTGATGTCGTTTTCGATCTCCAGCTCACCGGCTTCGTTGCGGCTCGGCGTGTTGATGCTGGTGAACTCGGACTTCCGGTCGTTGGTGATGCGGATCTGTTTCGGCTCGGAGTAGAACTGCTCGATCAGGCTGAGCTTCTTCTCACCGTGGGTCTGCATCGCGTAACGCATGTTGTCGAACAGGTCGGCGGTGACCACGGACCCCTGCGACTGGCGCAGGTTGATCGCGGTGCCAGAGATCGCGTTGGTGACCTCGCCACGGTTCTCCTCCGTGACGCCTGACGACTGCTCCAGAAACTGCTTGTCCTGCTCCATCAGCATGACGTGCTCTCGCGCCAGCGAGGTGTCGTTTATGATCTCCAGCTCGGTGCCGCGCAGCTTCTTGATGATTCCATCCGGCCTGGCGAGCTGCTCTTCAAACTCATCCCAGTCCTCGACGGCGTCTTCGTCAACGATCGCACGATTGGTCGACAGGATGAACAGCGCCTTGGATCGCCGCTTGTTCAGATCCTCCTGCGGATCTCTCATGTTGCGGATCACGCCGTAGGGCTGGTTGTCGCGGTCGCGCTTGAACGCCCAGATCGGGGTGAACGGGAACTTGTCGTGTCGGTACGGTGAGGGCATGTCCTGCAGCAGACCCTTGCCGCAGAAGATCGCAACGTGGACCTTCATCTTGAGCGCGTCGTAAACGGTCGCATGGCCGTTTTCGATGATGGACTTCAGCGGCCCCGGCAGCTCCCGGTCCTGGGCGACTTCTCGCCCGTTGATCCGCGCCAACTGGTTGGCCATGATCGGCGTGTCGGTGGGGCTGATTCGGGTGCGAACCAGGCGCACGCTCTGCGGCTGGCGATACCAACACTCGATCAGGCGCACGCGCTTGCGCCGCACGCCAATCGTGAACGAGTCCTCGAATATGTTGTGCGCGCCCTGCATGATCGTCGATGAGCCAGGGCTGTGCGTCGTGTGGTACAGGCCCGTGAACCCGAGGTCGTCATCCTCGCTCTGCCCGAACAGTTGGTGCGAGACCGACGCCTGGCTGATGATGTCAGCGCGGTCAGGGAACATTGTTATCGCAATATCCTCGTCCACCCACTTGGCGCGGAAGATGAACCGCGAATCAGAGTTGTCGTGCTCCCTGGCCAGCGGGTCGTTCCAGATATTGCGCCAGGACTCCCAACGATCAAACAAAGGCTCGTCGGTCGGGTCGGAGCGTATCCCTGTCTCCAACCACCCGACACCCACCTTGACCGCATCCTCGAAGGCCTTCGACCGGGCGTACGCCGCTTTGTTGACGTCGTCCGTGTACTTCATCAACTTGGTTTTGGTCTGGGCAGGCTTCGCGTCTTCCTTGCCGCGACCGTGGACCCTGTACTCGACGCGGGTGCGTCGTTCGGTGCCGAGTATCCAGCGGATGTGCTGCTGAACCTGGTTGAACACGAGCGGTGCCTGGCCGCGCTCTCTCAGCTCCTGGGCGTCATCGTCCTTCCACTGCAGGCCGTCGAAGAAGTCAGCGTCGATGGCTTGCTCGTAGCGGTTGTCAGACGCGGAGGTGCGCGCCTCGTTCCACCACTCCTTGAGCTGGTTTTCCTTTTCCTTGGCGGCTTCGGAGTCGAGCGGGTGCGGGGCCGGGGTGGATTGCGCTCGTTCGTTGGATCGTAGCTCGAACGGGACATGCTCACGTATGACGCCTATTTCCATTTCTCGTGGCACGCCGTCCTCCTACTGGTGATCAATCGGGTTGATGGTGTTCTCCAGCAAGCCCTCGACTGAAATCTTCTGGTTGCCGACGTACATGACGCCCTGGACCTCGGCGCCGTAGTGGCTGTCGGGCCGCTTGTAGGGTTTCATGTTGATCAGTTCTTCGAGGCAGCTAACGATGCCTTCGGCGAGTCTGAATCGGGTCATCATCGAAATGCCCAGGCCCAGCATTTCGCCCATCTTGTGGGTGGCCTCGACCATGTAGTCGGAGTGGTCGCCCGTGCCCGTGTCGACATACTTCCACGCCGAATCGAGGGTGATGACCCAGGCTCGTCTGCGGGCGTTGAGGAAGCGTTTGGCGCGAACGACCAGGGCAGGCTCTTCGTTCACGTACTGGAACAGGATGTCGAACTCGCCAAAGCTCTGGAGTCTGACGATAGTCTCGGCTTGCGTCATACGTTCACGCCATAAACTCGCTCCCTACTCGATGATTTTTGGTCTGTGGGTCATGGGCCATTTTTTATTCTTGAGCCTGGCCCTGGCAGGCGGACTGTATACAACGAAGTGAGGACAAGCAATTAAACGGTGCGCCAGCTCCGTTTTCGCTTCTGGCGCTTCGGCCCCTGCTGCGGCGCCCTGTAGCCGACCGCGAACTGTTCAAACGCCTTGGCGCCGTGGGATGACCAGTCGTGCAGCGGCTTGGACTTGAAGGTGCCCAGCTTCTCGTCCCACTCCTTGCGGTAGTGATCCAGGCACTTGACCAGCTCGGAGCAGTTGCGCTCATCGAACCAGCACGTCGGCAGCACCGAGCGCACTGCGTCGACACCGTCCATCTCGTCCTCGATCCGCCCGACTACGCGCATGGGCCGCAGCCCCAGCTTCATCAGGGTCTCGCGGCGGGTGACCCCGCTGGAGAGTTCGCGAACCTCGACGTCGTGGGGCAGGAAGTGCGTGCCGTAGACGTAGGGCTTGTCCTGCAGCTTTTTGACGTAGTGGGACAGCGCCTCGCCCTGGTTCGAGTAGTAGTCGATGAACCGGTGCTCGTGGCCGTACTGCTGCATGAAGATGATCACGGTGTCGTCGTTCATGCCGAGATCCCAGAAGGTCTGGACCGGCAGGCGCGGCTCGTAGGGAATGCGACAGATGTGCTTCTCGTTTCTGAGCCACACCATCTGCTGCTTGTAGTACGCGCCCTCAATCGAAGCGCGGAACGCTTCCTCGGGCGTGGAAGGGAACTCGCGCAGCATGTACTCGCCCTGCTCCATGCGCTTTTTCACGTACCACAGCCGCTGGCCCAGATCGATCTTCGTCTGGATCTCGATTTCGAGGGCCTCGAAATACTCGTCGTCGGCGCGGGTCATCCTGACGCTGGCTTCCATGTTTTCGGGCAGGCGGTAGGTCGGCTCCCGCCACCAGGGGAAGAAGTGGAAGCGCCAGTCGAGCACGGTGCGCTCCAGTCCCTCGCGCTCGTGGTTCCTGGCCTCTTCGCAGATGTCGAAGAAGTGACCGAAGCTGCCCTCGGCGGTGGACTCGACCGTGACCGACTGGCCTGCCTGCAGCGTGTTGAGCGCACCCGTTCGCACCTCTGCCGCTTTCTCTGGGTACTTCGCGCACAGCTTGCCGTACTCGGAAATGTGCAGGTAGTTCAGGGTGCCTGACCGCATGGACGTGCCCACGCGGATCGAGGAGTCGTTGGCGAACAGGTACTCGTTGGTGGTGTCTTGGCGCGGCGAGAGGTAGCGGCGGATTTGCTCCGGTAAGTGCTCGTAGGGGAATTTGACCTTGGTCTGAAATATGACCTTCGCGTCTTCGCGAGTGTGCGCGATGATGCCGCAGCGGGTGTTGTGGTAGAAGCAGGCGTTATCCAGAAGGAGGATGTCGATGAAGGTCGTCATCCCCAATTGTCTCGCCTTCAATATCACGTTCATGTACCAGAAGTTTTCCAGCAGCTCCAACTGCGCCCAGTTGGGCTGGAAGCGGACCTCTTGGCCCTCCTTGTCCTGTATCCAGTACAGGTTGCTGATGCGCCACAACTGGTCCGAGAACTGATCGCTCAGTTTCAATACTGTTGAGTCGGCCAATGGTGGACCCTCCGCGCTGTTCGGCAATAAGCGCCATCAGCTCTGCTACGCCGTTGGTGTCGATTGCGTCCTGTTTGAAAAAGCCCAGGATTCTTGCGAGCGAATCCAGCGCCCCCTTTTTGTCCACGAATCTGATCTTCGTGGTGTGACCGATCACCTGGCGTTCTTCGCCGCGACCCTCGTACTCGGTGAACACATCGATCTGCGAGATCGCCCTGCGCGCACGTTCCGGCATGTCGTTGAGGTTGAGCAGCGTGCCAAAGTCATCGACGAGATCAGCCGGGTCCACAAAGCCGATGTTGGCCAGCTCCTCGACTACCTTCGCCTGCTTGACGTCACGCCACTCGGCGAGCTTCTTGCGCCGCAACGTGAGGTAGGCCTGAACCTGTGGACGGCGGTGGGCGAGGCTCGCGTATTTGGTCGCCAGCTTTTTCGTCTTGTACTGGAACCCGGCAGCGATGTAACACGACACCATGCTCTGGTCGGGGTTCATCAGCAGGCCATCGGCGAACTTGCGCTCGCCATCGGTGAGGCCGAACTCATCCGTGCGCTGTTTCTTGCGGCGGCGCTGAACCTGCTTGGTGTTCGCCAGGCCACGGTCTGTGAACGTCACTCTGGCCCCTGTGGAATGAATGTCTCTGAGATTTCCAAAATTGTCCTCTGCTCCGACTTGTGCGGCACCTGGGTCTGAAAGCAGTACTTCAAACTCAGCACCCCAGGAGCGTCGTCAACGATGATGCCCAATGTGCGCAACCCGTCGATTATCGGTTTCAGGCCACCCACCAGGTTGTCTTCGTCCAACAGCCTGATGCTGCGCCGCTCGACGGCGAGGATAACCCGAGGCAGGGGTTCCGACAAATGCAGGCGTTGGGGTAGCCAGGCCTGCGACAGGAGAGCAAGCCAGCGCTTTTTTATGCGGCTGTACGCGCGCCAGTGCTTGTACGTCCACTCGTTCGCTGACGGCGACGGGACTCCGATGGTGATCTTGATGGTGCGGGACGGCTCTTCCCCAGAAAACTCCGCGACCGGCTCGATGCCAACTTTCTGGCGAGGTCGTCGACGCCTTGCTGAAGTTTTTGCTCTAGCCGCTTTGCCGCGCGCACCAGGGCTTGTCGTCGTCGTTCGCATCCAGAACAGGCCACCTAAGTGAAACTGAATCTGCTACGGGCGCGTTTTCGGATTCCGCCGACGTCCTTGAGTGTCTCGCCGCGCTGGAACTGGGTCTGGAATTTGGCGCGCGTCGGATCGGCGTTCGCCTGCCGCTGCGCGCTTGCGCTACCAATCGTGCTGCCCACCGCGTTGAATCGATT
>Ga0114949_10002653_pt1 | contig 11214 bp, 7 predicted proteins | sample N074metaG_FD_83505 | JGI IMG/M metagenome (GOLD analysis project Ga0114949, IMG submission 83505) | Deep subsurface microbial communities from Kermadec Trench to uncover new lineages of life (NeLLi) - N074 metaG | ecosystem: Environmental > Aquatic > Marine > Ocean trench > Sediment | place... | reverse complement strand
TGTGACGGTGCTCAGGCGCAGGATCCCGGTCTCGCCGCGGCAGATAGGGCGGCTGGCGGCGCTCACGGCCGGTCTGGCGCGCCTGCGTCCCCGTCTGGTTCATTCCTATCTCTATGCCCATCACTGGTTGGATGCCCTCGCCTGCCGGTTGACCGGGACGACTTACGTGGGCAGCCGCCGCAACCTGGCTCACTGGCGCCAGGGGCCGGTGCGGGCGCGGGAGCGCTGGCGGGATCGTGTCAGCGCGGTGATCATCGCCAACTCCGCTGCGGCCGCCGCGGTGGCGGTGACCGAGGGCGTGGATCCCGGATGCCTGCGGGTCATCCCCAACGGCGTCCCGTTGCCGTTGTGGGCGGAGCATGCCTGGACCGACCATGAAGGCTGGCTGGCGCGCCGCCGGGATGCCCGGGACGCACTGGGTCTTCCTGACGATGCCCGCGTGGTGGGCGCGGTCATGAGCCTGAAGCCGATCAAGGATCCGGTCACTCTGGTGAAGGGGTTTGCCGCCCGGGCCGGACTGCGTCCGGAAGACCGCCTGGTCTTCATGGGAGAGGGCCCGCTGGCCCAGGATCTGAAATCTCTGGCCGGGCGCCTGGGTGTGGGGGATCAACTGGTCCTGGCCGGGCGGCGCGCCGAGCCGCTGGAGTTGCTGGCCGCCCTGGATCTCTTCTGCCTGCCCTCTCATTCCGAAGGCTGCTCCAACGCGCTTCTCGAAGCCATGGCGGCGGCCCTGCCGGTCGTCGCCACCCGAGGTGGTGGGAACGATGAAGCGGTGGTCCCGGGAGAGACCGGCCGCCTGGTGCCGGCCGGGGACGCCCTGCTGCTCGCCGCGGAACTCGATGACCTGCTGGAAGACCCTGACGCCGCCCACCGTCTGGGACAGGCCGGGCGCCGGCGGGCCCGGGATCGGTTCAGCCTGGACGCCATGGTCCAGCAGCATGTGGATCTTTACGCCGAAGTCATGGCCGGGAGCCTGACCCGTGTGGCCTGACGCACCGGACCATTCCACCTCCATCATGTCCATTGCGGCCGCTCCCCATCAGGAGAGGACACTGCCGTCTCGTCCCAGAATCCTGCACCTGGTCACGACGCTCAACAAGGGCGGGACCGAGGCCCTGGTCCTGACTCTTGCCAGAGAGCAGCGGCGCCAGGGATGCGCCGTGGAGATTGCCGTCCTGACCCGGCCCGGAGCCGCAGCGGCGGATTTCGCTGCTGCGGGGTTCAGGATCCAGGCTCTGGGCCTGCGCCATAAACTCTCGCCTGGCGCCTGGTGGCGCCTGCGCCGTCTGCTGCAGGCCGGCGACTACGACATCCTGCATACTCATCTGGACCTGTCAGATCTCTACGGACCGTTCGCCCTGACCTCGGGCCGGCCCCTGGTGGTCTCCACCCGCCACAATACCGACCCCTGGCGCACACGGCGGAGCTGGAAACGGCGGCCTTTCCTGATCTGGGAGCGAGCGGCCCATCGCCGGACTGCGGTGACCCTGGCCGTCTCGGGTGCGGTGCGGGATTTTCTGGTGCGAGAGGAGGGGCTGGACCCGGAGCGCTTCGCGGTCGTTCACAATGGGATCGACCTGGCGCCGTTCGTGGCGCTGCCGTCACGGGCGGTGGCGCGGGCCGATCTGGTCCGGCGCCTGCGGCGTGCCGGTTGCGACGGCCCGCCCGGCGGTGATGGCGGCGAACGGCCCGTGGCCCTGTTCGCCGGGCGCCTGGAGCCGCAGAAGGGCGCCGATATCCTGCTGGCGGCGCACGCTCTGCTGGCGACGGACATGGATCTCGTGATCTGCGGTCGGGGCGCGGACGAGGTGAAGCTGCGCCACCAGGTTGCGACCCTGAAGCCCCGCGGACGTGTCTTCTTCGCCGGTTACCAGGAGAATCTGGCAGCGATTCTGCCGGCCTTCGACCTGTACGTCATGCCGTCCCGTTGGGAGGGGTTCGGGCTGGGGGCTGCCGAGGCCATGGCAGCCGGTCTGCCGGTAGTGGCTTCAGATTGCGACGGGCTGCGGGAGGTGGTGGCGGATGGGTCCACCGGGCTCCTGGCGCCTCCCGGAGATATCCGGGCTCTGGCCCGCGCCATGGAGAGGGTCCTGCAGGACGGAGAGCGGGCCGTGGCCTGGGGCCGCGCGGGTCGGCGGCGAGCCTTCGACGTCTTCAGCTCCCGGCGGATGGCAACGGATGTCCTCGAGCAATACCGTCGCGCTCTGGACGGCACCAGGAATCCTGGTGGACAGGATCTCGATACGCTCATCCTGGCGGACCGGCAGGTACGTGGCATGTGGCGGGGCATCCTGCCCGGCAACCTGATGCGCCGGCCACCGGGATGGCATCTTGCGAACCAGGCCCGGGACTATGCGCACGTCATCCGCCAGGTGGAGAGCGTGACTCTCCTGCAGGGCCGGCGCCTCCTGGACATCGGCTGTGGACTGGGAACCCTCCTGCTGGAGGCCGGACGGCACGGCGCCAGTGCCCTGGGCATCGAGCCCGATCCCCGGTCTCTTGTGCTCAGCCGCCATCGCCTGGCACGAGAAGGCGGCCCGGCGGTCGGGGTGGTTGCCGCGGTGGGGGAGAGCCTGCCGCTGGCCGACGCATCCTGCGATGTGGTCACCTGCTGCTCCGTGCTGGAGCACGTGGAGGATCCCCGAGCCGTGCTGGCAGAAGTGGCGCGGGTCCTCAAGCCGGGTGGCTGGCTCTATCTTGGCGTCCCCAACGCCCTGAATTTCCAGGAACGCCACTACAAGGTCTTCATGCCGCCGCGCACTCCGCGCTTTCTGGCGCGCCTTTACCTGCGCCTCCGGGGGCGCGACCCGGCCTTCCTGGGGACTCTCCACGAGATGACTCCGGGCCGCGCGCGCGCCCTGGTGCAGGCTGCCGGGCTCAAGATCGTGATCGACCCGACCCGGCGGCGCCTGGAGCGGATCGAGGACGTGTTGCAGGGCCGCCGCCGCCCAGGCACTTTGTGGCGGCAACTGACGGCGCGCCTGGCGCGTGGTCTCGGTGGCGGCGGCCTGTTGCGCGCCCTGGTGCGGCGGGGGTTCTTCGTGGATGGCGCTCTCCTGGCCCGGCGCCCCGAGGATCTGGGTTCATGAGAGTGCGCACCGTGCGAACCACCATGGCCATGGGCGCCATCACGGTGGTGGACAAATTCGCCGCCGCCGGCCGCCACATCATCCTGGCGGCTCTGTTCGGCGCCGGTGCGGTCATGGACTCCCTGGTGATCGGCGTCTCGGTGGCCGAACTCCTGGCGGCTCTGTTCACGGGATCGTTCCTTGTGATCTTCATCCCGCTGTATTCCGGCTGGCGCGAACAAGAAGGAACGGATGTCGCCGACGCCCGCGGGCTGAATCTGATGATGCTGCTGCTGGTGGTCCTGGGCGCGGCGGCTGCAGGGCTGGCATGGGGTGGCGGCTGGGTTGTGGGGTGGGTTGGCTACGGGTTCACGGCCGCGCAGAAGGTGACGGCGGTTTCTCTCATGCCCTGGCTGGCGATCTTCGTCTGGGCCACCGGTGCCGCCATTCTCGTCACCGGCCTGTACCGCGTCCGCGGCCGGTTCCTGGCACCTCATCTGGCCCAACTGGTGGAGCGCCTGGTGGTTCTGGCGTTCATCGTGGTGGCGGCGCCGCTGCTGGGAATCCGGGGCGTGGCCATGGCCATGGCCGCCGGCGCGGTGGTCCTGGCCGGGGTGCTTGTGGCGGGCGCCTGGCGCCGGCATGGCTGGCCACAGGCGCGGATGGCGCCTCGTTCGCCGGAGGTGAAGGTCTACCTGACTCTCTTCCTGCCGCTCCTCGCCGCTGCCGCCATCGACCAGTCGGTTCTCTTCACCGATCGGGTGATGGCCACCATGTTGCCGGCTGGATCCGTGTCGGCCCTCTACTACGCCAGCGTCCTGTGGGGTCTGCCGGTGGCGCTGCTGTGCACCAACTTCTGCACCGTTCTTTTCCCCGTCATGGCCCGTGACGTGGCCGCCGCCGACTCGGCGGCTCTGGCCCGATCCCTGGCCTTTGGCTTGCGCAGCATGCTGGTGGTCATGCTGGGAGCGACGGTGCTGCTGGCGATCCTGGCCCACGACCTGACGGCGGTACTGCTCATGCGCGGGCAGTTCGATGCCCAGGCGGCAGCCTTGACTGGAGGAGCGCTGGCGGCCCTCTCCCTCTGCCTGGTCTTCCAGGGGGTTGGAACTGTGGTGAACCTGGCGCTGTATGCCGCCCACCGAACGGGTATTGTCGCGGCCTGCGGCATCGGCCGGGTGGTGCTCAACATCATCTTCAACCTGTTGCTGGTCGGCCCGCTGGGTGCGGTGGGGATCGCCCTGTCCACCTCACTGACCCTGGCCGCCTGGCTGGCCATCATCTGGACGCCCTTCCGGCGAGAGATGGCGGCCCGCGGGGTGCCGGCGGTTCTGGGGAGCCACAGCGGCCTGTTCCTGGTCAAGACGGGATCCGCCGCGGCGCTGGCGGCCGGCGCCACGCTGGCGGTCACGGCGGTCCTCCCCGGTTCGGGGCTTCCCGAGCGTCTGGCGCGGCTGGCTGGCGCCGCTCTCGCAGGCACGACGATCTATGCCGTGGGCTTGACCGTCTTCCGGGTCCCGGAGGCTGTGGCGGTCATGCACCGGCTGCGCGGCCGCTTCTGGTCCGGGCGGTCCGGCCCGTGAGCCGGGACCTGCAGCCTGTCTGGCACCTCGTGGTGGGTCTCACCCGCGGCGGCGCGGAACGCCTCCTCGTGGATGTCCTGCCCCGTCTTGCAGCCCATGGCCAGGAACCGAGAGTTCTGGCTCTCAAGGGCTGGGGACCCGTCGGAGATGATCTCGAGAAGGCGGGTATCCCGGTGACGGCGCTGGGAGGCAGGGGGCGCGGGGATCCGCGGCCGGTGTGGAGCCTCCTGCGCCTGCTGCGCAGAGAGCCCCCCGTCCGGATGCACGCGCACCTGACGCGGGCTGTTCTCGCCGCCAGCTGGGCCGGCCGTGGTCTGAAGGTGCCGCTCATCGCTCATTTTCATTCGCTGGCCGGGGACAGGCCGGGCTGGACGGAGCGTCTGGAGGCCGGCGCCAGCCGGCGGGCCGCGGCCCGCGTGGCTGTTTCAACAGCGGTGGCGCAGGACAGGGCCCGGCGCTTCCATCTCCCGCTGGATGCCTTCCAGGTTGTGCCCAACGGGATCGATCTCGGTCGCTTTGCCGGCCTTCCCGATCTGGAGGAGACGCGGCACCGGCCGCTGGTGGCCGGCTTTCTCGGGAGGCTGCTCATCCACGATAAAGGGCTGGATATCCTGCTCGACGCCATGGCCTTGCTGGCCTCCGGGTCGGGACCGGCGGCCGACCTGCGCCTGGAGGTGGCCGGTGGGCCGGCTTCCATGGCAGCGGAGCTGGCGGCTCGAGCTGCCGCCCTCGGTCTGGGGTCTCGTGTTCGCTTCCTGGGTGAAGTCCCCGATGCCACGGTGGTCCTCGCCAGCTGGGATCTCCTGCTGCTACCGTCCCGCCGGGAGGGGTTTGGCCTGGTGCTGGCCGAGGCCATGGCCTCCGGCCGCCCGGTCATCGCCTCGCGGGCAGGTGGGATCCCGGAGGTGGTGGACGACGGAAAGACCGGCCTGCTGGTGCCACCCGGTGACGCAGCGGCTCTGGCCGGTGCGCTGGAAAGACTGGCAGGCTCCCAGGATGAGATATGTGCCATGGGCCGCCGGGCCCGGCGGCAGGCGCAGGTGCGGTTCGATGCAGCCAGGACTGCGGCGGCATGGGCTGGTGTCACCCTCAGGGGACAGGAGAGGGCGACTTGAAGAACCCGATCTCGAAATCTAAATTCGACCTGGTGATCGGGTCCGGCCGGTATCCCGATCGACCAGAACGTCCATCGCCGGCTGAACGGGGAAGCATGGTTGCCGCCGTCATGTTCATCCTGAGCCTTCTGGCCCTGGCTCTGACCTACAGGACACCAGCTGCCGGTCTTGCCCGGCTGGCTCTGACGGCGGCTCTGGCCATGAGCCTGACGCGCTTTTTCACGCCGGTGGTGGCCCGGGCCGCAATACGTTGCGGCATCGTGGACCGTCCCGACGGCAGGTTGAAAATGCATGCCGCGCCGGTGCCGTACCTGGGGGGCCTGTCCCTGGGGCTGGGTTTCTTCATCTCTCTGTCGCTGCTGTTCCGTTACGACCAGCGCATGACCGGCATCCTGCTGGCCGGGGCAACGGCCCTTCTCCTGGGTCTGGTGGATGACCTGGGCAGCCTTTCATGGCGGGCCAAATTCGCCGGCCAGAGCCTGGCGGTCCTGGTTCTCCTGAAGAGTGGGGTGGTCATGAGCATCGCGACCCTGCCTGTCTGGGCCAACCTGGGGCTGTCGGCACTCTGGCTCATGGCCCTGACCAATGCAATGAATCTCATTGATATCTCCGACGGCCTGGCGCCCGGTGTGGCGCTCTTCGCCTCCGGCGCCTTCGTGGTGATGGCGATCTTTACCGGCGCACCTCTCCTCGCCATTCTCTCGGTGACCCTCTTCGGCGCCCTGGCGGGCTTTGCGCCGTTCAATTTCGCGCCGGCGCGTATTTACCTCGGTGACGCTGGTTCCATGTTTCTCGGCTTGACGCTGGGAGGGATCAGTCTGGCCGGCTCCTATACAGCCGTATCACCCTGGGGGCTCGCCGTTCCGGTCCTGATCCTGGCAGTGCCCCTCTTCGACACGGCCTACGTGATGACCCTGCGCCTTGCCCGTGGCCGGAACCCGTTTCTCGGCAGCCCTGACCATCTGGCTGTGCGCCTGCGCCGGCGTGGTTGGTCGGCCCAGGCCATCGCTCTGGCGGGCACCATGGCCACTGCCATCTGTTCCGCGGCCGGTCTGTCGTTGATCTTTCTGCCGGCCCGGCTGGCGCCATGGCCGGTAGCGGCCGTGATTCTGGGTTTCCTCACGGTGGGTGGCCTGCTGGCGCGGGATCCGGTGGCCCGGACTCCGAAACGGATGAGCGTGCCGGTGAAGGTTCATGATGGGTCGCCCCAGGATGTCATGGTGCAGAAGGAAGAGCCGGAGGTGCGCGCGTGAGCGGCACGGATCAGGGTGTTCTCATCCTGGGAGGCGGACTGGCGGGGCTCTCCACCGCCTACCACCTGGAAGGCGTCCGGCCGGCGGTGTTGCTGGAGCGGGAGGATCGTCTCGGTGGCCTGACCCGTTCCTTCAGGGTCAACGGCTTCATTTTTGACATCACCGGCCACCTGTTGCACCTGCGCCGCCCCACCGTGCGCGCCCTGATCGACCGGTTGCTGCCGGACGAGTGGGCCTCCGTGGAACGCCGCTCGTTCATCTACAGCCATGACGTCTATCTGGACTACCCGTTCCAGGCCAACCTGCATGGCCTGCCCGGGGAAGTGGTCCGCGATTGTCTGACTGCCTTTGTCGAGGCGCATGCGGATCCCGCCCGCCCGGCACCTGAAGTCCTGGCCCAGGGCTCGTTCCATGACTGGGCCGAGGCCATGTTCGGCCACGGCATCGCGGCCGAGTTCATGCTGCCCTACAACCGCAAGCTGTGGTGCAGGGATCTGCGGGACGTGACCGCGGAGTGGGTCTCGTGGTCCGTGCCTCGTCCCAGTCTTGAAGAGGTTATCGGCGGCGCCCTCGGTCTCAAGAACAAGGGGCTCGGGTATAACCCGACCTTCCGCTATCCAACCGGCGGTGGCATCGAAGTGCTTCCCCTTGCCCTGGCCCGGGCCCTGTCCGCAACCCAGGTCCACTGCCGTACCCCGGTCGTGGGGATCGACCCGGAAAAACGGCAGGTGACCTCCGCCGGGGGCCAGCAATGGAACTGGGACGATCTGGTCACCACCCTGCCCTTGCCGGTCCTGGCGCGCCTGGTGAAGGGCCTCCCCGATACCCTGAGGCAACGTGCCTCCGGTCTGCAGGCAACCCGTGTCCTCAACGTCAACCTGGGAATCGATCGCCCCGACGTGACGGATCGACACTGGATCTACTACCCGGAGGATCGCTTCGTGTTCTACCGGGTGGGCAGTCCCTCTTCGTTCTGCAAGGCCTCGGTGCCCGCCGGCTGCTCCTCCCTGTACGTGGAAGTTGCCCGGTTGGATTTTGCCCGGGAAGATGTGCCGGGTCTGGTTCGGCGCATCAAGGAGGACTTGGTGGCCTGTGGCCTTCTCAGACCTTCCGATCGTATTGTGGCCGAGCAGGTCATGGAAGTGAATCCGGCTTACGTTATCTATGATGAGCACCGCCGCAACACCGTGCCGGAATTGCTGGCATGGCTGGCCCGGCACCGTATCCATTCCATCGGGCGTTACGGCCGGTGGGAATACGGTTCCATGGAGGATGCCATCCACCAGGGAATGGAAACAGCAGCAGCCCTGTCCGCCCGCAAAGGCACCCGCAGCACACCTGCGGGCCACAACAACCAAGAGTCGACATGTCTCACGAACCCCGCATCCGCGTCACCCACATCCTGACCAGGCCTGAACTGGGTGGGGCGCAGGCCAACACTCTGTACACGGTCCGCCACCTGGACAGGCGGCGCTTCGCGCCGGCGCTGGTGACCTCGCCCCGGGGGCCTCTGGCCGCCGAGATGGCGGCCCTTCAAGATACCCAGGTCACGTTCGTTCCCGAACTGGTGAGCCCCATCCGCCCCCTCACCGATTGGGAGGCCATGGAACGCCTTGTGGCGATCCTCAGGCAGGAGCGCCCTCATATCGTGCATACCCATTCCTCCAAGGCGGGCTTCCTGGGGCGGGTGGCGGCACGCCGGGCCCGGGTGCCGGTGGTCATCCATTCCGTGCACGGATTCCCCTTCCACGACTGGATGCCGAGGGTGCGGCGCGTCTTCTACCGGGCCCTGGAGCGGGGCGCCGCCCGCCTCACGGATCAGTTCATCTGCGTGGCCCGATCCGATATCAGGAAAGGCGTGAAGGCTGGTATCTTCACGGAAAAGAACGTGCTGCTCATCCGTTCCGGTATTCCCCTGGAACCGTTCCGCCAGGCGGAGGGACTCGGGGCGGCCGTGCGCGCGGAGATGGGCATCCCTGCCACGGCACCCCTGGTGGCCATGGTGGCCTGCCTGAAACCGCAGAAGGATCCACTGGCCTTCGTGGAGATGGCAGCCCGGGTTTTGCAGCAAGTTCCCCAGGCCTGGTTCCTGCTGGTGGGAGACGGAGAACTGCGTGCCGAAGTGATGGCGGCACGAGAGCGTCTCGGCCTTCGCGAGCGTCTCCATCTCGCGGGCTGGCGGCGGGATATCCCCGCGGTGATGGATGCCCTCGACGTGCTGGTTCTCACGTCTCTTCATGAGGGCCTGCCCCGGGTTGTGCCCGAAGCCATGGCCCGGGGAAGGCCGGTGGTGGCCACCGCCGTCGATGGCACGCCGGAAGTGATCACCGAGGGTGAAACCGGTTGCCTGGTGGCTCCAGGAGATATCGACGGGATGGCGCGGCGGGTGACATGGCTGCTGCGGGACCCCCTGCGGGGGAAGCGCCTGGGCGAGGCCGCAAGCAAGCAGGTGGGCGAATTTGATATTGACGATATGGTCCGTCGCCAGGAGCGGCTCTATGAGGATCTCATGGCGCGACAGAGGGGAGAGGCAGCGTGATGCGTTCGTCCGATGAACCGGTCTTGACAGCGCGAAGCCTGTGCAAGACGTTCCGGGGCCATCTTTCCATGGGGCGCACCCAGGTCCTGCGGGGACTCGACCTGACGGTCTACCCGGGAGAGATCTACGGATTCATCGGGGCCAACGGCGCGGGCAAGACCACGACCATCAAGATACTGGCCGGCCTGATCCACGCAAGCGCCGGTGAATTCCGCCTTCTGGGGTACGACGGCGCCGATCCCCGATCCCGCCGGGGTCTGGGTTTCCTGCCGGAGAATCCCAATTTCCCCGGCTATCTCAGTGGACGGGAGTTTCTGGATTTTCAGGCCCGCCTGGTGGGCCTGGATCGAGACCGCCGTCGCCGCGATGTCGATCGCCTTCTGGACGAGGTCGGCATGGCGGGGCGCGCCGATACACCCCTGAGGAAGTGTTCCAAGGGGATGATGCAGCGCCTGGGAATCGCCCAGGCGTTGCTGGGTGATCCGGTTCTGCTGATCCTGGATGAACCCATGTCGGGCCTTGACCCGGCCGGCCGGCGGGACCTCAGAGATCTGATTCTCGCCCAGCCCGCACGGGGCACCACCGTCTTCTTCTCCTCTCACATCCTCTCCGACGCGGAGGTTCTGTGCGATCGGGTGGGCATCCTGCGCGAGGGCCGTCTGGCTCTCGAGGGGAGCCTGGACACGATCCTGGGCCCGGGAGCGGCGACCTGGGATGTCACCGCAACGCGAGCGGGCGGGCTGGCCGCGGGCACCGGCACAACCGCCATTTCGCGCCAGGACGACCGGGTGCTGTTCCGTGTGGAGGGTGAGGCGGCCCTGGCCAATCTCCTGGATCGCCTGCGTGCCGCCGGTGCAGGGCTGCATTCGGTCACTCCGCGCCGCCTGACCCTGGAGGAGCGGTTCCTCGACCTGGAGGAACAGGGCGCCCGGGAGCGGCATGAGGAGCGGGCACCATGAGAATGGCCATGGCGGTGGCGGTGATGACCTTCAGAGAGGCGGTCCGGGACAGGATCCTTTACCTGCTTCTCGCCTTTGCTCTGGTGATGATTGCGGCCGCGAGGTTTCTGGCCCTGCTCACCGTTGGCTCCGAAGTCCGGATCGTCGCCGATACCGGCATGGCGGCCATCGCTTTCTTCGGCGTCCTGACGGCCATCTTCGTCGGTGTCTCACTCATCACGAAGGAGATCGAGCAGCGCACGGCCTACACCATCCTGGCGCGGCCCATGACCCGGGGGACCTTCGTGCTGGGCAAGTACCTGGGCCTTCTCATGACCTTGTGGGTGAACGCCGGGGTCATGAGCCTCGGCTTCGTGCTTCTTCTGGCCCTGAGGGGAGATCCCATTCTGCCGGTGCTGCCTGCCTTGTGGCTGACCGCCATGGAGCTGGCCGTCGTGACCGCGCTGGCACTGTTCTTCTCGGCCCTGGCCACGTCGTCCATACTCGGCATCCTCTTCACTCTCGGTCTCTACGTGGCCGGTCACCTGGTCTGGTCCTTTCCGCTCCTGGCCGGCCGGCTCGGTCCTGGCTGGGGCACACGCGCGGTCATGGCGGTCTATTACGTCCTGCCCAACCTGGACCGGTTCAATGTGCGCGCTGCCGTGATCCATGGAGATCCCGTCCCGCTGGAGTTCATTGTCCTGCAGACAGCCTATGG
>Ga0114949_10002651_pt1 | contig 11221 bp, 9 predicted proteins | sample N074metaG_FD_83505 | JGI IMG/M metagenome (GOLD analysis project Ga0114949, IMG submission 83505) | Deep subsurface microbial communities from Kermadec Trench to uncover new lineages of life (NeLLi) - N074 metaG | ecosystem: Environmental > Aquatic > Marine > Ocean trench > Sediment | place... | reverse complement strand
TGGGTTCAGCCCGCGCTTGGCGAGCAGGACCCACATCATGGCGAAAGGCACTCCCAGCGCCATGATGAACAGCGGGTTGATCGCCTGCATGATGATCGCGTGCGGCTCCCAGCCCAGGAACGTGCGGCCCACGTTGCGGTCTGCGAACAGGTTCATCGAGCTGCCGGCCTGCTCGAAGAAAGCCCAGAAGACCAGCGAGAAAGAGGTCAGCACGATGACCACCCACAGGCGGTGGCGCACCACCGGCTCGCTGGTGAAGGAGTAGATCAGCAGGTAGCCCAGGACGCAGATGCCGACGGCGGTCAGCGTGTAGCCGACCAGCGTGTGCATTTGCACGATCTTCCATACCGCGGCAACACCCACCGCACCGGCGACGTAGACCAGCATCTCCTTGTTGAGTCCCGCCAGCGGGACCCGGCCTCTCGCGGGCATGTCCGAGATGCCCTTCAGGTTGCGGTTCGTCATCAAGAAGACGATCAGCCCGGCGAGCATGCCGAAGCCGGCGATCGTGAACCCCGCGTGGATCCCGAAGGCCGGCACGATCCACATCCCGAGGACGATCGGTGCGAGGAACGCGCCGAGGTTCACGCTGACGTAGAAGATCGTGTACCCGCCGTCCCGCCTGGGATCGTCGCCCGAGTAGAGGCGGCCGACGATCGTCGACATGTTGGGCTTGAAGAACCCGTTTCCGACGATGAGCAGGGCCAGCGCGAGATAGAACACGTCGATCTGCTCGATGGCCATGACGAAGTGACCCAGCGCCATCAGGATCGCACCGACCGTGATGCCCTTGCGGTAGCCCAGAACGCGGTCCGCGGCGATGCCTCCAAAGATCGGCGCCAGGTAGACCAGCGCCGTGTAGGCGCCGTAGATCTCGAAGGCCCGGTCGTCGCCAAGCAGGAAGTTCTGGGTCATGTAGAACACGAGCAGGGCGCGCATCCCGTAGTAGCTGAAACGCTCCCACATCTCGGTGATGAAGAGCATCCACAGCGGGGCCGGGTGGCCCCAGCGTTGCTCGAACTGGGGATGCGCGTCCTGTACTGCGGCGGCAGTCGTGTCGCTCAACGGGCGGCCTCCTTGCTGCGAAGTGGCCGCCTAGTCTACACGACGCGAGAATCCAGCCCGCTAGTTGGGAATGACCAACACCTGCCCGGGGTAGATCTTGCTCGAGCTCGAGAGTCCGTTGGCCCGCAGGACCCGGTTGATCGAGATCCTGTGGGCCCGCGCGATCTTGCTCACCGTGTCCCCCCGGCGCACCGCGTACGTTTGCGATCCGGCCGGGATCCCGGTGTTGACCAGCAACTTCTGGCCGATGGACAGCTGGTCGCCGCGCAGTCCGTTGTCGCGCTTGATGCGATCCACCGTCGTGCCGTAGCGCGAGGCCAGTTTCCACAGACTGTCGCCCCGGCGAACACGGTGGGTGAACGCCGCCGCCTGGCCACCGGTCACGATCGAGGTGGGCGCGCGCACCACGCCCCCGCGCGACGGAATTTTCAGGCGCTGCCCGACATAGATGCGGTTGCGGCTGCGCAGGTTGTTGGCACTCATGATCGCGTTGACCGATGTCCTGTTGCGGCGGGCGATCGAGGACAGCGTCTCACCGCGACGGACTCGATGCACCACGAAGCTGTCCTTGGGGGGCACGTAGGCCGGCAGCTCGGCCAGCTTGGCCTGGAACGTCGGAGCCGAGCCGGCCGGAACATTCAACTCGTAGGTCTTGTCCGGCGTGACGCCGCGCCGCAGCTCGGGGTTCAACCTGGCCAGCGTTCCCCGGTCCAGACCCAGGGCGCGGTCCAGATCGTCGAGCCTTACATATCGATCCGCGGAGACGGTCTCGTGGTTCGCGGGAGGTAGCGGCTGCGGGAGGTCGAAGCCGTACTTCTCGGGGTCGCGCACGATCAGGAGGGTTGCCAGAAAACGGGGCACATAGCGCGCCGTTTCCCTGGGCAGCTGTTCGAAGACGTCCCAGAAATGGTCGAGGTAGTCTTCTTGCTGGCGTCGGATGACGGACATCACGCGGTTCTCGCCGCAGTTGTAGCCGGCCAGCGCCAGCATCCAGTCACCGAACATCCTGTGCAGCTCCGTCAGGTAGCCGATGGCCCCCTGGGTCGACTTCTCGGGATCCATCCGCTCGTCGATCCAGTGGCTGCGGCTGAGGCCGTAGCGGTAGCCGGTCGAGGAGATGAACTGCCACATGCCCAGAGCTCGAGCTCGCGAGAGCGCGCGAGTCTTGAAGCCGCTCTCGACCAGCGGAAGCCAGCTCAGCTCCTCGGGCAGCCCGGCGTCGCGCATCATGCGCACGATCATCGGGCGGTACAATCCCGAGCGGCGATACGACTCCATGAAAAAGGATCGCTCACCGCGCTGAAAGCTGCGGATCTCACGCTCGACGTGGGTGTTGAGCTCGACCGGAATCGAGGATCCGAGATCGACCGCGCTGGTCAGCCGCGAACGGTAGATCTCGACGACTTGCCGCGAGATCAGGTGCCGCAGATCCTGCTTCCCCTGATCGAGCTCGGGATCGTCGTCCGGAATATCGAGCAACAGCGAATAGGCGTGATCCAGAGAGTCCAGCGCCTCGTCGATGTCGCCCCGCTCCCAGAACATCCGCGCGAACTCACAGGCTTCCAGCGCGTCGGTGACGAGCACCGTCGGGTCGTCGACCGCGTCCGGGAACTCTGCCGTTTGCCCTTCGGTGTACTCGAGCGCGCCGCCGTCCGCGGGGTACACATCGAAGCGCGTTCCGTCGAGTTTTTCTCCGCGGTCGTGCGGTGTGGAGGCAATGAGGTCGGGTACGTCGGCGGGAGTGACCGGAGCCGGCTCGTTGGCGCTGCCCACGATGTCGGCAGGGGATTGGAGTCCCGAGGCGTTGCGCTGGGCCGCGCATCCCGGAAGGAACAGCGCCAGGGCCAGCGCGAACGAAGATGCGAACGACACGCTGCCCCAGGATTGCCTCGATATCACGCCGTTGTCCCGTCCCATGGAAAGAGCCCGTACGGTAGAATTCTGGGTCCCAGGGCCCCGTAGCGCAACCCCTCCCTGCAGCGGGCATCATTTCGGCCGTTTGGCCAGCACGTCGCGCACTTGCGTGAAGACGGTCAAGAGCCGACGAGTTCTCCGAATGCCCGGTCCAGTGTGGCCTTGTCCTTGAAACCGACGAGCTTGCGGGTCAGCTTGCCCTGCTTGTCGATCAGGAACGTGGAGGGGACCATCTCTTGCTCGGCTTCGGTGAGGGCGACGTCACTGGCGGCCTGTGCGCCGGTGGAAGAGCACGAGGGCGGCGGCGCCGTCTGCGCGATCGCCTGGCCCACGAGCCCGCCTCCGAGCCAGAACACGGCACTCACGAGAGCGCAGCAAATTCCACTACCGCAACAAAACGCGAATCTCATGGTCCTACCTCCGGTAGCTCCCAGAGCTGATGGGCCCCTCGTCTTCCAGTATGGACCCGGGACCCACGTACGGAGTCAAGCAGGGATTCGCGGCCATTTTGCGGCGAAACACTTTGCCGGGCAAACCGATACTGTTCCCAGCCGGCGTGCCACACCTCGTTTTTTCCCGTAATCTAGGGCAGGGGAGCGGGTGACAAGGGCCACTCCGGCGGGCTACCCTTGAGTATTGTTGTTCAAACGCGGATCAGGGAGGCAATCATGAAGTACAGAACACTGGCCGCGCTGGGCGGGGTCCTCTTCGCCGGTTGGGTTCCGATGATAGCGGGATCTCACACCTGGGTGGTCAGAGAGATTTTCAGCAACCCGGCCGGGACGATCCAGTTCGTGGAGTTGTGGACGCCCGGTGCCAACGAGACCTCCATCGCGGGCAAGTCCGTGACCAGCGACCTCAACACGTCTCCCGGGTTCCCGTCCAATCTGCCGGCGGGTAGCACGGCGAACAAGTACCTGCTTCTCGGGACATCCGGTTTCGCGAATCTGCCCGGCGCGCCCGCGCTGGACATGCCCCCCATGCAGAACAATTTCTTCTCCATCAACGGTGACGAGATCCAGTGGCACATCTACGTTCCGTCGATCCTGAGTTTCGGGCCGGGCGAGCTACCCCTCGACGGCGTACAGTCTCTGGCCGACAGCGGAGTCACCACCTGCGGCACGCCGACCAATTTTTCCGGCGACATTTTCGACGTACGGGACACGTCAGCACTGCGCATCGGCAAGCTGCTTCCCAGCCAGTCCCGGCTCACGCTGTCCTGGGACAGTTGCCTGGGCAACAGCGACCACCACGTCGTCTGGGGCACGTCCGGTGACCTCACCGGCTACGAGTTGTCTGGCTCCCGCTGCGACATCGGCTGCTCCCCGTACAACTGGGTCTCAGCCGTGCCCTCACCGGCTTCCGGTGATTTTGTATGGATTCTCCTGTTGGCCGACAACGACGTGTCGACCGAGGGGTCCTGGGGCTCTGATAGCAACGGCATCGAAAGAAGCAACGCGGCCGGCAATTCGGGCATGTGCTCCATGACCGCGAAGGACGTGAGCAACACCTGCCAGTAAGCCGACTGGTCTTCTTCGCCGGATTTACTCCGGAAGCTCGATCGGCTTACCGTCCTTGTAGGTGATCTTGCACACCGGGCAACGGCCGTCCACAACCATGGCCGACGCGCACAGTTCGCACCGAGCGACTGTGTCCCTGGCCGACAGGAGCGTGTCGTACGCCCGGGACAACGTCTTGAAGGACTCGGGGTCCCGGATCTCGACGTGGCCGACCATGCCCACGTTGCACTTCGGGCACCATCCGTAGGACTCGGCGTTCTTCCTGCAGACCGGACACGCAATCCGGAAGAGGTCTTTGATTTCTCCATTGGCCAGGTGGTAGGTCAGCGGCGAAAGGTAGGCCAGTCCGTCCACAAAGCCGATCCGGTGCTCCCCGCAGAAGTCGTCGGTCTCTCGTGCTTCCAGGCACCTGGTGCAACGAATGAACTCCGGAGCGATCACGTGGCCGTGGGCGTCGAGAGTTTCGAAGAGCATCTCGGAGTGGATCTCGATCGATGCCACGTAACCCTTTTCGTGCTCGTCGCACCAGCCACCGCGCTGGATCGCCATCGAGCAGGTGCACTCCTGCGCCGCCATGACTGCGAAGACAGTCCAGGCCACGACGAGAGGAATCACGATCTACTCCTGTACCGCGAGGTCCAGTGAGAGCTGGGCCCGGAGGGCCTCGATCGATGTCGCCGCGAGGTACGATCCCGGCCTGATCCGGCGAGACTCGAGCAGCGCTGTGCCCGCACCGAATCCCCGGGCCACGAGCGGCGAGACGTAAACGCAGCCGGCGCCCCGCGGTCCCGTCACACGTGCGACGTACTTCGCCGGGCTGACGATGCGGAAGCGCTGGACGATGTCCTCGGGAACCTGCATCTGCCGCAGCATGCGCAGGAAGACGGGACCGTAGCTGTGATCGCGGACGACCATTTGTACGGGACCTCTTCTGGCGTGGCGGATCAACGCCTGGGTGAAGCTCGGGGCGAGGGCCACGCGGTACACCGGAATCCGCAGCGGAGCCACCATCTCGGTGACCTCCCGCAGGTGACAGTCGGTGGTCACGACGCCCTTGACGCCGGCAAGCAAGGTCGGATGGTGAGCCACCAGCTTCGAGATGAGCACCTCGCGAGTCGTAACGCCCAGAGCGGACCGCAGCTCGCGCTGGATGAGCCCGATTTGCTCCCGATTGCACTCGGCGACGGCGATCAGCGTACCTCGCAGATGTCCGCCCAGGCTGAACCGCAGAAAACGGAGGTACACGTCCGGCTCGATGCCGAGGTGATCCGCCTCGACGCGGCAGCGCTCGACCGACTCGAGCAGGGCGATCGGCAACGGCCTGTGCGTGGCCTCGTCGCGCGGTTCGCGGAAGAAGGTCCCGCTGCCCCACTTCACCGCGAGCAGTCCTTCCTCGGCGAGATGGCGATAGGCCCGGTGGACCGTCTTCTGATTGAGCTGGGTCAAGGCGGCCATGCGTCGGATCGAGGGTGCGCGGTCGCCGGGTTGGTACTGCCCTACGTGCAGTCCCATGAGCAACCGTCCACGAACCTGCTCCAGACTGTTGGCGAACGGATGCGCTTCGATTCTGGGACCCATGTCTCGCACCTCGACACACTGGATATACACTGAAACCCCTTCACCGTCGAACGGGCGTCGTAGCTGCTAAGATCGCGGACTCCAAGAGGGACCGAAACCATGGGCCTGAGATTTCCGGCAGTCGTCCTTTTCGCTGCACTGGCCATCGGCGCAGCGTGCACCGGGCAAACCACGGGGACCAACGACCACATGAACGACTCGACGCTGGATGCCAATGTCTTGCTCGCGGGATGGACGGGACCCTACGGTGGCGTACCGGCGTTTGACGGGATGGATCTCGCGGCGCTCAAGCCGGCGCTCGAGGCCGGCATGACCATGCACCTCGATCAGATCGAGGTGATCGCCAACGATCCGGAGCCGCCGACTTTCGAGAACACGATCGTCGCGATGGAACGCGCGGGACGCGACCTCGATCGGGTGATGACCTACTGGGCGATCTGGGGCAGGAATCTCTCGACGCCGGAGTTCCGGGAGATCCAGGTCGAGATGGCTCCCAGGCTCGCGGAGTTCCGTACGAAGATCACGCAGAACCGGGCGCTCTTCGAGCGCGTCAAACTGCTCTACGAGGGCGACGAGAAGGCTTCGCTGCGCGAGGACCAGCAGCGCCTGGTGTGGCTGATCTACGACAGCTTCGCGCGGGACGGGGCGACGCTGGAGGGCGACGCGAAGGCGCGATACGCGGCGATCAACCAGCGGCTGGCTCAGATCCAGACACAATTTGCGAACAACGTGCTGGCCGACGAAGAGGCATACGTTCTTTACATCAGCAGCGACCAGTTGAGCGGTCTTGCGGATTCGTTCGTCAAGGCCGCCGCGGCGGCCGCTACCGAGCGAGATCGCGATGGCCAGTACGCGATCACCAACACGCGATCGTCGATGGATCCGTTTCTGACCTTCTCCGACGAGCGCGAGTTACGCGAGAAGGTCTGGCGCACCTTTTACTCCCGCGGCGACAACGGCGACGACCACGACAACAATGCCCTCGTCGCAGAAATCCTGCAGTTGCGGCACGAGCGCGTCCGTCTCCTGGGGTACGAAAACTACGCGCAGTGGCGGCTCGAGAACCGCATGGCGAAGACACCCGAGAACGCGCTCGAGCTGCTGCGCGCGGTGTGGCCCGCGGCGCTGGCACGCGTCAAGGAAGAAGTCGCCGACATGCAAGCCATTGCCGATGCGCAGGGTGCGAGTCTCACGATCGAGCCCTGGGACTATCGGTACTACGCGGAGCGAGTCCGCAAGGACAAGTACGATCTCGATTCCAACGAGGTCAAGCAGTATCTGCAGCTCGACAAGCTGCGTGAAGCCATGTTCTTTGTCGCAGGCGAGTTGTTCGCCTTCGTGTTCACGCCGGTACCGGAGAACTCGGTTCCGGTGTTCCACGAGGATGTGCAGGTCTGGGAGGTCACCGGCAAGACGTCCGGAGAACACGTGGGTCTGTGGTACTTCGATCCCTTCGCCCGACCGGGCAAGCGCTCGGGCGCCTGGGCCACCACCTATCGCGATCACGACACACTTGACGGTAAGCGGACTGTCCTGGCCTCGAACAATTCGAACTTCATCAAGGGCGCGCCGGGCAAGCCCGTTCTCATTTCGTGGAGCGACGCCGAGACGCTGTTCCACGAGTTTGGGCACGCGCTGCACTATCTGTCGTCGTCGGTCGACTATCCCACACTCAACGACGGCGTCCGCGACTATACGGAGTTCCAGTCGCAGCTCCTCGAGCATTGGCTGTCGACCGAGAAGGTGATCGACAACTACCTCGTGCATCACGAAACGGGGCAGACGATTCCGGACGAGCTGGTGGCCAGGATCAAGAGAGCGGCGACATTCAACCAGGGCTTTGCGCAGACCGAGTACGTGGCGTCCGCGCTGCTGGACATGAGATACCACATGATGGATCCGACGGGCATCGACTCCGACGCATTTGAACGGAAGGCGATGGCCGAGCTGCAGATGCCGGACGAGATCGTGATGCGCCACCGCAGCCCGCATTTCGCGCACATCTTCTCCAGCGAGGGGTATTCCGCGGGCTACTACGGCTACCTGTGGGCGGACGTGCTCACCGCGGACGCGGCGGAGGCGTTTGCCGGGGCGCCGGGTGGCTTCTACGACAGAGATCTGGCGCGGAAACTCGTCGAAAACCTGTTCACGGTGGGCAACGCCGTCGACCCGGCCGCGGCCTACCGCGAGTTCCGCGGTCGAGATGCCGAGATCGGCCCGGTGATGCGCAGCTACGGATTCCCGGTTCCCGACTAGCCCATAATAAGGATATTGCCCGCCGCCCTCCCCGGGTCACTCAAGTTCGTCGAGACGCTGCCGATAACGTGGCAGACCGCTTGAGGAGTTGACCATGGAAGACACGAGTCTGTTCGATCCGCAACATCTGCTCACACAGATTGACAACGATTCCGACCTGCTAAAGGAAATCGTGGAGCTGTTCGTGACCGATTCCGAGCTCCGAATCGCAGATATCCGTGATTCGATCGCCCGCCAGGACAGTGAGGCTCTGTTCCGGTCGGCCCACACCCTGAAGGGCGCCGTGAGCAATTTCGGCGCAAAGTCGGTCTTTGCCGCGTCGCTCGAGCTCGAGACGATGGGGCGCGACAACGATCTGAGTCGGGCCGCCGAGGTGCTGCCCGACCTGGAACAGAAGCTGGAGCACTTACGGCGAGCGCTGTCCGAGTTCGCCGAAGCGCAAGTGCTGGTCACGAACAGCGCCTGATCTCGGCCCGCAGCATCTTCACCGGCCGCCCTGTCCGACCGTGGCCTGTTTCATGGACCGCACGAAGTCGGCGATCTCGGCCAGCAGCGCGTCGGTATCGTCCGCGTTCCGCTCGATCCGCGCCGCGATGGCCGATCCCGAGATCACACCGGGTGCACCCAACCCCAGTGCGAAGCGCACCTGTTCGGGATTGCCGATGCCGAATCCGAGTAGCGCCGGCGGGACGTCCGTAGTCGAGCCGATGTGGCGCAGGCGGCGCAGCACGCTTGCGGCGTCGTCGCGCAGGTCGGGCTGCTCCGCGCCGGTGACACCCGGGCGCGAGGTGACGTAGACGTAGCCCCGACTGCGCGTGGCGATGGCGCGCAATCGGTCGTCCGGCACGTTCGGCGCGGCGATCAGCACGGGAGCGATGTGCTGCTCCGTCGCGGCGCGCTCCAGCTCGGCAAATTCGAGCAAGGGCACGTCGGCGACGAGTACCGAGTCGACCCCGGCACGCGCCGCGCGAGCGTAGAAGCTCGGGGCCCCGGCATGCAGCACCAGGTTGGCGTAGACCAGCAGTCCGATGGGTAATTCGGGGAATTCCTCGCGTGCCGCGGCGATGATGGGCCAGCAGTTCTCGACGCGCATCCCGGCGGCCAATGCCCTGCGGTCCGCGGCCTGGATGCGCGGTCCGTCGGCGACGGGATCGGAGAACGCAAGGCCCAGTTCCAGCGCATCGGCTCCCGATCGCGCCAGCGTGCGCACCAGCTCCAGGCTGGTCGCGGGGTCGGGGTCACCGAGCACGGTGAAGGGTACGAACGCGCCCTCGTTGCGTCGGGCCAATCGCGCGAACATGCTGGCGTAGCGCGCTTCGCCCTTCATGATGCCGGCTCCGGGGCCAGAGGTCCCGCAAGGTGCTGCTGCACAGTCGCCAGATCCTTGTCTCCGCGGCCGGAGAGGTTGACCAGGATGTCGAGCGATCGATTGGCATTGCGCGCGATGCGCAGCGCTTCGGCGATGGCGTGCGCACTCTCGAGCGCGGGCAAGATTCCCTCGCAGCGCGCCAGCCTGGCGAAGGCCTGGAGCGCGTCGTGGTCCGTGCATCCGACGTAATCGACGCGGCCGATCTCCCGCAGGTGCGCGTGCTCGGGCCCGATTCCGGGATAGTCGAGTCCTGCGGAAATCGAGTGCGATTCACGAATCTGTCCGTCCGCATCCTGCAGCACCATCGAGTACGAGCCGTGCAGCACTCCGGGCCGGCCGCGCAACAGGCTTGCTCCGTGGCAGTCGCCCGCGAGACCCCGGCCGGCGGGCTCGACACCCACGAGGCGCACCCCATCGTCTTCCAGGAAGTCGGAAAAGATGCCCAGCGCGTTCGAGCCGCCGCCGACACAGGCGACGATCGTGTCGGGCAGCCGCCCATTGCGCTGCAGGAACTGCGCCCGCGCCTCCCGTCCGATCACGCGTTGCAGTTCGCGCACCATCAGCGGAAACGGGTGCGGTCCGGCAACCGTGCCGAGCAGGTAGTGCGTGGTCTCGTACGACGCCGACCAGTCGCGCATGGCCTCGTTGATTGCATCTTTCAGTGTCTGGGCCCCCTGCGTGACGACCCGCACCTCGGCGCCCATCAGCTGCATCCGCGCGACGTTGGGTTGCTGTCGCTCGGCATCCCTGGCGCCGATGTAGATACGCGTCTGGAGTCCGAGCAGCGCCCCGGTCAGTGCTACGGCCACACCGTGCTGCCCCGCCCCGGTCTCGGCGATCAAGCGCCGTTTGCCGATGCGTTTGGCGAGCAGTCCCTGGCCCAGCGCCTGGTTGGTCTTGTGCGCGCCGCCATGCAGCAGGTCCTCACGTTTGAGCCAGATGACCGAATCGCTGCCCTGTCCCAGATTGCGGCAACGGTACAGCGGCGTCGGACGCCCGGCGTACTCGCGCAGCAGCAGGTCGAGCTCTCGGCCAAAACTCTCGTCCTCGCGTGCCTCGAGAAAGGCCGTCTCGAGCTGTTCCAGCGCGGGCACGAGGATCTCCGGTACGAAGACGCCGCCGAAGCGTCCGAAGTAGCCGTCGAGTTTCATGCCCGTACTCCTTGCACGCCGCGCAACGCGGCAAAGAACGCGTCGATTCGTTCGGGGCTCTTGATACCGGGAGCGACCTCGACGCCGGAGCTGACGTCGAGCAGACCGACCCCGAGCGCATCGGCGGCCCGTGCGTTGTGCGGAGTCAACCCGCCGGCCAGCACCAGGTGCTTGCGATCCGGCTGCTGCCGGAGCACCGACCAGTCGAAGCCCGTGCCGGTGCCACCGCGTGCCTGCGGTTGGTAGCTGTCGAGTAGCAGCCGATCGAAAGCGGTCCGCGCCGGGCCGGCCGGGATCCTGCCGTGGGCCACGCGCACGGCATTCCAGATCTCGCATCCCTCGGGTAGCAGTCCGCGCAGCGCGGCGAT